>Ga0308165_1000285_pt1 | contig 111679 bp, 95 predicted proteins | sample PhyWR2_FD_201032 | JGI IMG/M metagenome (GOLD analysis project Ga0308165, IMG submission 201032) | Phyllosphere microbial communities from UC Gill Tract Community Farm, Albany, California, United States - DLSLW.R2 | ecosystem: Host-associated > Plants > Phyllosphere > Unclassified | place: USA... | reverse complement strand
CTTGCGAAAGCCATGTTGAGACTGAGTTCAAGTTCTTGATTGAGCATAGGCACCTCCCAAATAGATTGCCTTAATCAGGCTTTTTCCAGCGTACACAGCAACGGATGCTCGTTCTCCTTGGCGTACTTATTCACATGTGCGACTTTGGTTTCGGCTACTTCAGCGGTATAGACTCCACAAATAGCTTTGCCTTTATAGTGCACCTGGAACATCAGTTGCGTTGCACGTTCAATATCATAAGAAAAGAACTTTTGCAGAACGTCAATCACAAATTCCATCGGAGTGTAATCGTCGTTGTTTAATATAACTTTATACATAGATGGCGGTTTTACCTCATCCTTTAGCTTATCCGCCGCCAAGTGTTCGAAATTTAGCCAGTCTTGATTGTTACCCATTGCCTGTCCATCACCTTCTGAAGGTCTGTTATGACGTCAGCATTGTCTGGCACCCTTGTGCCTCAGCTTTCGTCATGACGTTTAACATTCATTTTACCATCTCTTAATGCATCATGCCCCCGCACATCTTCCTCTCTTTGCTATCGGTAAAATCGTTGAAATAATGACCACATTATTTCAGGATCGTTACCTGCTTCAAAGTTTGGCTATCTGCTCAGGCATGACAAATGCCCTTCCCTTGACGTCCAGATCAATTCCACTAGAGTGTAATTTCGTGTGCAAAATACCGGCGATTAGTGCCTGTATTCAGCGACGTACGGGCATTCGTGCTCACTAATTAGCTCAATCTCTTCAACTCACCAAATAGTCTTGAGAGGGAAGTAGAAGCATGGAGACGGGTACTGTTAAATGGTTCAATAATGCTAAGGGCTTTGGTTTCATCTGTCCGCAAAACGGCGGTGAAGACATCTTTGCTCATTATTCCACTATCCAGATGGAGGGTTACCGCACCCTCAAAGCCGGGCAGCTAGTCAGCTTCGATGTCCATGAAGGGCCAAAAGGAAATCATGCAAGCCTCATCATCCCGGTGGAAAGTGAAGCGGTCGCCTGACCCTACTCAACGCCTTTTTGCCACACCATCATGTTGCGTACTCTTTGCCAAATGCCAGTCTCATCTTGACTGGCATTTTTATTTATGGGGGAGAAACGATTGGCCTTCAAGCCCCGAAAAATAAAAAAGCACATTATTGTCAGTTTTGCCGCGCGCCCTAGATGCATCGCTAGCTAATTGTTTACATTTGGTAACTTCAACTAAACGGAACCCAAACAATTGTAAATCTCCCGCTGTGATCAAAATCACCGTTGATATTTGGTTTATTCACCAACTGCTCAAATAACGACATTCAGCCCTTGAGGGCTTGTGAAGAGCAGGTACATAACGATGAGTGCAATCAGCTACCCAATCGAAGATAAAAAAATACACTCTGGTATGCAGATGTTATCCGCATTGGTTTCCCGCCGAATGGTGCCTGGCCCTGCCTGGAACCGAGCCAGCTATCGCTTTAAATTCTTACTGCGCACCCTGATGGCGCCGAAATCCACGCTCTCTTTGCTGGATTATCTGGCCACCCACCCACTGCGTGATGAGATGCTGCGCGCCGCGCCCTCCCTGCCTTGCAAGCTGCACCGTGTGTACCAGTCGGTGAAGGTAAATCGCGAGATTGCGCTAAAAAATATCATCGCCCACTACGATCACTTCGCAGCACAAGTGCCGCCAGCGCTGGCGCATGCCCATTTTTCTGACCAACCGCTGCACATCGCCACGCTGGAAGGCAAAGAGGGTCAACGCTACTTTATTCAGTTCAATGCCGCCGGGCGTTTAGATAAAGAAGGCGAAGCCACGCTGATGTTCACGCTGGAAAACGGCGAGCCACTGGCCACCGTCACCTTCGCGTTGATTAACTATCGGGGCCAGCCAACGCTGTTTATTGGTGCTATTCAAGGCCCGCGCGCCCACGTTGAGCACTCGCAGATTCAGGCAGCCACCAAAGCCTGCCACGGCCTGTTCCCGAAAAAACTGGTGATGGAAGCCACGCTGCTGCTGGCCGAGCTGACCCAAATGACGCAAATCGTCGCCGTCGCCAATAAAACCCACATCTATGAAAATGCGCGCTACAAGAAGCGTAAAGGCATGATGTTCGCTGACTACGACAGCTTCTGGGAAACCCTGCAAGGCGAGCTGGAGGAAGATGATTACTACCATTTGCCGCGGCAGATCCCACACCGCTCGCTGGAAGAGATAGCCAGCAAGCGTCGCTCTGAGTATCGCCGCCGCTACCAGTTACTGGATTCGCTGGAAGCGCAGATCCGCCAAACCTTCTCGCAGGGTTTTGCGGCCAGCCGTAAGAACGACGCCGCCTAGTCCGCCCGGCCCCGCGCCAGCCATGCGACGCGGGAGAACATCTGCCGCAGCAGTGGCGGAATAGACCCCACTCCGCGCTGAGATGCCGCCAGCGCCACGTCGATAGCCAAATCAGGCTTCGACGTGCGGTGAATCGCTTTGTCGATAATACGCCGTGGCGACATAGGTAGCGTGTCAGGAAGTGCCGCGTTGCGACGGTAAACGTCCTCAAAGCCGCCGCGATAAAGGAAATGTTCGATATCTTGCGAAGGCAGCGCGGTCAGCCGGTAGCGCAGCGTGTCGTCGTATTTCTCAACATTACTGATCACCGTCGCGGCATACTTCTTCCCGGCCTCGTCGCCATCCACCAGCACGTGCCACTCAATACCCATCTGGCGAGCAAAACGCAGCAAGGGCTTAAGGCCGCACTGGGCGAACTCAATCACCTTGATGCCTTCTGACTCGAAGTGATAACCACACTGGCGCGCCAGCTGGTTGAGCAGCCACACTTCCGTTTCCCCCTCGACCAGCAGCCAGCAGCGGGCAAACAGCGACGACGGTCGGTTAAAGCGAATATGAAACGCGATGCGGCGGCTGTCCTCGGAACTCAGCCCTTCCGGCCCGATACTGTAAGCCGCGACCCGGCCTGACTCGCGCACCAATCGGCATATCTGCTCTACCGGCACCAGCGACAGCAGCTCGCCAGAGTTGGTGGTGGTAATGCGCTGTAAGGGAAGCTGGTCGAGCAGCCCCCACGCCACCGACAGCATAATCGGGTGCAGACGGGTTTCCGGGTCTTCTATTAATAGCAACGGCCGAGCATCAGGGTGCAGCACTACCGACCCCTTGGCCTGCAATAGCGTGGAAAACATCCCCAGCAGCATGACGCGCATACTGCGGCTGTTCGGTTCGGCAATCATGCGGTTGATGTTATCGAGTGAGCGCCATGCGCGGCGGCTCTCGGCCCGACCGTGGCGCTTTTGCTGCCACGGCGCGCTGCTGCTGGTGCCCTGCTCGGCAAAATAGTGTTCTAACAGCTGCTGCATCGCCGCCAGCCCGCTGCGCAACTCACTGTTGGTCAGGTTCTGCGGGTTGTGGATCAGCCCGCGCGTCAGGTCGTCGAGCTGCTTGGCCATCTCTTCATTATTCTTGGCGAGGCGCGGGGCCAGCGTCTCACTGCGCAGGCGGCGAATAAAGCGCGCATCGCGCAGCCGCAGCACCGGATTTAAAGTAATTAAGGCCTGCGCCAGCGGATCAATAGTTTGCAGATTCAGCGGCTGGCCGTTGGCCGAGAGGAAGCTGCGCAGGGTCAGCACGCTGCCGTCATCGTCCAGCTCCCCTTCGAGGCGATAATAGATGCGCGTGAGCTTGTCCGCGCACTTCACCCATAAAGGAGAAAGCGGGTTGAATCGCGGCGAGGTGTGGTGCCCGGCCTGGTTCTCGCAGAAGGTGAAGACCACGTGCAGATATTTCGATTTGGCCTGCTGTTCACCGGCGGGGAAGTAGAAATCTTCTTCTTTAAAGCAGTAAAGCTTGGGTTCGGGTGAGAGCAGCAGCGTCAGGGCGTCCAGCAAACTGGATTTACCCCAAGCGTTTTCCCCCACCAGCACGGTATTAGTGGTGACCGAGGAGACGCCCTCCTCGCCCAGCGGGCCGCTGATGGAAGCACCGCGCTGCGTGGGTTGGGTCAAGGTTAGCGATAACCGATTTAGACCGCGAAATCCTGCAATATCGATATGTTCCAGATACATCGGACGCTCCCTTCTGCTTCATCTGTTTTCAGCATGGCGTGAAAAATGCTGTTTGGTCAAGATATTGCCTCGCCATTTGCTGCTTAAAGCGACTTTACACTGTCACGGCTTTTGGTTAGCGTGTTGACCGCCCCTTCAGGACTCGCAACCACACGGAAAGCTTCATGTACTCAGGTTTACTGATCATTCTTCTGCCGCTGATCATCGGCTACCTCATTCCATTAAAAAAATCGGCGTTGCTCTATGCCATCAATCGCCTGCTCAGTTGGATGGTCTACGTGATCTTGTTCATCATGGGCGTCAGCTTGGCTTTTCTGGACAATCTGAGCACCAACCTGCTGCTGATTTTCAAATACGCCGCGGTCTGTTTCCTGTGCATTTTCATCTTCAATTTTGTCGCACTTTGGCTGTTGGAGAAGCGTAAACCTTGGAAATCAAATCATCAGCAAGAGTCCCTGCCGTCTCGTCTGAATATGGCGATTGATTCGCTTAAGCTGTGCGGCGTGGTGATCGCCGGTTTCCTGCTCGGCCTGACCCAGTGGCATTGGCTGACTTACGCCTCTGAAGCCAGCGAAGTGGCGCTGATTTTCCTGCTGGCGCTGGTAGGCATGCAGCTGCGTAACAGCAGCATGACGCTGCGCCAAATCATCCTTAACCGCCGTGGCATGCTGGTAGCGTCGGTGGTTGCGGTTAGCTCACTGGTCGGTGGCGCACTGGCCGCGCTGCTGCTCGGCCTGCCGCTGAATACCGGATTGGCGATGGCCTCGGGCTACGGCTGGTACTCACTGTCGGGCATCGTGTTGACCGACTCTTTCGGCCCGGTGGTCGGCAGCGCGGCGTTCTTTAACGATTTGGCCCGCGAACTGTGCGCCATTATGCTCATCCCGACCTTGGTGCGCTCTAGCCGCTCCTCGGCGCTGGGCCTGTGCGGCGCGACCTCAATGGACTTCACCCTGCCGGTACTGCAACGCAGCGGCGGGCTGGACATGGTGCCACCGGCGGTGGTTCACGGCTTCTTGCTGAGTCTTATCGCGCCAATCCTCATGGCCTTCTTCTCCGCCTGACCTGTTCCATTCGACTTGATGAAAGCCGCGCTGGCCCCCACCAGCGCGGTGATCTGCCTTAAGAATTTGCGCTAAATCAACCCTTCGGCAGTTATTCCATAAAGCACTTCATTTCTTATCTGTTGCGTCTTAGGCTTAGCCTAAAACATGCATTATAAATGCAACTTATAAAAGGAACGGATGATGTTTTGTGTGCAATGTGAACAAACAGTAAGAACCCCGACCACTAGCGGCTGCGCCTATGCGCAGGGGATGTGTGGCAAAACGGCTGAAACCTCTGACCTGCAAGACCTGCTGGTAGCGGTGTTGCAGGGCTTATCCTCGTGGGCGCTGATCGCCCGAGGCTATGACATCATCGACGCCGAAATTGACGCCTTTGCGCCCCGCGCCTTCTTCTCAACCTTAACCAACGTTAACTTCGATTCAGCGCGCATCGTGGCCTATGCCCGCGAAGCCATTAGCTATCGCGAATCCCTTGCCAGCCAGTGCCGCCTGATGGACCCGGCGATCAGCAATCAGCACCCTTTGGCCAATCTGACCTTAACCAGCGACGCCATCGACCAGCTACAAATTCAGGCCCAGCAATTTGCCTTGAACAGCGATAAAGCCGAGGTCGGCGACGACATCCACGGCCTGCGCCTGCTCTGCCTGTATGGCCTGAAAGGGGCCGCCGCCTATATGGAACACGCCCACGTGCTGGGCCAGTCCGACACCAATATCTATGCCGATTACCATCGGATCATGGCGTGGCTCGGCACCCAGCCTGCCGACATGACTACTCTGCTGGAAAATGCCATGGGCATCGGCAAGATGAATTTCCGCGTGATGGAAATCCTCGATAAAGGCGAAACTGACGCCTACGGACACCCGCGGCCGACGGTGGTTAATGTCAAACCTCGCGCCGGGAAAGCCATTCTGATCTCCGGCCACGACCTGAAAGATTTGCAGATGCTGCTCGAACAGACCGCGGGCACGGGCATTAACATCTATACCCACGGGGAAATGCTGCCCGCCCACGGCTACCCGCAGTTGAAGAAGTATCCGCATCTGGCGGGCAACTACGGCAGCGGCTGGCAGAATCAGCAGAGTGAATTCGCCAAATTCCCAGGGCCGGTAGTGATGACTTCCAACTGCATTATTGACCCAAATGTCGGCAACTACGGCGACCGGATCTGGACTCGCAGCATTGTCGGCTGGCCGGGCGTGAAGCATCTGGAAGGGGAAGATTTCGCGCCAGTGATTGCCCAAGCCTTGGCAGAGCCGGGCTTCAAATACAGTGAAATCGAGCAAGAGATCACCGTCGGCTTTGGCCGTGAAACCTTGCTCGGCGCGGCCGACACGGTAATTGACTTGGTCGCCAGCAAACAGCTGCGCCACATCTTTCTGATTGGCGGCTGCGACGGCAGCCGTGGCGAACGCAGTTACTTCACCGACTTAGCCCGCGCCGTGCCTGACGACTGCCTGATCATGACGCTGGCCTGTGGCAAATATCGCTTCAACAAGCTGGACTTCGGCACCCTTGGCCCGTTGCCGCGCCTGCTCGACGTCGGCCAGTGCAACGACGCCTATTCGGCCATCATGCTGGCGGTCCATCTGGCGGACAAGCTGGGCTGCGGCGTCAACGATCTGCCGCTCAGTCTGGTGCTGTCATGGTTTGAGCAGAAAGCGATTGTTATTTTGCTGACCCTGCTCTCTCTCGGAGTGAAGAATATCGCCACCGGCCCGACGGCTCCGGCTTTCCTGACAGAAAACCTGTTGAACGTGCTGAATGAAAAATTCGGCCTGCGCGCCATCAACTCGGTTGAGGACGATCTGCGCCAGATGTTGCCACAATAATTTCAGTTGGCCGGTGCGCGTCACCGGCCCTGCTCAAGGAACTCGCCATGACTTTCCCACTGTTTACCGACCAACCCACGCTGCTGTGCCCGAACCGCATGCAGGTGCATGATATCAAGCAGGAAACCGCCGACGTCTGGACTTTATCTCTGTTCAGCCACGTCACCTATGACTACCGGCCCGGCCAGTTTGCGCTGGTGAATATTGGCCCTAGCGGCAAGGTGCAGCGCGCTTACACCCTCTCTTCCACGCCCGGCGTCAGTCCCTTTATCACCCTGACGGTGCGCCAAATTGCCGACGGCCAAGGCTCGAACTGGCTGACCCGAGAAGTAAAATCCGGAGACTATCTGTGGCTGTCTGATGCCCAAGGCAGCTTTGTCTGTGACGGAGACCAGCCCCTGTTGCTGCTGGCGGCGGGCTGCGGCGTGACGCCAATTATGTCGATTTGCCGCGATGTTCTTCAGCACACGCCTGCCAGACCTGTGACAGTGTTTTACAGCGTGCGCAGCCCGCAGGATGTGATTTTCGCCGACCAGTGGCGGCAGTTGGCCGCGCGCCACCCGCAGCTAAACCTAACGTTGCTGGCTGAAAACAGTGCAACAGAGGGCTTTATCGCCGGGCGACTGAGCCAAGACTTGCTACAGACCGGCGTCGCGGACATGGCGGCGCGAAGAGTGATGATCTGCGGCCCAGCGCCTTATATGCAGCTAGCAGAACAGTGGGTGAAAGCCTTGGGTGCGGCGGACGATAGCGTCGTCACCGAGCAGTTCCACCAGCCGGTTGCCCAGCCGCAAAGCGACCAACAGTTGACCATGACGCGCCTGACGCCCCTTTCCCACTTCAAGGTGCCGGTGGGTTCAAGCCTGCTGGCGGCGATGGAGCAGCATCAGCTGCCGGTCAACGCGGCCTGCCGCGCCGGTGTCTGCGGCAGCTGTAAAACCCGCGTAACTTCAGGCGACTACACCACCAGCAGTCAAATGACCCTGACCGACGCCGAGATAGCCGACGGCTACGTGCTGGCCTGTAGTTGCCAGTTGCAGGGCGACGTCACCCTCGCCTAAACGCCTTACTCCCATCCTTCCCGGCCCGGCCTGTAGACATGCAGATTTACAGTAAGGCCGGGTAGATTTACAAAACTACAACCCCACTCCCTGACCTTTTCTGTAAGGTTGATAGCCATTACGGAAATCTATCGAAATCTTAAAAGCATTCTCGAAACAAATCACATTTGCATCATGAACTATGATTAGCGGAGCTTTTAACTTATCGATTCGATCGATTAACAGTCTATCTGGAGGGATCTATGAAACACACCGTGGCTTCGTTGCTGGCAAAAACACTTGAACAGGCTGGCGTTAAACGGATTTGGGGCGTCACCGGCGATTCCCTTAATGGACTCAGTGATAGCTTAAACCGCATGGGCACCATCGAATGGATGGGCACCCGACATGAAGAAGTTGCCGCCTTTGCCGCCGGAGCGGAAGCCCAGCTGACGGGCGAACTGGCGGTGTGTGCCGGCTCCTGCGGGCCGGGCAACCTGCACTTGATCAACGGCCTGTTTGACTGCCACCGTAACCACGTGCCGGTCGTGGCGATTGCCGCCCACATCCCTTCGAGTGAAATCGGCAGCGGCTATTTCCAGGAAACTCACCCGACCGAGCTGTTCCGCGAGTGCAGTCACTATTGCGAGATGATCACTCATCCCGACCAGCTGCCGCAGGTGCTGGGCATCGCCATGCGCAAAGCCATTCTTAATCGCGGCGTGTCGGTGATTGTGCTGCCGGGCGACGTGGCGCTAAAACCTGCGCCGGAAGCGGCCACCGCCAAGTGGTATCCGCCGCAACTGCCGCTGGTACTGCCAAACCTGTCCGAAATGGAAAAGCTGGTGGAAGTGCTCAATGGCGCGAAAAACATCACTCTGATGTGCGGCAGCGGCTGTGCCGGGGCGCATGATGAAGTGGTGAAACTGGCAGAAACCCTCAAAGCGCCGGTGGTTCACGCCCTGCGCGGCAAAGAGCATATTGAGTGGGACAACCCTTATAGCGTCGGGATGACTGGCCTGATTGGTTTCTCCTCCGGCTACCACGCCATGATGAATGCCGACACGCTTGTCCTGCTTGGCACCCAGTTCCCTTACCGCGCCTTCTATCCGACTGATGCCAATATCATTCAGATTGATATCAACCCGGGCAGCATCGGGGCGCACTGCCAAGTGGATATGGCGCTAGTGGGGGATATTAAAACTACCCTCACCGCAATATTGCCGAAATTGCAGGAGAAGAGCGACCGCAAATTCCTCGACAAGGCGCTGAAACACTACCAAGAGGCGCGCAAAGATCTCGATGGCCTCGCCACCCTCAATGACAAAAAGGCCATTCACCCGCAGTATTTAGCACAGCAGATTAGTCGCTTTGCCGATGCCGACGCGGTGTTCACCTGTGACGTGGGTACGCCAACCGTCTGGGCCTGCCGCTACTTGCAGATGAACGGCCAGCGCCGCCTGATTGGTTCTTTCAACCACGGCTCGATGGCTAACGCCATGCCACAGGCACTGGGCGCACAGGCCATTGACCGCAACCGTCAAGTGGTCGCCATGTGCGGCGACGGCGGCTTCACCATGCTGATGGGGGATTTCCTGACGCTGGCGCAGCAGAAACTGCCGGTGAAAATCATCATTTTCAACAACAGCGTGCTGGGCTTTGTGGCAATGGAAATGAAGGCCGGGGGCTATCTGACTGACGGCACCGAACTGCAAAACCCGAACTTCGCCGCCATGGCAGAGGCTGCGGGTATCAAAGGTATTCGCGTGGAGAAAGCCTCTGACGTTGACGCCGCGCTGCAAGACGCCTTTGCCTATGAAGGCCCGGTGCTGGTTGACGTGGTGACCGCCACCGACGAGCTGGCGATGCCGCCGCAAATCAAACTTGAGCAGGCCAAGGGCTTCAGCCTGTACATGCTGCGTGCGGTGATCAACGGCCGTGGCGACGAAGTGGTAGAACTGGCGAAAACCAACTGGCTGCGATAACCCCGACAGGGATATAGTGCAGTGAGTAGTGCGCGGGTTGTCGCATGGCGGCCCGCGCAATTTCCGCCCCTTCTCCACTTTTCAAAAGGACTCCGACGTTGATCGATTTACGCAGTGATACAGTGACTCGCCCGAGCGAAGCAATGCGTCAGGCTATGGCTCATGCAGAAGTGGGCGACGATGTGTACGGGGATGACCCGACGGTAAATGCTTTACAAGAGCTGGCTGCCAAACTGACCGGCAAAGAAGCGGCGCTGTTTATGCCGACCGGCACTCAGGCCAATTTGGTGGCTCTGCTGACCCACTGCCAGCGCGGCGAAGAGTACATTGTCGGCCAAAAAGCCCACAACTATATGTATGAAGCCGGTGGCGCGGCGGTTCTGGGCAGCATTCAGCCCCAGCCGCTGGACATGGACGCCGACGGCTCCATTCCCCTCGACAAAGTGGCTGCCGCCATCAAACCGGACGACATTCACTTCGCGCGGACGCGTCTGTTAAGCCTCGAAAACACCCACAGCGGCAAGGTGCTGCCACTGGATTACCTGCAAAAAGCCTTTGAATTTACGCGTGAAAAGGGTCTGGCGCTGCACATCGACGGCGCACGTATCATGAATGCCAGCGTCGCGCTGAAAGTGCCGCTAATCGAGATAACCCAGTATTGCGACACCCTGACTATTTGCCTGTCGAAAGGTCTCGGGACGCCGGTCGGCTCGGTGCTGTGTGGCAGCCGTGAGTACATTACCCGCGCCAATCGCTGGCGCAAGATGACCGGCGGCGGCTGGCGTCAGGCGGGAATTCTGGCGGCGGCGGGGATTTATGCCTTAGAAAACAACGTTGAACGCCTGCAAGAAGACCACGACAACGCGGTTTGGCTTGAACAGCAGCTGCGGGCGATTGGCGTGGAAATCGCCGCGCCGGGCGCGCAAACCAACATTTTATATATCAAGCAATCTGCCGAGTTGGCCGCCAAGCTTGGCCCGTGGATGCGCGAACGCGGCGTGATCCTCAGCGCCGGTCCGCTGACTCGTCTGATCACACATATCGACATTAGTCGGGCTGATCTGCAAAAAGTCGTGTCTCTGTGGCAAGACTTCCTGCAACATCACGCCAAGTAAGCTTTGCGATGAATAAACCAAGCGGCTTAAGCGCCGCTTTTTTATCATCGATTTTTTCCTCAATGAGCGAAATGGATGATGCCAGTGTCAATACCAACCACAAGGGTCGTGGTGCTTGGGGCCAGCGGTTACATCGGCCAGCATCTGACTTCACATCTCAGCCAGCAGGGCTATCAGGTCACTGCGGCAGCAAGGCGCGTCGAGTGGCTAGAGCAGCAGAAATGGCCCAATGTGCGCTGCTGCTTCGCGGATGTGTATAACAGCAAAAGTTTAAAAGAAGTGTTTGCGGGTGCCGACGTGCTGGTCTATCTGGTTCACTCCATGAGCGAAGACGACGACCTGCTGGAGAAAGAGCGACAGGCGGCGCAAAACACCCTGCTGGCGCTGAAAGAGTCCTCCATCAAACACATTGTCTACCTCGGCTCGATGCAGCCGAAGTCCAGCCACTCCGCCCATCTGCAAGCCCGTAAGCTTACCGGCGACCTGCTGCGACGCGGGGATATCCCGGTGACCGAGCTGCGCGCGGGGATTGTGATTGGCGCGGGCTCTGCGGCTTTCGAAGTGATGCGCGACATGGTTTATAACCTGCCCGTTCTCACTCCGCCGCGCTGGGTGCGCTCGAAATCATCCCCGCTGGCGCTGGAAAACTTGCTGAATTATCTCAGCGGTCTGATTGCCCTTCCCCCACAGGCGCACCGCCATTTCGACGCCGGTGGCCCGGAATATATGAGTTACCAGACGCTGTTTGAGCGTTTTATCGCCATCAGTGGCAAACGCCGCTGGCTGCTGCCATTACCTCTGCCGACGTCGCTGATTTCAGTCTACTTCCTAAGCCTTATCACCTCTGTGCCAACGCCGTTGGCCAAGGCGCTGATTCAGGGGCTAAAACACGATTTACCCGCCGATAGCGCGGCGCTGCGCCAGCTTATTCCGCAGAAACTGATCACGGTAAACGAGTCGATTCGCGCCACGCTGGCCCAAGAAGAGCAGCAGGTGCTCGACTCCTCCGACTGGCATTATGATGCTGACGCCCGCGCCCGCTGGCGTCCGGGTTACGGCTACTACCCGAAGCAGGCCGGATTTAAGCTGGAAACCACGGCGTCAAAGGCCGCGCTGTGGCAGGTGATTCAACAACTGGGCGGCAAAGAGGGGTATTTCTACGCCAATAAGCTGTGGCAAGTGCGGGCCAGAATCGATGACTTGCTGGGTGGCCGCGTGAAGTATGGCCGACCGGATCGCCCACAGCTGCGGCTCGGCGATAAGATTGACGGCTGGAAAGTGATTGGGCTGCAACCCCAGCGCGAGCTCTCCCTGCTGTTCGGCATGAAAGCGCCGGGGCTGGGGCGACTGACCTTCACCATTACCGATCACGGCGACAGCCGCAGCATTGATGTTCGCGCTTGGTGGCACCCGGCGGGCTTTAGCGGTTTGCTCTATTGGTTCAGCATGATGCCCGCGCATCAGTTTATTTTTCGTGGCATGGCCAAGCGCATTGCCAGCCTTGCCCGGCAAAAAGATCGCTGCGGCCTGTGACGCGGATTATTTCCCGCGCAGTCGCACCGGCTGGCGTCACGCTTTCCGCCTTTCCGATTGCAAGTAGCACAATTTCACGAAAGAATGGCACCCTTATTGCTCATGGGTATGGGATTGAACCTCAACCCGGTAAAAAAGCGTTGGAATTGACCTATTTATGAAAGTACTCGTCACAGGCGCCAGCAGCGGCTTAGGCCGCAATGCCGTAGAATTTCTGCGTAACAAAGGCATTAGCGTCAGAGCGACGGGGCGTAACGCTGCCATGGGCCCGCTATTGCAAAAAATGGGCGCGGAGTTCGTTCACGCGGACCTCACCAGCCTGGTGTCATCACAGGCCAAAGTGCTGCTGGCGGATGTCGATACCCTGTGGCACTGCTCGGGGATGATCTCCCCGTGGGGCAGCGAGCAGGAGTTCGAGCTGGCCAACGTGCGCGCCACCCGACGCCTTGGTGAGTGGGCTACTGCCTATGGCGTGGAGAATTTTGTCCACCTCTCCTCTCCTGCGATCTACTTCGACTTTCATCATCATCGCAATATAAAAGAAGATTTCCGCCCGAACCGTTTTGCCAACTCCTTTGCGCGCAGCAAGGCGGCGGCGGAACAGGTGATCACCACGCTGGCGCTGTCGAATCCACAGACTCACTTTACGATTTTGCGCCCGCAGGGGGTGTTCGGCCCGCACGACAATGTGCTGCTGCCGCGCTTACTGCAAATGTTGAAGTACGGCGGCACGCTGATGTTGCCGCGCGGTGGCGAAGCGCTGGTGGATATGACCTATGTGGAAAACGCCGTGCACGCCATGTGGCTGGCGACGCAGACCCAAAATACCGAATCCGGTCGCGCCTTCAACATCACCAACCAGCAGCCTCGCCCGCTGCGCACCATGGTGGAGCATTTGATGGACGCGCTAGAGATGAAATACCGCATTCGCTCGGTGCCCTACCCGCTGCTGGACATGATGGCGCGCGGTATGGAGAAGATCAGTAAGAACTCGCACAAAGAGCCGGTGTTGACGCACTACAGTGTCGCCAAGCTAAATTTCGACCTGACGCTCGACACCCAGCGCGCGCAGGATGAATTAGGCTATCGCCCGCCAATTTCGCTCGATCAGGGCATTATCCGCACCGCCAACTGGCTGCGCGACCACGGACGTCTGCAAGGTTTGCAGGGCGTCGGCAGCAAGCGCGACTAACGCCCCTCAATCATTCTTCCCCTTAATTCCCCGCCGGATATTGCTCAAGCAGCGTGCTGATAATGGCGTCAGATTCGGCATCGGCTTCGCCGCGATAATCCGCCGGGCGGAAATGCATCTGGAAAGCGGCAATCACCCGCCGCTGCTGGGCTGGGTTCATCTCCTGCGTCACCGGATAGCCGTACTGCTGAAGCTTCGCCAGCAATTCGGCTTTATCCACTGCCTGATGCGGGTCGCGCCCTGCCAAGTTATCCCAGACTCGCTGGGCGTCCGGCCACGCGCCTATGCCGCGTTTTGCCAGTTCATGCCACGGGAACAGCGGCCCCGGATCGTCTTTGCGCAGCGGCGCGATGTCGCTATGGCCCACCACGTTGCGCGGCTCAATCTGGTAACGCTGGATAATTTGCTGGCTGAGGTCGGCGAGCAGGTCAATCTGCGCGGGCGGGAATGGGTAAAAATGCTTGCCGAGCAGATGGCGGCTGTAGCCCTTGTTTTCCAGCTCAATGCCAATAGAGGTGTCATTGAGATTGGTGCGCCCGCGCCAGCCGCTAGCCCCGGCGTGCCATGCGCGCAGCGACTCCGGCACCAGCTGCCACGCCACCGGTTTGCCATTTTCCACCGGCGGCCGGGCAGGAATTAAATAATGTGCGCTGACGTGCTCATCAGTAAGCGTATTTAATGCGTTGTGGAAATCTTCGGCAGTGTAGTGGATCACAAGAAAACGCACGCGCTGGTCAGCACCCTGCGCCTGTCGCTGGCTTTCTAGCCGGTAGGGTAAATTTTGTTCTGCCGACGGCGTGTTTTGGCAGCCGGTCAGCAGCATGATGGCGGCGATCATCGCTCCGCCGGTGCGCCATATCGCTTTCATAAGCAGCAATCGTAGGAAGCAGTGAGTAGAGGTTGCATAAGTATTCCTTATTAGTTTTCGTCCATTTACCCGCCAGCCGTCGGCCAACGTCTTGAGTATAGCCCATGCGCTAAGGTTGATTTCGCACCGCACAGTGCATCAATCCAAATCGGTTTTATACTGTATGCTAAAGAAAGTCATGGTGAAAACGTTCAATCTTTCAGTAAGGAATACGATGAAATATAAAACACTTGCCGCCGCGATCCCCCTGGTGCTGACCCTCAGCGCTTGTACTACGGTTGACCCGGCTTTTAAGGATATTGGCAGCCGCACCGCGCCTTGCGTTGACGGGGGCCCGGATACCGTCGCTCAGAAATTCTATGATTTACGCATTCAAAAAGGCGGTTCTGGCCTGCCGAACAGCAGCCAACTGGCGGAATATCGCCCTTACCTGAGCACCGGCCTGTATAACGCGCTGCTCAAGGCGCAGTCTGAACGTAAAGTGGATATCGCCGCTACGCCGAATGAAAAACCGGGCGCCAGCGATGGTGACGTATTCTCCAGCCTGTTCGACGGCCCAACCTCGGCCTCGGTTGATGACGCCTCCACCATTCCGAATACCGACGCCCGCAACATCCCGCTGCGCGTCACCATGACCCACGCCAAAGACAACGGCGCGAAATCAACCTGGAAAGATGAAGTGTTGATGGTGCGCGAAGGCCAATGCTGGACCGTCGACGACGTGCGCTACATGGCCGACCTCGATTTCGCCTCCAGCGGCACCCTGCGTCAGGTTCTGGAAAATCAATAATCGCCATGAGTAGCTCCCCTAAATCATTCGAGTTGGATCAAGGCGGCAACTGAGCGAATCCCCGGGAGCTTACACGAGTAAGTGACCGGGGTGAGTGAAGGCAGCCAACGCAGAAACGGCGTGAATGATGAAGGGGAGACAATATGATGTGCTATGGTTTACTACTAATGCACCTCACTCATAAATTTTAAGCCGCGATCGTTGCATAACTATGCTACAGAAGTTAACATCCGCGGCATCAATGGCTATTCACTATTTGCGCATGAGTATTCAACTAAATAACATCAACTGCTTCTACGGCGCACATCAGGCGTTGTTCGACATTCAGCTCGACTGCCCTGCCGGAGAAACCCTCGTGTTGCTCGGGCCAAGCGGTGCCGGGAAAAGTTCTCTTCTGCGCGTGTTAAACCTGCTGGAAATGCCGCGTTCAGGCACGTTGCAGATAGCCGGGAACACCTTCGATTTCACCAAAAAACCAGACGAAAAAGCGGTGCGTGAACTGCGCCAAAACGTCGGAATGGTTTTCCAACAATACAATTTATGGCCGCACCGCACGGTGCTCGACAACCTGCTTGAAGCGCCGATGCGCGTATTGGGTTTAAGCAAAGATGTCGCCATGAAACGCGCTGAAAAGCTGCTGACCCGCCTGCGCTTAACTGACTACGCGTCGCGTTTCCCGCTGCATCTTTCAGGCGGTCAACAGCAGCGCGTTGCCATTGCCCGCGCCCTGATGATGGAGCCGCAGGTTCTGCTGTTTGACGAACCTACCGCCGCGCTTGACCCAGAAATCACCGCGCAAATCGTCAGCATTATTCGCGAACTGGCTGGTACCGGCATTACTCAGGTTATCGTGACTCACGAAGTGGAAGTCGCACGTAAGACCGCCAGCCGCGTGGTTTACATGGAAAACGGTCGCGTCGTTGAACAAGGCGATGCCACCTGCTTTACCCAGCCGCAAACCAAAGAGTTTGCCAGCTATCTGTCTCATTGATGTTTACTACGGAGTTTGCGATGAAAAAATTATTAATTGCTGCTGTTTTGGCGAGCGTCAGTCTGTCTGCCAGCGCAGCGGACACCATTCGTTTCGCGATGGAAGCCTCTTATCCTCCGTTCGAATTTGTGGACTCCGGCAACAAGATTCAGGGCTTTGACGTCGATTTGGCGAATGCCGTCTGTAAAGAGATTCAGGCTGACTGTACCTTCACCAATCAGGCCTTCGACAGCCTGATCCCAAGCCTGAAATTCCGCCGTTTTGACGCGGTTATCTCCGGCATGGACATCACGCCAGAGCGTGAAAAGCAGGTCGCTTTCACCACGCCATACTATGAAAACTCCGCGCTGTTCATCGCTGAGAAAGGCAAGTTCGCTGATCTCGCCGCGCTGAAAGGCAAACGCGTTGGCATGCAAAACGGCAGTACCCACCAGAAATACCTGATGGAAAAACACCCTGAGATCACCGCCGTGCCTTACGACAGCTATCAGAACGCCGTGCTGGATCTGAAAAATGGCCGCCTTGATGCCGTATTCGGTGACACCGCAGTGGTCAACGAGTGGCTGAAACAGAACCCGAATCTCTCTTCCGTCGGCGAAAAAATCACTGACAAAGACTACTTCGGCATTGGTCTGGGCATCGCGGTTCGCCAGAACAACACTGACCTGTTGAAGAAACTGAATGACGGACTGGCAAAAGTGAAGGCTGACGGCACTTACCAGACTCTGTATTCAAAATGGTTCCAACAGTAAGTTTTGCCATCAATGACTGAACTTCTACCTCTAGCAAGCGCCGCCGGGATGACCGTCGGCCTTGCCGTTTGTGCGCTGGTCCTCGGCCTATTTCTGGCGATGATTTTTGCGGTGTGGGAATCTGCGCCGTGGAAACCCGTCAGCTGGCTGGGTACGGCGTGGGTGACTATTCTGCGCGGCCTGCCGGAAATTCTGGTGGTGCTGTTTATCTATTTCGGCTCATCGCAGCTGTTAGTGGTGCTGGCCGACGGCTTCAACATCAATTTGGGCCTGTTCCAAATTCCGGTGAAGTTACCGATTGATAACTTCGAAGTCAGCCCCTTCGTCTGCGGCGTCATCGCCCTCTCCCTGCTCTATTCGGCCTATGCTTCGCAGACTCTGCGCGGCGCGCTGAAGGCCGTGCCGCAAGGCCAGTGGGAGTCAGGACAAGTGCTGGGTATGAAGAAAGCGGCGATTTTCTTCCGCTTAATCATGCCGCAAATGTGGCGTCACGCCCTACCGGGCTTGAGCAACCAGTGGCTGGTGCTGTTGAAAGATACCGCGCTGGTGTCGCTGATCAGTGTTAATGACCTGATGCTGCAAACCAAGAGCATCGCGACCCGGACTCAGGAACCTTTCACTTGGTACATGATTGCCGCGGCGATTTATCTGCTCGTGACCCTGTTCAGCCAGTTTGTTATCAAACGCATCGAACTCCGTACCACCCGCTTTGAACGGAGTGCTTCCTGATGTGGGATTACTTACCCGAAGTTGTCAAAGGGCTGCACACCAGCCTGACGCTGACCATTGCGGCGCTGATCGTCGCCCTGCTGCTGGCGCTGATTTTCACCGTGGTGCTGACACTCAAGGTGCCGGTACTCAGCCAAATAGTGAAAGGCTACATCACACTGTTCACCGGCACGCCGCTGCTGGTGCAGATCTTCCTTATCTATTACGGGCCGGGCCAGTTCCCTTCGATTCGTGAAATCCCGTGGTTGTGGGACTTGCTGTCTCAGCCTTGGCTGTGCGCTATGGTAGCGCTGGCGCTGAACAGCGCGGCTTACACCACTCAGCTGTTTGCCGGTGCGGTGCGCGCTATCCCGTCGGGTCAGTGGCAATCTTGCGAAGCGTTGGGCATGTCGAAGAAGCAGTCGCTGCGCATTCTGCTGCCGTTTGCCTTTAAACGCGCCCTTTCGTCTTATTCGAACGAAGTGGTGTTGGTGTTTAAAAGTACCTCGCTGGCGTACACCATTACCCTGATGGACGTGATGGGCCACAGCCAATTAATGTATGGCCGGACCTATGATGTGATGGTGTTTGGCGCGGCGGGTCTGGTTTATCTGTGTGTTAACGGCTTGCTGACGCTGATGATGCGTCTAATTGAGCGCCGCGCGTTGGCCTTTGAGCGCCGCAACTAAGCCTTAAATAAGCCGCAAAACAAACGTGATTGCTGTAACTTGCTGCCAAATTGAAAAAGCGACCTTCGGGTCGCTTTTTTTATGCCGAATGCAATGCAATTCCACGCGGGTATAGCCGAAACTTGCGAGATATCTCGCATTACTGCAACAACATAATTCCATTTCATAAAAATAGTGATTCGCGTCACACAATAATCCACAAAAGACTCATAGAATGATTTCCCGTAAATCCTGAAGGATCACACTCATGCATTCTCGTTTCCTCGACGCATTCGCCACACTGCCCGCCACTCTTCAGACCGCACTCGAACCGTTGCTCAGCCGTGACGACTTCCCGGCCATGTTGACAGCCGAACAGGTCGCGAACGTTAAAGCGCAAACGGGGCTGAATGATGATGCATTGGCGTTTTCACTGCTGCCGCTGGCCGCCGCCTGCTCCCTGACGCCTATCTCCCATTTCCACGTGGGTGCCGTAGCGCGGGGTGTTTCAGGCAATGTGTACTTTGGTGCCAATATGGAGTTCAGCGGAGCTTCAATGCAGCAAACCGTACACGCCGAGCAGTCTGCGGTGACTCACGCCTGGCTGCGCGGAGAAGCCAAACTGGCGTCGATCACCGTCAACTACACGCCGTGCGGCCACTGCCGCCAGTTTATGAATGAGCTGAACAGCGGCACTGAGTTGAATATTCATCTGCCGGACCGCGATGTGGCGACGCTGGGCGACTACCTGCCTTACTCCTTCGGCCCGAAAGACTTGGATATCACCACGCTGCTGATGGACAAGGTCAATCACGGTTACCAGATTGCCGAGCAAGATGCCCTCAGCCAGCAGGCTTTAGATGCTTGTAACCAGAGCCACGCGCCTTATAGCAAGTCACACAGCGGCGTCGCGCTGGAAACGGAAAGTGGCAAGATTTTCGCCGGGCGCTATGCGGAGAATGCTGCGTTCAACCCGAGCCTGCCACCGCTGCAAGGAGCGCTGATTTTGCTCAATCTGTCGGGTGAAGACTGTCTGAAAATCCGCCGTGCGGTGATCGTAGAACGCCACCAGCCGCTGGTCAGCCAGCACGATGCCACCCGCGCCACTCTCGCCGCTTTAGGCTGCCAACAATTAAGCGCAATTACGCTGTAAATTGTTATTTGTTCCCCCGACGACGGCTGTTAAATCCAATATCTGTCGTCGGAAATCACTTTTTTTAGTTACCTAATTCCCTTTCCCCGTCTGGCATTTGAAATAGTTATTTTCCGTTGTTACCCTTCTGTGCAGAAATAGGACACAAATCACATTTCCTCTGCCTTTCGTCATAGGCTGATAACAAATACTGTACATATTTACTTTATGTTTTAGGATCAGCTCCCTGAGATAGTAAATAATAAGAAAACAGCAACCCGCTCCGATAGCCGAAGAGTAAAATCAATGGAACTTGAATACGAGAGTAAACGCCCGCTGTATATTCCACATGCTGGCCCAATCCTGCTTGAATTCCCGCTGCTGAATAAAGGTAGTGCCTTCACAGAAGAAGAACGCAACAACTTTAACTTGCATGGACTGCTGCCGGAAGCCGTTGAAACCATAGAAGAACAAGCCGAACGTGCTTACCGCCAGTTTCAAGACTTCAAAAGTGATATCGATAAACACATTTATCTGCGCAACATTCAGGACACCAACGAAACCCTGTTTTACCGCCTGATTGACTCCCACCTCAGTGAAATGATGCCGGTGATTTACACCCCAACCGTTGGCGAAGCCTGCGAGCATTTCTCTGATATCTACCGTCGCGCCCGCGGCCTGTTTATCTCCTACCCGAACCGCGCTCACATCGACGATATGTTGCAGAACGCCACCAAACAGCACGTAAAAGTGGTGGTGGTGACTGACGGCGAACGTATCCTCGGCCTTGGCGATCAGGGCATCGGCGGCATGGGCATTCCAATTGGTAAACTGTCGCTGTATACCGCCTGTGGCGGCATCAGCCCGGCCTACACCCTGCCAGTGGTTCTCGACGTGGGCACTAACAACCCGCAGCTGCTGAATGACCCGCTGTACATGGGCTGGCGCCATCCGCGTATCACCGGCGATGAATACTACGAATTCGTTAACATGTTCATTGAAGCCGTGAAAGTGCGCTGGCCGAACGTGCTGTTGCAGTTCGAAGACTTCGCGCAGAAAAACGCCATGCCGCTGCTGACGCGCTACCGCGACGAGCTTTGCTGCTTCAATGATGACATTCAAGGCACCGCGTCAGTAACGCTGGGCAGCCTGATTGCCGCCAGTAAAGCCGCAGGTTGCCGCCTGCGCGACCAAACTGTCACCTTCTTGGGTGCAGGTTCTGCCGGTTGTGGTATCGCCGAGCAGATCATCGCCGGCATGAAAGCAGAAGGTCTGAGCGACGAAGAAGCCCGCGCGCGCATCTTCATGGTTGACCGTTTCGGCCTGCTGACCGACAAACTGCCAAACCTGTTAGATTTCCAGAGCAAGCTGACGCAAAAAAGCGCCGATCTCTCCGATTGGGGCTTGGATAACGACAGCATCTCCCTGCTGGACGTGGTTCGCCATGCGAAACCCACCGTGCTGATTGGCGTTTCTGGCCAGCCGGGTTTGTTCACCGAGGAGCTTATCCGCGAGATGCATAAGCACTGCGAACGCCCAATCGTGATGCCACTGAGCAACCCGACTTCTCGCGTGGAAGCCCAGCCGGTGGATATCATCACTTGGACCGACGGCAACGCGCTGGTGGCGACCGGCAGCCCGTTCTCTCCGGTGACTTACAAAGAGAAAGTCTACCCAATCGCCCAGTGCAACAACTCATACATCTTCCCGGGCATCGGCTTGGGCGTCGTGGCATCGGGGGCAACCCGCGTGACTGACGAGATGCTGATGGCCGCAAGCCGCGCGCTGGCTGAGTGTTCACCGCTGGCAACGGATGGCGTGGGCTCCCTGCTGCCAGACGTCAATGACATTCAGGGCGTGTCTAAGTGTATCGCCATGGAAGTGGGCAAAGCCGCGCAGTTGCAAGGCGTGGCGATGGTGACTTCTGAAGATGCGCTGTCAAAAGCCATCGAACACAATTTCTGGGCACCGCAGTACCGCGATTACAAACGCACGTCGTTCTAATTCTCGCGGACTAACGCCATAAAACATCGGGCCATGCAGCTTCTGCACTGGCCCTTTTTTTATGGTTTTTTGTGGCAAAATTGGAATGCGGCTTCCACCGCGCGAAGTAATTACAGCAATGTTGCTGAAATATTCCGCGAAGCCCCGAGATACGGAGCCGTGCTTATTGCATGGTGTCGATTGGTCAAGTAGCCTTGAATTCCTGATTTCCAGCAGCGACTCAGGGAAGCGATAGAGCATAGCGTTAGCCGCTAAGGCCGCTGCAACCTGAAGGATGACGAGTTTATGATTAAGCGACTAATAGTAGGCTTCATCAGCATCATAGTCTTGATGTTGGTTGTCGCTATTGGGCTTGACCGGTGGATCAGCTGGAAAACCAAAGATTATGTCTATGACGAAGTGCAGGAGTTGCCGCATCGTCAGGTCGGCGTGGTGCTCGGCACGGCCAAGTATTACCGCACCGGCGTCCCCAATCAGTATTATCTCTACCGCATTCAGGGGGCTATCAACGCCTATAACAGCGGCAAGGTCAAATACCTGCTGTTGAGCGGCGACAATGCCCAGCAGAGCTACAACGAGCCGATGACCATGCGCCGTGACCTGATGGCAGCAGGCATCCCGGCCAGCGATATCGTGCTCGACTACGCCGGTTTCCGCACGCTGGACTCTATCGTGCGCACCCGCAAGGTGTTCGACACCAATGATTTCCTGATAATCACCCAGCGTTTCCACTGCGAGCGCGCCCTGTATATTGCGCTGCACATGGGGATTCAGGCCCAGTGCTTCGCCGTGCCGTCGCCGAAAGACATCATGACCGTGCGCGTGCGTGAAATCTTCGCCCGCCTTGGCGCGCTGACTGACCTGTATATCCTGAAACGCGAGCCGCGCTTCCTTGGCCCGCTGATCCCAATTCCAGCCGTCCATCACATCCCGGATGACGCACAGGGCTATCCTGCCGTCACGCCGGAGCAGCTGCTGGTCCTGCAACAGAAATTGGCCGAAGAGAAGAAAGCGGCGGAAGAGAAAGCGGCCCAGCAGAAAGCCGCCGCAGAGAAAGCCGCGGCTGACAAAGCGGCAGCCGATGAAGCCGCCCGGCTTAAAGCCGAGCAAGAAGCCAACGACGCCGAGGAGCAGAGTGTGGATGACGCCGCACCTCCGCCACCGCCTGCGCGCCCAATGGTTCCGGGCCGCAACCCGTTCTCGCAGTCACGGGAATCTCACTGACCCTAAAGCAACAAGGGCGCCGAAGCGCCCTTGTTATTACTGCTGATTTTTCTAGTTGTTGGTTCTTCCTGCTTCCCAGTCTTATTTCTTCTTGGCGTACTTCAGTGAATCCAACGCCACCGCGAAGATAATAATCGAACCTTTAATAATGTACTGCCAGTAAGGGTTCACGCCGATATAGGTCAGGCCGTAGTTGATCACGGTGAAGATAAGCACGCCCGTAACCACGCCCGCCACTGAACCCACGCCACCGGCGAAGGATACCCCGCCCACCACGCAGGCCGCGATGGCGTCCAGCTCATACATAAAGCCGAGGTTGTTGGTGGCACTGCCGATACGCCCTGCTTCCAACAAGCCGCCGAAGGCATAGAACACGCCGGACAGCGCATAAATCATGATCAGGTTTAATGGCACGTTGACGCCGGAAACCTTGGCGGCTTCTGGGTTACCACCGATGGCAAAGATGTTTTTACCAAAGCGGGTTTTGTTCCACAGGATCCAAACGAAGCCAATGGCAATCAACGCGTAGAAGGTGATGTAGGAGATCTTCAGGCCGCCCAGTTGGATAAAGCCCTGTGCGAAGCTGGAGAATCCTGGGTCAAAACCGGCCACCGGCGAGGAACCCACATAGTCGTAATAGAGTGAGTTAATCCCGTAGACGATGATCATGGTGCCCAAGGTGGTGATAAATGGCGTCACGTTGAGGTAGGCGATGATGATACCGTTCACCAAACCAATCAGCGCGCCAATCACACACACGGTCAGAATAACCACTGGAATAGGCACGACTTCAAGATGCGGGAACACCTTGTTAACGTTGTCCATTGCCTGCAACAGAGTTGCCGCAACTACCGCCGCCAAACCGACCTGACGACCGGCTGACAGGTCAGTACCCTGAGTCACAATCAGCCCGGCCACGCCGAGGGCGATAATTACGCGCACTGAAGACTGAGTTAAAATATTACTTAAGTTGACCAGACTGAGGAAGGTCGGGTCCTGAATAATGATAATTGCCAGTAACACCAGCAACACAACGTAAATCCCGCCCTCTTTTAAATAAGTGAGCATACTTTTCTTATTTAATGCTTTCATAATAAGAACCCTTAAAAATTAGAGGTGCAAGGATGCAAGGCGTAAAATTTCATTCTGCGAAGTATTTTTTGTTTCCACAATACCCGCAACCTGCCCATTGCTCATAACCAATATTCTGTCTGTAATTCCCAACAGCTCTGGCATTTCGGAGGAGATAATAATGATCCCCTTCTCTTTTTTCGCCAGCTCGGTAATTAACTGGTAAATTTCAAACTTGGCCCCGACGTCAATACCGCGCGTAGGTTCATCAAGCATTAATATTTCCGGCTGAGTTAATAACCAGCGCCCAATAATGACTTTCTGCTGATTGCCCCCAGACAGCGAACCAATGCTGGTGCGATGCCCCGGCGTTTTCACCCGCATGGAGTCGATAACCCACTGGGTATCGCTTTTCATCCGGTTGACATCCAACAGGCCAATCTTGTTTTTGTAATTACGAATATTTGAAATCAGTGAGTTAAAACCGATATCGAGATAAGCATAAATACCGGTGGAACGGCGCTCTTCAGTCACCAAGGCAAAGCCGTGATTAATGGCTTCGTTGGCGCTGTGATTATTAATTTTCTTACCATGCAACTTGATGGTTCCGGCGACTTTTTCGCGGATACCAAACAGGGTTTCGACGATATCGGTACGCTTCGCCCCGACCAGACCGGCAATGCCCAGAATCTCCCCTTTGTGCAAATCAAAGGAGATATCACGGATTGAAGGCTGGCGCAGCGAGGTCAGGTTACGGACTTCCAGAATGACCTCTCCCGGCACATTCTGACGGTCTGGGAAACGCTGACTCAGTGAACGCCCCACCATCATGGAAATAATTTTATCCATGTCGAGACCTTCCAGTGACTGGGTCATGATCCACTGGCCGTCGCGCAAAATGGTTATCTCGTCGCACAGCTGGAAAATCTCTTCCATCTTGTGAGAGATGTAGACGATGCCGCAGCCACGGTCTTTCAGCTTGCGGATAATGGTGAACAGATGATTCACCTCTTTCTCAGTCAGAGACGAGGTTGGCTCATCCATAATCACGATTTTCGCGTTATAGGAGAAAGCTTTAGCAATCTCAATCATCTGCATCTGGGAAACGGAAAGCTTGGCGACTTTCTCACGCGGGTCGATATCAATATCTAGCTCATCGAAGATAGCCTGCGTGTCTTTGAGCATTTTCTCTTGGTCAACAAAGAAGCCTTTGGTTGGGTAGCGGCCCAGCCACATGTTGTCCATGACCGTGCGCTGCAACACCAGATTCAACTCTTGGTGAACCATCGACACGCCCTGCTCAAGCGCCTCTTTAGAACTTTTAAAATTAACTTCCTGACCTTGGAAAAGAATGGTGCCGGAATCTTTGCTGTAGATGCCAAAAAGACATTTCAATAAGGTGGATTTACCCGCCCCATTCTCGCCCATTAGCGCGTGAATAGAGTGCGGTCGAACTTTCAAATTCACATTATCTAATGCCTTAACGCCGGGAAATGATTTATTAACATTGCTCATTTCCAGCAGAAACTCGCGCGGCTGCGGGGCAGCAGCGTCAGTCTGCGTGATGTCAGGCTTAGGAATATCGGCCATAATTATACCTGGCTAAATATTAAGAGAAACTGATTATATTAATACCTGACGTCATGAATACCGCCGGTCAGTAATAGACCGGCGGTATAAAGACATCACTTCCTGTTATGCAGGTATTAACGTGATATTACTTCACTGCTTATTAATGCCACTGCTTAGCTATATATTTAGCTATTTACTCGTCTGTCCGTAATCTTTGGATTATTTTGCAAAGTCAGCCAAGTTAGATTGGTCTACCGCTACGTAAGGAATACGTACGACTTTGTTTTCAACTTTCCATTTAGTGCCGTCGGCGGCAGGTTTGCCGTCAGCCAGATTCTTCGCCAGATCGAATGTCGCCTGAGCCTGATTCTTAGCATCGTTCAGCACGGTACCGGCCATTGCGCCAGATTTCACCAGAGCCAGAGCTTCTGGCAAGGCGTCAACGCCGAACACAGGAATGCTGGTTTTGTTATGAGCTTTCAGCGCTTCTACAGCACCCATTGCCATCGCATCGTTGTTGGCGATAACCACTTCGATTTTGTTAGCGTTCGGGCCAGATAACCACGCGTCCATTTTGTCTTTAGCCTGAGCGGTATCCCACATTGCAGTATCGAGCTGCAATTGTTGAGTTTTCAGACCTTCTTTTTCATTCAGCGTGCTCACCACATATTTGGTGCGCGCTTCTGCGTCAGGGTGGCCCGGCTCGCCTTTCAGCAGCACGTATTGGATCACGCCGTCTTTGTTCAGGTCCCACGCAGGAGTGGCTTTCCAGTGTTTAGCAATCAACTCGCCTTGGATCACGCCAGACTCTTTAGAGTCAGTACCGACGTAATAGGCTTTGTCGTAGCTGTCCAAATCTTTGCGTGATGGCTCTTTGTTGTAGAACACCACTGGAATGCCAGCACCTTTGGCTTTAGCAATAATGACCGGGGCCGCAGCTGGGTCAACCAAGTTGATGGCCAGCGCTTTCACGCCTTTTGCAACCATGACGTCAACCTGATCGTTCTGTGTTGATTGACTGTTTTGCGAGTCATTCATCAGCAGTTGGATATTTGGAGCTTGTTTCGCATCTTCCTGAATGGCTTTGCGAACTTCGGACATGAAGTTGTCATCATATTTATAAACGGTGACACCGATACGGGTATCAGCAGCATGAGCAGCAGCGCCAAACATCATGCTTGCAGCCAGAGTAGCCAGGGTGAAGACCTTCTTATTCATTTATATCTCCGGTTTTGTGTAGGGTGGTACAGAGTGTGGCACCGGCAATCCTGCGGGAGCAGTGCGTCCGCGCCTCAACAATGAAACGGTGCCTGCCTTCCTTGACGTATGACTTCCTGACTCGCTGTGAAAACCTGTCCTGTAGCAAGGACACAAAATGAATCATGTCGAAAACGAATGAATCATAATGGCGTCAATGTTAATAAACTGTGAAAGTTCTCACAGATTGAAAACGGTTACACGGCGCTAATTAGTCAATAAGTGACCGGTGCCACATTTTGCCAAGGTGCCACAGAATGGCGTCTGACCAAGGTCGGCATAAAACAGTGAGACACGCCGGTTTCAAGCTGGTTGGCGGCCCCTTTGAGAGCCAGCTCAGTGGCTAATGTCGCCATGGAAACAATGGGATAGCGCACGGTGGTGAGCTTCGGACTGGTGTAGCGCGCAATGGGAATATCGTCGAAGCCGACCAGTGAGAAATCCTGCGGCACGCTGATGCCATTCTCCTTCAGTACCGCCAGCGCGCCCGCGGCCATTGAGTCGTTATAGGCGAACACCGCGCTCAGCTGGAGGTTGCGCCCCAACAGCTCAACCATCGCCGCTTCACCGCCTTGCAGGTCAGGTGAGCCCTGCGCGCGCCAGCTTTCTGGCGGCGGCTGACGTGTCTGCGTCATTGCGACTGACGTGCCCTGCGTCATTGCCGTCAAATAGCCCTGCTGGCGCTGCAAATCATCTTCAATCCCGTGGTTGGAACCGATGTAACCGATGCGTTGATGCCCCTGCGACAGCAGCAGTCGGGTCGCCATTTCAGCCCCGGTGACATTGTTGAGCGACACGCAGCGATGCTCATAGCCGGGGATCACCCGGTTAATCAGCACCATGCCCGGCACCTGATTGAGGAAGTGAGAAAGCTCATCGTCGCCCAGCGCCTTTGCGTGTACAACCAAGGCGTTACAGCGCTGGCGGATCAGCACTTCTATCGCGTGGCGCTCTTTCTCCGCCTCGTGGTAGCTGTTGCCAATCAGCACATATTTTTGGTGACGCTGCGCCACGGTATCTACCGCTTTCACCAGCGCGCCAAAGAAAGGATCGGAGACGTCCATCACCACCACGCCGATGGTGTCACTGCTCTGGGTTGCCAGCGCCTGCGCGTTAGCATTCGGCCTGTAACCCAACGCAGCCACGGCGTGTAACACCAACTCACGCGCCTCTTTACTGGCGATGGCGGGGTTGTTTAAAACGCGGGAAACGGTCGCCACTGACACACCAGCCAGCTTCGCCACATCACGAATGGTGACCATGGGTCGCTCCAGATGATGGCAATGAAGGCTGCGCCTGCGCTGGCAGGTTTATCGAGTTAACTGATTGAAAACAATAAGGAGGAAATGCAAAAGTTCGAGCCCAGGTGGAGAACAAAGAGGTGAAAAAAGTCGGCAGTACAGTGATCATGGTGTTTCCTGTTTTTATCGGCTAACGCTGCACGAGCGATATCCTAAACATTTTGCGAAAACACCTGCGTGAATCTCGTCACAGGAAAGAAAACGTTTACATACAATTTTGCAACGTTTCTCTCATATTTATCATTTGTGTGAATATCAACTCAGGCTTTTCTCCTCAACGCCCGAGGCGCGGACCGTCAGTTTGCGCCATATCCACTCCATCGGCCCCTGCTTGAAATAACGCAGCCAGACTAAGGTCAGCAGCAGGTTGATGGCCCAAACGGCAGGCACTAGCGCCACCAGCTGTAGGCGGTCGAAGTGCTGATAGAAGCCAAAAACGTTGAAGAAGGTGGTGCAAACCAGCGTTTGTAACAGGTAGTTGGTGAGCGCCATGCGGCCAATTTGAGAGATCCAGTGCGCCAAACGCAGGCGAGACAGCAGCGGCCAGAAGCCGTAACAGAGTGACAAATAGCCCACTGCCTGTATCAGGCTGCCCACTTCACGCGGGGCCTGAAGCAAAAAGCCGCTCCAGCGATAGTCCCACTGCAACTGCCACTGCATGGTGATCGCCGGGATTTGAATCAGCCATGAAAGCGGTAACAGTAGCGCCGCAAGATGGCGGTAGTGGCGCAGGCTATATCCCCCGCGCAGCCAGCCGCTGCGCATCAGCCCGGCCCCCAATAGCATCGCGCCCGCCAGCTCCCAGCCGTACTGCACGGCAATGGCAATCAGGCTGGATGACAGCAGGTCGAGCCGGTTAGTGATAGCTTCCAGCCCGCCCTTCAACTTCCAATATTGCTCATATTGCAGCTGCGCCGGGCCGGGCAACCAGAAGCTGCCGGGCTGCGGATTGCTGATAAAGCCGAGCATCAGCAGCACCGCGACGCCAATCAGATAGAGCATGATACCGGTATTGATCAACGACTGGCTGCTGCGCCCTTCCCTGACCAGCCGCCAGCACACCAGACCAATCAAACCGTAGGAGAGCAGGATGTCGCCATCCCAAAAGAACGCCGCATGTAACAGGCCGCACAGCAGTAACAGTGACAGCCGCGCCTGAATCCAATGCTTACCGCGAGGCAGCAGCAGGTAGAGGCCGCCGCCAAACAAAATGGCAAACATCATCAGGAATTTGCCCTGCGCCACTAGGTCCAACACCGCCCATGTCCAAGCGTCGCTGCTCGACGGCTGGCCGTTAAATGCCGGATTGAGATAGGCCGCCTTCGGCAAACCAAAAGCGCTGATATTGAGCAGTAAAATGCCAAGGATGGCGATGCCACGGGCAAAATCGAGAGTGGCAATGCGCGGGCGCATTCCTGAAGGTTTTGTCATTAAAGTGGGCTGCAAAGTGGATGGCATAGGAAAATGAGTATGCCAGATAGATTAACGGCACCTAAAAGGTGCCGCAACTTAAAGCTTTCGACTGCTTTTGGACTGTGAGAAAAAACGCGATTAGCTGGCGTGTCTCACCGTGCGCAGGAACTCTTGGCGCGTATTCTGGCTCGACTTGAACAGTCCGCCGAGTGAGGTGGTGGTGGTCGCACTGGTAGCATCGCGAATGCCGCGCGCTTTCACGCAGTAGTGAACAGCGTCAATCGACACCGCCACGTTATTGGTGCCGAGCAGCGTTTGCAGGGCTAGCAGCACTTGCTGGGTCAGGCGTTCTTGAACCTGCGGGCGCTGGGAGAAGAACTGCACAATGCGGTTGATTTTCGACAAGCCGATCACTTTGTCTTTCGGGATATAAGCCACGGTGGCTTTGCCGTCGATAGTCACAAAGTGGTGCTCGCAGGTGCTGGTCAGGGTGATATCACGCACGGTCACCATCTCATCAACTTTCATCTTATTTTCGATGACGGTGATTTTCGGGAAGTTGGCGTAATCCAGACCGGAGAAGATCTCATCGACATACATTTTGGCGATGCGGTGTGGCGTTTCAGCTAGGCTGTCGTCTGCAAGGTCAAGATTGAGCAGCTGCATGATGCCGGTCATATGCTCTTTGATTCGCTGTTTACGCGTTTCGTTGTCGATTGGCAGAGGCTCACGCAGTGGGGTTTCCAGACCACGGGCCAGTAATGCCTCGTGCACCAGAATGGCTTCTTTACTCAAAGTTGACATAGTTATTCTCCAGCAGGTCCCGCAAGTGTCGTCAAGTTGACGCAGATCACACCAAAATGAGGTGGCTTACTGTAGTGGAGTGCGGATTCATAATCCAGTGATTGTGTCTCATGATGAGTGAAATAGCCGCAAGTTATCAATCTTGGACACAATAGTGCAGGAAGTTGGCTCAAGTCCGGCTTCCACAGGGGAAACCGGACAGTCTGAGGATTAGAAACTGTATTTCATCCCCATCGTCACGGTGTAAAACTCGTTTTCAATGCTGCCAGCATCATTCTCTTTTTCGTATACGCCTTCGGACGGACTGTTATAACTCAACGAGCCACGCTTCTCTTGATACTGGTTCCAGCTACCTTCCAAATAGACTTTTGCCTGTGGCGTAAAGTAATAGCCGACATCCGCCACCACGGCATAATAGCGGGAATTATTGACGTCATCTTTGAATGTCACTCCGCGAGCATAATGTTCATCATTGGTCGTGGTATCAACCCAATCACTGTATTTAAATAGCAAATTAGTTTCGAATTTTTCATATTTATATCGGGCAGATAAGCCGATATAAGGCAGTTTAAATTTCTGCATATACGCAATGCCGGGCTGCCCACGAGGGAAGTTACCGATTTCGGTACCATTGCTATAGCTGTAACTGCCACCTTTCGCCAACCAACTAAATGAGCTTTGCTGATAACCGGCCAATACCCCTACACGGTATTGATCTTCATTCAACAACCAAGCTTTCATATTGATATCAAATTCGTTGGCATAATTCAGTCTGGTCTCAGGATGCGTTGACCATTCAGTCCACTTTGATTGAGAAATATCCTGCCAATCATAATCATCCATTGCCGCACCGGCAGAAGCTAAGGTCGTCCAACCATTAAACCCGAGCGAGGCCCACGGCAATAAATCCCACGCCAAGTCAGCTTTGAGAATGGCAGCATTGTTATATTTCCAATTTAGCTGGCTGACCTTACGATCGCCCTCTTTTGGCTCATATACCCGCTCTTTGGCTTCACCTTGCAATTGGCCTAATGAAAGCCCAATGGTGACCTTCTCCGGTGTGAAACAATCTATCTCGCTTTCCGCTAGTGCCATAGAAGGGGCAGCAGCCGAAGACAAAATAGCGGCAGTAAAATAAGTGACCTTTTTCATTGTTTGCTCCTTGCATTAGATAAATTAAATAACTATTTTATTAATTCATCTCAATAGTAATTTCCGATTATTAAAACCTTGCGGTTTCCGCTCACTATATATGTGCAAGAAAACAACTCAATAGCCTATGACTTGAGTCCCACTCAGTGAAACTGATGGTATGCAAGTAATTTAAAAGTGTTTTACTTCAAGGGATGAGCGCACGCGCTTTATCTAAAGCAGGAATAACTGGTGAAAACTAAAAATGCAGAATAATAGAAAGTTAATATAAATATACTCCTAACCTATTTTATACCTGATTATTTATAAATTACTTGTAATGGATTTAATTATATAGTCACAGGGAATATCTAATAAATAAATATTCCCCGTGTAAATGTATTTTATGCTTTGGCGTTGGCCACTTGCTGCCCCGGACGCCCAACCACTAAGGCACCGGCAATAATAAAGCCCACCAGCGCAACATACAGCGCAGGCTCAAGGCGATGAGCCAGCGCGGTCGAGATAGCGGACAGGATCGGCCCGCACAGCTGGCCTACGGCGTAACCCGTGGTCAGCAACCCCGCCAGATAACGGCTGTGGTTCGGCGCTAATTCGCGGCCATATTGCAGGCTAAGTTGCACCACGCTCAGGAAGCCGCCGCCCACCAGCACGGCACCAATCACCAGCCCGCTGACGCCGGGGATCACTTCGGCAGAGAGAATTCCCAGCCCCTGCGCCCACAGGGTAAGTGCCAGACGAGTATGAGTGGTCAGGCAGTGACGAGTCAGAATACCAATGATAATCCCAATCACCGCCGCACCGCCGAACACCGGCCAGACGAACTGGGCAAACAGGCTCTCAGGAAAACGCGCGCTGGCCATCTGCGACAGGAAGGTGGCGGGCAGAATATAGCCGAACCCCGCCAGACTGTAGCTCCAAACCAAACGTTTTAGCGTCGGCGTCATCTTCAGCGGCTCGGTCGCCACGTGAGCACGGTGCAGCTCACCGGTGCGCGGCAGATTGATGCTAATCAGCGCGATAAACACAAACGCCAGTACGCCATACACCGCCCAAGCCTGAGCCGAGCTGAGTTGCAGGCTGTGAATGACCACCGCCAAGATACCACTGAGGAAGATCCCCGCCCCCGGCCCGGCAAAGACTGCCGCACCCAGCGCCGGGCGGCCAAAGTGATGCAGCCGCTCATTACACCATGCCGATACCAACACCATCGCCCAGCCGCTGGTCCAGCCAATCATAAAGCGAATAACGCTGTGGAAGACTTCACCCGTGACCGCCGCCGAAAGCAGCGTCAAGGCCACCGCGCCCCACAGCCCAAGCCACAGGCGGCGCTCAAGGTGCCGACTGGCCTTCATGGCGTCATAGGCTCCGCACAGGTAACCCAAGTAATTAAATGCCGCGACCAAGCCTGCGCCAGTTAGCGTGAACTGATGTTCAGCTATCATTAATGGCACCTGAGGTGTAAAGGCGAAACGGCCTATCCCCATGGCGACGACAAATGCCAAAAAACCGCTGAGTGCTACACGAAATGCCATAACGATCCGCCCTGTTTTATTGTTTTTTACAATTTCGCAACACCAAACAAACATAGTGAAATTGTAACGAGTAAACACCCTCTTTTGTGCCTAGGTGTTAAAACTAAGTTGTGGATCATCATGCCTTGAGGATACAATCACGAAAAGTGAATAATAATGACCAAGTTGTTTCCTCTTTGAGAACTCACCCACAGAGAGCGTTATTCAACTCGGCAGATCATCATCAAGAGGGGTGCGATGGACCTGACACAATTGCGTATGTTTTGCAGCGTAGCGGAAACCGGCTCGCTGGCGCGCGCTGCCGAGCAGTTGCACCGCGTGCCCTCCAACCTGACCACTCGCCTGCGCCAGCTTGAAATCGAGCTGGGCTGCGACTTATTTATCCGCGAGAAGCAGCGAATTCGCCTGTCGGCGATGGGCCATAACTTCCTTAATTACGCCCAGCGCATTCTGGCACTGAGCGATGAAGCGATGAGCATCACCCACGCCGGTGAACCTGCGGGGGGCTTTGCGCTGGGTTCAATGGAGAGCACGGCGGCCACGCGCTTGCCGAGCCTGTTGGCGGCCTATCACCAGCTTTACCCTCAGGTGTCGCTGTCGCTCAATACCGCCACCTCGGGAGAAACCATTGATGGCGTGCGCGAAGGCAAACTGGCCGCCGCGCTGGTTGATGGCCCGATTGATTACGACGACATCAATGGCTGTATCGCGTTTCGCGAGCGTCTGGTCATTATCTCGCCGCAAGGGGAATCGCCTTTCGACACCCCGCCGGGGCGCAGTGGCCACACGGTGTTCGCCTTCCGCGCCACCTGCTCTTATCGCACGCGCTTGCAGTCGTGGATTAAACACACCGGGCTGGCGGTCGGCAATATTATGGAGATTCAGTCCTACCACGCGATGGTGGCCTGCGTCGCCAGCGGTGCGGGCATTGCCATGGTGCCGCGCAGCGTGCTGGATCAGCTACCGGGCCATGAGCGGGTGCAAGCCCATGAAATCGAAGACGGTTTCGCCAACACCGCGACCTGGCTTATCTGGCGCCGCGACGCTTTCACCCCTAACGTGCGCGCGCTCAAAGAGCTGATCATCGCGCAAAACGGCGGCGTCGTGCCGCAACTCAAACACCCCATTGCTGGTGAAGAAGTAGAGCAACCAGCAGTATGAGCCCACAGTGATTAATGCTGTCGCAAGGGCGACAATTTATAAAACAGGAGCAATACCATGGAAATGATCAAAACTCGCGCAGCCGTTGCATGGGGCCCTAACCAGCCACTGTCCATTGAAGAAGTGGATTTAATGCCGCCACAAAAAGGTGAAGTTCTGGTGCGCATCGTTGCTACTGGCGTGTGCCATACCGATGCTTACACCCTGTCCGGCAAGGACCCTGAAGGCGTATTCCCGGCGATTTTGGGCCATGAAGGCGCTGGCGTAGTCGAAGCCGTGGGCGAAGGTGTAACCACCGTCGCGGTGGGCGATCACGTGATCCCACTTTATACCCCGGAATGTGGCGAGTGTAAGTTCTGTAAATCCGGCAAAACCAACCTGTGTCAGGCGATTCGCACCACGCAGGGTAAAGGTTTGATGCCAGACGGCACCACCCGTTTCTTCAAAGACGGCAAGCCAATCTTCCATTACATGGGCACCTCCACCTTCTCTGAATACACCGTGGTGCCTGAAATCTCTCTCGCCAAAATCAACAAAGAAGCCCCGCTGGAGGAAGTTTGCCTGCTGGGTTGCGGCGTCACCACCGGCATGGGCGCGGTCATGAATACCGCTAAAGTGAAGAAAGGCGACACCGTAGCCATCTTTGGCCTCGGCGGTATCGGCCTGTCGGCAATTATTGGTGCCGTGATGGCTGGCGCGGGCCGCATCATCGGTATCGACCTCAATACCAGCAAATTCGACTTGGCGCGCAAACTCGGTGCAACCGACCTGATCAATCCAAAAGATTTTGATAAGCCGATTCAAGAAGTGATTGTTGAAATGACCGACGGCGGCGTGGACTTCTCCTTTGAATGTATCGGCAACGTCAACGTGATGCGTTCAGCGCTTGAGTGCTGTCACAAAGGCTGGGGCGAATCAGTGATTATCGGCGTCGCAGAGGCGGGTGCAGAGATCTCTACTCGTCCATTCCAGTTGGTTACTGGTCGCGTATGGCGCGGTTCTGCGTTCGGTGGCGTCAAAGGCCGCACCGAGCTGCCGGGCATTGTGCAGCGTTACCTGGACGGCGAATTTGCCTTGAATGACTTCATCACCCACACCATGGGTCTGGATGAAATCAACGAAGCTTTTGATTTAATGCACGAAGGGAAGTCCATTCGTTCCGTTATCCACTTTAATAAATAAGGGAGCCTAACGGTGAGCAGCTCGATAGAACTACTCGAAGAACACCGAATGTTTGGCGGTTGGCAGCAGCGCTACCGCCACACCTCCAGCAGCCTGAATTGCAGCATGACCTTCAGCATTTACCTGCCACCGCCGCGTGATGATAATCCGCCGCCGGTGCTGTACTGGCTGTCCGGTTTGACCTGCAATGATGAAAACTTCACGGTGAAAGCCGGGGCGCAGCGCATTGCCGCCGAGCTGGGCTTAGTGCTGGTGATGCCAGACACCAGCCCGCGCGGTGACGACGTGCCCAATGACGAAAATTACGATTTGGGCCAAGGCGCGGGGTTCTACCTCAACGCCACTCGCGCGCCGTGGGACGCTCACTTTCGCATGTATGACTATGTTATCGACGAGCTGCCGCAGATCATCGCCGGGCACTTCTCCGTCAGCGATAAACAGTCAATCTGCGGCCATTCCATGGGCGGCCACGGGGCGTTGGTGTTAGCGCTGCGCAACCCGCAGCGTTTCCGCTCGGTATCAGCTTTCGCCCCCATCGTTAACCCTTGTCAGGTGCCTTGGGGGCGTAAAGCTTTCAGCACCTATTTGGGCGATGACGAGAGCCAATGGTTGCAGTACGACAGCTGCCATTTGCTGAATACGCTGCCTAAAGATCAGAAGCCTTTCCCGATCTTGATCGATCAGGGTGATGACGATCAGTTCCTCGCCGATCAGCTTCAGCCCGCCAAATTGGTCGAGCTAGCCCGTCAGCAAGGCTGGCCGTTGCAGATCCGCATCCAGCCCGGCTACGACCACAGCTACTTCACGATTGCCACCTTTATCGAGGAGCATCTGAGGTTCCATGCCGAGTGGTTACACGGGTGAGTTTGGAAGGCGTCCAAATCCGCTTTATTTAAGTTCAACGTCAAGGTCGTGGGCGTCGGCCCACACCGACCAAGGGAGGCGTAAACGCGCCTCCCTTGGAACCCTGCGTTTTTTTGTTGTGAGATAGAGGCTGCGCAGGGTCGGAATGCGTTCTAATTACTATTTCACTTCACAGGCTCAAACGGTAGGCCAAGAGAGTGGAAGAATACCGTGGCTTGCGGCAGCCAGAGTTTTACGCCGTCTTTGGCGTCGAAGAACACGTGGGAGTTTTTGCCGAACACGCCGATATCCACCATTTTCGCCTCATGCGCCGCGCCAATAGTGTGACTGTGATAAGCCGAAAACATCTGCTGCGGCATAGGTTGCGGCCAGTTCTGGTCGTTGTCGCCATAGAACCACAGGGACGGATAGCGAGCCTGCTTGCCGTAGGCCGCGTAAGTGGCGACCAGCCTCTGCGGCCAATCGCTACAGGTGCGCACCCGCAGCCCGCCGGAGAAGTTCACCAAGCCCAGCACGCCGGGGATCTGCTTGGTGCCGAGCGCGATAGTGGTCAGGCCGCCGTCCGACTGCCCTGCAATCACAATGCGTTTTCTGTCGACATAAGGCAGTTTCACCAATTCATTAATCGCCGCCGCGACGTCTCGCGCTTCGTCTAAACCGTGTTTGTAGATATCACAGTGGTCATCAGGATAGCGCCCCTCGGAACCCGCAAAGCCTTCGCGCATTGGAATGGCAACCACATAACCCCGCTCCACCAAGGCCGCCGCTACTCGCAGGTGTCTTGAACGTTTTTGGTCACGGGCCTTGCCGGGATTTTTACCGTGATTGAGCACTACCATTGGGAAAGGTCCCGGCCCGGCAGGTTTGAAAATGGTGGTTTGCAGCTCTACGGTTCTATCGCCGATATGCGCCGGAAGCATCACCACCTGCTCATTAAGCCGCGCATCGAGTGGTGGTTCCGCGCTGTTCTGCCCGGCGTTGGCCATTGAGCACCCGCCCAGCGCCAGAGAAAGTGCCGCAGCGGGCAGCCACGCCAGAGAAAAACGCGGGGCGAAATTCGGCAAGAATTGACTCATAAGCGGCTCTATAACCTCAATAATTTTCACTGATGGCGGCTGGCACTCTGCGCCGCATATTGAGGCAATAGGTGATAGATAACGCCCCGCAACTATATAAAGAGAGGGTTATTATTGGGTCAAGCGCTAAACATTGATTAACAACCCTGCATTGTAACCGGCTGTAAGTTCGCCGTTTTTATCGGCTTTGTTGCTTTTTCACTCAGCAGATTTCGGCTCAGGTTTGAATCAGACGAATCCACGTTGTGATCCCCTCTCACTCAACTAGCCTTAATGGTTCATGCACGTTTAATGCATCAACCGGTGAAGAGAGGACGAATATGAGTAAGCGCGATCAATACACCATGCAGAACCCCGTAACGCAGTACAGCAGCGACGGCTTCCCTAAGCAGAAGCAACCCGCGCCGGGGCTTGATGCCAAGATGCAGCCAAAACCCGATCACGGCGAAGAGACTTATCGTGGCTCAGGTCGACTCGAAGGCCGCAAAGCCTTGGTCACCGGTGCCGACTCCGGCATTGGCCGCGCCGCCGCGATTGCCTACGCCCGTGAAGGGGCCGACGTCGCCCTCTCCTATCTGCCCGAAGAGCAGGTCGATGCAGAAGAAGTGGCGAAATACATTATTGAAGCCGGGCGTAAAGCCGTGCTGATCCCCGGTGATATCAGCAATGAAGATTTCTGTAAGCGTCTGGTGGAGAAAGCCCGCTCCGAGCTGGGTGGTTTAGATGTGTTAGCACTCGTTGCAGGCAAGCAGGTGGCGGTGACTGATATCACTGAGTTAACCAGCGAACAGTTCAGAAAGACCTTTGAAACCAACGTGTTCGCCATGTTCTGGATAACCAAAGCCGCCATCCCGCACCTGCCCGCTGGTTCGACGATCATCACCACGTCGTCAATTCAGGCTTATCAGCCAAGTGAGTTTCTGCTCGATTACGCCTCGACCAAGGGCGCCATCATCACTTACAGCCAAGGCCTGGCGAAGCAAGTCGCCGAGAAAGGTATCCGCGTCAACGTCGTGGCTCCCGGCCCTATTTGGTCAGTGCTACAAGTCAGCGGCGGGCAGCTTCAGGAGAATATTCCCGACTTCGGTTCCGACACCCCACTCAAACGCGCCGGACAGCCTGCCGAACTGGCCCCAAGCTATGTTTTCCTTGCCTCGCAGGAGTCGAGTTACATTACTGGGGAGGTTATTGGGGTGACAGGTGGGAAACCGATCAGCTGATGGGTGGATGGGTTGGGCGACCCAGATTCGCCTTTTAAATTTCAATTCAACTTCAACTTCAACTTCAAAACCGTGGGCTCGCCGCCCACACTGGCCCAAAGGGTTTTAAACGAAACCCTTTGGAATCCTGCGTTTTTTTGCTGCGGGAAGATCGAGGCTGCGCAGGGTTGGGATGGACGTGTTTCAGCGGTCCCGGTGTTCGTCGCGAAGTGCGTCGCTTAGGCGATTCCCTCAGTTCGGGCTTCGAGCCATAGGTCTCGAACCTCTCCCTCGGCGTCACTTCTGAACGCGACCTACTGGCAATTACACCGAGCCGTTTCAGGGGAGGGAGCCGGACAGAACTCCCCTGAAACGGCTCGGTTGAAATGCCTCAAAACCGCAGTCAAAAATGGCGCTGAGCGAATGGTTCGAGACCTATGGCTCGAAGCCTGAAGCGAAGGCACCGCCTAAGCGGCGACATTTTGCGGTGTATAACGGAAGTGACTGAAACACGTCCGCCTCACGAGCGAAGCGCGCAGTAAAGAGCCGGGGAGTCTTGAGGGGCGCGGCGATAGGCGCCCCTCAAGGCCGGTGTGGCGGCAGCGCACGGTTTTGACTTTGAAGTTTTGAAAGGCTTTTCCAAAAGCCCTCCCTCCTTATCCTTTTAACTTCGGATCCAACGCATCTCTCAACCCATCTCCCAAAAGATTAAACGCCAATACCGTCAGGAATATCGCCAGACTGGGGAAAATTGCCACGTGCGGGGCCATGACCATGTCGGCGCGGGCTTCGTTGAGCATTGCGCCCCACTCTGGGGTTGGGGGTTGGGCACCCATGCCGAGGAATGACAGGCTGGCGGCGGTGATGATTGACGTGCCGATGCGCATGGTGAAATAGACCACAATCGCCGACAGCGTGCCGGGCAAAATGTGGCGGAACAGTATGGTGAAGTCGGACGCGCCGATGCTGCGCGCCGATTCAATATAGGTCTGGCGTTTCAACACCAGCGTATTGCCGCGCACCAAGCGGGCAAAGGCTGGGATGCTGAAAATCGCCACCGCGATGATAACGTTCGACATGCCGTTGCCCATCACCGCCACCACGGCAATCGCCAGCAGAATGCCGGGGAAAGCAAACAGTACGTCGCAAACGCGCATAGTGATGCGATCCCACCAGCCTTCGTAGTAGCCCGCCAGCAGGCCAAATACCGTGCCGATAATACCGCCCAGCACCACCGACAACACCCCCGCCGCCAGCGAAATACGGGCACCCATCAAAATACGGCTGAAAATATCTCGCCCGAGTGAATCCACGCCCAGCCAGTGAATCAATGACGGACCTTCATTCAGGCGGTCGTAGTCAAAATAGTTTTCCGCATCGAAGGGCACAATCCACGGAGCCAGCGCGGCTACCGCAATCATCAAAATAATGAAGACGCCCGCCGCCAAGGCAATGTGCTGCTGGCGAAAACGCCGCCAGAAGGCTTTCCAGGGTGTGCGCACCTGCTGCTTTTGCACCGACTCCGCGGTCATCACCGGCATCGAGGCCAGCACGGCGTTACGCCGCCAGTTTTTCATGCGCATGCTCACTTGTACCGAATTGAAGGGTTGATAACTGCATAAAGCATGTCGACCAACAGGTTGATCAGGATGAACTCCAGTGAGAACAGCAGCACTTCGGCTTGAATCACCGGGTAGTCGCGCATTTCTACGGAATCAATCAACAGACGCCCGAGGCCCGGCCAGTTGAAGACTTTCTCCACCACGATAGAACCGCCGAGCAGGAAGCCGAACTGGAGACCCATCATGGTCACCACCGGTATCATCGCGTTGCGCAGGCCGTGTTTCACCACCACCAGCGTTTCGCGCACGCCCTTGGCACGCGCGGTGCGCATGTAGTCCTCTTGCATCACTTCGACAAAAGAGGCGCGAGTGAAGCGGGCCATAATTGCCGCCACCGCCGCGCCCAGCGTGATGGAAGGCAAAATGTAGTGCTGCCATCCGTCTGCGCCGATAGTCGGCAGCCAGCCAAGCTGCACCGAGAACACCTGCATTAGCAGCATGCCGAGAGCGAAGGCTGGGAAGGAGATGCCGGAGACCGCCAGTGCCATGCCCAGGCGGTCAGGCCAACGATTGCGCCAAACGGCAGACACCACGCCGATCACCAGCCCAAAAATCACCGACCACAACATGCTGGTGAGCGTCAGCCACAGGGTGGGCAGGAATCGTGAGCCAATCTCATCAATCACCGGACGCTTCGACACCATCGAATGGCCGAAGTCGCCGCGCAGAGCGTGGCTAAAGAAGGTGAAAAATTGCTGATAGAGCGGCTTATCGAGACCTAAATCTTTGCGAACCAGCTCAATAACGCTCTGGTCGGCATCCTGTCCCGCAGCCAATCTCGCCGGGTCGCCTGGTAGCAAATGCACAAACAGAAAAACCAACACCGCCACAATGAGCAGGGTTGGTATCAATCCGAGTAATCGTTTTAGGAAGTAATTCAGCATGACAGAGTAACTGCGCTCATTAAAAAAACCTCTGAGACGTTAGCAAGAAACAAATTCACGGGGAAGCCTGTCGTGAGGCGCGTTTTGAACGCCCCACTTCCTGCTTCCCCGAATGAACTTAGCTAGTCGAAAGTGATTACTTCACGTCCGCATCGTCAAAGTTGAATGAGGTATCCGGCATCACGTAGAAGCCGCTCAGGCGTTTGTTCTGAGCAGAAACCAGACGCTCGGTCACCAAGAAGGCCCAAGGTGCGTCATCCCAAATTTTGGTCTGAGCATCTTCATACAGCTTGGCTTTCTCAGTTTTATCCGTGGTTTTCAGCGCATCGGCCAAGTCTTTATCAACCGCCGGGTTGCTATAGAACGCGGTGTTGAACTGCTTAGGTGGTGCTGACTGAGTGGCGAACAGCGGCGTCAATGCCCAATCCGCTTCACCGGTAGAAGCTGACCAGCCGGTGTAGAACAGGCGAACGCCCGCGTCTTTCTGGCCGACGTTTTCTACCTGTGCTGCACGCTGCGCGGCGTCAAACGCAGTCACAGTGACTTTGATGCCAACCTGAGCCAACTGCTGCTGAGCAAACTGAATCACTTTCTGCGCGGTGCTGCTGTTGTGCGAAGACCACAGCGTAGTGGTGAAACCGTTCGGGTAGCCCGCTTCTTTCAGCAACTCTTTGGCTTTGGCCGGGTCGTAAGGCCAAGGTTTGAATTTCGCAGCATACTCGATGCCCTGCGGCAGCGGGCCTTCTGACGGCACGGCGTAACCGGCAAAGGCCACTTTGATCAGCGCGTCTTTGTTGATGGCGTAGTTGATCGCTTGACGAACTTTCAGGTTATCAAACGGCTTCTGGGTCACGTTGAAGCTGATGTAACGGTGCAAGATTGACGGCGCGGTCACCACGTCAAGCTTGGTGTTTTTCTCCAGCAGCGCGGTTTGCTCGTAAGGCACCGGGAAAGCAAAATCAGCTTCGCCGGTTTGCAGCATCGCGGCGCGAGTGTTGTTATCCACCACCGGGCGGAAGGTAATAGAGTCGAGCTTCGGCTCGCCTTTCTTCCAGTAACCGTCGAATTTCTTCACTTTCACGAAATCAGTCTGGTTCCACTGGTCCAACACGTACGGGCCAGTACCCACAGGGTGGAAGCCAATGTCTTTACCATATTTGGTCAGCGCCGCCGGGGAGATGATAACCGCAGACGGGTGAGCCAAGTTGTTGATGAAGGCCGAGAATGGCGTCTTCAGGGTGATTTTCACCGTGTTGGCGTCAACGACTTCGGTCTTATCGATATTTTTGAACAGGTTGTAACGCTTGAGGTGGCTGTCAGGGTTGCTGGCGCGATCAAGGTTAACTTTTACCGCTTCGGCGTTGAAGTCAGTACCGTCTTGGAACTTAATCCCCGGATGCAGTTTGATGGTATAAACCAGACCGTCTTTGCTCACGGTGTAGCTTTCAGCCAGCACGTTGACCAGTTTGAGGTTTTTATCAAAGCCAAACAGGCCCTGATAGAACGATTTTGCCACCGCCTGCGACAAGGTGTCGTTGGCATCATACGGGTCAAGAGAAGTGAAGTTAGACCCAACGGCGATAGTGACGTCTTTTGCTGCCCATGCAGAGCCGGAAGCCAGTCCGCCAACAACGGCGACGGCGAGGATGGCTTTGCGAAGCACTGCCTTACCCTTCAATGTTTGCATCCAATTTTCCTTTTTATAATTGCCTGTCAAAGTGACTTATCTTTATGACTACACCAGAATCAATACAGGCCGCCAACGGCGTGCCTTGCAACATAATGCCCCTCGGCAACACGCACTAATGGCGAGACCACAGGCTCATCATGCAGTGCGCGGATCGGGCTTGGAATATCATCCACCAGCAGCGCGTGATCTTTGCTGCGATGGGCAGGATCAGCAACCGGAACGGCCGCCATCAGCTTGCGGGTGTAAGCATGTTGAGGATTCTCAAACACCGCGCGTCTTGGGCCAATTTCAACAATTTGCCCCAGATACATCACAGCCACGCGGTGGCTAATGCGCTCCACCACCGCCATGTCATGGGAAATAAACAGGAAAGCGATGCCAAACTCGCGCTGTAAATCCATCAGCAGATTGACGATCTGCGCCTGAATCGACACATCGAGCGCCGAGACAGACTCATCGGCAATCACCACTTTCGGGTTGAGCGCCAGCGCGCGGGCAATGCAAATTCGCTGCCGCTGGCCGCCTGAGAACTCGTGTGGGTAGCGCTGCGCATGCTCCGGCAGCAGCCCCACTTTCTCCAACAGCCACGCCACTCGCGCCTCGGCCTCTTTGCCGCGCGCCACGTTGTGTACCAGCAGCGGCTCCATAATGGAGTAACCGACGGTCAGGCGCGGGTCGAGCGAGGCATAAGGATCCTGAAAGATAAATTGTATATCACGGCGCAAATGTTGCAGCGCCGGGCCTTTCAGGTCGGTAATGGTCTGGCCGTTGAAGGTGATGCTTCCACCCTGACTTTCCACCAGCCGCAGCAGAGAGCGCCCGGTGGTAGATTTGCCACAGCCGGACTCGCCCACCAGCGCCAGCGTCTCGCCGGGATAGAGGTCGAAACTGACTTTTTCCACCGCGTGAACCTGACGCGTGACGCGGTTGAGGATGCCGCCACGCAGGTTGAAACGGGTGACCAAGTCGCGAACTTGCAGCACAGGCTGCGCGCCCGGTTTCAGCGTATCTTGAGTTAAATCCGCCGGTGATTCAGCCAGCTCTTCATCATGGACCAGCAGCGGGAAACGCGCCGGCAGATTCTTGCCGGTCATCGCCCCCAGCTTAGGCACGGCGGAGAGCAGCGCCTTGGTATAAGGGTGCTGAGGCGCGCGGAAAACCGTGCTGACATCCCCGACTTCCACCTTATTACCGCGATACATCACCAGCACGCGGTCGGCAATTTCCGCCACCACGCCCATATCATGAGTGATGAAAATCACCCCCATGTTCATCTCTTTTTGCAACACGCGGATCAGTTGCAGAATTTGTGCCTGAATGGTCACGTCCAGCGCGGTGGTTGGCTCGTCGGCCACCAGCAGTGCCGGTTTACACGACAGCGCCATGGCAATCATCACGCGCTGGCGCATCCCGCCAGAGAGCTGGTGCGGGTAGCTGTCAAGAATATTTTTGGCTTCGGGAATGCGCACTAAATCCAGCATACGCAGAGCTTCAGCGCGGGCGGTGCGGTGATCTTTCCCCTGATGCAAACGGATGGATTCGGCAATCTGCTCGCCCACCGGGAACACCGGGTTGAGGGAGGTCATCGGCTCCTGAAAAATCATCGCGATATCAGCGCCGCGCAGCGAGCGCATTGACGACTGCGACGCCGCGGTGGTGTCCACCACTTCGCCATTGCGCCGACGGAACAGCACCTGACCCTGAGTGATTTGCCCGCCGCCCTGCTCCACCAGACGCATCAGCGCCAGCGAGGTGACGGATTTCCCCGAGCCGGATTCGCCAACAATCGCCAGCGTTTCGCCACGATGCACGTCAAAACTGAGATTGCGCACGGCTTCAATCGCCTGACCTTCATGGTGAAAGCGCACGCTGAGGTCGCGCGCGGACAGCACCTGATTGTCCGGCAGAATTAGCGACTTATTTGTAGATGGCTGCATTTGGCCGTTCTCCCACATAAGCCACGCCGCGATACATCCCTTCACTGTTAAACGGCAAAGCCACGTTGCCCAAGCTATCCACGGCAATCAGGCCGCCAGAGCCGCCGAGGGCGACCAGTTTTTCCATCACCACTTTGTCGGTTGCTTGCTGCAAGGTGAGCCCCGCGTAATCTACCAAAGCCGCCACGTCATAGGCTGCGACGCTGCGCATAAAGACTTCGCCAGTTCCGGTGCAAGAGACAGCCACCGTCTGGTTATTGGCATAGCAGCCCGCGCCGATAATCGGCGAGTCGCCCACGCGCCCGGCCTGCTTATTGGTCATGCCGCCGGTTGAAGTCGCGGCAGCCAGATTACCCTCAGCGTCGAGGGCCACGGCACCTACCGTGCCAAATTTGCGATCGGCATCGAGAGGATCGTCAGATCCCGCCGCCGCGCCGTCGTGATCGAGCACCACGCCGCTTTCGCTGGCAATGGCGCGCGTCAGTTGGTCATAGCGGTCTTGGGTCGAAAAGAAGTCGGCCGCCACCATTTCCTGCCCGTGGTTACGCGCAAAACGCTCGGCACCCTCGCCGGTGAACATCACGTGCGGGCTGACTTCAAGGATTTTGCGGGCGGTAAGAATGGGGTTACGGATATGGTTAACGCAGCTAATGGCTCCGGCGTCCAAAGTGCGGCCATCCATGATGCTGGCGTCCAGCTCGTGGGTGCCCTGATGAGTAAACACCGCGCCGGTTCCAGCATTGAATAACGGGCACTCTTCGAGCAGGCGCACGGCTTCGGTCACGGCGTCTAAAGCACTGCCGCCCGCCGCCAAAATCTGCTGTCCGCTGGTGAGAATGCTCTCCAGCGCCTGAAGATAACGCTGCTCTTTTTCAGCACGCATGGCCGCTCGGGTAATAGCCCCGGCACCACCATGAATCGCAATAACCGGACGCTTTTTGTCCGAAATGGAAGCGTCAGGAACAGGAGTCGTAGAACTCATTCGCACTGTACCCTGTGTTAATAAAAGGTTAGATCGAGCTTTTTTTGACTATATTTAGCCCGCTACAGTATGTAAAGCAGAAATGTATAACCAGAATTAATAAGCTAATTGCTTAGAATATTTAGGAAAATTAAATAATGGGATCGTATAAACAGGCGAGACAAACGTCTAAATAACAGGAATAATAAACGTCCTATCCCCAAAATAATTTACGTTACGGCTGGGTGGCAAATGCCTCCTTGATGCGTAGCATAGAGGGGATTTCGTGGTGCAAGGTGTCTCTGGCAAGGCTTCCCACTCTCTTAAAACGGCTTTTACATACTCAAATGCTCAAGTTTTCGTAGGATGGCACCCCGCCGGATAGCGAAGGATGAAGAGTACTCTTAGGAAATAGGTTATGGATACTGTGTACAACCGCCGCCGGATTAATGTTATCTCGTGGCTGAGTTACTTTTTTACCGGCGGACTGGTTTCAACGCTAGGTATTGTTATCGGGCCGGTGGCCACCGCGTTCAATAAAGATCCGGCGTTTATTGGTTTAATGTTCTCCCTGATGAACATCGGCCTGTTCCTGCCGATCATGGTCAGCGGCCTGCTGATGCGTAAATTCGATTTGGGCAAGCAGCTGATCACCGGCTCTGTTATCTCCGTGCTGACCTGTATCGCCCTATTCCTGATGCCTTCTATTACCCTGTTCGGCATTGGCGTGTTCCTGATTGGCTCCACCGCTGGCCTGATGATGTCGATTGGCAGCTATCTGGTGGTGCGTATCAATGACGACCCGAAAAAGCGCTCTGCCAACCTGATTTTCACCGACTTCTTCTTCGCCCTCTCCGGCATGACCCTCTCCCTGCTGCTCGGCTTCCTGTTCAAGCATGGCGCAAGCTGGCTGGCGATGTACGGCATCATGGGCACCCTGAGCCTGTTGATGATTTTGCTGTGCGTTGGGCAGAAATTCCCGTCGGTTCCGCAGCCTGAGAAAAGCGTTTCAAACCAAGATGTGGCGAAAGAGCCTTGGGGCATCGCGGCCTACGTGCTGTGCTTCGCGCTGTTCGCCTTCGTGTTCAGCGAGCTGGTCTTTACCCTGTGGATGCCAAGCTGGCTGCTCGAGCACTTCCATCTGGATGCTGACCGCTCGGCGTTTTACATCACCATTTACTGGACAGTTAAGGCAATTGGCCTGTTCCTCAACCAGTTCACCGTACGTTTCGTCAAGCTGCGCACCTTCCTGCTTATCTCCGCCATTGTTGGCCTGATTAGCCTGAGCGTGGTGACGCACAGCGAATCCACTACGCTGGTGATGATTGGCGTGGGCGTCTTCGGCTTCTGTAACTCCGGCATGTTCTCTGGCCTGATGAGCTACGGCAGCCTGCAAGTGAAGAAATCGCCACCTACGCTGACCTCTGCGCTGCTGACCACCGCGTCAGTCGGCACACTGATCTTCGCCTCTTTCTCCTCCTTTATTCACCGCGAATTCGGCCTGTTCTGGGCGCTGAATATCGCCAGCATCTCTTATGTGCTGCTGGTGATTGCGGTGGTGATTGCCGGGATTAAGAGTAAAGCGGAAAAAATTCACCACAACGCGTCGGCGCACTGATCGCCCGCTAACCGTGGTTGAAGCATAAAAAAGGGAAGACAGCGATGTCTTCCCTTTTTGCATTCTGCGCAACAGATTTGGTTTTCGCGTTAAAGCTGCGGTGCCTGTTGCAGGCTGTTTACCCAGCCGGTGGTCGGCTGCTGGATCAGGCGGCGAGCGCGGCCGTGGCGGCGCAAAATTAACCCCTGATCCTGCATTTCACTGAGGTCACGGCGAATCGTTTCCAAGCTGACATTCAGCCACTCGGCCAATTCGCTGACTTGAACTACCTCATGTTCGTCCACCAACCGAAGGATCGCTTGATGGCGGTTTTTTTTCATCACAATGCAACTCCCGACGGCAATAGACATTTATTTGTGCGTTACGTCACAAAACTGACCGTAATAATACCTAGGTTTTCATATTAATTTCGGGATCGATCTCAATTTTTCTGTAAAAGTTATTCACGCTAACTCTCGATTTATTGACCGCCGTTTTCTCTTCCTTTGCGTAGTCTGACATAATGATCCCATGCTTTTGCCCCACTCAGCCGCCAACACGTCGGCAGGCACACAAGGAATTTATGATGGAATTCAACACCGCAGGTCTTATCTCGCTGCAAGACGCACTGGACAAAATGCACGGTCATATCGCCTCGAAAGCGCCGCCAGAAGCGGAATCCGTGCCACTGACCGCCGCCGCAGGCCGCATTACTGCCGCACCGGTGCGCTCTCCGGTCTTCGTGCCGCCCTTTGATAACTCGGCGATGGACGGTTACGCCGTGCGCTGCGCCGATCTACACGACGGCGCGGTATTGCCGGTGGCGGGCAAAGCCTTCGCCGGTGCGCCTTTCAACGGCGAGTGGCCTAAGGGAAGCTGCATTCGCATCATGACCGGCGCGCCGGTGCCGCAGGGCGCGGACGCCGTCATCATGCAGGAGCAGGCTGAAGTCAGTGACGCGGGCGTGCGCTTCACCGCCCAAGTCCAGCCGGGGCAGAACATCCGCCTGATTGGCGACGACATAAAGCAGGGCGACAGCGTATTGGCTAAAGGCGTGCGCCTCGGCGCGGCAGAGCTGCCGCTGCTGGCTTCGCTGGGCATTGAGCAAGTCGAAGTGTTCAAGCCGCTGAAAGTGGCGATTTTCTCCACCGGCGATGAGCTGCAACCCGTCGGCACGCCTTTGCAGGAAGGCCAAATCTACGACACCAACCGTTTTGCCGTTCGCCTGATGCTCGAGCAGATGGGCTGCGCAGTGCTGGATTTAGGCATTATTCGCGATGACCCGCAGGCACTGCGCCACGCGTTTGAACAGGCCGATGACTACGCAGATCTGGTTATCTCCAGCGGCGGCGTGTCAGTGGGCGAAGCCGATTACACCAAGAAGATGCTCGACGAGCTGGGCGAGATTGGTTTCTGGAAGCTGGCGATTAAGCCGGGCAAGCCTTTCGCCTTCGGCAAACTGAAAAATGCGTGGTTCTGCGGCTTGCCGGGCAACCCGGTCTCCGCCGCCCTCACCTTCTACCAGATGGTGCAGCCGTTTATCGCCGGGCTGAGTGGTTACAGCAGCTGGTCGCTGCCTCCGCGCTTTAAAGCCAAGGCCGTGACGCCGTTTAACAAATCGCCGGGGCGTTTGGATTTCCAGCGCGGCATTTTCACCACCAGCGCCACGGGTGAATTAGAGGTGCGCAGCACTGGTCATCAGGGCTCGCACGTGTTCAGCTCCTTCAGTCAGGCTAACTGCTTTGTGGTACTCGAGCGAGAACGTGACCGCGTTGCCGCCGGTGAATGGGTCGATGTCGAACCTTTTAACGCCCTGCTGAGAGGCTAAACATGAATACGCTGCCTGAACTGACTGACGCCGAAACCCTGCGCTACAACCGCCAAATCGTGTTGAAAGGCTTTGATTTCGACGGGCAGGAGAAGCTGAAAGCCAGCCACGTGCTGGTGGTCGGGCTGGGCGGTTTAGGCTGCGCCGCCGCGCAATATCTGGCGGCCGCGGGCGTGGGTTCCATGACGTTATTGGACTTCGACACCGTGTCGCTCTCCAATCTGCAACGGCAGATTCTGCACAGCGACGCGCGCATCGGCATGCCTAAAGTGGCCTCTGCGGCACTGGCGCTGGCGGAAATTAACCCGCACGTAACCCTGATGCAGATTAACCATCAGCTTGACGACGAGGAGTTGCAGCAGGCCATCGCCCAATGCGACTTAGTGCTGGATTGCACCGACAACGTGGCCATCCGCGACCAGCTAAACCGCGCCTGTTTCCAACTAAAAACGCCGCTGGTTTCAGGGGCCGCCATCCGCATGGAAGGCCAACTCAGCGTGTTCACCTATAAGCCAGACGAGCCTTGCTATCGCTGCCTCAGCCGCCTGTTTGGCGAAAACGCCCTGACCTGCGTCGAAGCTGGCGTTATGTCCCCGCTGGTCGGCACCATCGGCAGTCTGCAAGCCATGGAAGCCATCAAACTGCTGACCGATTTCGGCCAAACCCTGCGCAGCCGATTACTGATGTTTGACGCCATGACCATGCAGTTCAGAGAGATGAAACTGGCCAAACACCCCGGATGCGAAGTCTGCGGCAATCCATAAACGCTAATTTCACGCATAAAAAAACCGCCTCTCGGGGCGGTTTTTATTTTATGAAGCTTGCTACTGGCAATCCTCAAAATCATTCGTGCTGCATCAAGGCGGCAACTAAGCGAGACCCCGGGAGCATACACAAGTATGTGACCGGGGCGAGCGAAGGCAGCCAACGCCGAGGCAGCGCGAAGGACATCACTCTAATCCTCAAAATCATTCGTGCTGCATCAAGGCGGCAACTAAGCAAGTCCCCGGGAGCATACACAAGTATGTGACCGGGGCGAGCGAAGGCAGCCAACGCCGAGGCAGCGCGAAGGATGCAGAGGATTTAGTTATCGATGCCCTTGCTACGCAGATAATCTTCATACGTACCTGAGAAATCGACGATCTTATTCGGCGTGATCTCAATGATACGCGTCGCCAAGGAGCTCACGAACTCACGGTCGTGGGAGACGAAGATCAGCGTGCCTTCGTACATTTCCAGCGCCATGTTCAGTGACTCGATGGATTCCATATCCATGTGGTTGGTTGGTTCATCCATAATCAGGATGTTTGGACGATGCATCATCAGTTTCCCGAACAGCATGCGGCCTTTTTCACCACCCGAAAGTACTTTTACTTTCTTCTTGATATCGTCCTGACCAAACAGCAAACGGCCTAAGATGCCGCGAACTGCCTGCTCGTCGTCCTTCTCGGATTTCCACTGGCTCATCCAGTCGAATACGTTCAGCGTCTCATCGAATTCATATTCGTGATCCTGCGCGTAGTAACCGATTTTGGCGTTTTCGGACCATTTCACGCTGCCGCTGTCTGGCTCAAGGTCGCCCACCAGCGTTTTCAGCAGGGTGGATTTACCGATACCGTTGGCACCCAGAATGGCAACTTTCTCGCCCACTTCCAGCATCAAACCGAGGTTTTTGAACAGCGGACCGTTATCAAAACCTTTGGTGAGTTTTTCCACTTCCAGCGCGTTACGGAACAGCTTCTTGTCCTGCTCGAAACGGATGAATGGGTTCTGGCGGCTGGACGCTTTGATTTCGTCGAGCTGAATTTTGTCAATCTGACGGGCACGCGAGGTCGCCTGTTTAGATTTAGAGGCGTTGGCGCTAAAGCGGCTCACGAAAGATTGCAGCTCAGCGATTTGCGCTTTTTTCTTGGCGTTATCAGCAGTCAGGCGCTCACGAGCCTGAGTGGCCGCCGTCATGTACTCGTCGTAGTTGCCCGGATAAACGCGCAGTTCGCCGTAGTCCAAGTCAGCCATGTGAGTACAGACCATGTTCAGGAAGTGACGGTCGTGCGAAATGATGATCATGGTGCTGTTACGCTCGTTCAGCACCTGCTCCAGCCAGCGAATAGTATCGATGTCCAGGTTGTTCGTCGGTTCGTCGAGCAACAGAATTTCTGGGTCGGAGAACAGTGCCTGCGCCAGCAATACGCGCAGTTTAAAGCCTGGGGCGATTTCGCTCATCGGGCCGTAATGTTGCTCAACCGGAATACCCACGCCGAGCAGCAGTTCACCGGCGCGAGATTCCGCGCTGTAGCCATCCATTTCGCCGTAAGCCACTTCCAGATCGGCCACTTTATAGCCGTCTTCTTCGCTCATTTCTGGCAAGGCGTAAATACGGTCACGCTCTTCTTTCACGGCCCACAGCTCGGTGTGGCCCATGATCACGGTGTCGAGAACGGAGAATTTCTCGAACGCAAATTGGTCCTGACGCAGCTTACCCAGACGTTCGTTTGGGTCGAGCACGACGTTACCACCGGAAGGCACTAAGTCGCCGCCGAGGATCTTCATGAAAGTGGATTTACCACAGCCGTTCGCGCCGATTAGGCCATAACGGTTGCCGCCGCCAAATTTCACGGAAATGTTTTCAAATAACGGCTTGCTGCCGAATTGCATGGTGATGTTGTAAGTACTTAGCACAACGCTCGCTCTTAATTAGGAATGTGATTTGGCGCGCATTATGCCACAACGCCACAAGGAGATCGCCTATCGGCGTGGTCATTTTTCAGGCAGGTGGCAGGTATTTGTCTGAGGAGGAGCGTGATGACGCAACCTAAGGCGTCGCGAGGGGTCAAAAATTCAAAATCACTCTGCTTAATGCCATAGATTACAGCCTGCCAGCAGCGCGACGCTAATTTGCGTTATTTTCGGAACCGAAGCCGTTTCAAGACCACTTATTGGAAAAATCCCCTGCTGTCTGGCGGGGCTCTATTTGCATTAACTGGTCAACTAAGCGAGACGTCATGGAAGTTCAAAAACAGGGACATCTGCCGAGCGAGCTGCTGCACAACGTTTTTTCTAACCTGAAAGATGATGCGAAATCGCTGGCGGCGATGTCAGAAACCGACAAGCACAGCCGCGCCAACGCGCTCTACACCTTCAGCACTTTCCCCGAGGGCGAGAAGCAGCAGCAGTTGCTTAAAGCCGTGCTCGGGCGGGATGAAAAAACCGTGCGTTTTATTCTTTCCAGCCGCATTAATCCTGAGTTGATTAATAAGCCGACCAATTTCCAACACGGCTCGCACAATGCTTGGGCCTGCGCGGTATCTGGCTCGAGGAAGGATATTGTCAGCATGCTGGCGTCCTATCCCGGCGCGGTGCCGACGGAAGAGAATCTGCGTCAGGCCCTGCTGCACTATGACTCCTCGCTCTTTCCCATCATGCTCAACAAAGCCCTGAGCGCCAATCCCAACCTGTTGCAAAAGGAAGGCACCGGCTTGCTTAATTCGGCAATTGGGCAGATGAAACATGAGCTCATTCCGTCGCTTATCCATCACGCCGGGGTGGATATCAATAACACGCTGGCGGACAGCAACCAGACGCCGCCGCTGGGCCGGGCGATTCAACGCGGCGATAAGCAGAGCGTCAGCGCGCTGCTCAACTCGCCAAACATTGATGTCAACAAAGGCGACCGTCAGGGCAATACCCCGCTGCACATTGTGTTGAGTAAGGATTTGCCGAGCCGCAGCATGACTGAAAGCCTGCTCAACGACCGTCGCCTTAATCCAAATTTGAAGAATGCCAGCGGGCAGTCGCCGCTGCATATGCGCAGCCGGTTCAGCGGCGTGACCTTTATGCACAATCAGTATGTGAAAACCCTATCCCAGCCCGACATGAAACCGATGAAGCTGCTGCTGTCGCGCCCCGACGTCGATGTCAATTTGCAGGACACCCACAAGGGCGACACCGCGCTGCACATCTGCGCCAAATCCGGCAACAGCCAAGGCATTGCCCTGCTGCTCAGCCACCCGAACATCAATCTGAATGTAAAGAATCGACAGGGTGAGACCGCCCGTGACGTGGCAAAACGTTATAAAAACCTGGAGATCTCACAGATGCTGAAGCAGGATAATTCGTTGATGAGTAAGGTGAAAAACTGGAAGATCTAGTTACGTATCTGCTGTCACGTTTTGTTAATTTTCAGCAGATGCAAATTTCCGTCACTTAACTTACACTCCGGCTCATGAAAACGATCCGTCTGCTTATTTTGCTCATTTTGTCCATTACGCTGCCCTCTCTGGGGCTGGCGTCGATGAACTTGATGGCGCAATGTAACCTGATGACGGAAACCTCCTCCAGCTCTTCGACTATGTCCATGTCCTCCATGGCAGGTATGAGCGGCATGGAGGGGATGCCTGATGACTGTATGGCGAGCAAAAGCGCGCTGTCATCCTCGCACGGCAAGCAGCAGAGCGGCCAAACCTGTAAGTTTGGTTCTAACTGCAACCTCAACACCATTTTGACCTCCTTTGCTCCGCTGAATTTGTCTGCGCCTTACCAAGCAGATGCTCAACCCACCCCAGAAACACCCTTTTCTCCTCCTCTTGAAGGCCAGTGGCGCCCTCCTCGGCTGGCGTGATTCTTAACGACTGTTAACGCCGTCCAGCCTGTGGCTTGGCGGAATAGGTATGCCTTCGCGCGTGCCGTTACTTTCATGGGATCACCACGATGTCCTTCAAATCGTTCTATCTTCCTGCCCAGCTTTTGCTGGTGGGAATTGCGCCCTTGGCTCACGCCGCGCCGCTGACTTTCAGCTATGCGGTGAGCAGCGCTTTACAGCAATCACCCGAACTTTCTGCCAGCCAGACCGCCATGCGCTCGGCGCAATCCTCGGCCATTCCGGCCGGAGCCTTGCCTGACCCGAAACTGGTGACCGGCATAGACAACTTTCCCATCTCCGGCCCCGCCGCCAACTCCTTCACCGAAGAGTCAATGACCATGGAGAAGCTCGGCGTGATGCAGGATTTCCCCAACGCCGCCAAGCGCGACGCGCGGGAAGATGTCGCCAGCGCGCAAATCCAGCAGGCCGGTTCACAACACAATGTGTTGCAAGTCGACGTGGCACAGGGTGCGGCCGTGGCGTGGATAACGCGCTATTACCTCGAGCAGCAGCTCGGCCTATTGCAGCAGCTTGAACATGAAAATGACGCGCTGGGCAAAGCCCTTCAGGCTCAGGTGGTTTCTGGGCGCACGGGGCTTGCCGACTCGCTGAATGCCGATGAAAAACGGGCAGACTTGGCGGATCGCGAAGACCAGCTGCGCCGCGAGCTGCGGGTCGCCACCGCCACCCTCAGCCGCTATATCGGTCAGGATGCCGAGCAGCCGCTGGTCGGCCACGCCCCGGACCTGCCGGTGGATGGCGCGAGCTACATCAAGTCCTTGCCAAAAACCGCCAAAATTCAGGCTTTCAACAGTGATACCGCCAAGGCTAAAGCCGAGCTGCGCGCCGCCGAAGCGGAGAAAAAACCGGACTGGAGCGTGGAGCTTGATTACCAGCGCCGCGACCCGATGTACGGCAACATGGTGTCGGTGCAGTTCACCATCGGCCTGCCGCTGTTTGCCGCCAGCCGCCAAGACCCGATCATCGCCGCCAAAACGCTGGATCTCACCCAAGTCGGCGAACTGCGCGACGCCGCCATTCGCCAATTAACCAACCAGTTGGACAACGATCTCGCCGACTACGCCACCCTCGGGCGGCAGATTGCGCGCATCGACCAGCAGTGGCTGCCCCTCGCCCGGCAAAAAGTCTCTCTGCTCACCGCCAGTTATTCACGCGGCACCAGCGACAGCGCGGCTCTGATTAATGCCCGCAGCGCGGTGCTGGAGCAGCAACTGAGAAAAGCCGGTTTGCAAAGCCAGCGCGACCAACTGGCCGCAGCCCTCTATTACACCTTTGCTGGAGTTCAATGATGAAAAGTAAATCCTTCAAGCTGGCGGCTCTGGCACTGCTTTGCATCGCGGCTGGCGGCGCTTCAGGCTATTGGCTGGCGAAAAGCCAAACTCCAGCGGCGCAACAAGCTCCGGCCAAAACCGCCACGGCGGCCGAGCCGAAAGCCCTCTATTGGTACGACCCTATGGCTCCGGCCCAGCATTTCGACAAGCCGGGCAAGTCGCCGTTTATGGACATGCAGCTGGTGCCGAAATACGCCGACGCGGCGGACTCAACAACCGCAGACAGCGGCGTGAAAATTGACGGCGGTATGGTGCAGAACTTGGCGATTCGGCTCGCTCCGGTAGTCCAAGGGCCAATCACCTCCAGCATTCGCGCCGTGGCTAACGTGGTGCTGAATGACCGTGAAGTGGCCATTGTGCAGGCGCGCAGCAACGGTTTTGTGCAGCGCAGCTACCCGCTGGCGGCGGGTGACGTGGTGGCCGCCGGTGCGCCACTGGTCGATTTGCTGATGCCAGACTGGGCGGGCGCTCAGGCGGAATATCTGGCCCTGCTGCACGGCGGTGACAGCGCACTGCGCGCCGCCGCCAGACAGCGTCTGGTGCTGCTCGGCATGCCCGCTTCCCTGATCAATCAGGTCACGCGGAGCGGCAAGGCCCAGCCGGTCTACACTCTTACTGCGCCAATCGGCGGCGTGATTCAGTCACTCAACATTCGCCAAGGCATGACGGTGGCCAACGGCAGCACGCTGTTGCAGCTCAACGGCATTTCCAGCGTCTGGCTACAAGTGGCGGTCCCGGAGGCGCAGGCCGCACAGGTGCAAAACGGCCAGACGGCGCAAATCAGCTTCCCGGCTTATCCGGGGAAAACATTTAGCGGCAAAGTCAGCGCCATCCTGCCGGTGGCCGAGGCGGCGAGCCGGACCTTAAACGTCAGGATTGAAGTCGCCAACCCGCAGCAACTGATCAGGCCGGGGATGTTCGCACAGGTTAGCCTGCAAAGCAGCAGCCCGGCTGACAGCCTGTCGGTGCCGAGCGAGGCGATTATTCGCACTGGCCTGCGCAACGTGGTGATTGTTAGCGAGGCTAACCACCACTTCGCGCCGGTCGAAGTGCAGCTTGGGGCTGAATCCGCAGGCCGCACTCAGGTGCTCTCCGGCCTGCAAGCGGGCCAGCAGGTGGTGGCTTCCGGCCAATTCCTGATTGATTCAGAAGCCAGCCTTCAGGGCGTTCTGGACAAGATGGATACGGCGCAAAACGGAGGAACACAGCCATGATCGCCTTGCTGATCCGCTGGTCTATCGCTAACCGTTTTCTGGTGCTGATGGCGACGCTGTTTATCGCCGCCGCCGGGATCTGGGCCATTAATACCACGCCGGTCGATGCTCTGCCGGACCTCTCCGACGTGCAGGTGATTGTGCGCACCAGCTATCCCGGGCAAGCGCCGCAAATCGTCGAGAATCAGGTCACCTACCCGCTGACCACCACCATGCTGTCGGTGCCCGGCGCGCAGACTGTGCGCGGTTATTCGTTTTTCGGCGACTCCTTCGTCTACGTGATTTTCAAGGAAGGCACTGACCTATATTGGGCGCGTTCGCGGGTGCTAGAGTATCTCAGCCAAGTGCAGTCACGCTTACCGACGGGGGCGAAACCGGCGCTCGGGCCAGACGCCACGGGCGTTGGCTGGGTGTATGAATATGCGCTGGTGGATAAAAGCGGCAAGCACGACCTCAGCCAACTGCGCGGTATACAGGACTGGTTCCTGCGCTTCGAGCTGAAAAGCCTGCCGAACGTGGCGGAGGTTGCCAGCATCGGCGGCATGGTCAAGCAGTACCAGATTGTGCTCGACCCGGTGAAGATGGCGGCTTACCGCATTGCTCAGCAAACCGTGGTTAACGCCGTGCAGCAGGCCAATCAGGAAGCCGGGGGTTCCGTGCTGGAGCTGGCGGAAACCGACTACATTGTGCGGGCTTCGGGCTACCTGAAGACCCTCGACGACTTCAGGAAAATTCCTCTTAGCGTGGAGAACGGCATTCCAATTACGCTGGGCGACGTGGCGACGGTGCAAGTGGGGCCAGAACTTCGCCAAGGCGTGGCTGATCTCAATGGTCAGGGAGAGAGCGTCGGCGGCGTCATCGTGCTGCGTTCTGGCGAAAATGCCCGGGCAACCATTGCCAGCGTGAAGCAGAAGCTGCACGAGTTGCAGCGCAGCCTGCCGGACGGCGTGGAAGTGGTGCCGGTGTATGACCGCAGCAAGCTGATTGACCGCTCCATCGACAACCTCACGCATAAATTAATTGAGGAGTTTGTGGTGGTGACGCTGGTCTGCGCGCTGTTCCTGTGGCACTTCCGCTCGGCGCTGGTGGCGATTATCTCCCTGCCGCTCGGCATCATGATTGCCTTCTTGCTGATGCGCATTCAGGGCATTAACGCCAACATGATGTCGCTGGCGGGTATTGCGATTGCGATTGGCGCGATGGTCGATGCCGCCATCGTGATGATTGAAAATGCTCATAAGAAGATTGAGCACTGGCGCGCCGAGCACCCCGGCGAGAAGCTCGAAGGTCAGGCGCACTGGCAGGTGATTAGCGATGCGGCAACGGAAGTCGGCCCGGCGCTGTTCTTCAGCCTGCTGGTGATCACCCTGTCGTTTATTCCGGTCTTCACGCTGGAGTCGCAGGAGGGCAAGCTGTTCGGCCCGCTGGCCTTCACCAAAACCTACGCCATGGCCGGGGCCGCCCTGCTCTCCATTACGCTGGTGCCGGTACTTATGGGCTTTTGGATCCGTGGGCGTATTCCCGATGAAACCCGCAACCCGATTAACCGTGGCCTGACTCGGGTCTATCGCCCAATGCTCAACTGGGTGCTGAACTGGCCTAAGCTGACGCTGCTGCTGGCGGTGCTGACGCTGTTCACCGTGGCGTGGCCGCTAGACAAGATTGGCTCGGAGTTTTTGCCAGCGATTGACGAGGGCGACCTGCTGTATATGCCGTCGGCGCTGCCGGGGCTGTCGGTCTCCAAGGCTTCGCAGCTGCTGCAACAGACCGACCGGCTGATTAAAACCGTGCCGGAAGTGCAAAGCGTGTTTGGCAAAGCCGGGCGTGCCGAAAGCGCCACTGACCCCGCGCCGGTCGAGATGTTCGAAACCACCATTCAGTTCAAGCCGCGTGACCAGTGGCGCAAAGGCATGACGCCGGACAAACTGGTGAAAGAGCTGGACCGCGTGGTCAAGGTGCCGGGGCTGGCAAACATCTGGGTGCCGCCAATTCGTAACCGCATCGACATGCTGGCGACCGGGATTAAAAGCCCGATTGGCGTGCGTATTTTGGGGCCATCGCTGGAGGCCATCGACCACACCGCGCAGGCCATCGAGAAGCTGGCGAAAGGCGTGCCGGGCGTGAAATCGGCGCTGGCCGAACGCCTGAACGGCGGGCACTACATCGACGTGAACATCAACCGCACCGAGGCCAGCCGTTACGGGCTGAACATTGCCGACGTGCAGGCGATTGTCTCCTCGGCGATTGGCGGGGCGAACATTGGTGAAACCGTCGAAGGGCTGGCGCGTTACCCCATCAACCTGCGCTATCCGCGTGAAATTCGTAACTCACTCAACGGGCTGCGCGAGTTGCCGATTTACACCCCGTCAGGCCAGCAAATCACTCTCGGGACGGTCGCCGCGCTGGGCATCAGCTCAGGCCCAACCATGGTGAAAACTGAGAATGCCCGGCTCTCTGGCTTGGTGTATATCGACGCGAACAGCCGTGACGTGACCTCGGTGGTCGAAAAACTGCGCCACGCGGTGGACCAGCAACTGCAACTGCCGCCGGGGGTCAGCGTTGAGTACGCCGGGCAATTCGAATACCTGCAACACGCGGTGCAGCGCCTGAAATTGGTGGTTCCAGCCACCTTAGCCATCATCTTCCTGCTGCTGTATCTGATTTTCCGCCGGGTCGAAGAGGCCCTGCTGCTGATGTTCACCCTGCCGTTCGCCATGGTCGGAGGTATCTGGCTGCTCTACCTGCTCGGCTATAACTTGTCGATCGCCTCCGGCATTGGCTTTATCGCGCTGGCGGGGGTTTCGGCAGAGTTTGAGGTGATTATGCTGGTTTATTTGCGCCAAGCGATGCAGGCCCACAACCCGAACAACTTGCCAATCTCAGCGCGAGAAATGGATGAAGTTATTCGCGAAGGCGCGACCCTGCGCGTCAGGCCGAAAGCCATGACCGTGGCGGTTATTCTCGCGGGCCTGCTGCCGATTCTCTGGAGCGGCGGCACGGGCTCAGAAGTCATGAGCCGCATCGCCGCGCCGATGGTCGGCGGCATGATAACTGCCCCGCTGCTGTCGATGTTTATTATCCCCGCACTCTGGCGCCTGCTTGTCGCGCGCCGCTTTGCACGCACCACCCCAACTGAAAACACCTCAATCATTCAACACAAAGAAGGAAGGAAATAACATGTCTAAACTCATCAAAACCCTCGCACTGTCTGCCGTCATTTTCGCCGCTGCGCCGCAGTTTGCTTCTGCCACCAGCATGTCGGGTGACATGGCCGGAATGGATATGTCGGGCAATAGCGCCAAAAGTGATGTCGCCAAAGCCAGCGGCGTGGTCAAGAAAATCGACACCGCAAACGGCATGGTGACCTTGCAGCACGGTCCGATCCCGGCTATCCAGTGGCCAGCCATGACCATGGGCTTCAAAGTCGCCGATCCGGCACTGCTGAACACGATTAAAGAGGGAGAAGAGGTCGATTTCAGCCTGAAACCGGAAAACGGCAATCAGGTGGTGGTGGCGATAGCTGCCAAGAAATAAGCCCATAAAAAAACCCGGCTGCAAGGCCGGGTTTTTCACAATGTGCGCGAGGCGTCGGATTAGAAGTTGTAACCGATAACCGCGTAGTAACCCCAGCCGGTAGACTTCACGTCAAAGTTGCCGTTGCCGAAGTTCAGCTCTGCGCCATCTTGCCACTGGCCGCCGTTGTGGAAGTAACGCGCCACGAACGAGTAGTGCCAATGGGTGTAGTTCAGAGAAAGAATGTGGCTTGACGCGACAGAGTTGCTCGAACGCGCTTTACGGCCGTTCACGTCTGCGAAGTCGTTGTCACCTAAATCTGAACCCCAGTCGAAGTTGGTGAACCCGATGTAGCTCAGGTTACCGCCCCACAGTTGGGTCAATGGAACGAAGTATTTCACTTTGAAACGGTAGCCGTCCCAGCTGTTTTCGTTCGCCGCACCGTAGTTTTCCCACTGGTATTTCGCATACACGTTCAGGGATAGGCTCATTGGCAGGTGAGTATCGATATCGGTACCCAGCCCCATGAACCACGTGTTCTGGCGGTTATCGCTGTTCGGGCCCATATCGTAGATATAGTTGTTCGCGAAGTACCATTCTTTGAACGGACCGAAGCTCAGGTCAGTGCCGGTCAGCTTATCGATAGAGAAGCGTGGTTCGATTTCCATAAACAGCGGAGAACCGTTCTTATCCCAGATACCGGTGTCGTTGCCGTTACCCGCGCCGAAGCTCTTAGGAATATCGATATAGCCGTAGAAATCGAACCAGTCTTTGTGTGCAAAGGCTTCATATTCCAGATAAACGTCGTTACGGATGGTTGGCCCGAAACGCGTATCCGCGCTGCCCACCACGTTAACGCTCTGGTGCCACCAGTCAGAAACGAATTCGCCTTGTGTGTCGTCAGCCAGCACGGTTGCGCTGTAAGACAAAGCTAAAAGTGCGCCAGCTGCAATTATTTTATTGTTCATTGATTTACCAGGGAGCGGTTAGAGAGCAACTCCTCGTGCCAGAAGGAGACAATTTTTTACGAAACAGTCAGGTCGGATTTACAGGTTATTGTCCTGCTATATCTGACTAAATGTTTAAAACCGTAATTGGCGTGCCACATCACTACGCATAAAAAAGAATTCAAAACTGTGATCCGCAACCGATTGCGAGCCTTTAATACAAAGGCTGTGTAATTTCCAGCCGCCACAGTTCAGTTTCAAATTTTGTTAGCTAATAAATAGATTTGGTCAATGTTTGTCAATTTCTGTTTCATCCTCATACACATTTTGTGTGATTGCCGTCACACAAAGTTCATGAATGGATGCTAAGAGAGCGCAAAGAAAGCTTCGCAAATTGTGCCAAATACGTACAACTGCCATTTGTCGTGCTATAGTGATGACAATTAGCCGAGTGAGAGAAGGAGTCTGTCATGGAGAGTAAAAATTCAGAGCTGCATTCCAAAAATGCCCCCATCCCTGCAATGCGTTTGTGGCAATCTGCGGGGCTTCCCGCAAGTGGAGGAATGAGTTTGATTAATGCCATACAGAAAGGTTTTTCAGTTGATAGTATCAATCGTCTGAATGCCGAACTGGGATGGTCAAAAATGGCACTATTGGAAATAATGGGGATCAACGAGCGCAGTTTTGCCCGCCGTAAAGCGGAAAACGGTCTGTTGAAAACGGAAGAGAGTGAGCGCGTCGCTCGCCTGATACGCATCGTGGATGCCGCCACCGATCTGTTCGAAGGCGACCGCAGCGCCGCCCTCGACTGGATACGTCGCCCTGCTCCCGCGCTGGGTGGCGTGCCGCCGGTAGAGATGCTGGCTTCAGAAGCCGGTGCGTTAGAAGTTAACCGACTGATTGGCCGTCTGGAATACGGGGTCTTTGGGTGAGATTGTATCGCATCGTCAAGACCAAACATCTTTCCACCGCGTGGTCAGGAACCGGCGCCCAACTTTACGGCGGGCGCTGGAATCCTCCCGGCAAGCCGGTGGTCTATCTCGCCACCAGCATCTCGCTGGCTATTCTTGAGATCATGGTCCATCTGCAAAGCAGTCTGTTGTTGCAGTCTTACACCCTGCTGAGCATTGATATACCTGATGAAAAGCTGGAGCAGTTGGATGTCGACAATCTGAGCGAAGACTGGAAAGATCCTTTGCCGCCGGACAGCACCCAAAGCCTCGGTGAAGCTTGGCTTCAGTCCGCCAGCAGCGTTGGTTTGCGCGTGCCATCGGTGATTGTGCCTAGCGAATTCAACGTGATTGTGAACCCGCTGCACCCTGATTTTGCTCCGTTGCTGGCCAGTGTTGAAAAGCAGCCGATGGCCTTCGACCCGCGCCTGATTTAACGCGAACGTCTTTAACGCGAACGGTCACTGCGATAAATCAGCCACAGCGCGATAGCCAGACAAGGGATCGCCGCAAGACGATGCCACGAAAGGCCAATGGTTGGGTTGTGCAGCCAGCCAAAGTTATCAATCAGCATCCCCATCGCCAGCTGGCCGAGGATCACCGCCACCGTGGCGGCTGCGGTACCAATGCGCGGCACGGCAATCACCATAATGATGATGTAAGGCACGCCAAACAGCGCGCCCATCAGCTGCCACTTCGGCACGGTCAGCAGCGTGGCGGATTGCGGAGTCTGCAAAAACAGCACCAGCAACGCGGTAATGGCTGCACCGACGCCGAAGGTCAGGAAGGCACTTTTTAACACGCCAACCTGCTCACCTAACTTGCCGTTTACCGCCGCCTGCATGCTCAGCGCCGCACCGGCGATCACCGCCAAAACAATCATAATCAGTTCAGTCATTTTCAGCTCCAGGCAATCAAAATCAGCGCCGCAACGATAAACACCAGCGCCAGCAGGCGCTCACCGCCAACCTTTTTGGCCGTGGTGCCAAACCAGCCAAAATGGTCAATCAACAAGCTTTTCGCCACCTGCCCAGAAAGCACGGCAATCATGGTCAAGCCGATACCAATCACCGGCGTTGCCAGCGTCAGCACAATCACGTATACCGGACCAAGCGCGCTGCCCAGCATCTGCCAGCCCGGCAATTGGTTGTAAGACACCGCGTTGCGCGGGCCGAAGAACAGCACCAGCAAGCCTGTCAGCACTGTTCCCACGCCGAAAATACTCAGCGTCGCCCACAGATGGCCGACCTCAGTCCCCAGCGGGCCAATCAGCCCCGCTTCCATCGACAACCCCATTCCCGCCAGCACCACCAGCGGTATTAACAACAGATTCATGATTTTCCTGTTAAGCCATTCGCAAAGATGCGGACTATAGCGTGGCATTTCATTGCTAAAAACAGGACAATCTCGAAAATACCTTTGCGAGATACGCACAGATGGAAGGTTTTAATCAGATCAATTTCAAGTCACTCAAGCTGTTTGTCGCGGTCTTAGATGTGGGGAGTTTTTCCGAGGTGGCGCGGCGCGAAGCCCTCTCCCCCTCCAGCGTGTCGCGGGTTATCCAGCAGATGGAGCAAGCCCTGCAAACCCAGCTGCTTTATCGCAATACGCGCGCCGTTAGCCCAACAGAGTCCGGCAAGCTGTTAGGCCACCACGCGCGACAGGTGTTAGACCAAATCGCCCAAGCCGAGCGAGGTTTGCAAGAGCAAGATCTCGAGCCGAGTGGGCTGGTAAAAATCAACGCGCCGATTGTCTTCGGCCAGCGCCATATCGCCCCGTGGCTGCACGAGCTGTGCGCCCGTTATCCCAAGTTGCAGATTGAGCTGATGCAAACCGACGATTTTGTCGATCCACTGCACGACGCCACGGACTTGCTGATCCGCATTGGCGTCATGGCTGATTCCACCCTGCAAGCCCGCACCTTGGCCGTGCAGCGTTACTGCCTCGCCGCCAGCCCCGGCTATCTGGCAAAAGCCGGTACGCCAGCTTCTCCCGAGGATCTCCTGCAACACAGCTGCTTAGTTTTTAAAGGCTACGTCGGCTCCCAGCGTTGGTTCTTCCGCCCGAAGTCCTCTGAAGAATGGCAAGCCTACAGCCTACGCGGCGTGCTCACGGGCAACAACGCCGAAACCCTGACTCAGGCAGCCATCAACGGCATGGGGCTGGTGGTGTTCCCTACATGGCTGATTGGCGAGGCACTGCACGACGGCCGACTGGTCAGCGTGTTGGAGGAGTATCAAGTGTCAACCCAGCTTGAAACCCCCACCATTTCAGCGCTCTACCCACAGGGGAAACGGCTGTCGCTGAAGGTGCGGGCGGTGATTGATTTTCTGGTAGAGAAATATGGGGAGAGGCCTTATTGGGATACGGGTAATTGAGGAATTACTGGGCCTTTTTAAATTCAACTTCAAGTTCAAGTTCAAAACCTTGCGTTGCCACGCAAACTGGCCCAGAAGGCGCGTAAGCGCGCGCCCTCTGGACTCCCGCGCTTTTTATTGCTGGGAGATCGAGGCTGCGCAGGGTTGGAATGGACGTGTTTCAGGCACCTTAGTGATCGTCGCGAAGTGCCGCCGCTTAGGCGGTTCCCTCAGTTCGGGTTCGAGCCGTAGGTCTCGAACCACTCCCTCGGCGTCACTTCTGAACGCGACTTACTGGCATCTCAACCGAGCCGTTTCAGTGGGGTTTGTCTTGCTCCCTCCCCTGCTTAGGGGAGGGTTGGGGTGGGATATTTATCACATAACCTACTGATTTTACTGCAATAACCCCCCATTTTCAGGGGGAGGAGCAGAACATCACTCCCCGGAAACGGCATGGTGTAAATGCCAGTAAGTCGCGTTCAGAAGTGACGCCGAGCAAGAGGTGGAAAACCGCGTGTTTTTTTACGCGGGTTGGAATCCCGCAGCGAGGGTACCGTCTAAACGGCGGCACTTCGCGACGAACACGATGGCTGCTGAAACATGTCCATTCCAACTCTGCGCAGCCTCGATCTTCCCGCAGCAAAAAACGCAGGATTCCAAAGGGTTTCGTTTAAAACCCTTTGGGCCAGTGTGGGCGGCGAGCCCACGGTTTTGACCTTGACCTTAAAGTTAGCCGTTAACGGCGCCCCCCCTTTAACTTCATACTTATATGCGGGATCCCATCTTCATCATAAATATCCGTGTAAGCCACAAACCCGAAACTACCGTAGAATTTCTGCAGGTGTGCCTGAGCGGAGAGGATAACTTCGGCGTCGGGCCAGTGCTTCTTACAAGATTGCAGCGCCCTTTCCATTAGCTGATAACCGAGCTTAAGGCCTCGGGCGGCGGGGGCGATGATCACGCGGCCGATGGCCACTTCGCCGTCGAGATCGAGGATACGCAGGTAAGCCACTGGCAGGCCATTTTGCCAGCCGATGATGTGGCGGTTTTCGCCGACTAAATCACGGCCATCAATATCCTGATAGGGGCAATTTTGCTCGACCACAAACACTTCGCTGCGCAGGGCCAGAATGGCGTAAAGCTGGGCGACATTGAGTTTACTGTGGTGTATATCCTGCCAAAGAATGTCCTTGTTTGAATCAGTCATAAAGTTCTCGCTCCTGCCAAGCTGTGCCGTAGCCAAAAAAAAGAGATAACCCGAAGGCTATCTCTTTTATCATGTCCAGACGATAAAGACATTCTAGCTATTTATCAGAGTGATGGTTTAGCCGCTTCTTTTCTGACTGGCGCGCCGTTGGCCTGATAATAATCCGCAGTGCTTTTCGGCAAGGCTTCGCGCCCACGGATCTTATCGGCGATTTTCTCGGCGATCATGATGGTGGTCGCGTTCAAGTTACCGGTGATGATTTGCGGCATGATTGACGCATCCACCACGCGCAGACCTTGCATACCGTGTACGCGACCCTGCCCGTCGACTACGGCCATCTCGTCGCTACCCATTTTGCATGAACAAGACGGGTGGAACGCCGTCTCGGCATGTTCACGGATAAAGGCATCGAGCTGCTCGTCGGTCTGGACATCTACGCCGGGGCTGATTTCTCGGCCACGGTACGGGTCCAGCGCTGGCTGGGCCATGATCTCACGGGTGATACGAATCGCATCGCGAAACTCGTGCCAATCCTGCTCGCTCGACATGTAGTTGAACAAGATGCTCGGGTGCTGGCGCGGGTCTTTTGATTTCACCTGCACGCGACCGCGGCTTGGCGAACGCATAGAACCGACGTGAGCCTGGAAACCGTGCTCATTCACCGCGTTGCTGCCGTTGTAGTTAATGGCCACCGGCAGGAAGTGGTACTGAATGTTCGGCCACTCAAACTCTTCGCGGCTGCGGATAAAACCGCCGGCCTCGAACTGGTTGCTGGCACCTACACCAGTGCCGTTGAACAGCCACTCGGCACCGATTTTAGGCTGGTTGAACCATTGCAGCGCGGGATAGAGCGACACAGGCTGAGTACAGCTGTACTGCAAGTACATTTCCAGATGGTCCTGCAAGTTCTCGCCAACACCCGGCAAGTCATGCACCACGGGAATATCCAAGCTGTTTAGCAGTTCGGACGGGCCGACGCCTGAGCGTTGCAGAATCTGCGGAGAAGCAATCGCCCCGCCGCACAGCAGCACTTCGCGTTTCGCTTTCGCCGTTTTCGCGTTGTACTCGTCGCCTTTGAAGTAGCTGACGCCCACCGCGCGCTTGCCTTCAAACAGAATCTTGTCAGTCATCGCATGAGTGACAATGGTCAAGTTGGCACGAGGCTTGGCCTGATCCAAATAACCCCGCGCGGTACTGGCGCGTCGGCCTTTTGGCGTCACGGTACGGTCCATCGGGCCGAAACCTTCCTGCTGGTGACCGTTCAAGTCGTCAGTGCGCGGATACCCGGCCTGCACGCCTGCTTCAATCATGGCGTGGAACAGCGGGTTATTGCCATTCTTTGGCGTCGCAACGCTCACCGGACCATCGCCGCCGTGAAAATCGTTCGGCCCGATGTCGCGGGTTTCTGCTTTGCGGAAGTACGGCAAGCAGTCGAGGTAGCTCCAGTCTTCCAGACCCGGCGCTTTCGCCCAGTTGTCGAAGTCCATCGCGTTACCGCGGATGTAACACATACCGTTAATCAGCGATGAGCCGCCCAGCCCTTTACCACGGCCACACTCCATGCGGCGGTTGTTCATAAATGGCTCTGGGTCAGTTTCATAAGCCCAGTTGTAGCGCTTGCCCTGAAGGGGGAAAGCCAGCGCCGCAGGCATCTGCGTGCGGAAATCTAAACGATAATCCGGGCCGCCCGCTTCCAGCAGCAGTACATTGACGTTGCTGTCTTCGGTTAAACGGGTCGCTAATACGTTGCCGGCTGAACCGGCACCAATGATGATGTAATCGTAATCCATTCAATTCTCCTATGCGGTGGCGGATTAAAAGACCGAACTGTATTCGCCCAGCTCAACCTGCACGGATTTAATCTGAGTATAATGCTCGAGGGTGCTCACGCCGTTTTCGCGGCCTACGCCAGAGTGCTTGTAGCCCCCCACTGGCATGGCGGCGTCAGACTCGCCCCAGGTGTTGATCCAGCAAATACCGGCTTCCAACTGGTGGATAACGCGGTGAGCGGTGTTCAAGTCCTGAGTCACCAAGCCCGCTGCCAGACCGTATTCGGTGTCGTTAGCGCGGCGCACCACTTCTTCTTCGCTCTCGTAAGACAGGATGCTCATGACCGGACCGAAGATCTCTTCGCGGACGATTTTCATGTCGTCTTTACAGTCGGTGAACACCGTCGGTGCGACATATGCGCCATTGGCGTAATCGCCGATGATGCGCTCGCCACCGGCTAGCAGGCGTGCGCCTTCGCTTTTGCCGCTTTCGATGTAGCGCAGCACGGATTCCATGTGCGCGAAGCTGACCAGTGGGCCGAAGTTGACGTTTTCGTCAGTCGGGTCACCGAGACGGATGCGCTGTACGCGCTCCAGAATTTTGGCTTCAAACTCTGCTTTACGGGCTGCTGGCACAAACACGCGGGTGCCGTTGGTGCAGACCTGACCGGAGCTGTAGAAGTTCGCCATCATGGCGATATCTGCGGCTTTATCGAGATCGGCGTCTGGGAAGATGATCAGCGGAGATTTACCGCCCAGCTCCATAGTGACCTCTTTCAGCGTGGAAGCCGATGCGCTAGCCATCACTTTCTTGCCGGTCGCTACGCCACCGGTGAAGGAGACTTTAGCGATGTGCGGATGGTCAGTCAGGGCTTGGCCGACGCTCGCGCCGCTGCCGGTTACCACGTTAAACACGCCATTCGGCACGCCAGCTTCGGTAAAGATCTCAGCCAGTTTCAGCGCGGTCAGCGAAGTCACTTCGCTCGGTTTGAAAATCATCGCGTTCCCTGCAGCCAGCGCAGGAGCGGACTTCCACAGCGCGATCTGAATCGGATAGTTCCACGCGCCAATACCTGCCACTACGCCCAGCGGCTCGCGGCGGGTGTAGACGAAGGAAGAGTCGCGCAGTGGGATCTGCTGGCCTTCGAGCGCAGGGATAAGCCCGGCGTAGTACTCCAGCACGTCAGCGCCGGTGACGATATCCACGGCGGTGGTTTCAGACAGCGGCTTACCGGTGTCTGCGGTTTCGATAGCTGCCAGCTCGTCATTACGGTCGCGCAGAATATCTACTGCGCGGCGTAAAATGCGCGAACGCTGCATCGCGGTCATTGCCGCCCACTCTTTCTGGCCTTTAATCGCCGCGTTAACCGCCAGATCAACGTCTTCGGCGGTGGCGTTTGGCAAGGTGGCAATGACTTCGCCATTGGCCGGGTTGATGGCGTCAAACGTCTCGTTGCCGGTGCTTTCCTGATAGCGTCCATCGATATACAGTTTTTGTGTGCCGTAGCGGGACATAATTAACTTCTCCTCGGTCAGTGCGGTCTGAATTAGGCGTTCGGCGCGGCGGCCGAAATTTGTGACTCTATGAAGCGATAGGTTATCTGTAACGCTTCTTCGCGGTTAAACGGCTTGCCGCTCAGGGCGGACCGCAACCACAGGCCGTCGATCAATCCGGCCATACCTTTTGCGGCAACGCGCGCCGCGTCTTTCGGTAGAAATCGCCTAAACTCAGAACATAAATTTGAATAGAGTCGGCGACTGTTCACTTGCTGTAAACGGTGCAACTGCGGGTGATGCATGCTGCTGGCCCAAAAAGCCAGCCAGGTTTTCATCGCCGCGCCATTGGTCTGGCTGTCGTCGAAGTTGGCCTGAGCAATCGCGTGCAAACGTGCTGTTGGTGCATCGTCATCCAGCTGCGCCAGTCGCGCCTGCACCCCTTCCCCCAAGTGACTGAGCAAATAACGCATGGTGGCTTCCAACAAACCATTCTTGTCACGGAAATAGTGACTGATGATGCCGTTGGACACTCCAGCGCGGCGGGCAATTTGCGAAATCGATGCTTCATGCATCCCGACTTCGTTCACTGCTGCCAGCGTTGCCTCAATCAATTGCTGCCGTCTAATTGGCTGCATTCCTACTTTGGGCATGGGTACAACTCCTGAAAAATCGGTCTTCCGAAACCTATTTTTTAACCATGATTTCGGACGTTCTTAACCTTGTTGCTGACTCTATTTAACTTTTTTTTGATTGAACGTTCAATCAAAAATGCATATATTTTATTACCAATACGTTAGTAATTTGTATGAGAAATGCATTATAAATGGATGAAGTAACCTGCTAACTATCTGAAAATAAGTTAATTAATAACCTAACAGGGGAAACGATGGCTGCTGTCGATACGACGGATAAACTGTCCGAGAAACCACGGGATAAATTGAACGGCGTGGTGTTTTTCACGTCCGCCGGTTTAATTTTAGCCTTCACGCTGATGTCTATTTTTTATACCGAATTGTCGGGAAAATGGCTCAGTAGTGCATTGAATTGGGTATCAGCAACTTTCGGCTGGTATTACATGTTGGCTGCTACGCTGTACATCGTGTTTGTAGTGTTCATTGCCTGTTCGCGCTTCGGCTCGATCAAACTCGGCCCTGAACAATCCAAACCCGAATTCAGCATGATGAGTTGGGCTGCGATGTTGTTCGCCGCCGGGATAGGCATCGACCTGATGTTCTTCTCCGTGGCCGAGCCGGTAACGCAATATATGTTGCCGCCAGAAGGTCAGGGCCAGACGCTGGAAGCTGCGCGTCAGGCGATGACCTGGACACTGTTCCACTACGGCCTGACCGGCTGGTCCATGTACGCGCTGATGGGTATCGCGCTGGCTTACTTTAGCTATCGCTACAACCTGCCGCTGACCATTCGTTCTGCACTCTATCCAATCTTCGGCAAGCGCATTAATGGCCCGATCGGCCACAGCGTGGATATCGCGGCGGTAGTCGGTACCATCTTTGGTATCGCCACTACGCTGGGTATCGGCGTGGTGCAGCTGAACTACGGCCTCAACGTCCTGTTCAAAATACCGGAAAACCTCACGGTGCAGGCATCGCTTATCCTGCTGTCGGTGATTATGGCAACAGTATCGGTGACCTCTGGCGTTAATAAAGGTATCCGTATTCTGTCCGAGCTGAACGTGCTGCTGGCACTGGGCCTGATCCTGTTCCTGCTGTTCTTCGGCAATACCGAGTTCTTGCTGAACGCGCTGGTGCTCAACATTGGCGATTACATCAACCGCTTTATGGGCATGACCCTCAACACCTTTGCCTTTGACCGCCCTACCCAGTGGATGAATAGCTGGACGCTGTTCTTCTGGGCGTGGTGGGTTGCCTGGTCGCCGTTTGTCGGTCTGTTCTTGGCGCGCATCTCACGTGGCCGTACCATCCGTGAGTTCGTACTGGGTACCTTGATCATTCCATTCGTGTTTACCCTGCTGTGGTTGTCGATTTTCGGTAACAGCGCGCTGTACCAGATCATTCACGGTAATCTAAGCTTCGCCAACGAAGTGATCGCCCACCCTGAGCGCGGCGTTTACAGCCTGCTGGCGCAGTATCCGGGCTTTACCCTGAGTGCTTCCGTCGCCACCATCACCGGCCTGCTGTTCTACGTGACGTCGGCGGATTCCGGCTCACTGGTGCTGGGTAACTTCACCTCGAAGCTGGCGGACATCAATAACGATGCCCCGAACTGGTTACGCATTTTCTGGTCAGTCACCATCGGCGTGTTAACGCTGGGCATGTTGATGACCGACGGCGTCTCTGCGCTGCAAAACGCCACGGTTATCATGGGATTGCCGTTTAGCTTCGTTATCTTCTTCATCATGGCCGGTCTGTATAAATCGCTGCGGCTGGAAGATTATCGCCGCGCCAGTACCCAGCAGTCTCTGGCCCCGATTGCGGTCAGCGGCGGCGACGCGGTGCTTAACTGGAAACAGCGTTTATCCCGCGTGATGAACTATCCGGGTACCACCCATACGCAGAAGATGATGGATACCGTGTGCCGCCCGGCGATGTTGGACGTGGCGCAAGAGCTGGAGCTGCGCGGTGCCAAGGTCGAGTTCAGCGAGCACGAGCCGGAGGAGGATGAGAAAATCAACCACCTCGAGCTTATTGTGGCGCTGGGCGAGGAGCAGAACTTTGTCTACCAGATCTGGCCTGTGCGCTACGCCGTTCCTGCGTTTACCTATCGCGCTCGTGCGGGTAAATCGCACTACTACCGTCTGGAAACCTTCTTGTTAGAAGGTACGCAGGGCAATGACCTGATGGACTTCACCAAGCATCAGGTGATCAATGACATTCTCGACCAGTACGAACGTCATCTGAACTTCCTGCACATCAACCGTGAAGCGCCGGGTAACACCCTGACCTTCCCTGAGCAGACGATATAATCCTCAACCGCTCAGTTAGCACGATAAAAAACCCGCCTCGGCGGGTTTTTTGTTGGCTATTCAAAAACCTGCTCCGTTTATTGGTGCAAGAAAGGCAACACCTTCTCCAGCAGAAGCTCCGGCTGTTCTTCTGCGATGTAGTGTCCGCAAGGTAGCGCCTCGCCTGTTACCTGTTCAGCCACCTTCGCCCATTCCTCCAGCGGCTTAAAGCATTTGCCGACAGTGCCCTGCTCGCCCCACAGGATCAACAGCGGACATTGCACTTTGCGAGACGCCTCGAGATCAATCTGGTCGTGTTGCAGGTCAATCGACGCCGAGGCTCGATAGTCCTCGCAAATTCCGCGCGCCGTGCCATCAAGTTGCAGACAGCGCAAATAATCTGCGTATGCTTCGTCGGTGAAGGGCTGCATACCGGCGCTGCGGCTGCCCATTACGCTGCGCAGGTACAGGTCAGCATCATGAGAGATTAAGGCTTCAGGGAGTGGCGCGGGGCGAATCAAGAAGAACCAGTGCCAGTAGGCGCGAGCAAATTCTTCATTGGTTTGCTGGTACATAGAGAGCGTTGGTGCGATGTCCATCAGCACCATGCGCTTTATAGCCTGCGGGTGGTCGAGGGCCAGACGGTGCGCCACGCGAGCGCCACGGTCGTGGGCAATCACGCTAAATTGCTTGAAGCCCAGCGCCAGCATCAACTCGTACTGGTCCTGCGCCATTTCGCGCTTGCTGTAGAGGTAGTGATCGGCGTCTGGCTCCGGCTTGCCACTGTCGCCGTAGCCACGTAAATCGGCTAGTACCACGGTGTATTGTGAAGTCAGGTAAGGCGCGACTTTATGCCAAATCGCCTGCGTTTGTGGGTGTCCGTGTAGCAATAGCAAGGGTTCGCCTTGGCCCGCTATCCGGTAGGCAATGTCAGTACCGTTAACGGCAATCCGACCTTGGGTAAAATGTTCGAGCATGGGTTTTCTCCTTTTTTACCCATCTTAGCCATTGCCCTGTTGGCAACAAGGTCATAACTGGAGATCGGCTATTCACGGATCGTGTTTTGAAGCACCACACTCAGGCCATTGCTCGGAAACCTGGAAGTTGCGACGCTGGGTTATCCACTTAGTTTCTCAGGGCAATAAAATGAAACCAAGAACGCTATATGAAAAGCATATCGACAGTCACAGCGTCCGCACGCTGGATGACAAGGGCCACGTACTGCTTTACATCGACCGTCAGGTGATTAACGAGTACACCAGTCCGCAGGCGTTTAGCGGCCTGCGCGACGCCGGACGCCGCGTGTGGCGGCCTGAAACTTCTCTCGCGGTGGTTGACCACGTTAACCCAACCGCGCCAGTGCGTACTCGCCAAATGCCAGACGCGGGCGGAGCGCGGCAGGTCTCCTATTTGGCGGAAAACTGCCAAGAGTTCGGCATTGAGCTGTTTGATATTTTAGACAAACGTCAGGGTATTGAGCACGTGGTGGCCCCTGAACAGGGCTTTATCTTGCCGGGCATGGTGATCGCCGCCGGAGACAGCCACACCACTACCTATGGCGCGCTGGGCGCGTTTGGTTTCGGCATCGGCACTTCAGAAATTGAACACCTGCTGGCGACCCAAACCTTGGTGTACAAAAAGCTGAAAACACTGCGCGTGACGGTCAATGGCAAGCTGGCAAACGGTATTACCGCTAAAGACGTGGTGATGGCGCTGGTGGCGAAAATCGGCGCGGCGGGTGCGACCGGCTACGCCATTGAGTTCTGCGGCCAAGGCATCGACATGCTGAGCGTTGAAGGCCGAATGACCATCTGCAATATGGCAGTTGAAGCCGGTGCGCGCGGCGCATTTATGGCACCGGACGAAAAGGTATTTGAGTATTTGAAAGACAAACCGCGCGCGCCGAAAGGCCAGCAGTGGCTCGACGCCGTTGCCGTGTGGAAGAGAGAGTTACACAGCGACGCCGACGCCGTGTTTGACCGCGAAGTGGAGCTCAGCGCCGAGGAGATTGCCCCGATGGTCAGTTGGGGAACCAGCCCGGATCAAGCGCTGGCCATTAACGGCCAAGTGCCTGACCCGTCAGCCGAGCCGGATGCTTCTCGCCGCAAAGATTTGCAGCGCGCCCTGAACTACATGGGCCTGCGCGCCGGTCAGCCGCTGAATAGCATCAATATCAGCCACGCGTTTATTGGCTCCTGCACCAATGCGCGTATTGAAGATTTGCGCGCGGCGGCCGAGGTGGTTCGCGGCAAAAGCGTGGCATCGACGGTGCGGGCGATGATTGTCCCCGGCTCCAGCCAAGTGCGCGCACAGGCCGAAGAAGAAGGCTTGGCCGAGATCTTTATTCAGGCCGGTTTCGAGTGGCGTCAGTCAGGCTGCTCAATGTGTCTGGCGATGAACGATGACGTGCTGTCACCGGGCGATCGCTGCGCGTCGAGCACCAACCGTAACTTTGAAGGCCGTCAGGGTGCCGGAGCCCGTACCCATCTTATGAGCCCGGCGATGGTCGCCGCCGCCGCCATTCGCGGCCATCTGACCGACGTTCGCGAAGTGTGAGGAGAGAACCATGCAAGCTTTTAACGTATTAACCGCCGTTGCCGCCCCGCTGACTGCGGCCAACGTCGATACCGACGTGATCATGCCAAAGCAATTCCTGAAAGGCATTGACCACAATGGCTTAGATAAAGGCGTGTTCTTTGATTTGCGCTTTTTGACCGACGGCTCGCCGGATCCGGAGTTTATTCTCAACCAGCCGGAGTGGCAGTCGGCCAAGTTTCTGGTGGTCGGGCCGAACTTTGGCTGTGGCTCGAGCCGTGAGCACGCGGTGTGGGGGCTGAAACAGCTGGGTATCAGGGCACTGATTGGTACCACCTTCGCCGGGATCTTCTTCGACAACTGCCAGCGTAACGGTGTGCTGACGGTGCAACTGTCGCCCGAGCAGTGGTCCAAAGTCGCCGAACAGGTCGCTCAGCCGCAGACCAATGAAATCACCCTCGACCTGCCTGAGCAGAGAATCAGCCTGCGCAACGGTGAGCAGATTGATTTCAATATCGATGAACTGAGCAAGCTGTCACTGCTCAACGGTCTGGACGCTATCGGCAATACTCTGCGCTACAGCGACGACATTCGCCAATTCCAGCAGACGCATTTGCAAAACAACCCGTGGCTGGCGTGAAGCACTCTCGGTGAGTTTTAAGTTCTGAATGTTGAATGAGGCAGGTGATTTGCGCCGTGGCGATCACGGCGCTAGCCGAGCAGCTGACTGAATCTTTGCTGGAAGAATTCGACACAGACCCGCAGCTTGGCGGACTCCGCCAAACGCGTCGGATAGACCGCCCACACGCTGGCAGGCTGCGAGTAAGCCGGTAAAAGCTGCACCAGCTCGCCGCTGTCGAGATAGGGCTGGACGTCCCACTGCGAGCGCAGAATGATGCCATGGTGTTTCAGCGCCCATTGCAGCACCACTTCGCCACTGTTCGACGACAGCGCCCCTTTGACGCGGATTCGCTGCTCTTCGCCCTCAGCCGTCACTGACCAGATACCAAAAGGGTTATCGCGCTCTTTAAGCACCAGACATTGGTGTTGGGTTAACGCCTCCAGCGACTCCGGAACCCCGTTCGCCTTGAGATAGTCCGGGGAGGCACAGAGGATGCGCTGATGTTGGGCCAACTTTTTGCCAATGTGCTGCTCGGGGATGTCATCCCCCACCAGAATTTCCAGATCTACACCTTCGGCCACCAGATCAATCACCCGATCGTACAGGTCGAGGCGCAGACTAAGCTGCGGATAGCGTTCCGCCAGCTCCGCCACGGCGGGCGCGACGTGGCAACGGCCAAAGCCGAACGAGCTGCAAATATGCACATTGCCACGTGGCTCGGTGCGGGAATCTGACAGGTCGCCGATAAACTGGTCAAAGTTATCCAGAATTTGCAGCGCCCAGCGCTGGGCCCGCTCCCCTTCCTCGGTCAGGCGAATGCCGCGCGTGGATCGGTGCAGCAGGCGCGCACTCAGTGCCTCTTCAAGAATCTGAATGCGCTTACTGACGTAGGCCGGTGACTGGCCAAGCTCGGTGGCGGCAGCGGCAAAACTCTGCTTATTCACCACCGCCAGAAAGACTCGCAGGTCTTCCGCTAGGGGCAATCTGTCGCGTTCGCTGGTCATGAGGAGAGCCCAAAGTCAGTCTGCAACTGCGCGCTATCGTGCTCGGCGTGGTGAACGTCGCGGCTTTTCACCCCGGCGTTATCCATTTTTTCGCGTGCTTCTTGAATATCACCGCTGTCGATTTGCAGCTTCTCCTGATCTTTCCCCTGCTCCGGCGTTAACGCCAGTTCCACCATAATCGGGAAGTGATCGGAGCCCATAGGCTCGAGGCGCTGAAGGTCAATCAGGGTGAACTCTTTACTGTGGAAAACGTGGTCCAGCGGCCAGCGCAGGAAGGGATAGCTGGCATGGAAAGTGTTATACATGCCGCGCCCGCGACGGGGGTCAAGCAGGCCGCTAACCTTCATAAACAGCCGCGTAGTGCGCGACCACGCCACGTCGTTGAGGTCGCCAGTCACAATGGTCGGGTAGCTGGCGCGTGAAGCCGTGTGCCCCACCGCCACCAGTTCGGCATCGCGATTGGTGGATTCATCATCTTCGGTCGGGCTTGGCGGCATCGGGTGCAGGCAGTGCAGCACCACCTGATGGCCAGAGGTTAATTCAGCGCGGAAATGCATTGAAGGAATACCTTCAGCCACTAAGTACTGAATTTTCGCGTCGAACAGCGGCAAGCGAGAATAGACGTGCATGCCGTAGAGGTTATCCAGCGGGCATTTGATGCTGTGCGGATAGTCACCTTCCAGCGGCGACATCTGCTGCTCCCACCACAGGTCGGTTTCCAGCAGCACCAGAATGTCCGGGCAGTTTTTCTCGACGATTTCCAGCAGCTTGGCGCTGTTGCGGTTGGTCATCAGCACATTACAGTTGATGATTTTGATGTGCGGATGGCCGTTCGGCACGGTTTTCTTCACCTGCACCGGGTAGAGCCGGGTATAGGGCAAGATCCACCATGCCTGATAAAGCATACAGGCCAGCGACAGCAGGATGATAAGCGTGGCGAGTGGGCCGCCAAACGGCAAGACCCACAGTTCGGTGAGTAAAAACAGCAATGACAGCGTGGCCATTTGCAGTCGCGGGAAGTCCCAAACTCTCACCCACCAGCGTTGATTCTTCGACAACGGCAATAACGTCAGCAGCGCCATAATAACGGTCAGCACGCTGACGATAATTCGCAGTGAATCCATTGATGCTTAGCCCTTCCCGTCTGCCACATGACACCAGTTGCGCTGCTCGACAATCCCGCCATTTGGCGAGGTATAGCCGATACAGCCTAAAATCGAATCAAACAGCTTTTCATGGAACACCGGCGTTTTATCCGCAGCCAACTTTTGCAGCTGATCGAAACCGGCACGGTTATGGTCATCAGACAAGAACTTGTCAGAAGCCCACACCATGATCGGCACGGTACGCTGCTCGATTGGCGCGTGGTCACGCGGTGTCCCGTGGAAATGCATGCTTTTGGAAATAGATTCGCCGTGGTCAGAAGCATAAAACACGATGGCGTTCTTGTCGCGCAGTTGATTGAACACCTGCTCAAGGAAGTAGTCGGTATACAACAGTGAGTTATCGTAGGCGTTGATCATCTCTTGCGTCGAGCAGGAGTCGTCGATGCCCATGCACTCAGGCTGATATTTGGCGAAAGAGCGCGGATAGCGGTCGGAATAGAGGTAATGCGAGCCTTTGGTGTGCAAAATGATCAGATGCTGGCCCTTAGGATAGTGGTCCATCGAGTCCTTCATCTCATCCACCAGCAGCATGTCATCCACCGGCTTACCGGCGTTACGCTTTTCGGAAGCGATGTTTTCACGCAGCGAGTAGTCATTCACGCGGGTCTTGTTATAGAACCACGCCTCACTCTGCATGGAGTAAAGCTCAGAGCTCCAGCCGTTGCTCTTCAGCACGGAGAAGACGTTAGCCTCTTTCAAGGTACGCTGTGGCGCTTCGGATGCCCCGCCCTCACGCACAAACATGCAGCGCAGCGAAAGCTTGGTGGCGGTATCGCACGAGTAGCCCTGAAGCACGGCGAGGTTCTTCTCTTTGCTCAGATTCGGCGTGTTGTCGCGGTCATAGCCATAAACGCCCATGTGGTCGCGACGCGCACTCTCACCAATCACAAACACCACGTAGAGGTCTTTGACATCTTTTGGCGGCGTATAGGTGAAGTGTTTAGCGGGATCGAACAGGTTTTTAGTGTCTTCGGCTTGGCTATAAGAGCTGTAAACAAACAGGCCAAACGCTGACAGCCAGTTTGACGGCGAGTAAGTCCCGGCCACGACGCCGCCATAGCTAGCCATCATGCGGTTATTCACCACGTCATGCTTGTCCTGAACTTTGCCCATCAGGCGCAGCGGCAGATAACAGACTAAACCGGCGGCAATCAGCAGCACGACTTTCTTCAGCAGGCCTTTAGGGCGCGTCTCTTTAAGTGCCGCCCCCGGCATCTTGCTGGCCCACAGCAGCACCAGCGGCAGTAGGCTGAATAGCACCACCCAGCCCGCGAAGTGAGTACCAATCGACTCTTTCGACAGGTCGATGGAGTCCGACGCCAGCGCGGCCGCTAAAATGCCGTATCCAATGTCGACATTGAACAGGATCATGTAATAGCTGGCGGCAACGGACGACACCACAATCACGCTGAGCAGCACGCGGAATATGGTTTTACCGGTAAAGGAGAGCAGCAGAGTCAGGAAGTAAACCAGCGCGAAACAGGCCAGCATTTCAACGGCAATCGATAGCACATTGTTATAATGCAGTTGGCCATAGCGTCGGAAGAAAATAGGTAGGTTAAGCAGGATCCCCAGATATAGCGCAATAAACAGTGAAATTTTCTGTTGCGATAGAGAACGTAATTTATGCATCAGTCAGTGAAGCTCTTTTAAGATAATCAAATGCGTTATGCTGCCCGCGCGTGCCGAAGTGAAAGGTAAAAATGACGCGTTAGAGTGCACTTCGATAACTTAATCTGACCGGCAAAAAATGCTTTTAGTTCACATTCAATCATTTCAGTAAATGTGATAACGTAACAATATTCATGAAATCTATATATTTCAATAAGATGAAAACACAATTATTTTTCTTTTTTTTCATCTTATTGAAGAATTATTGAGGAAGCGCGGTTTTTTTCTCCTGATAGCTGGTCGGGAATTGCAGCGTGAAGCGCGTTTTGCCCTGCGCAAGGCTGCTCACTGACACACTCCCCTGATGCAGCGCCATGATAGCTTGCACGATAGACAGCCCTAAACCGTTCGAGCTTCCCCCTTCGCTGCGCGAGGCATCGGCGCGGTAGAAGCGGTCGAAAAGCTTACTGCGTTTTTCGGCTGGGATCGGCTCCCCTTGGCTATCGACGTGAATCAAGGTATTGCCCGCCACCTGCTCCACCTGCACGCTGATTTCCGTGCCTTCATCGCCGTAGCGAATGGCGTTCGCCACCAGATTGCTTAGGGCGCGCTGGAACAAGATCGCATCGGCATACAGCGTGCCGCTCCCCTGACACACCAACCGCATATCGCGCTCTTCGGCCAAGCCTTCGAAATAATCCGCCACGCGCTCCGTCTCGGAGGAGAGTGCTAGAGGGGTAATGTTAAGGACCGAATGAGCATGAGAAGCGCGGGCCAAAAACAGAATGTTTTCCACCATGCGCGAGATGCGCTCCAGCTCCTCCATGTTGTTGGCCAGCAGCGTTTCATACTCTTCGGTGCTGCGCGGCTGGTAGAGCGCCACCTGACAATGGCCCATCACCGCCCCCACCGGAGTGCGAATTTCATGAGCCAAGTCGGCAGAGAACTGTGTCAGGCGCTCATAGCCATCAGCCAGACGATCCAGCATGTCGTTAAACGACAGGATCAGCGGCTGAAGCTCCTGCGGGGCATCTTCACTGCTCAGACGGGTGCTGAGGCTGGTCGGGTGGATACTGGCCGCTTCCAGCGCCATTTTGCGCAGCGGCCGCAGACCACGGCGAATGACGCTGTAACCCAGCGCGGCAATCAGGACATAAGCCAGCAGCACTGCCCCCATGATCTCAAGGCGAAAGGCCGCCAGCATCTGCGATTCGGCATTCATAAAATGCGCTGCTGAGATAACTACCGTGCTGCCGTCCTGCATGCGCACCGCCGCCGAGATGTAGCGCACCGGCGTGCCATCGGCCGCGGTCAGCCGCTGAATATCAGCCAGCGTTAGCTCTGTGCCATCAGCCACCGGTGGCGTGTCGGGCAGTGCCAAATGAGACGGATTGACGTTGATGATCGGCGCGCTGTTTTGCAGGCGAAATTGCAGCACGTCCTGCTCATTGCCGAGCATGTTTTCAAACAGCTGCGGGCTATGGCTGAGCTGGGTCAGCGGGAAGTCCGTCGCCAGCAGTTGGCGGAAATACTGCACCCGGCCGCTGACTTGGTAATCCGCCCGGCGGATCAGCTCTTTTTCAATCGAATAATAGAGGTAGAACCCCACGGCGCTGACCACCAGCGCGGCAATCAGGCCAAACAGCAGAGTGGCGCGCAGAGTCAGGGAAGTCGGGCGTTTAGCCCTTTTGGTGTGGGTTTTCACATTCATGGGCGCACTTCGCACACATAGCCAATGCCGCGCACGGTGTGGATCAGTTTGAGGTCAAAGGTGCGATCAATCTTGGCCCGCAGCCGTTTTACCGCCACGTCGACCACGTTGGTGTCGCTGTCGAAATTCATATCCCACACCTGCGAGGCGATCATGCTGCGCGACAGCACTTCGCCTTCTCGGCGCATCAGCAAATGCAGCAGCATGAACTCTTTATTGGTCAGAGGGATGATCTGCTCTTGGCGAGTGACCCGGCGGCGCAGCACGTCGAGGTGTAAATCTGCCAGCGAATAGGTGTCCGCCTCGCGAGCCGACGGGCGGCGCAGCAAGGTGCGAATACGCAGCACCAGTTCGGTAAAAGAGAAAGGTTTGATCAGGTAGTCGTCGGCACCCAGCTCGAGGCCGTGAATGCGGTCCTGCACTTCGTCACGGGCGGTCAGGAACAGCACCGGCACGTCGCTTTTTTTGCGCAGCACTTCCATCACCTGCCAGCCATTTAGCCCCGGCAGCATCACGTCGAGGATCACCGCGTCATACTCTTCTTCCAGCGCTAGAAACAGGCCGTCGGCCCCGTTGCGGGCTAAATCGACGCGATACCCCGCCTCGCCCAGCCCCTTTTTCAGGTAGTCGCCGGTGCTGACGTCATCTTCAATTACCAGTATACGCATGCAGGCTACCTATCAATGAGAGACTATTGGGCAAATACTTTAGCAGTTTTGTTTGTCATTTTTGATGACAATTTTGTCATCAAGTTGTCATCTCACTGTTCGGGTTTATCGTCCACTCTTAACTAAGCTATACCCTATAGCAAAAACACTATCACTTTGATCAACCTGCAAAAATATGGAGAGTTAACATGACGACTTCAACACGCCTGGCGGGCTTAGTCCTCAGCTCGCTTCTGATGTGTACCGGCGCATTCGCAGCAGATAACGTGATTAAACCGACGCGTGGAACCATCGACTCTGTGAATGATTCATCGATGCAAATCACCACCCGCCAAGGTGACAAGCTGGATGTGAAAATCAACGATCAGACCAAGGTTAACAGCGTTTCTAAAGGCCAGATTTCAGACATTAAAGCTGACAGCTTTATCGGTACCGCCGCCGTACCACAGCCAGACGGCACGCTGAAAGCGCTGGAAGTTCACGTCTTCGCACCAAGCCTGCGCGGCAGCGGCGAAGGCTTCAACCCGTTTGAATCCGCCGATGGCAAAATCAACACCATGACCAACGGCACCGTGGGCAAGCTGGTTAACAGCAATGGCCGCACCCTGACCGTGAAGTACCACGACGCACAGAAAACCGTGGTCGTGCCTGATGATGTGCCAGTGGTTCTGTTAGCGCCGGGCGACCGCAGCTTGCTGAAACCGGGCGTGAAAATCGTGCTGTTCGCCGCCAAAGACGATAAAGGCAACTTGGTTGCTCGTGGTATCGCCGCTGGCAAAGACGGCGTCGCACCACCAATGTAAACGGCGTCTTCGTCAGTCTCCTGTGTCTAGCATTTTACTGACGATATTGCCGTAATAAGAGGCCAAACGATGCGGAACCCCCTCTTTTCGCGCCGTTTGGCTTCGCTCTTTTCTACTCTGCTTGATAGCACAGGAGCCTTCTTGTGAGCCATCAACCTTCGGTGAAACCTCTCTCGCCAGCCCGGCGTAAGCCACGAAAAATCCATCCTTGGCCTGTGCGGCTGTGCCACTGGATTAACCTGCTGGCGATGATTGGCATGGTGATGAGTGGCTGGGGTATCTACAACGCCGACCCGTTATTCGAATTTCTCACCTTCCCGCAAATAACTACGCTGGGAGGCTGGCTGGGCGGCAATATTGCCTGGCATCTGGCGGTAATGTGGCTGCTGGCTGCTAACGCGCTGATTTACCTGCTATGGGGCGCTTTGAGCGGCCACTTCAAGCGCGACTTTTTCCCTTTTACACCAGCGTCCATTTGGCGAGACATAGTCAAAGCCATCACCTTCAAGCTGCCTCATAAACTGGGTGAATACAATGCGGTGCAAAAAGTGATGTATGTCGGAGTGCTGCTGCTCGGCGCGCTGCTGGTGCTCTCAGGGCTGTCTATCTGGAAGCCGGTACAGTTCAGCGCGCTGGTCTGGCTGTTTGGCGGCTTCGACATTGCTCGCTATGTGCATTTCTTCGCCATGAGCGGCGTGATGCTGTTTGTGGTTATCCACGTTTTGATGGTGCTTCTGGTGCCTAAAACCTTTGTCGCCATGGTCACCGGCGGCAAGAAAACGGCCTTAAAGGAGCACGCCGATGAGTGACAAAGCAGATAAGCCGAAAATTATCCTCGAGCCGGATCAGCGCAAGCAACTGGTGAATATCCAGCGCCGCCTGCTGTTACGCTCGGGCCTGACCCTTGGCGCGGTGTCGATGCTCACCGGCTGCAATTTGCAGGATGGCGACAATGTGGACAAGGTGCTGTGGGCCATGTCGCGCTGGAATGACCGCGTGCAGGGTTGGCTGTTCGGCGGGCAGAAGCTGGCGCAGACTTATCGCGCCGACCAAATCACCACGCCGTTTCGCTTCAATGCCTATTATCCCGAATACAACGTGCCGGAAATCGATATTCCTAACTATCGGCTGGAAGTGTCGGGCTTAGTGCAGAAGAAAGCGCCGTGGACGCTGGAACAGCTTCAGCGCCTGCCGCAGGAGAGCCAAATCACCCGACTTATCTGTATCGAAGGCTGGAGCGCCATCGGCCAGTGGAGCGGCGTGCCGCTGAAAACCTTCTTGCAGCACGTTGGCGCGGATCTGACGGCCAAATATGTCGGTTTCAAGTGTGACGACCGTTACTACTCGAGCATCGACATGGCGACGGCGCTGCACCCGCAGACCATTCTGGCGCTGGATTTCGGTGGTAAGCCCCTGCCCCCTGACTTTGGCTACCCGCTGCGTCTGCGCATGCCGACCAAGCTGGGATTCAAGAACGCCAAGCACATCGGCGCTATCTTCGTGACCAATGAATATCCGGGCGGCTACTGGGAAGATCAGGGTTACAACTGGTACAGCGGGATTTGACGCGGAAATGACGAGATAAAATGACGAAATAGCAGGCATAAAAAAACCGCCCCCGAGAGGCGGTTTTTATTTTCGAAACCGTGTAGCGATTGAACGCTAACTTTTTCGAATAATTAGAAGCGGTAACCCACGCCAGCGATCCAAGTGCCAACATCAACACTGCGGATACGAGACTGTTCGTAAGAAACGTCCAGAGCAACGTTTTCGATTGGGTTGAACTGCAGACCAGCGCCGTAAGAGAAGCCGTAGTCGCTAGTGTCAGATTTCTGACGGTCAACAGTGCTAACGCCGTTGGTGCCTTCGAATTTACCGTAACCCACACCCACAACACCGTAGATGGAAGCCCAGTCGTTCAGACGGTAAGCTGGACCAGCAGTCACACCGTAGTACTGACCTTTGTTATAGTTGTCAGCGCTTGGGTAGCTGTTTTTCTCGATGTAAGTGAAAGAGCCGATAACGCCCAGTGGGTTGCTGTCTTGCTCGAAACGGTATTTCAGGTTGAAGCCGTTTGCTTTGTTAGCAACGCCTTGCATATCACCCTGAGCGTAACCTGCAGTTACGGTGCTGGTGTCTGCGAATGCGCTAGAAGCGCCCAGTGCTACTACGCAAGCTAATGCGGAAAGACATGCAATTTTTTTCATAACAACCACCTCAAATGGGAAACAAAAGTAACCTTCACCACGAAAATATAACAAAAAGCAGTGTGAAACTCTGCCTGATATAAGATGTCCAAAGCATCATATGGTGTAACAAGAAGTTTCCAATAAAAGATATCTTAATGATTATTAATGATTTTTTCGCCGAAAAAGTATAAGTGAAACTTATTGAACTTTTTACGATTAGCAGAAAATTCCTAAAGTTTTGCGCACTTTTCAATCAAAAAAGTGCAGGTTTTTCCGAAAGCTGAACCTAAAAAATAATTTTTTTGGATTTTTTCGCCCCTCTTTTCCCTCTACACTGAACCCTCAACAACACATCGCTCACAGTTTTTAGTGATAAAACAAGAATTCCGCGGAATCGGGATCACATTTAAGGCGCGAAGGATGACCGAGTCAGACAAAAATTCACCCGCAGACGGAAACACCACATCTCATAATATTTCTGCGGACCCGGCACCTGCCCTCCCCGCGATTGCCAAGTCAGCCTCTCCTCTTATTGCCGTGCTGCTGCTGTTGGTCGCCATGCTCTCTTTGCAGGGCGGCGCGTCGCTGGCTAAGACCCTGTTCCCAGTGGTTGGCCCGCAGGGGGTGACCGCGCTGCGTTTAGGCATTGGTTCTCTTATCTTGTTGGCGTGGTTCAGGCCGTGGCGGATAAAAATGCGCGGCGGCAACCTGAAAGCCCTGCTGATTTACGGGCTGGCGCTCGGCAGCATGAACTACAGCTTCTATCTGGCTATCCAAACTATTCCGCTGGGCGTCGGCGTGGCGCTGGAGTTCACCGGGCCGCTGGCGGTGGCGATGTTCTCGTCTCGCCGCCCGGTGGACTTCGTCTGGGTGATTCTGGCGGTGGTTGGCCTGTGGTTCCTGCTGCCTCTCGGGCAATCCACGGACAGCATTGACCTGAAAGGTGCCTGTCTGGCGCTGTTTGCCGGCACCTGCTGGGCTATCTACATTCTGGCGGGGCAGCGTGCGGGCAGCAGCTATGGCCCCGGCACGGCGGCGCTGGGCTCTTTGATTGGCGCGCTGATCTTCTTCCCCATTGGCGCATTTCAGGCTCACAGCTCCATCTTCTCGCTGTCCATTCTGCCGCTGGGCCTGTTGATTGCCCTGCTGACCTCTGCCGTGCCCTATTCGCTGGAAATGGTCGCCATGACTAAGCTTCCCGCCAAAACCTTCGGCACCTTGATGAGCATGGAACCAGCGATGGCCGCGCTGTCGGGTATTATCTTCCTCGGCGAGTTCCTAACTGGCACCCAATGGCTGGCGCTGGCGGCGATTATTGCCGCATCGGCGGGCTCCACGCTGACCATTCAGCGCAAAACCAAGCTGGAATCCGTGTCCGTTACTCCGCCGCCATCTAATCAATAACGCTTTACGTGGCTAATCAGCATTCGCCAATCAGCCGCAATAACTGGTCAATCGCGGGCTGCGCCGGGCTACCGGGCAGCCACAGCGCCACCAGCGGGTGGGTCAGTCCGGCATTGCCCAGCTCGGTATCCAACCTTTCGATATCCGGCCAGTGGTCTGCGCCAAAGTGTAAAGGCAGCAGCGCCCAGCAGGCCCCGGCACTGAGCAGCGGCTGGAGCAGCGCCAAGTCATTCACTCGACAGATGCTGTCCGCCACTTGCAGGCGCTGCGCCATGCTGGTCGGCAAATCAATGAACGGCATCAGCTGGCGAGTGGAAGCCAGCGTCAGCATCGACACCGCCGTCTGGCTGGCAAACACGCCGCGAGCCGCATAGGCCGCCAGCTCCACCGAGCCGGTAGCCCGCCATTTGAAGCGATCGCTAATCGCCCGGTTCATCGCCTGATACAGCCCGATATTCACCTCGCCGCGCTCTAATGCGGCTTCGCACTGCTCGCGAGGCTGGCAGAGTAAATCAACCAGAATGTGGTGCTGCGCCAGTTTGGCCGTCAGTTTGACAAGCGTGTCTCGGGGCATGAAGTTGTCGTAGGCGATGACCAGCCGCTGGGTGATTTGCTGCGGAATGTTCTCCGCCGTGCGATTAAACGCCTGCGCCTCTAGCAGGAACAGCCTCGCTTGGCGATACAGCCGCACGCCTTCGTCAGTCAGGGCCAAGGGACGCGTGCTGCGGTCAAACAGGCTGTAGCCTAAATCTAGCTCCAGATATTCCAACAGTTGGCTGAGAGTGGTGCGATCTTTGCCGAGCTTCTTGGCAGCGCGGGTCAAATTTCCCTCTTCCGCCACGCTGGTAAAAGCTTCAATTTGCGCCAGTGAAAATCTCAGGGCGGCCATCCTTGCTCCTTAGTGCGTCTATTTTCATCTTTATCGACATTCTACTGGGGGAATTTCCCCCGCACAGTGATTTAACGCAATCTCTTTTGCCTCGTACTCTCTACTCCATCAACTGACGCCCCGATGGGCAATCGCACATGGAGTCCTATTATGAAAACCCTTTCCCGCACCTTATCCGCCACCCTTATCGGCTTAGCCCTTGGCGGCGCGATGGTCAGCAGCTCAGAGGCCTGTACCCGTGCATTTTTGAATACTGATCCCGGCAATATTATTAGCGCCCGCAATCTGGACTTCTTCGGCCCGGTAGACCCTGCGCTGGTGATCACGCCGCGTGGCGTATCGCACAATGGCGGTGACGATGCTCACGCCGCACATTGGAAAACTCAGTTTGGCAGCGTGGTGATTTATGCCGATGACGCCTTCCCGATGGACGGCATGAATGAGAAAGGCTTGGCGGGCCACACGCTGTTCTACACCAATGGCAGCCAAGAGCAGCAGTCCAATCAGGACAAACCGGTTATCGAAAGTCGCGCGTGGCTGAGCTACATCCTCGATAACTTCGCGACGGTCAATGACGCGGTGAATGCTATCCAGCACGATGTGCGTCTGGTCGCCAAAAAGATGCCGATCGATTACGCGTCTGACACCAAACACATCGCTATTGAGGACGCCAGCGGCGACTCGGCAATTATCGAAATCGATAATGGTAAGGTGAATATTTACCACGGCAAGCAGTATCAGGTGATGACCAACCCGCCCTCTTATGACCAGCAGTTGAAGAATTTGGCCAAATACAGCCACGCGACGCGGGACCAAATCCCTCTGGGGCTGGACGCCGATCAGCGTTTAGTTCGCGCCACCTTTGACCTGAAAAATCTGCCGAAAGCCGATACTAAAAATCAGGCGCAGGGCTTCCTGTTATCCGTGATGCACAATGTTGAATACCCAATAGGTACGCCGACCGGCCCGCACGAAAAACCGGTGATCGACGCCTATGCCAAATACAGCAAAAACCCGCAGTTCAACAAAGGCATCGGCACTTACTGGACCACCCTGTCTGACCTCAGTCACGGCGAATATCATTTCAAATCGACCTTCGCGCCTTCTCAGGTATGGGTGAAATTGGGTGACATTAACTTCGCCGCCGACCAGCCGGTGCGCAAGATCCAGCATCTCAATGACTATGCGGAAAAGGGTTGGGAAGGCAATGTGCTGGCGCAGGCCCAGCCGGTGAAATAGCTTTCGCCCAGATCTCACGCCAAACCACGCCACCGCGCGTGGTTTTTTATGCCTAAATTCAGCGAGTTAAAAATATCTGCATTTTATTTTGATTTTCCTGCATCCAAATCGCGCTCTGGTTCGTATGTACAGATGTGAGACAAGACCTTGTCTACTTACCCTTAAAGGACCACATCATGAAAACGCTTATTCGTACCGCAATCTGTGCTTCGATTCTTTTCAGCACCGCGTCAATGGCAGCAATGATGTCCGACACCACCATGGTGGGCGGCGCGGCAATGTATCCGTCGAAAAATATCGTCGAGAACGCCGTGAACTCTAAAGACCACACCACTCTGGTGGCAGCAGTTAAAGCCGCGGGTCTGGTAGATACTCTGCAAAGCAAAGGGCCGTTCACCGTCTTCGCACCCACCGATGCCGCCTTCAACAAGCTTCCAGCAGGTACTGTGGCTAATCTGGTAAAACCTGAAAACAAGGCCACGCTGACCAGCATCCTGACCTACCACGTGGTGGCCGGAAAATATGAGATGAAAGATCTGGAAAAGCTGATCAAAAAAGGTGGCGGTAAAGCCGAGCTGAAAACCGTGAATGGTCAGGCGCTGTGGCTGATTGGCAATGGCCCGCACAACATTCAATTGAAAGATGCCAAAGGCGATGTTGCCAACATCAGCACCTATGATGTGCAACAGAAAAATGGCGTGATCGATGTGATTGATACCGTGCTGATGCCGAAATAAAACCGTCTATACTGGGTGCAGTGGCGAAAAATCCCACTGCACACTTTCGGTTTCGGGGCTGGCGAATGCATGAGAATTTAACAATAAAAAACACGCCGGATCCTTCCGAGGATCCCTTACGTGACCTGATGCACGCCATGGCTGGCGGGGATCGTCAGGCCTTCGAAAAATTGTACCGTTTGACTTCGCCGCGCCTGTTTGCCGTTGCGTTGCGCATGCTGCGCCGCCACGCGTGGGCCGAAGAGGTACTGCATGACAGCTTTATCACCGCGTGGAACCGAGCCGCTTCTTATAATGGCGCGCTGAGTTCGCCGATGACTTGGCTGACCCACATCGTGCGCAACCGCGCCATTGACTGGATGCGCGGCAGTGATAACCAGCTTGATGAGCTGGACGACGGCCTTGAGCAGAGCCTCTCACTGGACAGCGATGAGCCGCTGCGCAACTTGCAGCACAACGCCGAAGCCAAAGTGCTGGCCGACTGCATGGCGCATCTGCCCAGCGAACAGCGGCAGAGTCTGGTGCTGGCGTACTATCAGGGGCTTTCGCACGGCGAAGTCTCAGACCATTTACAACAACCTCTTGGCACGATTAAAAGCTGGATCCGTCGCGCCCTTGAGCACTTAAAGAGCTGCGTGGGCCTATGAAAAACAGACGGGAATACCATGCCGCTCTGTCGGCGGAATATGCGCTGGGGACCTTACGCGGTGCGGCACGTCGCCAGTTTGAGATTGCAATGCAAAACGACCCGGCGCTTCAGGCAGAAGTCGCTCGCTGGCAGGAAGCTTTTACCCAACTCGATAATCAGCTGACGCCCATCACACCGCCTGCGTCAGTGTGGAAACGCATTCAGTTGCAACTCGGGCCGGTGCCGCAGGCAGCTGCGCCAACCGACAACGCTGCAACACCAAGCAGAATGCCGTGGCGCGGCTACCTTGGTTGGGCGTTGGCAGCGGGACTGGCCGCTTTACTCTTGGTACCGAAGCTGCTGGTGCAACCTCCGGCTATTACGCCGGTAGCCATTTTGGCTAACAGCAGCGCAGGCAGCGGGCAATGGGTGGTGAGTGTCGATAAAGACGCCAACCAACTGACTCTCACTCCGCTGCATTTACAGGAGATAGCCAAGGACCGAAGTTTGGAATTGTGGACCATTCCGGCGGGCGGCAAACCGCGCTCGCTCGGACTGCTAAATGTGGCGTCGCCAACCCAGCTGTCACTGGCGACCAGGATGCCTGACCCCGGCTCGACGCTGGCTATCAGCCTTGAACCACAGGGCGGCTCCCCAACCGGGCAACCGACCGGCGCTGTACTCTACAGCGGTGCGATTGCGCTTTAATCATTACCCTTTAGCTATGAAAAGAAGTATTCCTGATTATTTCGCCGGGCAGCTCTCTGACCCGGCGTTTTTTTATCTTTGCACTCTGACTCGCCAGCGTCATCAACTCGGTCTAGGATTATGGGCAATACCCCGACTCCGCTGTAAGGAACCGCCATGAAAGACTGGAATCCTGATCTCTATCGCCAGTTCGAAGCCGAACGCACCCGCCCCGCCGCTGAACTTCTCGCCCGTGTGCTGCATCCCAATGCCAAATTCATCACCGATTTAGGCTGTGGGCCGGGTAATAGCACCGAACTGCTGCAACACGCCTATCCCGAGGCACTGCTGACTGGCCTCGACACTTCTCAAGCCATGCTGGAAAAAGCGCGCGAACGCCTGCCTTCCTGCCGCTTTGAGAAAGTGGATATCCGCGAATGGAAGCCGACCCAGCCGCAGGACATCATCTACGGCAATGCCTCGCTCCAGTGGGTGACCGGGCACGAAGAGCTGATCCCGCACCTGATGCAGCAGCTCGCGCCTGAAGGCGTGTTTGCCGTGCAGATGCCGGACAACCTGTCGCAGCCTTCGCACCAGTTAATGCAAAAGGTCGCCGACCAGCCGCAGTGGAGGGATGTGATTGCTGGAGTGGATAACTCGCGCAAGCAGCTGCTCACCACCGAGCAGTATTATGATTTGCTGGCAAGCCAAGGGGCGATGGTGGATATCTGGCGCACCACCTATTACCACGTAATGCCTTCGGCCAAGGCGATTGTCGACTGGCTGAGTTCCACCGGGCTGCGACCGTTTTTGGCCCCGCTGGATGAAACCCAGCAGGAAGCCTTCCTCGCCAGCTATCTGCAAGAGCTGGAGCAGGTCTACCTGCCGCGTGCCGACCGCAGCGTGCTTCTGGCCTTCCCGCGACTGTTTTTAATCGCCCGCAAAAGCGCGCGCCATTAATTTCTCGCCCTTACCATTTCACGGCAGACAATATATTCACTCTGCCGTGAAATAAAATATTACCAATTCCCTTTAGGCCGCCCACCACTTAATAACACCTAGTCACCCAAGGTTATTATCACTGATAAGAAAAAATGAAGATAAAATTAAGATAGCTCTTAAAAACCTTCATAAAACCGCAATGAAAATGTAAATGATAAATATTATCAATTTATAAATCTCAAAATGAATTCAAATAAAACAGTTACAATACAGTTAGTTGTAATTTATTTTAAATTTTAGGGTTGAAATCGACCCTGCCTGACCCTAGTGTATTTAACAGCACCAAGACAATGTGACGTTAAATATCCTTCTGCATACTTTTTATAGAACGTGTCATGTAAAAGCATAACCAAAATTGCAGAAGAAGAATTATTAAAACGCTGGCTATCGCCATTCGTTTTTAACGATTTCATTGATAGCTGACGATTTAAGGCAGAATTTTAAAAGGTTGCTATACTTATTCCCATATCGAATTCGTATAACGCTTAAACTAAAGATAACTAAAGAGGATATCTATTATGAGTACCGCTAAATTGGTAAAAACGAAATCTTCTGAACTTCTCTACACACGTAACGATGTTGAAGAAGGCGTGAAGCTGGATACCATCAAAGTGTTGAACCCTTTGGTTGCAGAATATATCGACCTGTCGCTGATCACTAAGCAAGCCCACTGGAACATGCGTGGCGCGAACTTCATCGCGGTTCACGAAATGCTGGACGGCTTCCGTACTGCTATCACAGAGCATCAGGACAACATCGCAGAACGTGTGGTGCAGTTAGGTGGTGTAGCGCTGGGTACAGTGCAGGTTGTAAACGACAAGACTCCGCTGAAAAGCTACCCAACCAACATTCACACCGTTCAAGAGCACCTGAAAGCCTTGGCCGACCGTTATGGGCAAGTTGCCAACGACACACGTAAAGCGGCAACGAAAGTAGAAGATGAAGATACTGCGGATATTCTGACTGCGGCATCACGAGATCTGGACAAGTTCCTCTGGTTCATTGAATCCAATATTGAATAACACCAGAGTCCACATTTCGTCTTAAACAACTTCTAGCCTTTTAGAACGCAACGGGCCAATGGTGAAAATCATTGGCCCGTTTTCTATTGATTTGGAGGATTTATGGCAAGTGGATGGGCACAAGACGGTGCCGTTCAAGATCAAATTGACTCTACCGTCGAAGACGCCGTCAACCGCGCGCGTCAAGCACTGGGCCACGGCGAAAGTGCTGAATTCTGTCATGAATGTGGCGAACCTATTCCCGAGGCGCGCCGCAAAGCCCTGCCCAGAGTACAATACTGTATTGCCTGCCAAACAGCACTCGACAAAAAACATCAGGCAAACTCGGGTTATAACCGTCGCGGGAGTAAAGATAGTCAGTTGCGTTAGTCAGCGAACAACCAACCTTTTTCTCCGGCGGACAATCTTCCTTCCCTATTCCGCTATACCCTGCCCGCTTTTTGGCACGGCACCCCTGCTAGCAATAAACAGTCTGAAACAAGCAGAAATAGATCGAAATTTGATATTTCAATGCAATTTGAAATAATCAAGTAAGGTTACAGTTCTCAATCATAACTAATTTCATTGAAAATCTCAGAGTCGGACTAATCATAACTTGTTGTTATTTATTAATTTTAAATTTCAAGATAAGAAAAATCCTAATCGATAGCCTAGGTAAATAATTAAAGACAAATTAATAGCCTAAAGCAATTTTACAGACTTCGGCTTACACCTGTAACGTGCTGAAATATTTGTTAAGGCTCTGATCATACTCGACACGTTTTGACCCGCTTCGGCGGTTTAGATACCCCGCGTCCACCGCTTTAAAGGCTAAAAATTATTTTTTGGCCTGGCTAGCTCATGTTCAGTTTTGCCCCGTCCTTCGACTCAATTAACGACGCTACAAATATTCTTACAGGTGATTTTTATCTCGCCTGCGGCCTGCTTTTGCTGCTGTTTTAAAAAAATGAGTCACCGTTTCTCAGCGTATTGGTTGCTGTAAACCAGGGGCGGTAGCGTGGAAATTTTCGACAAAATCTGGAATTCAATAGATGGCACGCAGTGGTTTCGAAGTGCAAAAAGCCGCGATTAAGGCTTTGTTTTTAAGAGAGATTAAAACCCGCTTTGGCAAGTTCCGCCTCGGCTACCTATGGGCAGCGCTGGAACCCATGGCACATATGCTGATTATGTTGGCGATATTCGGCTTTATTATGCATCGCACTATGCCGGATATTTCTTTCCCTGTTTTCTTAATCAATGGAATCGTTCCCTTCTTTGTCTTTAGCAATATTACTAATCGCTCGATTGGGGCGATTGAGGCAAATCAGGGGTTATTCAACTATCGTCCAGTCAAACCTATCGACACCATTATCGCCCGCGCCATTCTTGAAGCGATGATTTATGCCGTGGTTTACGTGCTGCTGATGGTGATTGTTGGCCTAGCCGGCGAAGAGTTTGAAGTGACTAAGATGGTCACGCTGGTGCTAGTGTGGGTGCTACTGGTTATTCTTTCCTGTGGCATTGGCCTTATCTTTATGGTGGTCGGGAAGACCTTCCCCGAGACCGAGAAGTTTCTGCCTATTCTGATCAAACCGCTCTATTTCATCTCCTGCATCATGTTTTCGCTGCATAACATCCCCAAGGATTATTGGCCCTATTTACTGTGGAACCCGATTGTTCACGTGGTCGAACTCTGCAGAGAAGCCGTGGTGCCGGGGTATATCAGCGAAGGCGTAAGCCTGAACTATCTGGCATTTTGCGCACTGGTCGCCCTTTTCGTCGGGCTGGCGCTTTATCGTAACCGCGAAGAGGCGATGCTGACCTCATGATCAGAATTGAAAATCTCACCAAGTCTTATCGCACCCCTGCTGGTCGCCACTATGTGTTTAAAGACCTCAGCGTCGAGTTGCCTTCAGATAAGAGTGTTGCGCTGATTGGCCGAAACGGTGCCGGTAAATCAACATTGCTGCGGGTGATTGGCGGCATTGACCGACCGGACAGCGGCAAAATCTCGACTGATAAAACCATCTCATGGCCCGTCGGTCTGGCCGGAGGTTTTCAGGGCAGCCTGACCGGGCGTGAAAACGTCAAGTTCGTCGCCCGCCTTTATGCCACGCAGAGTGAGTTACGCGACAAAGTGGCCTTCGTTGAAGAGTTCGCCGAGTTGGGCAAATACTTCGACATGCCCATCAAGACCTACTCCTCGGGCATGAAATCCCGCCTCGGCTTCGGCCTAAGTATGGCTTTTAAGTTCGACTACTATCTGGTCGACGAAGTCACCGCCGTGGGAGACGCGCGCTTCAAACAGAAGTGCGCCGACTTGTTCAAAGCCCGCCACAAAGAAGCCAGCTTTTTAATGGTCTCTCACAGTCTCGGCTCGCTTAAAGAGTTCTGTGACGTGGCGCTGTTCATTGGTCGAGATAATAAAGTGCAGTATTTCGATTCAGTGGATGAGGCGATTGAGGTTTATAAGGTGGATGAAGGGATTTAAAATCAAGTACCACGCATTATCTAAACAATTTTTTTATAGAAAGAAAACATATTTTAATATAACACCCAGAAAATTTAATATGAAAATAGAATCTCGAAGTGACTTACTTATTCTTGTAAGTGAAAAAGGTGGCAGGCAAGCTAGAGATAATGGATTTGCTTATTTTCAACATAGAATATCCCAAGGATACAAAAACACCTTCTATATATATACGAAGGACAACATAGATATTAAAAAACTCTCTTGTTATTCTAAAAATATTATTTTAAAAAACACTAGAAGTCATATAAAAAAATTTTATAAAGCAGATTATCTTTTATTAAATGATGGATATGAAGATGTCTTTCCGACCTTTAAGTCTAAACCATTATCCAAGGGATGGGCTCCAATTGTATACCTTCAACATGGAATCATCACCTACAAAAGAGTTCATTTCTATAAAGGCCATTATAATGGCAGGATCCGTTTTTTCCATACATCATTGAAAAGTGAAAAAGAAATTGTAAGTGATTCTCTGCAACAGAAAAAAGATCTTGTTGAAACTCATAGAATAATTAAAAAATATAGTTATCTGCATTTAAAAAGTAATTTCACTAGAGACCACTTAGATAATATCTATACATCGCTTCTCACAAGGTATTATAATTCAAAAGGGAGCGTGGATATTGGTGACTTACAATCCATAAAAAAACTTACAGCTAATATTGGCTTTTTAGATTGCAGAGTTATAAATAGTGGTTTATCACGCCACGCCAATCTTAATTATAAAAAAGACACAAAGAAAAATTTATTATTCTTTTTCACTTGGCGTGAAAATTGGATTAAAGAATCTGATGATAATGAATTTATAATACTCATAAGAGATATATTGCAAAGTAAAGAAATAATTAATTACGCTCGAAAGGAAAAAATAAAAATAGCATTTTATCTCCATGAAAAAATCCTACATCTCAAAGATAAAATTGAGAATTTTTTCAATGGTGATATTAATTTCGTTGGACATGATGACTTCGAAGTAGTTCTTAATGAAACAGCAGTATGTGTCACAGATTATTCTTCTATAGCTTTTGAATTTAATTTAATTAAAACACCTGTTATTTTCTTACAATTTGATTATGACAAATACAAATTTGAAAGAGGTCATTATTTAAAGTCACCATGTGATTTTTTAGGAATAGTCATTAACAATATTCCTGCTTTGGGAAAAACACTTGGTCGTAACAATATAAAATCATTACTTAAAGCTGAAACTACTAAAAATTTTAGAATAGTCAGAAATGATTACGAAAACTTTAATAAGACCAACATTATTTTAGATGAACAGCTAAAATTTCCTCAGAAAAACATTATCTATTTTTGCTACAATGCTTATGGCATCGGCGGAACAGTACAAACAATAATCAACCAAGCAAACTTTTTAGTTTCTATAGGTTATCAAGTAACAATTGTTTCTTTGAGGCGTACGGATCATCATCCTAAACTTCATCTCGATCCAAGCGTAAGGTTAGAATATCTAAATGATGTAAGAAATAAAGGAAAATTCAGAACCAAGTTAGAAAACTTGCTAGCACAGATACCTTCAATAAAGTTTAATAAAACTGAAGATTTATATAATGGGTTATCTTTACTTACGGATATTAAGCTCATAAAAATATTAAAAACAATCAACAATTCAATTTTAATTGGTTCTTTTCCTGGGTTATGTGTAAATTTAGCCAAGCATGCACCAAAAAATAACATCTTAATTGCACAAGAGCACAAAGAATTCAGCTCTCATAGCAAAGAGATTCAAAAAGATATTTTGAGACACTATGGAAAAACCAATAAAGTAATAGGCTTGACCGAGTTTCAAAATATTGAATATAGGAAGAATGGAATTCATAACGTAACTAACATACCTAATGGTATTCCAGACCGCTTGCCTATATTAAAGAGAACATTAATTATAGAAAAACCCAAAAGAATTGTGTCGTTTGGCCGATTAGTTAAAGACAAACAGTTTGATTTACTCATCAATGCGTTTTCTCTCATATCCTATAAATACCCAGAATGGCATCTTGATATTTATGGAGAAGGTGAGGAAAAAGGAAAATTGCTAGAATTAATAAATTCACTTAATGTTGAAGATCAAATTTCAATTCATAATGCCACATCCCTCGTATACGAAGAAATTTATAATAGCTCATTTTGTGCATTATCGACTTTAAAAGAAGGATTTGGGATGGTCTATATTGAAAGTTTTAGCATGGGTAAACCTGTTGTAAGCTTTGATATTGGCTATGGTCCAAAAGAGTTTTTAATTGATGGATATAACTCTTTAATTGCAGAGTGTTTTTCTATAGAAAGATTTTCAGAGTGTTTAGAAAAATTAATGACCGATGAAGTTTTATTAGAACAACTTGGTTCAAATGCAAGAAAAACATATTTAGATAATTATGAAATTTCGAAAGTAATGTATCGTTTACTGCAGGAGTGCAAATGATGTCAAAGTTATCAAAACTAATAAAAACTCCAAATTTATATTTTAAAGATGCTCTTAAAAAACACCTAAATAAAAAACCAGTGCTTACTCAAATAAACATTAAAGAAACAAAAAAAATCACGCCAATCGAAGTCGAAAGATACAAGGTTGATATAAACGCGCAAAAAATTAATTTAATCATTATTGATTCTCTTTCTGAAAAGACTGAGGTAAAGAAAAATATTGTGAAATTTCAAACCAGAAGCATTGAAAAATACGGTGAGTTTTCAAGCATAAGTTATATTTCGGATGAAATTAATTTTCAACATAGAGATATCACTACATTTAAGAACTACAATGAATTTTATATTAATAAAGTCTTAGCTAATATAAATAGAAACGAGATCTATGTTTTTATTAACCTTAACTTCTTTTTCCTTAGAAAAATAAAAAAAGAAAGCTTTATTCATAAAAACGGCAAGCTAATAACCTACATAAAAAAGAATAAAAATAAAACAATAAACTACGATGAAAAAATAAAAAAGATAATTGATGGTGCATCATATAATTTCACTCCCATGGAGAACTTATGTATTTGCAATACAATGAGTTTAGCTTACCTCATGGCTAATAGTTTTAATCAAAATTTAGATAGCAATTATTTTTTCCAGTTCCTGCCAATTTCTGTAGCAATTATCCAACAGAACGATATCCAAGAATCTCCTATTCAGTATGCACGCCTTGACCAAGGATATGTTGAAAAGTTTGTTTGGATTCAGTCAGTTCATGGTTCTAACCGCTGTCCACTCGCCATAACCTTTGATAAAAAAGTATCTAATGAGGAGGTCTATTTTGAATTCCTTAATAATTTATTTCCCCATCCAGGGGAATTTGAAAAATCAATATCAATAGACAAGTTGCACGCATGAAATTAAGAAAGATTAGAAAACTATTTTTTAATCCGGGTTATTTCTTTAGGGATGCACTTATAAGAAAATACCCGATATCCACAAATCAAAATAACATTAAATTCTTAAGTGAAGAAATACTTATAGATAATGAGCGCAACATATTATCTGGTTTTAATCCACATTATAATATAGATATTGTTTACAGCTGGGTAGATTCAAATGATAATATATGGAAAAAAAGAAAAGAGTATTATCTAGAAAGTAATATAGTAAAAACAGAAAGATTTTCTACGGATGATGCCCGATTTAAAAGCCACAATGAGATTTATTATTCATTATTGAGTGTGGCACAATTTATTCCCTGGGTGAGGAAGATTTTTATCATCACCGATGACCAATATCCCGAAATACCCAATTCAATAAAAGATAAAACCGTAATTGTTGACCATAGGGATATTATCCCTAAGGAATTCCTACCTACATTCAACTCACATGTCATCGAAGCCTATCTTCATAAAGTACCAAATTTAAGTGAAAATTTCATTTATTTTAACGACGATTTCTTTGTTGCCAGACCACAAGAGCCCTCTCATTTTTTCCGTTCTAATGGACTATGTAGTATATTTACAAGCAATAAGAGTTTGAAAATAATGAGTGATGTTGGTGTGTCTACAGCTACTCTTACAGCCTCTAATAATTGTAATAGGCTCTTGCAGGCAACTTTAGATACTTCTTTTGATAAACCATTAACTCATACCTATATTCCATTAAAAAAAAGTATGTATGAGAAGGCTTTTAATTTATTTTCTGAAGAAATAATTAAATTTTCGCCTAACAAATTCAGAGGTAAAAATGACCTAAACCTAGCAACTTTCTTAGTACCTTACTTACAATATTTATGCGGTCTATCCACCCCTCACTTGGATATAAGTTATTATTTTAATATTAGATCACCTGCCGCACGTACATTTTATCAGAATTTACTTTTAGTAAAGAATACCCACAATGCCCCCCACTCTTTTTGTGCAAATGACTTTAACACTCACGATTTCACTGGAAATAAGGTGTATGATTCAGAACTAGTTGCGTTCTTAGAAAAATACTTTGTCACATCATAAATAAGATTTCTAGATAAATATTTGGTCGGATGGTTTTCAAATGAATAATTAGCAACTAAATTTTAATACCATTCTAAAAAAATTATAAGAGGACATAACAATTGAGTTTTTCCGAAAAGAATTATACAGGTAGTAATGGCACATCCTTAACTTATATAGAAGATCCGTATCCCTTCGAAAACAGCATCGGTGAAACCAAACTATTAATAATATTCCAATCTTTAGGCGACGAGAAAACTGATGACCCGGTAAAAAGATACCCTTACACTCTTTTATCCGGATTAAGATACTTCAACTGCAGAAAAATATATATAAAGGACGATAAGGAAATTGTTGGCGATTATTATCTGGGCAGTAAAGGAGAGTTCAAAACTAAAGAAGCAGTAATAGAATTCATCTCAGAAAAAATTAAAGAGTATAAAATAATTTCAGACAATGTAACTTTGTTTGGTTTTTCTAAAGGTGGTTATGCTTCTTTGATGTTTGGCTATGAATTAAACGTTGGCGCAGTGATTTGTGCAGTTCCTCAATTTGATCTAGTCAAATGGATAGATAAATTCAAGAAACACTTAGCATATATATACCCAGAAAATGCAAACGAATCTCAAAAATTAATTTACTCGACCTATCTTCATGAAATAATTTCAAACTCGATAAGAATTCCAAAACGGGTTTATTTGATCACATCACATAATGATGATACTTACAAAGATCACATACCTCCTCTTATAAGTGCCATTACGAATAGAGGGGGTTGCCGTTTAAAAGTATTTCATAATGACGAATACTTTGTAACTCGTCATAATAATGTAGTAAAAAATTCAATGAATGAAATATTAGCTATTTTAAGTTATGAGTTATCGGAACTTAAGAAACTAGATTTTTTTAGATAACTAGTTTACTGGTTGTATTAATGTAAATTCTTAGCCTTAGAAAATTATCTACATAAATCTGAAGAAACATTTATGCATATACAAACCACTTTAGGATGAAATTAAAGTGGTTTATATATATCTCAGAGCTAACTTATAGACTTGACATAAAATAAATCCGTACGGATTTCATTATTTGAAGCAAGTTTATTTTTCGGATTCCCATTGTAATAAACAGCATTGATCTGAGTATTATTTAGCAGATACACCCGATACTTATTAAACAGTTTGCTGTCCGGCTTGAAGTCTGACTGCCAGAACTGATTCAGATGCCCCTGGAAAGTCAGCCCCTTCATGTCATACATCGCGTTACCCATCACTTTCAACGGCTTATTGTGGATCAGCGCTGAAATGCCTGCGGTGCTGTTAATCGTGATCACCGCCTTGGCGTGATTTAGCAGTTCAGGCATCGGCAGGTCATGGACATACTTAACGCGTTCGCTAATGTTGTACTGCTTGCCCAGTTTGCGAATCAGCGGCGCGTACAGGCGATGTCCACGATCCATCGGGTGATGCTTGATAACCAGATGCTGATCCGCCGCCGCCTTCTTCGAAAACGAGTACATCACATCATTAATATAGTCGCGCACATCCGCATAGGGACTGTGATTGCGGATCTGGCTGTCGTTATAGACCTGCAAAATCGCCAAATGATAACGCTGGTCGAGTTCGGTCTGTAACTGTGGCAAAACCTTGCGCTGAAGGAATCGGTACCATTGCTTGCGCCATGCCGCCCTGATCCAACATCGCGCTTCATAGGTCGACGAGAAGGATTTGTGGTGGCGATAGTTGGGAAACTCATTACGATATCGCCAGCCCGCAACATAATACGCAATACAACAACGAACCCGATGGCTAAAGCATGGTGTAATTTTTTTGATTTCCATTGCATTGTCTTCAGGTAACTGCCGATAAAATTCAGGGTTACGTGGCAATGCTGAAAACGCATTCACCCCGCCCTCTTCTACAGTAATGAAGTGCGGGCGCAGGTAACCCTCTTCAAACGCCAGAAAACGCACACCCTTGGCCAGCGCCCAGCGTTTCGCCACCTGATGCAACGGGCGGCAATCACCAAAGCACAGGATGGTGTCGAAATCGTACTCCTGCCAGGTCTGTTTCAACCAGGTTGGGAATTCATTAGGCGTTTCAGTAAATTGCAGATAGTCGCGTTCGCGGCAGTAGAATTTATCCCCACCATTAAACACCACATTGACTGCCTGACGTCCGAGTGACTCAAGCCACTCGGCGGTATCGCTGAAGAAAGACCCCATTGGGCCTTGCAGCAGCAGATATTTTTTACCAGAAAGCAGAATTTTTAGCGCGTGACTGTCCATTTACACCAACATATCATCATCAAATAACGCACTGATTTATTAGCCTATTTTGACTTTGATCAGCATGAGCAACTTTCTGTAATTACGGACAATATCGTCCATTATACTTTTTATGATTCTCATCTCGGCTCGCGGCATGGCGGCCAGTACATCCAACGCGCGTTCGACGGTGATCGCTTCGCGGGTTAATGGGTCAACGTAAGTGGGATAGGCAATAAGCGCCTGATATACCAAGTCATCGAGCATTAAAGCTCTCTGGCGGCGTGGCGATACGTGCTCGTCCTCTGTTACACCCCAACCGGCATAAAATGGCATGCCGTAACAAAAAACTTTTTTACCGTGCATCAAGGCTTCGAACCCGGAGAGCGAGGTCAGCGTATGCAGCTCATCGGCGGCCTGAATGCATTGAATAATATCTGCGTCTAGTGCCTGACTGTCGGCCCAGCGCGCCACATCCTCGGCGGGGATAGTGCCTTTGCGGTTACCCACCAGCACATCCGGATGCGGCTTATAAATGATGTAAGCCTCGGGATTACGTTCACGAACGGTGCGCAGCAAATCTCCATTGTTGCGCAGGCTCAGCGTGCCGGTCAGGATCGACGCATCATCTTCAACTTGCCCCGGTACCAACAAGACGCGTTTCCCCACGGCCTCTGGCGGCAGGCTGAAAGCCGCCCCAAGGTTATATTTGCTGAGTTTACTGCTGACTAATCGCTGGCGCAGGCTTGATGCGCGTGCTCGCTCTAAATCGGTCAAGCTGCTGTTGTTGAGCATTGTCTCAAGGTCGCTTGGACGAGTGGCGTCGTAGTAAATGCCGCTTTTATCCAGCACCAGTGACAACGGCGGATGGAGATCGGAACCGAGTCCAGAGGAACGCAAAAAACCGTCTTCCATACGCCAGATTGGCAAGCTCTGGGCCAATGCCCGCTGCTGCCAGCGCAGTTCCCCTTTAATACCCCAAACAACACAGGCGGAGTGGTCTGCACCCCGCTCGCTGAAATTAACTTTGTTGCCAGAGGCTTTTAAAAAAGGCTGCAAAATACTGCGTTTCCACAGCGTCAGGCCCGGCGCCCACAGGTTGCCAGCACGTTGTAACTGATGATTTTTTTGCATCAGGACGCCATAAATCACATCAAACAGAGTGCCCGGTTCGCCGCTGCCCGGATTGATATAGCGGCTATAGCGCAGATAGGCGGCGCTGAACAGATCCAGCAGGCTGGCGCTGCCACGCCGCTGTGCCAGAACCTTCGACTCGGGGTGACGGTCATCCGTCAGCCCCCAACCGGCGTACCAAGGCTGACCAAATACCGTGACTTTTTTTCCCGCCATCAAAGCTTCAAAGCCATATTGCGACGTCACGGCATAAACCCGCTGGACATGACGTAGGAGCGAGTGCGGGCTGGCATTGTCAGCTAACAGCCTGATGCGCGGATGCAGTGTCATCCAAGCTAAAGACTCACTGAAATAACCTTTCTTTTTGCCCGACAGCACGTCAGGGTGGATCTTGACCCAGACGTCAGCCTGCGGGTTGTCGGCCAACGCGGCGTTGAGCATGGCTTCGAAACTTGCCGTATCGGCATTGCCGTATTTAACCGCCATATCGCCATAGGTTTGGTCGACCACCAATACGGCTTCGCCCTGCGCTGGCTGGCCGCTATAGGCCGGAGCCAAATTGTATTTCGACAAATCAGCATCGACGATTAAGGTCATGGCCCTGCGCGCATCGGCATACAGCGCCTGATTACCCGTGCGGTCACAAATTAAGCTTTCCAAGCTGCTCGGCTGGCTGGCGTCGTAATAGATACCTTGGGTATCGACCACCATCGACAGCGGCGGGCTACCCGTTACGCCAAGACCCAGCGAACGGATAAAACCGTCTTCCAGACGGATCACCGGCAGCCCCGCGGTCTGAGCCAGTTTCACCGCTTTCTTACCCGTCGGCCGATGCCCCCAAACCGCCACCGAAGTAACTTCGGGAGGCAGTGGGCGCAGCAGCGAAAGCTTGCGGTACGGCACATCCAGAAAGCTTTCCAGATGTGCGATACGATGAATACCTGCGGAAAAAATACCAATCATCAGATGGTCAACACCACTTTGGCCGCAACCGCCAGTTGATACAGAATGGTTGAGATGCCGCGCGTCACTTCGATGTTCTTCGACTCAAACTTCGGCAGTACCATCAGCTCATCGCCCGGTTGCAGCGTTTTGATATCTTCGGCATTCAGTGCTTCACCATTTTGTTTCACCAGAATGACCTTGGTGTTACTGGCTTTCTGGGTGTAGCCGCCAACCTTAGTAATGTAGTCATCCGGGCTGAGGCCCTTCTGCCAGCTCACCGCGTTCGGGAACAGCACTTCACCGTGGATCATAACAAGCGAGGTCTTCTCTGGAATATTGATCACGTCGCCATCTTCGAGGATCACTTCATCAAGATTGCTTTCGTTAAGCACCACTTCGCCTTTAGGCACCACGGTGCGAGCTTTAGCCACGAAACGGCTGATCAGCTGGGCTTCCTGCATGCGCAGGCGTGCCTCTTCAGAGGTAGAAGATTGCGCAGAAAGCGAAGCTTCCTCCAGTTTTTGCAAGGAGAGGTCCAGCATCTCTTTTTGGCGCAGAGCCACCGAGCGGCGATAGAGCTGAATCGCGTTCAGCTGCGACATGCTGTTAGTGCGGATCTGCTGCAATACCTGCTTCATGGTTGAACCATAAGGCAGTACCACGGCATGCTCGCCGGAGTGCGCTCCTTCGATGCGCACCTGAATGGTGCCAGCATAGCGGTCAGCGCTGACAATCAGTTTGTCGCCATCCTGCAAGGAGCGACCCGGCGCAGAACTCAGCGGATAGTACTCGCTGCGCTTCATGGTGCCCTGCTGGCGAATGATGGTCATGTGCGTTGCACCCGGCTTAGGACGCGCCCAGCTCAAAGCTTCGCTAACCGGGATAGTGCTGTTACGGAATTCGAAATCGTAGCTGTTGAACACTTCACCTTCGACGCTGAAGGTGTGCTGACGCGGGCCAACCACGATGGTGTCGCCATCGGAGAACTGGGAAAGACTCAGGTTACCGTTCAGTAAGAAATCATAAAGGTTGATCTGCGAACGCACGCGGTTGCCGCGTTTTACTGTGATATCCACGTAGCTGCCGCGCTCGGTGTCCACCCCGCCCGCCTTGCTCAAATAAGAGAGCAAAGAGTCAGAAGCCACCCCGCCGTACAACCCCGGATTGGTGACATAACCCGTGACGAACACTTTTACCGGCTGAGCCTGCAACAGAGAGGCGTAAACATTGACGTTGGACTGATAAACCTGTTTGACCTTGGCGGTCACCACGCTATTAATCTGGCTGTTGGCAATTCCTGCAACCTTCAGCGGACCAACATTGGGCAAGAATATGTTGCCTTTCGGGTCAACGCTGAGTGAACCTTCAAAATTGAAAGCTCCCCACAGACGCACCTGAATTTGGTCGCCCAGACTGACCACGTAGTTCGGGTTGAAGCCAATGCTGGAGCCGCTATCTGATGCCGAAACTGAGGTAAACAGCTGCGCGCCAAACATCCGGCTCATAATGGATGGTGTGGCAGGACGCGGCGAATCGTCGAATTGACTGTCGGTGTAAGTTTCTTGCTTCTCTCCGGTGAGAATCGAAGGCAGCGGCGCGGCTCCGGTCAGATTTGGGTCGGCATTCAGCCCGACGGCCTGAACCTGAAGAGCCTGAAGGGCAACCAGCAAAACGGCAGATTTAATAAGTTTCATAACATACTCTGTGAAACGCCTGAAGGTTAACGCCGACAGGCAAAAAATAGCGTTAATAGCGCGTCAGTCTTTATGGTCGTCGATCACGGCCAGTAATAATTTGACGGTACCGAAGAGTAAACAGCAGACCAATAGCCAGCTGGCGATCAGGTACAGCGTGCTCGGGAAGCGAGATTCCTGCGGCAGCTGTGGAGAACTGATCACTGACAAGACTTTGAGTTTTCTCGCCGCTTCAACACGGGTTTTCTCAATAGAGGTCAAAGTCAGCTTGTAAATATCGGTATCGAACTGCACCTTGGCTTTGATTTCTTCGAAGTCGATCGCCATGCGGTTCAACTTGTGTCCATCAGGCGCAGTGATTTTGCTTTTTTCGTTATCAATCTGAGTAGAGAGCGATTTCAGCGCATTTTGCGCACTCACTACCTGCGGAGCATCTTCACGCAGATAGGTCAGCAAATTACGCAGTTCGGCTTCCATCTGAATCTTTTGTCCTACCAGCGTGTTGACCAGCGAGGTCGCGGCCATGGCCTGCTCTTGAGGGTCAAGCACGTTGTTGCTGTTCTGATAGGCCAGCATCTCTGTTTTACTGGCATTAAGGCGGGTGCGGGCAGATTGCATTTCATTTTCGGCGAACTGCAACTGGTCGCGAGCAATACGGTGTGAGAGTTCATTAATGAAACGCTCGGACTCTTTCAACACGGCCTGGTTAAAGCGCTGAGCGAATTCAGGCGAAAAACCCTGCGTGCCAATAGTCAGCAACCCGGTTTTATCGTCATAAGCCACGGCAATGCGATCGCGGTAATAGTTAAGGAATTGCTCGCGAGTGGCATTGGTTGGCAAATGATAGAAAAAGTCCCAGCCGCTATCGCCAAAGGCTTTATGGAAATCGAGCTGTTTATCGAGCGTCTCGAGCATATCCGGGGAATTAATATATTCCTTCAGATAAAGCGCATCTTCTGCCGAGCTTGGATTTGCCGCGCCCAGCAGCAAACCGACATTGAGGCTGCCACCGTCAATATCACTGGATCGCTTAATGGCGACTTTTGATTCGCTGAGATAACGCGGGTGGCTAAAAATAACCAAATAGGCAATTAAAACCATCATTGGGATAAGAATCAGCAACTTACCTAAATTACGCTGTACGCTTTGCAGGTTAATATAGGAAATACGCAGCGTATTCAGCGCATTGTAAAAATGCGCCGACTTCATTTTTTGAATAAACATATTTAATTATTTGCTATTTATATGGCGGGTCAGCACACCATTTTTATGCTGTTACGGAACATTCCCTGCTTAATCCAAGCGCCATTCTCATGACGAAATTAAAAGCATTACCCGAGCCAATCCCTTGACCACTTACCCCAAGCAATAGCCGTGCGCACCAGTTTGGCGCACATAAATAGCTTTAATAGATGCTTTGAAAGATAGGTGATAGTTGCCACACAAATAATAACGCTTATGAACCATAACAGCGTTCAATTGCTAGCAAATATTCATTCATTGAATGGATACGTTTTTTAACATATGAAATAAAATAACACAAATTCTTTAAGAAAAATCCTACGGATATTTTCCTTTGCTATCAGCAATCTCTAGAGCTAGTCCCACTTTACAAACGAACGGAATGTAACCAATCGTTTCCGCAATTGTTACAGAAATGGCCTGCAAGCCTTGCTGCGCCTGAGTTTTGTAAAGTCAAATTCCGCCAAAACGATAGCAATCTTGAACAATTGACAGCTCAGATTTATCCTCAAAGTTTGATTGCACCAAAATGGGTCAATCCTCCCCCACTCTATGGCAAATTTTGCCCCCAACAAGCAACCGATTGCTTCATTATTAGGCAACTGTTTCAGAACTTAGTTGTAAAAGTTAGAGTTTGATAGCAATAACGCAGCGTAACTGTTAATTAGCGATTGTTTAACAGCCACCAATTGGTTAATGATGAGCCGTTGCACCATAACGATCCATGTCAATTTGTAACATCGCACCAAAAAAGTGCGATTTGCGTTATTTAGCAAGCCTTAACGGTTCAGCACGCTTTTAAATCACTGAATTTTAAACGACTTGCTCTGTGGCACGCTAATTGCATTAAATCGACGCAACAAATGCCGTTCCCATAATATGTATAAAGGAAATTAACTGATGAAGTCACTGTTGAAAGTTTCCCTGGCCGCGATGACGCTGGCCTTTGCCGTTAGCTCCCACGCCGCAGACAAAAAATTAATCGTTGCTACTGACACCGCATTCGTTCCTTTTGAATTCAAACAAGGCGATAAGTATGTCGGTTTCGATATTGATCTGTGGGACGCCGTCGCCAAAGAGATGAAAGTCTCCTACGAACTCAAACCAATGGACTTTGGCGGTATCATTCCTGCCCTTCAAACTCACAACATCGATCTGGCGCTGGCGGGTATCACCATCACTCCAGAACGTAAAAAAGCCATCGACTTCTCTGACGGTTACTACAACAGCGGCCTGATGGTAATGGTTAAGAAAGACAACGACAGCATCAAAAGCGTGGCTGACCTGAAAGGCAAAACGGTTGCAGTGAAGAGCGGCACCAGCTCCGTTGACTACATGAAAGCCAACGTACAGACCAAAGACCTGCGCCAGTTCCCTAACATCGACAGCGCTTATATGGAACTCGGCACTGGCCGCGCTGACGCGGTAATGCACGACACGCCAAACATCCTGTACTTCATCAAAACTGCTGGCAACGGCCAGTTCAAAGCCGTTGGCGACTCGCTGGCTGGCCAACAGTATGGTATCGCTTTCCCACAGGGCAGCGACCTGCGTGAAAAAGCCAACGCCGCGCTGAAAACCATCAAAGAGAACGGCACTTACGCCAAGATCTACAAAAAATGGTTTGATACCGAGCCAAAATAATATCTACCCCGCGTAGATACTGACGTTGTGCGTCAGTGAGTGAGAAGTTAACGCCTGCCAGCGCACCCCGCTGAGCAGGCGTTAAAAGTAATAGGTTTATCTGGAGAGATTACATGCAGTTTGATTGGAGCGTTATTTGGCCCGCTCTGCCAATCCTGCTCGAAGGCGCCAAGATGACGCTGTGGATTTCGGTCCTCGGTCTGGTTGGCGGTCTGATTATCGGTGTGATTGCGGGCTTCGCTCGCGCGTTCGGCGGCTGGTTCAGCAGCCACGTAGCACTGGTATTTATTGAGCTTATTCGCGGTACCCCGATTGTCGTGCAGGTAATGTTTATTTACTTCGCCCTGCCAATGATGGTTCCTGATTTACGTATCGATCCATTTACCGCCGCCGTGGTGACTATCATCATCAACTCCGGTGCGTACATCGCTGAAATTACTCGTGGCGCCGTGTTGTCGATTCACAATGGCTTTCGCGAAGCAGGTCTGGCGCTGGGTCTGTCGCGTCGTGACACGCTGCGTTACATCATCATGCCTCTGGCGCTGCGCCGCATGCTGCCACCGCTGGGCAACCAGTGGATCGTCAGCATCAAAGACACCTCGCTGTTCATCGTTATCGGCGTGGCCGAGCTGACCCGTCAAGGCCAGGAGATCATTGCCGGTAACTTCCGCGCGATGGAAATCTGGAGTGCGGTTGCCATTATTTATCTGATTATCACGCTGGCTCTGAGCTTTGTTCTGCGCCGCCTCGAACGCAAACTGAAAATTATATGATTGAATTTAAGAACGTCTCAAAACACTTTGGTAAGACCCAGGTGCTCCACGACATCGATCTACAGATTTCTCAGGGTGAAGTGGTCGTGATCATCGGGCCGTCTGGCTCCGGTAAATCCACCCTGCTGCGCTGCATCAACAAGCTGGAAGAGATCACGTCCGGCGACCTGATTGTCGACGGCCTGAAAGTCAATGATCCGAAAGTCGACGAGCGCCTGATCCGCCAAGAAGCAGGCATGGTGTTCCAACAGTTCTACCTGTTCCCGCACATGACTGCGCTGGAAAACGTGGCCTTTGGCCCGATCCGCGTGCGTGGCGCGAAGAAGGAAGAAGCTAACAAGTTGGCGAAAGAGCTATTGGCGAAGGTTGGCCTGTCCGAGCGTGCTCACCACTACCCGTCAGAGCTTTCCGGTGGTCAGCAACAGCGCGTGGCTATTGCCCGTGCGCTGGCAGTTAAACCTAAGCTGATGCTGTTTGATGAGCCAACCTCGGCGCTGGACCCAGAGCTGCGTCATGAAGTTCTGACCGTCATGAAGCAGTTGGCGGAAGAAGGCATGACCATGGTTATCGTGACCCACGAAGTGGGCTTTGCCGAGAAAGTGGCATCGCGCCTGATCTTCATCGATAAAGGCCGTATTGCTGAAGATGGCAAACCTGCTGACTTGGTGAATAACCCGCCAAGCGAACGTCTGCGCGAGTTCCTGCAACACGTTTCCTGATTCAACCAAAGCTCAATGAATAAACGGATATCCTCGGATATCCGTTTTTTTTGCCCCCATTCCTACCCCACTTCGACATAAATTCCCTACACTGTTGTAACACCAACGACTCCTTGTATGAGATCCATCGATAAATCGCAGCTTTAAAAGTGAGGAACAATGCCGAATAACGACTGGAACGCGTTATCGCAACGACCATTATCCGAGAGACATAAAAACCCTTTATTGCTTGTCTTGCCCTTCTTAATGCTGATGTTGATGCTGTTCAGCAGCGTCACACAAGCCGCCGCCCCGCAGCCTGCCGCCAACGCGGATGCCGATAAACAGAAAGCCTCCTATGCTGCGCTGGCGGATATTCTGCAAGACGATAAATCCCGCGCCGAGCTGATTGCTCACCTGCGCGACGCCGCCAAGCCGCAGTCTGGCGAGCAGCAACAGCCCGCCGCCGAGCCAAAAACCGAGCAAGTGTCGCTGGTTGATGGACTGGTGGATACCAGCCAACGCTACGCCTCTCAGGTGATGCAGCGCGTCGAGCAGCTCAAGGAAACCATCGATTCCGGGCCGAAGCGGGTATTTAATCCCGAGCGTTTTTTCCACGCGCTGACCTATTTTCTGATCACCGTGGCGGTGACCTTCGCCCTGTTCCATCTGATCCGTTTTCTGGTCAGCCCGCTGTATAAAAGGCTAGGCCGCTGGGGCCATCATGCTCGCCTGAAAGAGGCGCACTGGTATCAGCTGCCTGCCAGTATTCTCAGCGCCTTCGCGATAGATATCGCTATTTTGCTGCTCACCGTGGCCGCCGGAAACCTGTTCACTCAGTATGTCAACGGCGGCAGCGCGCTGATTGCCCGCCAGCAGGCGCTGTTCCTCAGTGCCTTCGCGGTGATTGAATTCTTCAAGGCGGTGCTGCGTTTAATCTTCGCCCCCAACTTCGACTATCTGCGCCCCTTCCCGCTGCGCGACAAGACCGCCAGCTACTGGAATACCCGGCTGGCGTGGGTTAGCGGCCTGATTGGTTACGCGCTGATGGTGGCCGTGCCGATTGTTGCCACGCAGATTAACTACCCGGCCGCCGCCGTGGTGAACTTTGTGGTGATGCTGGCTCTGACTCTCTACGCCAGTTGGCTGATTCTGCATAACCGCAAGAGTATTCATCAAGAATTCAATCTGTTAGCCGAACGCTCGATGGCCTTTTTCAGCGTGATACTACGGACGCTGGGCCATATTTGGCATATTTTGGCCGTCAGCTACTTCATCGTGCTGTTCTTCCTGTCGCAGTTCGACTTCGCCGGCAGCCTGACCTTTATGATGGGCGCCACGCTGAAGAGTCTAGTGATCATCGCGCTGGGCGCCTTGATCTCCGGCCTGCTGTCGCGCTGGATTTTGAAACGCATTACCCTGCCCGACGACATCAACCGCCGCTATCCGATGCTGCAAAAACGCATTAACTCTTACATTCCCGGCGGCCTGAAAATCCTTCGCGTTCTGGTGGTGCTGTCCGTCACGCTCTCTCTGCTCGACGCGTGGCAGATTTTCAATCTGCACCAATGGCTGACCACCGAGGCCGGGCAGCAAGTGGTCGGTGGCGTGACACATATTCTGTTTATTCTGTTCTTCGCCATTGTCTCATGGACCCTGCTCGCCAGTATTATCGAGCACCGTCTAGCGCTGGAGCTGAGTAACGGCACCCGTCCCAGCGCTCGCGAACGCACCCTGCTGACGCTGTTCCGCAATGTGCTGGCCATTGTGATTTGCACCATCACCATCATGATCATGCTGTCGCAAATTGGCTTAAACATCGCGCCGCTGTTAGCCGGTGCCGGTGCTCTCGGCTTAGCCATCAGCTTCGGTGCCCAGACACTGGTGAAGGACGTGATCACCGGCGTATTCATTCAGTTCGAGAATGGGATGAATACCGGAGAATACGTCACAGTGATGGGTATTAGCGGCACGGTGGAGCGCATGACCATTCGTTCCATCGGCCTGCGCGACATTTACGGCGTGTATCACATCGTTCCTTACTCTTCGATAACCACGCTGTCGAACTACGAGCGCGAGTTCGGCGTTTACCGCGCCAGCTATCGCGTAGGCCGCGACGAGGATATTGATCAGGTCAACGCGATACTGGCCGAAGCAGTGGAAGCCCTGAAGCAGGATGAGAGTGTCAAAGGCTCACTGCTCGGCGAACCAATCTATCAGGGCGTAGTCGAGTTGGGCGACCAGTCCTTCAGCGTCCGCGTGCTGATCCGCACCAAAGCGCTGGAACAGTGGAACGTGCAGTATGCGCTGGACCGTCTGGTGAAGATCCACTTCCAGAAGGCGGGGATAAGTATGCCGAAGCAGGCAATGCGGGTGTTTACGGAGGAGCCTCCTAAAGCTGTGGGGGATGGCTTTGAAAAGCCATAGAAACTTTTCCGTGCGCTGCCGCCACACCGTCAAAACCTTGCGTTGCCACGCAAACTGGCCCTCAAGGTCAAAACTGTGCGCTGCCGCCACACCGCCAAAACCTTGCGTTGCCACGCAAACTGGTCCTTAAGGTCAAAACCGTGCGCTGCCGCCACACCGCCAAAACCTTGCGTTGCCACGCAAACTGGCCCAAAGGGTTTTAAACGAAACCCTTTGGAATCCTGCGTTTTTTTGTTGCTGGTAGATCGAGGCTTCGCAGGGTTGGGATGGACGTGTTTCAGCGGCCACGGTGATAGTCGCGAAGTGCCGCCGCTTAAGCGGTTCCCGAATTTCAGGCTTCGAGCCATAGGTCTCGAACCATTCATTCGGCGTCACTTCTGAACGCGACCTACTGGCATTTACACCGTACCTTTCCATTTAATTCGCAAAACAAACCCAATTCACTGAAACGGCATGGTCGAGATGTCTCAAAACCGCAGTCAAAAATGGCGCTGAGCGAACGGTTCGAGACCTATGGCTCGAAGCCTGAAGCGAAGGCACCGCCTAAGCGGCGACATTTTGCGGTGGAGAACGAAAGT
>Ga0308165_1000284_pt1 | contig 112562 bp, 98 predicted proteins | sample PhyWR2_FD_201032 | JGI IMG/M metagenome (GOLD analysis project Ga0308165, IMG submission 201032) | Phyllosphere microbial communities from UC Gill Tract Community Farm, Albany, California, United States - DLSLW.R2 | ecosystem: Host-associated > Plants > Phyllosphere > Unclassified | place: USA... | reverse complement strand
CCCGTGCCCCCCCCCGCCACTGCGTTGTACTGCTCAGAGTTGTACTGCTCAGATGTTCGACTGCTCCGCTGCCCCTAGGAGGCTCGGCGAGCCCTCGCGGCGCGGCGCTTGAGTGCGCGGCGCTCGTCTTCGCTCATGCCACCCCAGACGCCGGCATCCTGGCCGGATTCAAGCGCCCACTGCAGGCAGGTGTCCACGACGGGGCACCGACGGCAGACGCTCTTGGCTTCTTCAATCTGGAGAAGCGCTGGGCCCGTGTTGCCGACAGGGAAGAAAAGCTCGGGGTCCTTGTCCAGGCAGGCGGCACGGCTACGCCAATCCATGCGATCACTCACTCCAAATCTGTGTTTCAGGCTTTGTGAAAAATTTCACTTGGCCCTTCATAGGAAAGGGGCCATTTCTGGCCCCGCGACTCTATTAACAAGCGTGTCACGTTAACGCGGAGCAAACAAGGGGTGAAAGCCGTCAAATCGCCGGAAAACATGAGTGGTGCATCACATCCCCGGCTCAGTGATGTCCCGAATTTGACTATGTCCGGTAGGGTGCGACTGTGTCAAGGGTCCTGCCGTACGGCGCCCGTCCCAGCCGTGTGGCTGAAAGAGAAAGCATGCAGATGAATCCCACCCAATCCGGTGCCCCCTCGTCCAGGCCTTTGTCGGTCACGGTGGTCTCTCTGGTGGCGTTGGTGGAAGGCCTCGTCCTTCTGGTGGTGGCCGGGATCTACGTGGTCAATCTTCTGGCGGGGACGCCGGTCCTCACTCTCGCGGGTGCCATCTTCCTCGCGGTGCTCTTCGCCGCGCTGGGCGTGGGCCTCATGGCGATCGGCCATTTTCTCTTCCGTGGCTACCGCTGGCCTCGGTCGGGCGCCTTGGTCGCGCAACTCTTCATTCTGGCGATCGGAATTCCGACCCTCCAGGCGGGCCTGATCTGGCAGGGTCTCCTCATCATCATTCCCGCCGCGGTGTCGGCCGTGCTGATCTTCGATCCGCGGGCCGTCGCCTACGGGCGATGGAGCACACAGGCCGCGGACCCCGACGAAGAGACCAGCGCCGAGGAGAAGCGGGACGGCGGACCGGGGAACGGTCAGCCGACGTCCTCTCAGTAGGGGGGCGGCAGCCATCGTCGCAGCAGCCGATGGTTCAGCTCCTGACGTCGCCTTCGGGGCGGGACTGAGTGCATGGCAAGCCGCTCGGGCGCCTTCTTCACGCCTTGGCCGGCAGCTCTTCACTCGCTGCTTTTCACCCACCGGTTTTTCATCCACGGGCTCTTCACTGAAGGGCTTTTCTCTGTCCGCCCTTTCATCGACCGGCTCTTCGCCCGCTGCCTTCTCATCGGCCGCCCGTTCATCCATCGGCCGGCCACGGGGTCCTGGTCGTGGTTTCGTCCCATCAGGGGCTGAGCGATGGATCATGGGTCCGGGGTGTGCCGATGCGTGGGTCGGAGACGGGCTGCGCAAGGTGCAGATCTGTTCCCCATCGTGAGCTCCTGATCAGCACACGGGGAGAGGACGGGTCGAGCGCGGCAAGCGCTCGGGAGAGCCGAAGATCGTCCTCGGCCCTGGTGGAGGGCAGATAGATCGCATGATCCAGGGCTCCCAGGGCCCGTGAGGCGGCCAGACCTTCGTCGCCGCCCAGCAGGAACCGGATCCCGGAGTTCCCGCCGTCGCGGAGCAGTTCCAGCAGTTCCCCCTCCAATCCGTAGTGCTCGGAGTGCCGTATCGCTGCGAGCGTGGCCTCCAAGGACTCGAGGTGCACGACGTGCTCCCACCCGGCGCCGGGTGGGCCATCGCGCAGCTCGCGGACCAGCTCCGCGAGACCAGCGGTGTCCCGGGCGGAGATGAGCCGGTGCGGCATGATCCGGGCCCGGTTCTCCTGCGCGAACGAGTCTGAGCTGGGTCCGTCCTGAACTTCCTGATCGTGCTGAACCTCGTGGCCGCCTGGCCCTTCGTGGCCGTTTGCAGGGGCCCGGGCGACCCGCTGGGTGTCGTGCCGGGCGGCTGTAGCGCCGGAGGGCGAGTGCGTGGTGATGGAGGTGAGGCGAAGAGAGGGGTGTCTCAGGACTCCGCCGAGGAGGTGCGCGGTGAGTGTCGCCCGGTCCTGGGGAGCCCCGAGCAGGCCCACCGATTCGCCCCGCGACCAGGTCAGGACCGTCAGCCGTTGGGACGCGGGGAGGTCTACCAGTGCCAGAGTGGGTCGATCGTCGCTCGAGGCCGATCCGAGATCCGGGTACGTCGCCGGATCGAAGCGGGTGGGAAGCGAGGGCGCGAGAACTCGTCGCGGCTGGGGCGACCGATGGTGTGAGGGCAGCGAACGACTGGCGCCGGCGCTTCGGCGGTGCTGCCTTCGGCTGTCTTCCCCCTCGCGTGGCTCTCGCGAGTCGGCAAGCCGTCTACGAGGGGATCTGTCGTCATGCTGAAAGGGGCCGCCGCTCCAGGCGTCCCACGCCGAGGAGATCGCCTCACACCACGTCACAAGGTGTGAGTCGTTCCGGACCCCGTGGGACGACTCCGCTGTTCCGACGGGGTCGGTCGTGCGGATTCCCTCTGGATTCGATCCCGGATCGTGCCAGCCGGCCACGTGCACCTCGTCTTCGCCCAGTGCCGGCACCGACGCCACGTCGGCGACCTGGATCAGCGTCCGAACGCCACCTTGGGCCACCACGGCGCGGCCGGGGATGTCCGAGGCGATTCCAGCAGCCTCAGCTGTGCCGATCACGTCGAGGGAGTCGAGGTCGGACTGCAGCCTGAGAGCGATGCTCGTGCCCAGGTTCGCCCGGATGTCGGCGCTGACGGCTCCTTGCGGTCGCTGGGTGGCCAGGATCAGGTGCACGCCCAGAGACCGTCCGATACTCGCGAGCCTGACGAGCTCGCGGAGACTGTCCGGTGCGTGATCCATCATCATCCGGAATTCGTCGATGACCAGGCAGATTCGGGGGAGCGGTGGTTCGTGGGCCCGGCGGACTCTCCGATACCCGGTCCAGTCCGGGACGCCCAACTGTCGGAAGCGTTGTTCCCGGAAGGTGACCTCGGCCCTCAGCGAGATGAGGGCACGGTCCAGCTCGGTCGGCCCGAGGTCGGTGACCACGCCGTGCACATGGGGCAGGCTGCTCAGCCCATCGAACGCGGCGCCCCCTTTGAAGTCGACCAGGATGAATCCCAGCTCCGACGGCGGCAGGTGGCTGGACGCAGAAAGAACGAGGGTGCGAAGAAGCTCCGACTTCCCCGATCCAGTGGTTCCGGCCACGAGGAAGTGCGGGCCGTCCTGGACGAGGTCCAGACCGGCGGGCCCAGCCTCCTGGGCGCCGATGGGAAACAGGAAGGAGCCTGACCCGCAGGAAGCGCCCCAGGCGTCAAGGATCATCGAGCGCGAGCTGGGAGCAAGTGCGACGAGAGGAACCCTGCGGCCCAGGGCCGGGTGCCCCTGGGCGGCCCCCGGAACTCCGTCGGGGGAGAGATCTCGGAAGCTTCGGCAGAACCGATCCAGGACCTCCGACGACACGAAGTCGGGAATGAAGGTCCGACGCCGCTCATTCGTGGTGTCACGCTGCGCAGTCCCGCCGGGAACGCCGCGGACCGACGAGATCGAACCCTCGGTGCGGTGGATCTTTGCGAGGGCGAATCCCCGAGGCGCGCGGACAGCCGGATCGCCGTGGCCGGGCGACTCGTGCAGCAGAAAGGTGACGGCCGGGGAGACCACCTGGCGTCCGGACTGACTCGGGAGCGAGGATCCCGGCGCGCCGACCACGACGACACCGGTCGTCTCCGCAGCGTCCTCGCCCTCCGGAAAGAGCCCGGTCCAGTCTCCGGCCCACCGGACACCGGGAAGGAACCGGAGCGACGACGGCAGGACCTTCCCGGGATCCACCAGGACGATTCCTGGGCGGCTGCCGGCGGGTCTCCGGACGAGCTGGACGATGAGGCCACAGACGAATTCCACGTAGTCGGAAGGGTCGGCCACGACCACGAGCCCGGGGTCGGCCCGGACACTGACCGGGGCATCCCGATGAACCAGCGGGGAAGATCCTGTGAACGTTCCTCGTGATCCACCCGGGCGCCGGGCTCCGAGCACCCGGGGGAGACGCGGCGTTCGCCAGGGTGCGCGTACCTGGAGGGGCCCATTCTTTCTCCGCCGAGCCTCCGTGTGGAGTCCCGAGGGCGACGGCGCTCGCCGGACCCGCTGCCGACCAACCCACGCCTCGCTTCGAGTACTCCTCTGATCCTGGCCTGCGCCTCCCGAAGAGGCATTCCACGTGCGGATCACCCGAGCGGCGAGAGGCGAGTCCGGCCGGGTGATCACATCGGCCTCGGCGTCCCCGGTCCCGAGCCGCAGCCAGAGGCCCTCCTCCGAAGCGTTCCGGAGCCGAGGTGCACTCTCTGCAGAGCCACCGGAGGGATCGGCTCCGGGTCGCAGATCGCCTCCCTGACCTGCCGGCGACGAGCCGAGCTGAGGCGACGTGGATGCTGTACGAGCGAGGAGCAGCGTTCCCAGGGGAGGGAAGGCGCTTTCCAGGCGCTCGCGGTCCACGCTGACCGCGTGGCTCAGCTGCGCCCGGAACGAGCGCGCGGCACCGTTCCCCGCGATCGCCGGATACAGGAACGGCACTGACGACAGCAGGGAGAGGAAAGCGAATTGCCACGATCCCGAGCCCCAGGCCAGGGCCACACCACCGAGCAGAGGGGCGGCTGACAGCAGCGCCGTCGCCAGCCGGTTCTGGTGCTGGTGCGGCGCCGGAACCTCGCGGGGCGGCCCGGGCGGCTGCCCGAGCGAGCCCAGATCCGTCTCCCACAGTGCTGTCGGTCTGATCGCGAAGGAGGTCGCGCCGCACCGCAGGACGGCCTCCGTCGAAAGGTCCGTGGTGCCGCGGATCGCGGCGCCGTCCAGAGTGGTGCCGTGCAGGCTCCCACGATCCGTCCACCGGATGGCGTCGGGCGACACGGAGAGAACCGCGTGATTCCGCGAGAGGCTCGGATCGGTGAGATGGAGCGGCGGACCTCCCCGTCCGAGGTGATGCTCGCCACGTCGCAGGGGAAGAGTGGACCCCGCATCCGGGCCGGAGAGCACCACCAGATCGAGATGGGCCTCGGTGCCGTCAGGATCGCGGCCTCCCTGGCCGCCCAGCACGGACGGCGCGAGGATGACGCATCCCGTCACGAGTGGCTTCCGGCCCGGGGAGAGCTCGTCCAGGGGCTCGCCTGCGACAGTGTAGGGACCCGGTCCATAGTGGCGGCCGAGCGCGGCGGACACGTGCTTTCCGCTTGCAGCCGGCCCGCAGGCGAGGGTGAGTTCCACCTGCCGTGAGCCGAACCCGGAAGGCGCCTGTGCGCCGTCGTGCATCACGAGCGTGCACTCCAGGATCACCGGCGGCTTGAGAGCTTTCATGACCAGAACGCTAGGGAGGGATTCCGTTTGAACAGACCCCTTCGTCTCGCTATGTGGACAAACCGGGCCTCCGGCCTGTGTACATAAACTCGGGTACCCTAGTTCAGCAGGCGCATGCTCCTCCGTGCATGGGCGCCGTTCCGCCCCGAGTAGTTCAGGAGAATTGGTGAACGCTGATCTGGTTGTTGTCGGTTCAGGCTTTTTTGGTCTGACCATCGCGGAACGGGCCGCGCGCGAGCTGGGACTCAAGGTGGTGGTCCTGGACAAGCGTCATCACATCGGTGGCAACGCGTACAGCGAGACCGAGCCCCAGACCGGGATCGAGGTGCACCGCTACGGAGCACACCTCTTCCACACCTCCAATGAGAAGGTCTGGGAGTACGTCAACCGCTTCACCACCTTCACGGATTACGTGCATAAGGTCTACGGCGTGCACAAGGGCGAGGTCTACTCCCTTCCGATCAACCTCGCCACGATCAACCAGTTCTTCCGGGCGAATCTGACGCCGGGTGAGGCCAAGGCCCTGATCCAGGAGCAGGCCGGCGAGCTCGCGGGCACGGATCCCCAGAACCTCAACGACAAGGGCATCCAGCTGATCGGCCGCCCTCTGTACGAGGCGTTCATCAAGTACTACACCGGCAAGCAGTGGCAGACGGATCCCAAGGACCTGCCGGCGAGCATCATCTCCCGCCTCCCGGTGCGCTACAACTACGACAACCGGTACTTCAACGACAAGTACGAGGGTCTGCCCACCAACGGTTACACCGCGTGGATCGAGAAGATGGCGGAGCACCCGAACATCGAGGTTTGCCTGAACACGGACTTCTTCGACGACTCGCACGAGTACTCCAAGTCCAAGGTCGTCGGCCGGATCCCCGTGGTCTACACCGGCCCCGTGGACCGCTACTTCGACTACGTCGAGGGCGATCTGTCCTGGCGCACGATCGACTTCGAAGAGGAAGTCCTGCCGATGGGCGACTTCCAGGGCACGAGCGTGGTGAACTACAACGACGAGGACGTCGCCTACACCCGCATCATCGAGCCGCGCCACTTCCACCCGGAGCGCGGTTACCAGGAGGAGAAGACCGTCATCATGCGCGAATTCTCGCGCTTCGCCGACAAGGGTGACGAGCCGTACTACCCGATCAACACTCCAGAGGACCGCGAGAAGCTCCTCAAGTACCGCGACCTCGCAGCCGCGGAGGACATGGTCCTGTTCGGCGGCCGGCTCGGCACCTACAAGTACCTGGACATGCACATGGCCATCGGCTCCGCCCTTTCCATGTTCGAGAACAAGATCCGTCCCGCTTTCGCGGACGGCGCCAAGATGGAAAGCGGTGGGGTGGACGCATGAGCTCCGAAACGACGGCAGCAGCGAACGAGTGGACCGGTCTCCAGCGGGTGATCCTGCCCGAGGTGACGCAGATGGACACCGCTCCTCTGTACATCGACATGGGGTCCGCGATCGGACGCTCCATCCCCACGATCCCCGGTGTGGCCCCTTCCGATACGTCCAGGGCTGGGACCAGCGCTCCGTCCCGCGAAGTCCACTCCGAGGACTTCCTGAGCCGAACCTCGACGAAGGTCCGTGAGGGCGAACGTGCCTCCTTCGGCACCTACTTCAACGCTTTCGCCGCGAGCTACTGGCGCCGCTGGACCACGCTGGAAGCCGTGCAGCTCCGCGTGCACACCTCCGGCACCGGCACCGTGATCGTCTACAAGTCCAATGCGAGGGGCTCGCTCCAGCGCGTGGCCACGCAGCGGGTGTCCGGGACGGCGGAGTCGATCTTCGATCTCACCCTCGCCCCGTTCGGCGACGGCGGCTGGTACTGGTTCGACCTCGTGGCCGGCTCCGAGGCGCTGCTCCTCAAGTCCGCCGAGTGGGGGACCCCGACGCGGGGTCCGGAACTCGGTTCCGTGACGATGCAGATCACGACGCTCAACAAGACCGATTACTGCATCAACAACCTGCGTCTCCTCGCGCAGAACGAAGACGCGCTGACCCACGTCAAGGAGATCCTGATCGTCGATCAGGGCACGCAGAAGGTCTCGGACGCCGCTGGGTTCGACGAGGTCAAGGAGCAGCTCGGCGACCGTCTCCGCATCATCAACCAGGACAACCTGGGCGGGTCCGGCGGTTTCGCCCGCGGCATGTTCGAGTCGCTCGAGAACGGCAGCGACTACGTGCTGCTCATGGACGACGACATCGTCGTCGAGCCGGAGTCCATCCCGCGCCTGCTGACCTTCGCGGCCTTCTGCCGCAAGCCCACCCTGGTGGGCGGTCACATGTTCGACCTCTACAACCGCACGGTGCTGCACACCTTCGGCGAGGTGGTGAACCCGTACCGCTTCCAGCCGGACGCCCCGCACCCGGACATGCAGATGGGCCACGACTTCATGGCCTCCAACCTGCGGCAGACCCCCTGGCTGCACCGCCGCGTCGACGTCGACTACAACGGCTGGTGGATGTGCCTCATCCCCACGTCGGTGATCCGCGAAATCGGTCTCTCCCTGCCGGTCTTCATCAAGTGGGACGACGCCGAGTACGGCCTGCGTGCCAAGGCTAATGGTTACGCCACGGTCAGCCTGCCGGGCTCCGCCGTCTGGCACGTCTCCTGGATCGACAAGGACGACCTGGTCGGCTGGCAGGCCTACTTCCACGCCCGGAACCGCGCCATCGCGGCGCTCCTGCACAGCCCGTACGAACTGGGCGGCCGAGTGCTCAAGGAGTCCCAGTTCGCGGACATCAAGCACATCGTGTCCATGCAGTACGCGACCGTGGAAGGACGCCAGTGGGCCCTCGACGACCTCATGGCCGGTCCGGACCGTCTCCATGAGATGCTGAACACCCGGCTGCCGGAGATCCGCAGGATGCTGTCGCAGCACCAGGACACCGTCTTCAAGAGCGACCCTGAGGCGTTCCCGACGCCCAAGATGGCCAAGCCTCCGAAGAACGGCAGGGGCTTCAGCAAGCCGAACCTGGTGACCCTGCTGCCGTGGACGGCCAAGACCGTGATCCGTCAGCTGTTCGTCCCGGTCAACGAGCTCAGCAAGGAATACCCGCAGAGCAAGGTGGCCCACCAGGACAACAAGTGGTGGACGGTCTCCCAGTACGATTCCGCCGTGGTCTCCAACGCGGAAGGTACCGGCGCGTCCTGGTACCGCCGCAGCCCGGAGAAGGTCCGCAATTACCTGGCCGGCTCGAGCCGCCGTCACGCGTCGCTCCTGAAGGAGTGGAAGAACCTCCGCGAGGTCTACCAGAAGGCTCTGCCGGAGATGACCTCCGTCGAGTCCTGGCGGAAGACCTTCGAGAAGCACACGCAGCCGGGGGCTGAATGACGCAGACAGAGACGGGCCTGGTCCAGCCAGGCCTGGGACGCGGCCTCAGGGATGTCTTCAGGGAGCGGTATCTCCTGAAGCTCCTGGTGGGCAAGGAACTGAAGATCCGCTACCGCGGCTCGATCCTGGGGCTCCTGTGGTCCTATGTGAAGCCCGGTGTGCAGTTCGCCGTGTTCTACGTGGCGCTCGGCATCTTCCTCGGCCTGGAGAAGGGCCTGCACAACTATGCGGTGTACCTCTTCTCCGGCATCGTCCTGGTGAACTTCTTCTCGGAGTCGCTGAGCAACGCGTCCCGGTCGATCGTCAGCAACTCGGGGCTGATCAAGAAGATATACCTCCCGCGGGAGCTGTTCCCGGTCAGTTCCGTCTGGGTCTCCGGCGTGCACTTCGTGCCCCAGCTCGCGGTGCTCCTGATCGCCTGTTTCGCGACCGGGTGGAAGCCCGACTGGCACAGCGCCATCGCGATGGTCGGTGGATTCCTGGTCGTGGCGATGTTCGCCATCGGTCTGGGACTGTTCTTCAGCGCGGTCAACGTGTTCTTCCGAGATGTGGAGAACATCGTCGACCTGTTCCTCATGGTCGCCACCTGGGCCTCGCCCGTGATGTACCAGTGGACCATGGTGCGCAACGCTTTCGGGAGCACCTGGTACACGGTCTATCAGTGCAACCCGCTGACGATCGCCGTCGAACTCTTCCACTACGCGTTCTGGATGCCGACGACGGACGGCCGGGCACCTGCCGCACCCGACCACCTGCTGAGCCTCTGGCTGCCTGTCGGCCTCGTGGTCTCGGCATTCGTGATGTTGCTGGGCCAGTGGACGTTCCGCAAGCTCGAATCCCGTTTTGCCCAGGAGTTGTAGACCGTGAACGAATCTCCGATCGCCGTCGAGGTCCGGGGCATCAGCAAGCAGTTCGTGCTGAGGCATTCCCGCTCCATCAAGGAGGCCATCGTCTGGCTGTTCAAGGGCCGGAAGGGCGATCTCTCCAGCAAGTTCCACGCCCTCAAGGACATCAACCTGGAGATCCGTCAGGGAGAGAGCGTCGCGCTGCTCGGCCTGAACGGCTCCGGCAAGTCGACGCTGCTGAAGCACATCTCCGGTGTCATGACACCGGATGAGGGCACAGTACGGACCCGGGGCCGGGTGGCCGGCCTGATCGAGGTCGGCGCGGGCTTCCACCCGGACCTCTCGGGCCGGGACAACGTCTTCCTCAACGGCGCCATCCTGGGGATGACCGAGGAGCAGATCACGGAACGGTTCGACTCGATCGTCGAATTCGCCGAGATCGAGCAGTTCATCGACACCGAGGTGAAGTTCTACTCCTCCGGCATGTACCTGCGGCTGGCCTTCTCGGTGGCGGTGCACACCGACCCCGAGGTGTTCCTCGTGGACGAGATCCTGGCGGTGGGCGACGAGCCCTTCCAGCGCAAGTGCCTCACGAAGATCGAAGAACTGGTCAATGCCGGGAAGACGCTCGTCGTGGTGAGTCACGATCTGGACCTGGTGCAGAGGATCTGCCGCCGGGGCGTGCTGCTGGAACACGGCAACCTCGTGATGGACGGCCCGAGCCACGACGTGGTCGAACTCCTGCGCAGCCGTGAGAATCGCTGATGTTGCCGACATGCGCTCCGCGACACCAGCCGCTTGGCTATTCTTGGACATGAAGAAGACGACGCCGGTCAGATCCTGACCTGGCGGGTAGAAGATGAGGATCACCGACACGTGAAAATTGCAGTCATCGCCCTGGGCAAGATCGGGCTCCCGCTTGCCGTCCAGTTCGCGTCGAAGGGCCACGAGGTGGTCGGCGTCGACGTGAACCAGACCGTGGTGGACCTGATCAACCAGGGGCAGGAACCGTTCCCCGGTGAGGCCCACCTTCAGGAGAAGCTCTCCGAACTGGTGCCCGCAGGCAAGCTGAAGGCGACCACCAGCTACGCGGAGGCCGTCCCCGGCGCCGACGCGATCGTCCTCGTGGTCCCGCTGTTCGTCGACTCCGAGGCCCGTCCGGACTTCGGCTGGATGGACGCCGCGACGGCGGAACTGGCCAAGCACCTCACCCCGGGAACCCTGGTCTCCTATGAGACGACCCTGCCCGTCGGCACCACCCGCACCCGCTGGAAGCCGGCCCTGGAAGCCGGTTCCGGTCTGGTGGAGGGCAAGGACTTCCACCTGGTCTTCTCCCCGGAGCGAGTCCTCACGGGCCGCGTCTTCGAGGACCTCCGCAAGTACCCCAAGCTCGTCGGTGGACTGAGCGAGGAAGGCGCCCGCCAGGCGGTCGAATTCTACGAAGCCGTGCTCGACTTCGACGTGCGCCCCGACCTCAAGCGCCCCAACGGCGTCTGGGACCTGGGCTCCGCCGAGGCCTCCGAACTCGCGAAGCTCGCCGAGACCACGTACCGCGACGTCAACATCGGGCTCGCCAACCAGTTCGCCCGTTTCGCCGGATCCCAGGGCATCGACGTCTACCAGGTCATCGAGGCGTCCAACTCGCAGCCGTACAGCCACATCCACATGCCCGGCATCGCCGTCGGCGGCCACTGCATCCCGGTGTACCCGCGCCTGTACCTCTGGAACGACCCGGAGGCGACCGTCGTGCGGGCGGCCCGTGCCGCCAATGCCGACATGCCCGACTACACCGTGGGCCTGCTGGAAGGCGCCTATGGCGACCTCAGCGGCGCCCGCGTCGTCGTGCTCGGCGCCGCCTACCGTGGTGGCGTGAAGGAGACCGCGTTCTCGGGCGTGTTCGACGCCGTGCGCTCGCTCGAGGCCCGCGGGGCCACCGTCACCGTGCACGACCCCCTGTACACCGACGCCGAGCTGGAGAAGCTCGGCTTCACGGCACACCACCTGGGCGAGCCCGTGGACGCGGCCGTCGTCCAGGCCGACCACGCCGAATACCGAGAGCTGACGCCCGAAGCACTGCCCGGCATCAAGGTCTTCGTCGACGGCCGCCGGGTCAGCAGCGCGGAGCAGTGGCCGGGCGTGACCTACCGGGTCATCGGCAAGGCCTGAGGCCGGAAGGGAACAGTCATGAGCGCATTCATCGCGCCCGGAGCGGACGTCTCCGACGCCGCGGTCCTGGGCGAAGGGACCAAGGTCTGGCACCTCGCCCAGATCCGTGAGGAAGCCACTCTCGGTGAGAACTGCATCGTCGGCCGTGGCGCCTACGTCGGCACCGGGGTCCAGATCGGCGACAACACGAAGATCCAGAACTACGCCCTCGTCTACGAGCCGGCGAAGCTCGGCAAGGGTGTCTTCATCGGGCCGGCCGTCGTGCTGACCAACGACACCTACCCGCGGTCCGTGAGCCCCGACGGCTCGCTCAAGAGCGCACATGACTGGACCCCGGTGGGCGTGACCATCGAGGACGGCGCGTCCATCGGCGCCCGTGCGGTCTGCGTCGCCCCCGTCACCATCGGCCGCTGGGCGACCGTGGCAGCGGGCGCCGTGGTGGCCAAGGACGTCCCGGCGTTCGCGCTCATGGTGGGCGTCCCGGCACGCCGGGTCGGCTGGGTCGGCAAGGCCGGCGAGCCCCTGAAGCAGGACGGCGAGTACTGGGTCTGCCCGGCCACGGGTCAGCAGTACCGCGAAAACGGAAACACTCTTTCGGAAGTCGAGGACAACGCATGAGCACGGAATTCATCCCGGCAGCCAAGCCGATCATCGGGGACGAGGAGCGCGCAGCCGTCGACGCCGTCCTCGCCTCGGGCATGCTGGCCCAGGGCAAGGAGGTGGCTGCCTTCGAGAAGGAGTTCTCCGACGTCCTGCTGGACGGCCGCGCCTCCGTGGCCGTGAACTCCGGCACCTCGGGCCTGCACCTCGGCCTCCTGGCCGCCGGAGTGGGCCCGGGCGATGAGGTCATCGTGCCGTCCTTCACCTTCGCCGCCACGGGCAACTCGGTCGCCCTGACCGGCGCCACCCCCGTCTTCGCCGACATCGAGCTGGACCACTACACGCTGGACGTGGATCACGTGGCCTCCCTCATCACGGACAAGACCAAGGGCATCCTTCCGGTGCACCTGTACGGTCACCCCTTCGCCGCGGAGGCCTTCGCCAAGCTGGCCGAGGAGCGCGGCATCGACCTTTACGAGGACGCCGCCCAGGCGCACGGCGCCAGCCTGAACGGCCGCAAGGTCGGCACCTTCGGCACCTTCGCCATGTTCAGCCTCTACCCGACGAAGAACATGACCAGCGGTGAAGGAGGCATGGTCTCCACGCCGGACGCCGACGTCGAGCGCCGCCTGCGTCTCCTCCGGAACCAGGGCATGGAGAAGCAGTACGAGAACGAGCTCGTGGGCTTCAACGCCCGCATGACCGATCTGCACGCCGCGATCGGCCGCGTGCAGCTGACCAAGGTGGAAGGCTGGACCGCGCAGCGCCAGTCGAACGCCGCCTTCCTCGACGCGAACCTCGAAGGCGTGGGCACCCCCAAGGTCGCCGACGGCGCCGTGCACGTCTACCACCAGTACACGATCCGCGTCCCCGAAGACCGCGACGGCCTGGCCAAGGCCCTCCGCGAGGAGTACAACATCGGTTCCGGCGTCTACTACCCGGTCCCGAACCACCGTCTGCCGTCCTTCAACCGCACGGAGGACCTGCCCAACACGGAGGCTGCGGCCCTCGAAGTGCTGTCCCTCCCGGTGCACCCGTCCCTCAGCCAGGACGACCTGGAGCGCATCGTCACCGCGGTGAACACGCTCGTCAAGGCAGGTGCCTGAGCCATGGCGAATCTGCGCGCAGGCCTGATCGGCCTCGGCATGATGGGGCGTCACCACGCCCGCGTGCTGAAGGAGATCGACGGCGTCGACCTCGTGGCCGTCGCCGACTCCTTCGGCGATCCCCACGGCGTGGCCGGGGGAGTGCCGCTGCTGTCCTCCGTGGAGGAACTCATCGCCCAGGGGCTCGACATGGCCGTGGTGGCCGTTCCGACCGGTCTGCATGAGGAGGTGGGACTCGCCCTCGCCGAGGCCGGTGTCCACACGCTCGTAGAGAAGCCGATCGCGGCCTCCGTCCCCGCAGGGGAGCGTCTCGTGGAGGCCTTCGACGCGAAGGGTCTTGTCGGCGCCGTCGGGCACATCGAACGCTTCAACCCTGCCCTGCAGTCGCTGCGGGCGCGGATCGAAGCCGGCGAGCTCGGTGACGTGTACCAGATCGCGACGCGCCGCCAGGGCCCGTTCCCGGCCCGCATCGCCGACGTCGGCGTCGTCAAGGACCTCGGCACCCATGACATCGATCTGACGGCGTGGCTCGCCCAGAGCCCGTTCGCCACGATCTACGCGCAGACCACGACTCGCAGCGGACGTCCGCACGAGGACATGGTGGTGGCGACCGGCCGCCTCGAGGGCGGCGTGATCACCAACCACCTCGTGAACTGGCTTTCGCCCATGAAGGAGCGGATCACCATCGTCACGGGCGAGAAGGGCGCCTTCGTCGCCGACACCGTGACCGCCGATCTGACGTTCTTCGAGAACGGCACCGTGGCCACGCAGTGGGAGTCCATGGCGGCTTTCCGCGGCGTGTCCGAGGGCAATGTGACCCGCCTGGCCATCGCCAAGCCGGAGCCACTGCGCACCGAGCATGAGGCCTTCCGCGACGCCATCCTCGGCATCCGCAACGATGTGGTCACCATGCGTGAAGGCCTGGCGACGCTGCGCGTGGCCGAGGCGTGCCTGGAGTCCGCCGCGACGGGCAGCACCGTGGAGCTCTCCGCGTAGTGTCAGGTCGAAAAATCCTCATCACCAGCAGGATCTTCGCTCCGGAGCCGTCGGCTGCGTCGTTCCGATTGCGGGCCCTCGCCAAGGGCCTTTCCGACGCTGGCCACGACGTCGAGGTGCTGACCGTGAAGGACAGCGGCGGGCACACCGAGGAATCCTTCGAATATCCCGTGCGACGGTGGCCCGTCAAACGGGATTCCGCAGGCTATGTGCGGGGCTATGTCAGCTACATGAGCTTCGACCTGCCGTTGTTCTTCCGAGTCCTGTTCCGCACGAAGCCAACGGTCGTGATCACCGAGCCGCCGCCTACCACCGGGGCGGTGGTCAGACTCGCGTGCTGGATTCGGAGAGTGCCATACCTCTACTACGCTGCAGATGTCTGGGCCGATGCGGCCGCTCAGACCGGAGCGAGCGCTGTCGTTCTGCGTGTGTTGCGTGCTCTGGAGGTCTGGGCTTGGTCTGGTGCCGCAGGAATTCTCTCAGTATCCCCAGGCGTCAGCGAACGTCTGCGCGAACTGGGCGTCGCACGCCCTGTTCACACGGTCGGCAACGGCATTGACATCGGGCGTCTCGGTACCGGGATGAGCCTGTCTGCGCCCCTTACGGAACCCTATTTCGTCTACGCGGGAACAGCATCGGAAGTGCACGGCGCCGGCATATTTCTCGAGTCCTTCCGCGCGCAGTTGGAGGCGTTGGGAAGCTGCCGCCTAGTGTTCATCGGTGGTGGTGTGGACCGCGAGAAACTCGAGCGCGACGTGGAGGCCGCTGGGCTCACCGATCGGGTCTTGTTCCTCCCGATGATGCGTCCCGAGGAGCTCGCGCCGTGGTTGGCGCATTCAGTGGCTTCGTTGGCGAGTGTCCGGCCAGGACTCGGCTACGATTTCGCCTTCCCGACCAAGCTCTATTCCTCTGCGGCATGCGGCGCCCCTATGATCCACTCCGGCGCGGGGCCAGCGCGGGACTTCCTCTCCGCTGAGGTGGACGGTGTCCCGCTCGGGTTGAGCGTGCCTTTCAACGCCGAGGCTGTCGGGAGCGCTCTTCGTCGTGCATTCCAGAAGTACATGGAACAGAGCCCGACCGAGAGGGCTGCACACCGCGCTGCTGTGCGTGAGTGGGCTCGCGATGATGTTTCACTTGAAGGCGTGACAGACCGGATCGAGGCCATCGTCCGTACGATCTGAGGAGCTGGGGCGGTGCCGTTCGGCACGGACCGGTACGACATTTGTGGAATACTGGTCCAGTGAGTCGAACCTGGATAGTCATCCCGATGTTCAATGAGGCCAGTGTCGTCGGGCAAGTCATTGAAGGCTTACTTCCGCACTTCCCGTACGTCGTCTGCGTCGATGACGGCAGCACCGACGGTAGCCAGGAGGTTGCCCGCAAGGCCGGCGCGGTAGTAGTCCAGCATCCTGTCAACCTTGGGCAGGGAGCGGCGCTGCAGACGGGCTTCAGCTACGCACTTCAGGATCCTGCGCTCGATTGTGTCGTCACGTTCGACGCTGATGGGCAGCACAGGGTGGAAGACGCGGTCGAGATGGTCGCACGGATCAGGTCTGGCGAAGCCGACATCGTGCTTGGCTCGCGCTTTCTGGACGACCGAACCAATGTCGGAAAGCTCAAGCGCCTGGTTCTGAAGGTGGCGGCGGTTCAGTCCCGCATCACGACTGGTATGAACCTGACAGATGCGCATAACGGGCTACGAGCGATAGGGCCAGAAGTCCTCCGAAAGATCCACCTGTCTCAGAATCGGATGGCGCATGCCTCGGAGCTCGTCAATCAGTTGGCGGCGATGAACCCCCGCTGGGTGGAGCACCCGGTGGAGATCGTCTACACGGACTACTCAAAGTCGAAGGGCCAATCGCTGCTCAACTCGATCAATATCGTCGCCGACCTCTTCTTTAGGTGAGTCATGCAATTCCTTGTTCAGATCGTTCTGGTCCTCGCCGTGATCCTCGGTTCGATCGCCCTCATGCGCGGTGGGACCAACGCCCGGCACCTCGCAATCCGCAGAATCATGCTGATGCTGTTCGCGTTGTGTGCAGCGCTTTCTGTGATCTTCCCTGAGATCCTCACCGGTATCGCCCACGCCCTGGGTATCGGTCGCGGCACCGACTTGGTGCTGTACGCCATGGTGGTCCTGTTCTTCGTGTACATGGCCACCGCGTTCCAGCGTTCTCGACAGACCGAGGTCACGTTGACCAAACTCGCTCGGAAGATTGCCATTGACGAAGCACCTAATCCGGTCGACGTGGCCGAAACGGGTGAAGTCGGACGCTCTTGAAGCCTGACTCGGCAGGTGGACGTCAACTGAAGCACTTTAGATCTACATCGGATGGGTGGGACGGGGCGCATGGAACCTCGGATTCTCTGCATTTCATACTCTGACATCAACAGCGACTCCCGGGTGCTGCGCCAGGTCGCCGTCCTGGCCGAGTTCGGTGAGGTGACCACGCTGAGTTACGGCGAGAAGCCTGAGCGAGCGGCGCATCATCTAGAGATCGACTCCAGCCTTCCTTCCTTGCCCCAGACGTTAAAGGGCGTCGCAGAGCTGGGACTGCGCATGCATCGTGCGGCGTTGTTCGAGGCGCCGGCAGTCCGTGCCGCCTTCGACGTCGCGAAGGGGATACCCTTCGATATCATCGTTGCGAACGAAGCGAGAGCATTGCCGCTGGCACACGCCCTGGCGGACCTTCAGAAGCCGCGTCCGCTGGTTTGGTGCGATCTGCATGAATGGGCTCCTGAGGAGCGTGCCCATGTGCTCTCGTGGCGTCTGCTCGTCAAGCCCTTCATGACGTTCGTGTGCCGTGAGTACCTGCCAAGAACTGACGCCGTGACGGTCGTCAACGGTTCGATCGGTGAGCTGTATCGGCAGCAGTTCGGGGTGGAGTGCGACGTAGTCCGGAACGCCAGTAAATACCGCGACATCTTGCCGAGCGCCGTTCAGGAGAGTCGGGTGCGTCTGGTTCACTCGGGGTCCGCCGTTCCGGGTCGGAATCTCGAAGGGATGATTGAGGCGGTCCAACTGCTGGATGATCGCTATTCCCTGGATTTCTATCTGGTCGGAGCTCGGGACGGCGGCAAGTACCTCGAGCAGCTTAAGAGCCTGGTCAAAGGCTCGGACCGAGTGCGGTTCCACGATGCGGTTCCTCCGGAATCGCTGTCAAAGGTGCTCAACGACTACGATCTGGGAATCTTCAGCCTCCCGCCTCGCACTAAGAACCATGAACTGATGCTGCCCAACAAGTTCTTCGACTTCGTCCAAGCTCGGTTGGGTATCGTCTTCAGCCCTTCCCCCGAGACTTCGCGTCTCATTGACGAGTACCGGCTGGGTGCCATCGCCGTCGATCATTCACCTCAAGCCCTTGCTGAGGCGATCCGATCGGTGGGCACAGGTGACCGTATCGCAGCATTGAAGCGCAACGCTCACGAGGCGGCACGGTTCCTGAACTCCCAACATGATGAAGACACTGAACGAGCCATTCTGCGAGGATTCTCCGACCGCCTCTCCAACGCTCGGTAACGCCCCATGCCTCGTGTGGAAGTTATCATTCCGGTGCACTCGGAGCGCCGGCCTCTGGCGCGAGCTCTTGAGAGTGTGCTTGAGCCCTCCGCCTGTCACGATGTCCATGTCACCGTGGTGTGCCACAATATTGACGCTGGGAGGATCACGGGAGCGCTCGGCATGGAGCCACCGCCCGGCCGGGTCGCCTTCGTCGAGTTCCAGGACGGCATTCACTCGCCGGCAGGACCTAAGAATTTCGGAATCGAATCGACAGACAGTGAGTTTCTCACTGTTCTGGACTCCGATGATCATCTGGAACATGGTGCCCTCACGGTCTGGTTGCAGGCCGCGGTCGAACACGGAGCCGGAATCGTCGCTCCTAGGCTCATAGACGATTTGGGTCGGCGCATCAGAACCCCGCGGAGTCGATGGCGACGCGAGCATGCCTTGGATCCTGCCAAAGACGGACTAGCCTATGCCACAGCGCCCCGCGGGCTCTGGCGCAGGAGCGTTCTCGACTCGATTGGTGAACGATACACGCCGGAGCTGAGGACCGGCGAAGACCTATCGTTGGGTCTGCGTCTGTGGTTTTCCGGGACACGAATTGAGCATCCTGGGAGGGGCGCTTACATCCTTACCAGCGATGGAGCTGACCGTGTGACCGCCCAGCCATGGTCGGTGCGGGAACAATTGGCTCCGCTGCTGCTCCTGGAAGTGGCGTGGCTGGATGGGCTTGAAACCCGTGCACGGGTGTCGATCGCTTCGAAACTGTGGCGTATCAATGTCCTCGGTGCCGCCCTCGCCCACCGCGATGCAGCCGATTTTCCGACTACTGATGATCTCAGAGCCTTCCGCGAAGTCGGAGAGTTCCTGGGTGGTCTGGCGCCTTTGTCCCGCCTGCCTTTGAGTGTCGCCGAGCAGATGCTGGCGTCGGCGCTGAAGCGTGCCGAATCAGCCGACGACGTGCTCGCAGGCATCCAGGGGTTCCGGACTTCATCGGTTCTCAAGAAGGCACTCACGGCCAACCCGCTTCTGGTGGGGGCAGGAGACGGCCCTCTCCGCTCAGTGATTCGAGCCCGACTTCCCGAGAGTGGGCAGCCCGTCCGCTAGGTCGTGGAGACGGTGCGGTAGTACTGCTCAAGTTCGCTGACGCTTCCAGAGAGACTTCGCTGAGACACCACGAACTCGCGGGCAATTCGAGCGCGTTCCTCGTGGGCGAGGTGGTCTTCCGTGAGCAAATGCGAGAGCCCCACGGCCAACGCCGCGGTGTCGTCTTCTGCAACGAGCGTCCCTGCTTCAGGGGAAACCATTTCCGGCACGCCGCCACTTCGATACGCAATGACCGGCACCCCGCACGCCTGTGCTTCCAAAGGAACCAACCCTGCTGCCTCGCGCGCACCACGGTGCTCCGTACTGGGGAAAGCCAGCACAGTAGCCTTGCGGAGTTCTTCTCGCAGCCCGGCCCGATCAAGTTGCCCCAAGGGTAAGACGTGTGGGTGGTCCTGGGCTAGCTTCCTGACTTCGTCGCCCAGCGGACCTTGCCCGATGATGATGAGTTCATGGGGTATGCGGGGGGCAAGTGACACGGAGACCTTGAGCAGCTGGTCAAGGCCCTTCTGGCGATTCAACGACCCCGCGAAGATGATCCTAGGGAGTCCGGAGCGCTCCGTAGAATCCGGCGGCGTGAAGTAGTCCGTGTCGATTCCCTGGTAATGGACGGTGAGTTTGTCTGCGGGAAATCCCGCCGTGATGGCCAGTCCGGCAAGGTACTCACTGACGGGAAGGAGAAGAGTGCTGCGGGACACGGCCTGAGCGATCGTCCTGCGTTGATAGCGATACATCGGGCTTTTGCTGCTGCTGGCCAGGAGCCGGACATCAGATCCGTGGAGGGTCATGATGAGGGGGGTATGCGTGCGGGCCGAGGCTTGGCTCGCCGGCCAGGCCCAGCTGGCGAAGTGCTGGTGAATCACGTCCGGGGCATAGGACGTGATCGCGCGGGACATAGGAAACAAGGCAAACGGCAGAAGGCGTTCTCTCTGACTGAAAGGCCTTTCGGGCAGAGGGACGAACTCATGAACGCGCAGGCCGGGCAGGGAGTCTGTGACCGATGCAGCGAGAGTGAAGAACTCGAAGTCGAAGTCGTTGCCTGGCGCGCGCAGCATTTCAAGGGCGTGCGAGACTGCGAAATAGGTCGGAGGCACCTTGAGGGTTCCCTTGGTGAGTGCGATCTTCATGGTGGACTCCTTGTAGAATTCCTGGCCGCCGGCATGAGCTTCGTGTTCAGGATGAGGCGCGAGGCCGGGCGAACTTTTTCAGTCGAACGATCTCGCGCCAGTTGATTCCGAACCAGGCGACGGCGAAGAGTATCGCAGATCCTGCGTGAAGAATGGGCGCGGCATTGAAGCTCCGGAAGGCGATGAATGCGCCAATCGCGATGGACAACCCTACGATGACACGGACCACCATTCCGAGCCACCTCTGGTCATCCAGCCGCCAGGCCCACAGAATGGGAACGGCTGAGGTAGCGGTGACAACGCACAGATAGCCGATGGCGATCCCCAGAACACCAAGCGGCGGCCCAAGGACAGCCCAGAGGAGGAGCGCCAGAAGGAGCCCTCCTGCCGCGGTCAGGGACACTCCACGGGCGCCGTGCAGGCCCATGGAATTCAAGCGATTGACGGCTGCGATCGGAAGGGTGGTGAAAAGGACGGCGACCAGCAAAATCGCGAGCAGTGTATCCGCTTCGGAGAATGACGGTCCGTACAAGACGAGCATGACCAGAGGACTCGCCAAGGCGAGTGTGCCGAAGACTCCGGTCATCACGATGAACATCCCCCGAGTAGCAACGTCGGTCTGACGCCGGAGGGACGCCGCGTCGTTTCGTCCGGTGGCTTCGGCCATCGATGGGAATAGGACTTGACTGAAAGTGCGGGCCACCATCGTTGCTGGCGTGGCAAGGCTGAGAGCTGCAGCGAAGTGTCCCGTGTCGACTTTGGTGCCGACGAAGTTGGCCCAGATCATGGCAAGCTGAAGCATGCCGGTGCTGGACAGGGTGCCCAGCACTCCATAGGTGACGAACTTGTTCACTGTCGCGCGCACTTCCTTGGCGAGGGGCTCGCCGGAGCGGCGGGGCCAGCAGATGACCGCGTAAGCGCCGTAGCCGATGGAGAGCGGCAGAAGCAGAAGCGGTTCTGCACGGAAGAACAGGACGCCAAGGAGTAGAACAATGGCCAACAGCGAGCCCGCGGTGTCCCATAGCGATGCGCGGACGATCAAGCCCGCTCCATACTGGACACCTCGTGCGTAGGACCATCCAGCGAAACCGAGCAGGAGGGCGCCCGAACCGATGGAGGTCCAGAGCCCAAGATGCAGGATGAAGTAGCTCGCGAGGACCGTGACGAGTGCCAGAAGGACTCCGGAAACGAGGACGCGGCGGCCGAGGTAAGTGGCGACTGCTCGGGCCTGCTCGAGTTTCTCCGCGCCACGGAACTCTGCGACGTAGCGGGTCGCAGCCTGTCCGGAAGAGGTCGGCCAGAGAAGGCTCAGAAGGAGCGCCAGGGATATTCCGGAGTTGACGTTGGCCAGGACGATCGGGCCGAGGAAGCGACCGATCAGCACGCTGTACAGGAACCGGACCAGGCCCTGAGAGATGGTGCCCAGCATTCCGAATGCCCATCGTGACGAGAGGGAACGGTCCTGGTGCTCGGTGACGTCAGTTCTCCGGAACATCGCCGCAAATGCGGAATTCGCCGGAGACGGTGCATCTGTCATCGAGTCTCCGATGTCGGAAGAGGGCTCGGCTGAACCCTGGCCGTTTACCGGCATCCTGTCACCTGATAGAGCTTGTTCGATCCCTGCTGGTCGATCAATTTCAGACCAGGCGTTTTGGCCAGTGTCGCTGAGTCGGGGAAACGATGCGACATGCCGTTGACTTCGTCTGCGCCGAAGTCGAGCACGTAGTCGATGCCTCGTCGATCGATTGCTGTGCATACCTCTGGGTTCTTGCCGAGGTATGGAAGTTCCTTTGCTAGTAACTGATCATCCCGTGTGCCCTTGGAATTTACAGCCAGCAGATTGGTCCGGCGATCAGCCAGGGAAAAAGCCAGCGATGCACCTGTGCCTGGGTTGACCATGATGAGGGAGTCGGCGGGGATTTTGCTTGGCAGACGCTGGAGAAGCGTGAGTTCGTCGTTTGTGATCAGTTCGGAGACGTCGGTTACTTGGTAACCGGCTTTAGCTTGATCCAGGATCACGCCGAGAGACTGATTGGCTTTGGGAATCTGCAGAGTCGTCGTGAGCACCACAACTGCGGCGAGCGCCAGAGCGAGGCGCGCCCCCTTCGCCTCCAGTAGGTTCGTACGCTTCCACCGGAGAAGTACGCTCATGGCACTTCTCAGGTTGCTTCCCACGAATCGTAGACCCAAAGCCGCCAATGGAATGCCGAAGATCGGCAGCAGCGCGGCGACGCGATGCACGTCGTTGTACCAAACCTGGGTGTAGAAATCGCGTGTGGGCCCGGCCGGGAACCCGGCGACGACACAGTAGAGGAAGACTGCCACCGCGAAGCACGCGATGATCCAGAAGGATCCGCGGTGCCGGAGGACGACAACGATGCCGAGGGCCACGAGGAGAGCCAGGACCCACGGGATGTACGGTGTCAGCGCGGAGAAGGTGAGCGCCTCGCCCACTGCTTGAGCCGGTTGCATCGTGGGGGGCCAGAATGAGGCGTCCTTTGACGGTCGGGCTTTCGTCCAGAGAATGATGAGCGTAGTGGTGAATGCCGCCATCAGGAGCGCCCCGAGAAGCATGTGCTTCCACGACAATCGACCGGCGGTTACCGATTTGGCGAGCCGCCACAGCCAGACGACGAGAATAGGCAACGCGAACGCGCCAGCTGCGAGCACGGCGCTCGGATGCGCGAGTGCGAGGCCCGGAGCGGTTGCCGCGAGCGCGCACAACGGAGCCACGAAATTCTTGCTGCGCTCCGCAGCCAGCCCGAGAACCATGATGATCAAAGCGATCGTCCCGGGCAACACGCTGAACGCCAGGAAGTTCGGATACAGAACCCCGAAATCCATGAGATGGAACGGGAACTGTGCGAAGGCGCCGATGAACGGGAGAGCCGCGAGGTAGGTACTCGCGCGGTCGCCCATGATGCGTGTGGCGAGGAAGAACACCGACGTGGGCCATATCAGCGCGACTGTTACCGCAGCGAGTGAAGACTGCGCGACGGGAATCGAGGCGCCTGTGAGCTGGCACGCCGTGGCGATCACGATGTGCCAGAGGTCTGGGTAGAAACCAGCTGGCGCCTGAGCGTCAAGGTTGGCGATCGCAAGAGGCGACGCGTTCCCAGTTTCCAGGATGTACCGGATCGCATTCAGGTGGAAGACGTTGTCGTAGGTCTGGGAGATCAGCGAGGGGTCAGGGATGATCTCGGTCACGGTCCGGAAACCCAAGGCTGCCGCCAGAAGGACGACGACGACCACCACTATGGTGTTGCTTGGGCGTCTCGTCGTCGACCCCCATGCAGGAGTGGTGAAGACGATTGTGAGGGACTGCTTTACCAGGATCACGCGCACGAGAACGACCCCTGCGACCGCGATGACAGTCACGGCGAGCGGCAGAATTACGGACCACGGAATTCTGACCGCGTGCGCCAGAACCGCAGTGATCCCTAGAAGAGTGAATGTCAACGGAGCCGCCGCCGCTCCGAGCATCGGACCCCGAAGTCCGGCAATTCCACCTACGATGAGGCCCGGCACGAAAACCAGGGCTGTCACGACAAGGAGCACGGGAATTTCGGGTAACCAAGTGATCAAAGATTCGGGTCTTCCAGAGGATGAATCCCGCAATGGGCACGGGCTGAACTCAGGTTATTGTAGCAAGCTGAGCTTCGAGGTCCGGCGGAGATCCGTCGACATGAGACCGGTTGTGGCCGTCGATTCCATACAATCCGTTCTCGTCTGAGCGAGCGGTAGAGCAGCGCAAGCCCCACTCGAGACGACCGGGCGAGGACGATTATTTCATCACGGCGCCGCGGATCCCCGTCCCCAGGGAAGATTCGGGCATTCCCGTGCCCGCGTAGAACCAGAGGGATCCGTTGGTGTTGATGCCGACGAAGTCCGCACGGCCGTCGCCGGTGAGATCCCCGGTGGGGGCGAGCGCCTTGTACGCGGTCCATCCGCTCCGCCCGACCTGACGGCCCGGGGCGATGTACGGCGAGGTCCCGGTGCCCTGGTAGAACCAGAGGGTCCCGTCCCGTCGCACGGCGTACAGATCGGTCCGGTTGTCACCGTCCGCGTCGATCGGCAGCACCGAGGTGAAGGTCTGCCAGGAGGAGTTGCCGATCTTCTGCGGCGTGGAGAAGGAGACGTTCCCGGTGCCGGGGTAGAGCCACAGGGTGCCGTCGGGCTTGATGGCGATCAGGTCCCAGCTGCCCTTGCCGCTGAGGTTGCGCACGGCCTGGACCGATTGGTAGATGTTCCAGCCGGACCCGATCTGACGTGGCGTGGCGAAGCGGGGGAGACCGTTGGCGGGTCCGTTGTTGGCGGAGAACCAGAGGGTGCCGTCGGGGCGGATGGTCAGGACGTCGCCTCGTCCGGTGCTCGAGAAGTCGCCGAGGAACGCCGACTTCACCGGGCCGAAGGAGGTGCTCAGAGCCGTGCCGGTCCCGAGCTGGCCCGAGGAGGTTCCGGCGTAGAGCAGGGCCTTCCCGTTCGCATAGATTCCGAGGGTGTCGGCGGGGCCGGCCCCATTGAGGTTGAAGCCACCGGTCACGGCGGCGAAGGACGTCCAGCCGCCGTTGCCGATCTTGCGGGCCGTGGCGTACCCGTCGGAGTCGCCGGCCACGCCCGGGTAGAAGAGGGAGGACCCGTCGGGCCGGAGCGCGAGCAGATCGGGCTGGCCGTCCAGATTGGAGTCACCGGTGCTCAGGAGGCCGCTGAACTGGCCCCAGCCGCTGTTGCCGATCCGCAGCGGCGCTCCGAACGCGTTCCCGGAAGCGTCGACGCTTCCGAGTGACGGGAAGAGCAGCAGTGCGCCGGTGGCGTCGGACGCGATGAGGCCGGGCGTGTTCGACTTGGTGAAGGACCCGCTCAGGGCCATGAGGGGGTAGGCGCCCCAGTTCGTTCCGGCGAGCTTCCGTGCCGGCCCGAAGCCCGACGAGCCCGCGCTCGGACTCGAGAGGCCGGGGATCAGGTAGAGGGCGTTGTCCTGCCCCAGGGCGAGGATGTCCGGTCGGCCGTCCCCGGTGAGGTCGGACCCGCCCAGGATCCTGCTGTAGGAGGACCACTGGAGGCCGGGGAGGCGGACCGCGGGCGCGTAGCCCTGGTTTCCGGAGTTGACCGCGCCGGTGCCCGCGTAGAACCAGACGGAGCCGTCGGGGCGGACGCCGAGAAGATCGGGCCGGCCGTCGCCGTTCAGGTCTCCGGCGCCGATGAGCTGCTGGTAGATGTTCCAGCCGCGTCCGATCACAGTGGCCGCGCCGTACCCGCCGGAGCCGTTGCCGGGGAGCAGTGCGAGGGTGCCGTCCGGCCGGATGCCCACCAGGTCGGGCCGCTTGTCGCCGTTGAAATCGCCGACGGCGGTGAACCGCGTGGAGTCGCCATAGGTGGCGAAACGTGAGAGACCGGTCAGGTCGCCGTTCCAGACATTGGAGTCGCCGGCGAAGGGTCCTTCATCGCTGTACTGCCAGATGCTGTACTGCTGCCAGCTGGCCGGGAGGGTGCCGGGGGTGTTGCTCGCGGACGAGGGGTACGCCGCGATCCACAGCGGGTAGGAGGAGAAGGCCGCCGAATTGCCGGTGCAGCGCTTCCACCAGTCGGTGGTGGTGTAGATGACCGGGTAGCGGCCGGTCAGCTGCCGCATGGTGTTCCCGAAGTCGGTGATCCACTTGACCATCGGGGCGCCCGCCAGGTTGTAGCAGGTGTCGCCCGAGTTGTATCCGAGGTCGGTGCGCCCCACATAGGGGTTGTATTCGATGTCGAGGACGGGAGGCAGGGTCCGGCCGTCGCCGCTCCAGCCGCCGCCGTGGGAGGCGAAGTACCGCGCTTGGTCCGCGCCGGAGGACCAGCTGGGGATGGCGAAGTGGTAGGCGCCGCGCACCATGCCCTGGTTCGCGGATCCGTTGTACTGCGAGGCGAAGTTCGCGTTCGTGTAGTAGGTGCCCTCACTGGCCTTCACATAAGCGAAGCGGGAGCCGAGGCTCCACTGACTCGCCCAGTCCACCGTGCCCTGCCAGGCGCTGACGTCCTGGCCGGGCACCCCGAAGGTCGGGCGCCAGTGCGAGGTGCTGAAGGCGGCGGGGACGGTGCGCGACAGCCCGGTCGCGGAGCCCGAGAGCCCGCTCGTGGGTGAGCCCTCGGCCGTCTTCTCTGCCGTGAGGGCCTCGGGCTTCGGCGCGGGTCCGTCGGCGGGTGGCGCCAGGAGCCGCTTCTTCTCGCCGTTCGTGCGCATGGTCGCGCCCTCGCGACCGACGGCCTGGCGTGCGACGGCGGGGTCGCCGGCGGTCTGGCCGTTCGGCAGCGGTTCGGACGGCGCCGGGGGGAGCTGGGTGTGCGCCGGCGCGGCGGTCGACGGTCCGCTCGGCTCAGGCGTGGGGGCCGCGGCCGCGGTGTAGGCGACGGAGACGAGCAGCACGGTGGACATCGCAGCCGCGGTCAGGCTCCTGGTCAAGGCTCGACGACGGTGGGCGGGGGCGGCGGGCTGGAACCCGTGGTGCATGAGACGTCTCCGTGGGCAGAGGAGGAGGGGGAAAGGCGGGAGTGGGGCGGACTCACGCGTGCCACCAGACTAACAGCGCGCTCTCGGATGAGTCAGAGGGCGTCGAGAGGTTGTCCACAGGAAAGCGGACTGCCACTTGGCACGATGGGGGATCTTTCATAACATGACATCGACATGACAAAAATCAACGAAGGGCGGCCCGTGGAGGCGGTGGAACTCATCGAGGCTGAGGTGCGGGAACTGGTGCGTCGGCGGGGGATCGATCCGTGGGCGGACGGGGATCGGATCCGCGACCTGGTCGTGGAAGCGGTCACGGACTACGAGGAGCGGGCGGTGCGCGGTGGGCTGCCGCCACTCCCAGGGCATGAGGACACGGTCCGCCACCTCCTGGACTCCGTGGCGGGGTTCGGTGAATTGCAGGCGTATTTCGACGACCCCGAGGTGGAGGAGATCTGGCTGAATGGGCCCGGCGAGATCTTCGTCGCGCGGGGCGGGGAATCCGAGCGGACGGGCCTGGAGATGTCCCAGGCGAGGGTGGAGGATCTGGTGGAGCGGATGCTCAAGACGTCCGGGCGCCGTCTCGATCTGAGCTCCCCCTTCGTGGACGCCTCGCTCCCGGATGGGTCCCGTCTGCACGTGGTGATTCCGGACATCACGCGGCGGCACTGGGCCGTCAACATCCGGAAGTTCGTGGTGAGGGCCAGCCGGTTGGAACATCTGGTGGAGTTAGGTTCTTTGACGCGGGTGGGGGCTCGCTTCCTCGGCGCCGCCGTGAGCAGCGGGCTAAACATCCTCGTCTCGGGGGCGACTCAAGCCGGCAAGACGTCACTCCTGAACTGCCTGACGTCGGCCATCGGAGCGCGGGAACGGGTCATCACGGTGGAGGAGGTCTTCGAGCTGCAGTGTCCACTTCCGGACGTGGTGGGCCTCCAGTGCCGGCAGCCGAACCTCGAGGGGGAAGGGGAGATCCCCCTGCGACGGCTCGTGAAGGAGGCCCTGCGGATGAGGCCGGACCGCCTGATCGTGGGGGAGGTCCGCTCAGCGGAGAGTCTCGACCTGCTGATCGCCATGAATTCCGGGGTGGGAGCCATGGCCAGTGTCCACGCCAATTCGGCGAGGGACGCCGTCACGAAGATCTGCACACTGCCGTTGCTCGCCGGGGGCAACATCAGCAGTGACTTCGTCGTTCCCACGGTCGCCTCCTGCGTCGACCTCGTCGTGCACTGCCAGAGGCAGCCCAACGGCCAGCGGCTGGTGTCGGAGATCGTGGCTCTCGGCCGGCGCGTGGAGAACAACGTCATCGAATCCAGTGTCATCTTCGCGCTGCAGGACGGCGCGCTCGAACCGACGGGCCAGCTCCCGCCCGAGGACAAATTCGTCCGGGCGGGCTTCCGGCTCCACTCTCTGGTCGGTGCCGCCTGATGTCGGCGGTGCTTGGACTGGCTCTCGGTCTGGGTCTTCTCCTTATCTGGTGGTCGTGCTGGCCGCGCAGCGGTGGGGGCGCCGTCCCCGCGCGTCCTTCCCGTCTGGCGCAAGCCCTTCAGTCGGCCGGCGTGGAGAAGGTCTCACCGGCCGGACTGGTGGGTTCCGCCCTCATCCTCGCGCTGGTGGCAGGACTCGTGGTCCTGGCCTTCACCCGGTCCGTGCCGATCGCGTCATGTTTCGCGGCGTTCGCCGCGTGGGTTCCGTGGTCGCTCGTGTCCTGGCGCGCACGACGACGGGTGGCCGCCCTCCGCCGGTGCTGGCCGGATGCGGTGGACCACCTGCGGTCGGCGATACGGGCAGGATTGTCGCTCCCGGAAGGACTCATGCAGCTCGCGCGCAAAGGGCCCGAGGATCTTCGCCCGTTCTTCGAGGAGTTCACGGCGGACTATCGATCGGGCGGAAGCTTCGACCGTTCCCTGGCGCGGCTGAAGGCCCGGCTCTCCGATCCCGTCGCGGACCGGATCATCGAAGCCTTGAAGCTGACCCGCGACGTCGGCGGAGCCGATCTGGGAATTCTCCTCTCCGCACTGGCCGACTTCCTCCGGGACGATGCACGGACCCGGAGCGAACTCGAGGCCCGTCAGTCGTGGACGGTCAACGCGGCCCGGCTGGCGGTGGCGGCGCCCTGGCTGGTGCTCCTGATGATGTCGACCCGGCATGAGGCGGTCAGGGCTTACAGCTCCGTGGAGGGCCTGGGTGTCCTCGGTGGAGGGCTCGTGGTCTCAGTGCTCTGTTACCGGGTCATGCAACGGATCGGTGCGCTCCCGTCCGATGAACGAGTCCTCGGATGAGCACGGAACTCTGCGCCGCGCTGTGCGGTCTTCTCTTCGGGTCCGGTCTGTGGCTCACCGTGGTGCGGCTTCCGTTCATGCGAGCCATGACCCTGACCGAACGCGTCGCTCCACAATTGCGCGCCCAGGACACCGGCTCCCGCCTGCTCACGACGGCCCCGCACACCATCACTCCCTTCGGGCCGCTGGAACGGATCCTGACTCCGGTTCTCCGCGATGCAGTCGCGTGGCTGGGACGGTTCCGTGCGGGCAACTCGGCCCTCCTGGAACGTCTGGCCCGCGCCGGGAGTGCCAGGACCCCTCTGGATTTCCGGGCAGCCCAGCTGCTTCTGGGCGGTGCGGCCTTCACCACGGTCCTGCTGGTGTGCCTGCTGGGGGTGTTCTCGGGGCGCGTCGCTCCGCTCCAGGCGGTGCTCGCTGCGCTGAGTGCGGCGGCGCTCGTCGCCCTGGGGCAGGAGCAACGGCTGAACCAGAGAATCAGGGCTCGGGAGGCCAAGATCCTGAGAGAGTTCCCGGGCCTGGCGGAGATGATGGCGCTCGCGGTCGGCGCCGGGATGAACGCGCGTGGCGCAGTGGAGAGAATCGCGCTGATCGCCCACGGTGAGCTGGCCGCGGAGTTCGCCCGGACGGTGGCGGACGCGAGGTCTGGAACACCATTCCTTGACGCACTCCGTGGGCTGGCCCGGCGCGTGAGGCTCGTCCCGGTGGAGCGCTTCGTGGACGGTCTCATCGTCGCCATGGAACGAGGCACCCCGCTCGGCGATGTCCTGCGGGCCCAGGCCCAGGACGTCCGGGACCTCGGGAAACGCGAACTCATGGAGTCGGCGGGGCGCAAAGAGATCCTCATGATGGTGCCCGTCGTGTTCGGTGTGCTGCCGTTGACGGTCCTCTTCGCCGTGTTCCCCGGCCTGGCCGCCATCACCCTGATGCTGTGATGCGTCGTATGAGCCACCTTGCCGCCGAAGGCGCTGAGCCCCACACGAGCGCGGGCAGCAAAGAGCGTTGGGGAACCCATGAGCACAGCGTCGTCAGCAACGAACACGACAGAAAGAAGGGCGCACCACCGATGAAAGCAATCCCCATGAACCATCTCCAGAGTCAGCTCGATCGGCCTGCCCAGATGATGCAGCCTCGGCGGTGGCGCCACGCGTCGCCACGGCTCGCGGATGGTCGCCATGGCAGTCCCGTTCCCGAGTCGTGGTCGGGGCCGCACTGGTCCGGCCCGCACCGGTCCGTGAGGTCCAGGCGATCGCCTGTTGCGGCCATCGCTTGGACAATGTTCCTGACCCTCTTCGTGAACGTGAGCAGCCTGCTCGCCGTCCGGCTCCGCGAGGAGAGGACTGATCGGAGGCGTCACCCGGACCGTGGAGACGTGCCCGGCTGGGTGATGGTGACCTTGATGACGGCCGCGCTCGTGGCGCTCCTGCTGGCTGTGGCGGGCCCGGCGCTTGAAGGGCTGTTCCGGCAGGCCATCGACACCGTCACACGGAAGTGACAACGCCTGGAAACCGGCGTCCCCGGGACCTTGCACAACCGGCTCGGGGAACCGCTCAGCCGGCTCCGGACCGCAGGCTCCCACGGCGAGGCCTGCTGGGGCCGTTCCGAACATCGTGTCCCCGTCAGGAGCAGGGCTCGGCGGTGGTGGATTTCGTCCTGGTCTCGGGCTTGCTCACTCTGTTGTTCCTGGGAGTCGTGCAGCTCACCTTGATTCTGCATGTCCGCAACTCGCTGATCGACGCCGCGTCGTCCGGCGCGCGCTACGGTGCGCTCGCGGACCGGGTTCCGGATGATGCGGTGGCCCGCGCCAGGGAACTCATCTCGGGGGCCGTGGGACCCGCCTTCGCACAGGACATCACGGTCGCCGAGGCACGGGAGGGCGACGGCACGCTGCTCACCGTCACGATCCGCGCGCCGTTCCCTGTCGTCGGTCTGCTCGGGCCGGATCGGGTTCTGGAGGTGACCGGCCATGCTGAACGCGTGGGGTGAGGGCGGTGGACCGGAGTCCCGGAGCAGTTCCGCGACGGCGCGGTGGGAATCGCCGGCCCCCGCGCACGAAGCCGGCGGGTGGCACGCAGGCAGCCGCTCCGGCGAGGAGGGGAGTGCCACCGTGGAGTTCGTGTTCCTGTCCCTGCTCGTGCTCATCCCGGTCCTGTACTTCATCCTCGCCGTCACCCGGATCCAGGCCGCGGGGTTCGCAGTGAGCGGGGGCGCTGACCAGGCCGCCCGGCTGGCCGTTCACGCGAAGGACGAAGGTAGTGCCCGGGCCGCGATGGAGCGTGCCGTCGACCTCGCGCTCGCCGACCAGGACATTCCGTCCGGCACGGCCCAGATGACCGTCACCTGCCAGCCTGAAGAGTGCCAACGGCCCGGCACCGCCGTGACGGTGCAGGTGACGGTCGACGTCGAGCTGCCGTTCACTCCACCGGGTCTCGGCCTTGACGTCGCCCACGTCAGCGCGAGCGGTACTCAGATCGTCGGCAGGTTCAGGTGACACGCCGAAAGGGTGGGTCAAACGTGCCGTGGCCGAATCCGCGGTGGGGGCGGGCCGACGGGCGACAGCGATCCGGGCCAGGGCGGGGATTCAACTCCCGCATGCAGGCCGACCCGTCGCAGAACACGCGGCGAAGCACGAGACCGAAAGACGCACAGACGGGGAGCATCAACATCCTCACGCTCGGCTACGTGGTGATCGCTCTGCTCGCGGCCGTGGTGCTGCTGGATGTCTCGTCGGTGTATCTCGACCACAAGAAGCTCCTGTCCCTGGCGGACGGCGCGGCATCCGCGGCGGCCGATGCGTTCGACATCACCGGTATCGAGGGGGAGGGGCAGGGCCATGCAGCCGTGCGATTGAACGACGCCAGGGTTCGCGCGACGGCGGCGGACTACCTGCGCCGCAGCCCGGCAGCGGCGACTCTGGATGGGTTGGCGCTCATCGACGCATCGGGCAGCCCCGATGGACGCAGCGCCACGGTTCGCCTCACAGCAGTGGCGCGCCCACCGCTGCTCGGGGTGTTCGTCCCGGACGGCATCCCCCTCGAGTCAGGCTCGACGGCGCGGGCCCGGCTCGTGCGGTGAAAGGCGGCGGCCTGTCAGCGCGGATGTGGAGGCCGCGTCCGCCGCGATCGTCGGCCGATCCACAAAACCGACACCGCCCCGGCAGGTCGAGCTTTCACACCGGGTTCGGCTCTCGTCCTGGGAAGGGCAAGGCGCCGCACGCACCCCCGGACGGTGACCGCCGTGGATGCCGTAGTCTTGGAAGACCATGGCTGAGATTGATTTTCCTGCAGAGATCCGTGCACTGAGGGCTACTTACGACTCCATCGCACAAGTGTCAGACGTCGATTCCCTGCGACGGGAGATCGCCGAACTCAGCGAGAAGGCCGGCGTCCCCGACCTCTGGGACGACCCCGCCGCCGCCCAGGTGGTGACCTCGCAGCTGTCGCACCGTCAGTCGGAACTCGAGCGCCTGACCACGCTGGCCGGCCGCATCGATGACCTGGAGGTCCTGGTCGAGCTCGGTCAGGAAGCCGGTGACGAGGACTCCCTGGCCGAGGCCGGCACGGAGCTCGCCTCGATCCGCTCCTCCCTGGAACAGCTCGAAGTCGTCACGCTCCTGTCCGGTGAGTACGACGAGCGCGAGGCCGTGGTCACCATCCGTTCCGGCGCGGGAGGCGTGGACGCCGCCGACTTCGCCGAAATGCTCATGCGCATGTACCTCCGCTGGGCCGAGCGCCGTGGCTACCCGACGAAGGTCATGGACACCTCCTACGCCGAAGAAGCGGGCATCAAGTCCGCCACCTTCGAGGTCAACGCCCCCTACGCCTTCGGCACCCTCAGCGTGGAGGCCGGCACGCACCGCCTCGTGCGCATCAGCCCCTTCGACAACCAGGGCCGCCGCCAGACGTCCTTCGCCGCCGTCGAAGTCATCCCGCTGATCGAGCAAACTGACTCCATCGAGATCCCGGACAACGAGATCCGCGTCGACGTGTTCCGCTCCTCCGGTCCGGGTGGCCAGTCGGTGAACACCACCGACTCCGCCGTCCGTCTGACGCACATCCCCACGGGGATCGTGGTCTCCATGCAGAACGAGAAGTCCCAGATCCAGAACCGCGCGGCCGCCATGCGCGTGCTCCAGTCCCGTCTCCTCCTCCTCAAGAAGGAACAGGAGGACGCCGAGAAGAAGGCGCTGGCCGGTGACATCAAGGCCTCGTGGGGCGACCAGATGCGGTCCTACGTCCTGAACCCGTACCAGATGGTCAAGGACCTCCGCACCAACCACGAAGTCGGCAACACGAGCGCCGTCCTGGACGGCGACATCGACGCTTTCATCGACGCCGGGATCCGCTGGCGCGCCGACAGCCGCAAGACCGAGGCCTGAGCGATCCCCGAGTAGCACCCGGCGCGAAAGCCGGGGGTGCCACACCCCGGTTCCGGGCCGGACGACACCGGCCTCACCTGCGGCGCAGTGCAAGCCTTTGCACGACACGCCGCCCGAATGGGGCGGCGTTCCCGCGGTGCGACCATAAACTCGAGGAGCCGGTGCCATCACTTCCCCCAACACTAGGCCCAGGCCCCGGCCGCTGGAGCGGTTCCGTCGCGCCTGCCGACCGGGCTGTGTGAAGCCATGATTCGATTCGAAAATGTCACCAAGATCCACGACCCCAAGGCCAGACCCGCGCTCGACTCGGTGAGTGTGGAGATCGAGGGCGGCGAATTCGTCTTCCTCGTGGGCGCTTCCGGTTCCGGTAAGTCGACCTTCCTCAAGATGGTGTACCGCGAAGACGTGGCCACCACGGGGTCCGTCTACGTCGCCGGCCACAACGTCTCCACCCTCTCCAGCTGGCGCGTGCCCAAGCTGCGCCGGAAGATCGGTGTGGTGTTCCAGGACTTCCGCATCCTGCCGCAGAAGAACGTGTACCAGAACGTCGCCTTCGCCATGCAGGTGATCGGCGCCAGTCGTGCGCGCACCAAGGAGCGCGTCTCCGATGTCCTCGCGATGGTGGGGCTCGAAGGCATGGAGAAGCGCATGCAGCACGAGCTCTCCGGCGGTGAGCAGCAGCGCGTCGCGATCGCCCGCGCCGTCGTCAATCAGCCGGACATCCTGCTGGCCGACGAGCCCACCGGCAACCTGGACCCGACCACGAGTGTGGAGATCACCGAGGTGCTGAAGAAGATCAACGCCAACGGCACCACGGTCGTGATGGCCACGCACGATGATGACATCGTGGACCAGATGCGCCGCCGCGTCATCGAACTCACCAAGGGCAAGGTCGTCCGTGACGAGGCCAAGGCCACGTACACGTCCCTCATCCCCAAGGTGAAGACGTCCGCCGGCGCTCCCGAGACCGCCGCGACGGAAGGAGAGGAGCGCGCATGAGGCCCATGTTCATCCTCGGGGAGATCGCCAACGGCCTCCGCCGGAACCTCTCCATGTTCATCTCCGTGGTCCTGGTGACTTTCGTGTCGCTCACCTTCGTGGGCGCCGCCGGGATGCTTCAGATGCAGATCAACCAGATGAAGGGCTACTGGTACGACAAGGTCCAGGTGGCGATCTTCCTCTGCAGCCCCGGCTCCACCACCGCCAACTGCTCCTCCGGCCCGGTGACCAAGGAGCAGCAGGACAATCTGCGTAAGACCCTGGACTCGGATGCGATCCGCCAGTACGTCAACGACTTCCAATTCGAGTCGCAGGACGAGGCGTACAAGCACTTCAAGGAGCAGTTCGCCAATTCGCCGATCGTCGATTCGGTGACCCCGGACCAGCTGCCCTCCTCCTTCCGCGTGAACCTGAAGGATCCCGAGAAGTACAAGGTCATCTCTGAGACCTTCTCCGCCCAGCCCGGTGTGGAGAGCGTGATCGACCAGCGCCAGATCCTGGAGAAGCTCTTCTCCGCCATGAACACGGCGTCCTTCGTCGCCATCGGGATCGCGGCGATCATGATCATCTGTGCGGCGCTGCTGATCGCGACCACCATCAGACTCTCGGCCTTCATGCGGCGCAAGGAGACTGCCATCATGAGACTGGTGGGAGCTTCCAAGGCGGTGATCCAATTGCCCTTCATCCTCGAAGGCGTGATCGCGGCCGTGATCGGGGCGCTGCTCGCCTCGGCGGCCATCTGGGGGATCTCGCACTTCTTCCTGACCGGCTACCTTGCCGAGCAGTACAAGCAGACCGCCTTCATCTCGGATGCGCAGACGCTCTGGCTGGTTCCCGGCCTGATCGCCCTGGGCGCCGTGATCGCCGGCGTCTCATCCCTGTTCACCCTCCGCAAGCCGCTCAACGCCTGAGCGTGGGCCCATGGAAAGGAACGTCATGAACGTTGCAGGACCGACACAGAGGGCTCTCGCGAAGGCTGCGCGTCTCCGTTTCCCGTACGACGGCGAGCAGTGCCGCAAGGCCGCGCGCCGCACCATCGGCGCGTCCGCCGTCGTCGTGCTGCTGCTGGGGCTCGGCCTCACACCCAGCCAGGCCGACAACCTGGATGACCAGCAGCAGGCGCTCCAGAACCGCGCGAATCAGGTGCAGTCCTCGCTGGAGTTCCTGGACGGCAAGATCGCCAAGTCCGCGGCGGACCTGACCCTCTTCCAGGGCCGGCTTCCGGGCGCGCAGAAGGCCCTGGCGGATGCTCAAGGACGGGTCGCGGCGGCGGCGTCCGAGGCGCAGTCCCTCGCCGTGCGGGTCGATGCGGCGCAGCAGAGCAAGGCGAAGCTGGCGCAGGAGATGACCCAGGACAAGGCGAAGTCCAGCGAGACCAAGAAGCTGATCGGGCAGATCGCCACCCAGGCCTACAAGTCCGGCGGCGTGCCCAACGACCTCACGCTGTTCTTCGGCGCGACGGACACGGAGAAGCTGGTCAGCAGCATGGACCTGGCCGATCAGGCTCTCCGCACCCAGAACGCCGCGATGGAGAAGCTCAACCAGCAGAGCGCCGTCAACGTCAACCAGTCCGCGCGTCTCGCCGCCGTCGAGCAGGAGATCGCAGATCTCAAGGCACAGGCGGACGCGGCGCTGGCTCGTGAGCAGTCCGCCCGCGACGAGGCCGCACGCCAAAAGGCGGCCGTGGACAAGCTCGTTTCGGACACCACGCGACTCAACAAGGAACTCGAAGCGTCCAAGCCCGCCATCCAGGCGCAGCTGGCCAAGGTCAATCAGGCTCAGGACCAGGTGGCCGCCCAGATCAAGGCCCGCGACGAGCGGCTGCGACAGGAGTGGCTGGCCGAGCAGCGCCGGAAGGCGGAGGCGGCAGCGGCCGCAGCCGCCGCGGAGGCCGCGCGGCAGGGCCAGGCGCAGCCTCCGGCCCAGCAGCCGTACGTGCCGCCGGCGCCGGGACCGATCTCCTCCTTCGGGATCCGGGCCCCGTTCGACGGCAACCCGCCGATCACGTCGGGCTGGGGCTGGCGCGCCGTGCCGCCGGGCACCATCGACTTCTGGGGCACCGGCGGCTACATGCACACCGGTGTCGACTTCGGCGTCGGCTGCGGCACCCCGGTGCACGCGGCGGCGTCCGGCACCGTGACCCTAGCCGGCTGGATCACCACCGGTGGCGGCTGGACCGTTCAGGTGTCCCACGGCGTCGTGCAGGGCAACGCGCTGACCACAGTGAACTACCACAACAGTTCCGTGGTCGTGTCGGCAGGTCAGCACGTCGAACAGGGCCAGGTCATCGCGTACTCGGGCAGCTCCGGCAACTCGACCGGCTGCCACGCCCACTTCGAGACGTGGGTCAACGGCTCGCCTGTGGATCCCATGACCATGCTCTAGACGTCCTGGAGCATCACCTGGAAGGCCCGTTCCCCGAGGGGAGCGGGCCTTCCGGCGTCTGCCGCGTTCTTCCTGAGCGGACAATGCGCGGTACGGCGCAGCGCATGGGTAGACTGGAAGGACTGTTTTCAGACCGAAGGAGTCAGCCGTGCCGAAGGAAAGTGGCCGGAAAGTCGTGGCCACGAACCGCAAGGCGCGCCACGACTACGAAGTGCTGGACACCTATGAGGCGGGTATCGCTCTCATGGGGACCGAGGTGAAGTCCCTCCGCGAGGGGCACGCCAACATGGGCGATGCGTTCTGCACGTTCTACAACGACGAGCTCTGGATGGAGCAGGTCAACATCCCGGAGTACAGCCAGGGGAGCTGGACCAACCACTCCTCGCGCCGCCGCCGGAAGCTGCTCCTGCACCGTGCCGAGCTCATCAAGATCTCACACAAGATCCGGGAGAGCGGTTTCACGATCGTCCCGTTGCAGCTGTACTTCGTCGACGGGCGGGCCAAGGTCGAAATCGGCGTGGCCCGCGGTAAGAAGGAGTACGACAAGCGCCAGAGCCTGCGCGAAGCGCAGGACAAGCGCGAGGCCCAGAGGGTCCTGCGGGCGCGCAACAAGCGCTGAGCCGGCCTGTCCGGGGGCGAGCTTCCGGGCTTGGCATCGCGCCCCAGTGGAGGTATGCTGGAGAGTCCTGTCGGGGAGACCTTGCAGGTGTTTGATAAATGAACATGGGGATGATCGGTTTCGACGATGTCTGTCGACGCAGGTGAAGCGGGCCGAGGATGCAGGCTTATCTCGTAAACGATGTCTGCAAACCAATAAGTGCCGAATCTAAGCGCACTGACTTCGCTCTTGCTGCCTAAGCAGTAAGACAGTCCGTCAGCCCACGGTTGCTATCGCCGTGGAATCTGGCGTCGTCTAGATAGCCACTGCCAGGAGCCCTCGTCATCGGGGCTTCTGGGACTTTCAGATGACTGGGCCCGGATCAGCCAGCTGTTTGCAGCATGGCTGGGGCCGAGAAAATCCGACGCAAACTGCGCCCGGAGAAGCCCTGCAGAAGCAACATCGGACGCGGGTTCGATTCCCGCCATCTCCACCATGGAAAGGCCCTGGATCTTCACGATCCAGGGCCTTTCGTCGTCTCCGGCTCCGGGCGTGGTCCGCCGGGCCGGAGGACGCCCGGTCACCGCCGGGGCTTGGCCTTCTTCTCCGTGTCCGGCTTCTTCTGATCCGCTTTTTTCGGGGTGGCCTTCTTGGGCAGCGTCGGCGGATCGAAGTTCCCGTGGTCGTACAGGCCGTAGACGGCTTGCATGTACCGGGCCCACTGCGGTCCCGCGATGTCCGCACCGTCGACGGCGGGGTACGTCCTGCCGTTGAGAGTCACGTTCCGTCCGGGTCGCGATTCGCTCGCGTTGAACGGGTCACCGAAGAAGGACGCCGTGGCGAGCCCCCGCGTGTAGCCGACGATCCAGGTCTGGTTGTTGTACTGGTTCGTGCCGGTCTTGGCGGCGGCGGGCGCGGTCACCTTGTCCGGGATCAGGAGGCCGGACCCCTTGGACAGCACATCCTGCAGCACGTTCGTGGCGCGCTTGGCCACCTCCGGCGTGATCGCGCCGGCCTTGCAGGACGGGTTCTGACCTCCGAGGCGCTTGCCCTTCCCGTCGTCGACTCGGGTGATCGAGATGGGGGTGCAGTAGGTGCCGTTGCTGGCGAAGGTGGCAAAGGCGTTCGCCATGGTCAGCGGAGCGACGTTGGCGCCGCCCAGGAGGTTTCCGAGCGTGTTGAGCTGGAGCTTCTGACCCTTGCCCGCGCCGTCGTGCATGCCCAGGGCGTCGGCCGCCCGCTGGATGTCGCAGAAGTCGTTCAAGCCGGCCGCCGAGGCGAAAGTGGCCGTGTTGATCGAGTAGTAGATGCCCATTCGGACGGTCATGGGACGGTAGAACCCGGGGGTGTCGTTCTGGAGGTCCGGCGCAGCGCCTTTGGACATCTCCTGCGAGTTGTATGCGCCTGCGACGGGACCGCAGGTGCTCTTCCACGGGAAGTTCAAAGGGTAGACACGGCGCGCGGCATCCACCGTCTGATCGGGGGACTTGCCCTCCCCGAGCCAGGCCGCGAGGGTCACGGGCTTCATGGTGGAACCGGGCTGCATGCCGCCGACGCCGCCCAGGGCCTGGCCGGCCTCGTCCGTCTTGTCGACGTTGAAGTTGTAGGCCGTGACGAATCCGGAGCCCTGTTTGGCGAGCATCCGGGAGTTCTGAGCCATCGCCACCACCTTGCCGGTGCCGGGCTGGATCGTCACGAGCGAGGCGCCCCACTTGTCCGGGTTGGCGCCGGTGGTCGCGTCCACCTGGCGCTGGGCCGGTCCCTGCAGACGGGGGTCGAGTGTCGTGCGGATGGTCAGACCGCCGCGCTGCAGCAGCTTGAGGCGCTCGTCCGGCGTCGCGCCGTAGGCGGGGTCGTTCAGGAACTGATGCAGCACGTAGTCGCAGAAGTACGGCGACTGCGAGGCGTACGCACAGCCCTGGCGCGGCTGCTTCACGGCGAGCTTGAGCGGGGCCTTGACGGCGGCGTCGTGCTTCTTGGCGGTGATGTAGCCGTGCTTGAGCATCGCGTCCAGCACCAGATTGCGGCGCTCGACGGCGCGGTCCGGGTGGGCGATCGGGTCGTAGTAGCCGGGGCCGTTCACGAGGCCCGCGAGCAGAGCGGCCTGCGGCAGGCTGAGCTTCGCGGCGTCCACCGAGAAGAAGTACTGGCTGGCGGCCTGGACGCCATACGCGTTGCCGCTGAACGCCACGATGTTGAGGTAGCCCTGGAGGATCTGGTCCTTGCTCAGGCGCTTCTCCAGGCCGAGGGCGAGCTTCATCTCCCGCAGCTTGTCCCCGGTGGTCTTCTGGCCGTTGAGCACGACGTCGGACGCGTCACCCCGGGCGGTCCGGCTGTCGTTGAGAACATTGGTCACATACTGCTGGGTCAGGGTGGAGGCGCCCTGCCGGCCGCCCGAGGCGTTGCTGACGAGGGCGCGCATGATGCCCATCGGATCGATGCCGCCGTGTTCGTAGAAGCGGTAGTCCTCGATCGCCACGAGCGCGTTGCGCATGTCGGGAGCGATCTGCTTGAGCGTCACATCCTGGCGGTTCTCGCTGAAGACGGTGGCGATCTGCGAGCCGTCGGCGGCCAGGATCCTGCTCACCTGGCCCGGCGGGTTGATGGTGAGCTCCTCCGGCAGGCTGTCGAAGAACTGCACCGAGCCCTTGGTGGCGGCGTCCGTGGCGGCCACCAAGGGCGCCAGGAAACCGACCAGAAGCGCTCCGATCACGGCACTCACGGTGGTGAAGGCCAGGAGTCTTCCACCCACTCCGGCCACGGACTTCAGGACATTTCTCGCAGGACTCATCCCTTCGAGCCTAACGGAAGTGCCTGGACGGACGCTTCGAAGGTGACGTCCGTCAGCGGTAGAAACCCTCCCTCAGACGGACTCCGTGCTCCAGCCAGGCCTTCATCGCGGCGAGCATCCCGGTCCAGCCCATGCAGTTGCCGAAGGCCGCTGCGGCGCCGTCGTCGGTGGGCTTCCAGGCCTGTTCCCGCACCGCGACCTTGGTGCGGGCGCCGTCGTCCACGGAGGTGAACACGAAGTCGACCACCGTGCCGTCCTGCTCGACCGAGGTGCCGGGAGCTGCGCCCCAGCGCAGGGAGATCATCTCAGCGGGCTCTGCGCGAAGGACCGTGACGGGAAACGCCCCCGGGAAGTCCGCGAAGTCCCACTGGACGGTGGCGCCGGTCTCCAGGCGTCCGACTGCGCCCCCGGTGGTGAAGTACTCACTCAGAATGGCTGGATCCGCCACCGCTTCATAGACCTCTTCGATGGGACGCGCGATGAAGCCGAAGACCTCGAAGCGAAGTTCGGTCACCGGAGTCCCGCCGGCGCTGGGCTTCTGCGACGTGCTCGGCTCCTGCTGGGTGTCGTCCTGGTCTTCCATGAACTCTCCTTTTCTCAGGGCCCGCAGTCCGGACCGCAGGCGATGTCCACCAGTGCTTCGTCAGCCCGCGGCCTGGCGTCGTTCCGCGGGCCGCCGTCGCACGGCGATGGTCTTGAGGTGGTCGGGCCGGGCCGGGTCGAACCAGAGGTCCACGAGTTCACCGGTGACCACGGGATCGTCCGCGGTGATCATGGCCGGACGGCGGACGAACCGGCGGGTTCCGTTGAGGTCGTCGAAGGAGTAGGTGACGGAGGTGAGAATGCGGTTGGACTCGTGGAACCGGTCGTAGCCCTGGTTGGTGACCACGCCCGTGGTCAGACGGCCGCTCCGCATGGTCTCGTCCTCACGCCGTCGGTCGGCGGCCCGTGCGCCCCAGGAGACCACGGACAGGATCCCCAGGAACAGGGCGATCCCGGCCAGCCACCAAGTCCCGGGAATCATCCGCGGTTCCCGGAACCAGGCCGGGGCGGGCGCGACGACGGTCGTGCCGAAGGCGGCGGAGGCGCACGCGAGGGCCTGCGCGGCGCCGAAGCCGGGCAGTCGGGGATTGCGCACGGAGCGGGCGACCCAGGTGTTCAGGCCCACGATCGTCGCCCCGGCGGCGACCGTGAGCGCGGTGATCCGGAGGATCCACTGCCAGGGCTCCGGATCCTCGTTCTCCGTGTCGAGCACGGTCACGAACGCGGTGATGCTGTACGCGGTCACGAAAGCGCCGACGAGTACCGTGAGGCCTGGCCCCCACAGGTCCTGCGCCTGCGGGATCCTGGCAGCCTTGGCACGGGCGGCGGCATCCGGGTCGATGGTGCTCATGCAAGGATGCAAACACGATGCCCCGCGATCCGCAATGTCCCGGCGCCCCCGAGGGCCGGACCGGGGAGGATGTCAGGGGAGGATGCAGCCCTCGTGGGGGGAGTCGTCCGCGACCCAGAGGGCGTGCAGCGCCTGCTCGCCCAGCTCCGCGGTGTGGCCCTCCTGGCCGCCGGGAGGGGCCACATGAACCTGCAGCGCGCCGCTGAACGGCTTGCGTTCGCCGACCTCGACGACGGCGTCGACGTCCACGCCCTCGCGGCTGAGGTAGCGCAGAAGCTCCGGGTCGTCGTCGCTGATGCGCGTGATGTGCCCGTGGTGCCCCTCATCCAGCTCAGAGAGCAGCCGGGCCTCGGGCAGCGCGACGGTGCCATCGGCCGTGGGGATGGGGTCGCCGTGGGGATCACGGTCCGGGTGCCCGAGTTTCTCGGCCAGGCGTTCCACGAAGGTCTCGGAGACGGCGTGCTCGAGGAGCTCGGCTTCGTCGTGGACCTCGTCCCAGGCGTAGCCGAGTTCGCGCACGAGGAACGTCTCGATGAGGCGGTGGCGCCGCACCACGGCGAGGGCCAGGGTCCGGCCCTCCGCCGTGAGCGTCACGGCGCCGTAGGGCTTGTGGTCCACGAGCCCGAGGTCCTTGAGTTTGCGCACCATCTCGGACACGGACGAGTTCGCCACGCCCAGCCGCTGGGCCAGCTGCGTGCTGCTGATGGGCTTGTCCTGCCACTCGGTGAACGAGTAGATGACCTTGACGTAGTCCTCGATCGAGGAGGAGGCGACGGCAGACTTCACGGGCCCAGTTTAGTCGAGGCCGGTGACGGCTCCGGGGCGGCGACCGGCCGCCGTCGCGCCGGAGGCGCGCTTGCTCACCCGCCAGGGACGAACGTCAGCCAGATCAGGACCCCGTTGAGGACGATCACGAGGAGGGCGCTCACGGCCGCCGCCACCTGGAGCGCGGGATGGTCCGCGTGACGGCCCATGACGCGGCGGTCCCGGCTGAGGAGGAAGAGCGGGATCAGGGCGAAGGGGATGCCGAAGCTCAGGGCGACCTGGCTCAAAACCAGCACCTGGGTGGGGTCCATGCCGACCGCCAGGATGATCACGGCGGGGATGAGGGTCAGGACCCGGCGCAGCAGAAGCGGGATCTGCACCTTGAGCAGCCCGCCCATGATCGTGGCGCCGGCGTAGGACCCGACCGCGGTGGAGGCGAGGCCTGAGGCCAGCAGCCCGACGGCGAACACGGCGCCGATGACCGGGCCGAGCGTCGTCGTGATGGCGGCATGGGCGCCCTCGATGCTGTCGGTGCCCTCGCGGCCGCTCAGGGCGGAGGCCGCCAGCAGGAGCATGCCGATGTTCACGGCGCCCGCGATGGCCAAAGCGGAGACGACGTCCCAGCGGGTGGCCCCGATGAGACGGCTCAAGGTGCGCTCGTCCGGGGCGTCACTTCCCACGGGGCGGTGCCGGTCGCGGGAGAGGGCGGAGTGCACGTAGATCGCGTGGGGCATGACGGTCGCGCCGAGCATGCTCGCTGCCAGCATCACGGACTCGGTGCCCTGGAAACGGGGGACGAGGCCTCCCAGGACACCGCCGGCGCTGGGCGGGCTCACGATCAGGCCGCACAGGAAGCCCACTGTGATGACGGCGAGCAGGACGATGATCGCGTTCTCGAAACTGCGCTGCCGCCGCCGGTTCTGCATCAGGAGCAGGGCCATGGACGCCGCGCCGATGATGATGCCGCCGAGGGGAAGGGGGATGCCGAACAGCAGGTTGAGGGCGATGGCTCCGCCGACCACCTCCGCGAGATCCGTGGCGACGGCGACGGTCTCGGCCTGGAGCCAGAAGAGCCGCCGCCCCCAGGTGGGGAAGCGCTGCCCCAGGAGTTCCGGCAGGGAGTGTCCGGTGACCAGGCCGAGCTTGGCGGACTGGTACTGGACCATCACGGCCATGATGTTGGCGGCGACGAGGACCCAGACCAGCAGGTACCCGAACTGGGCGCCCGCGGTGAGGTTGGCCGCGACATTGCCCGGATCCACGTAGGCGATGGCTGCGACGAAGGCCGGTCCGAGGAGGAGGACTCCCGCGCCACGGCGCGGTGCGACGACTCCTGGGGACAGCTCGGTCTTCATCTCATCTCCTCTTGCTTAGGTATGCCGAACTAGATAATTTCGGCTTGCCTAAAAATCTAGAGTCGGAGTGCTGCCGACGCAAGTGTGACCGTCAGCGCCGCGTGGTCTTCCAGACGTAACAGCGATAGGGGAGCGTGAGGACCTCGCCGGGGTGGTGGCCGAGATGCTCGTAGAGGTACCACTGGAGGTTGCCGAGGACCTTCTCCCTGGTTGCGGGAGACGCGCGCAGATAGTAGCTCCGGGATTTGGTCAGCTCCAGGAGGTCTTCCGGCGTCACCTCGTCCTGCCACGGGATCACAGCGCCCTCCAGCTCGGTGAAGCCGGGCCCGACGGCGGGCACGAAGTGCGGTTTGATGACGTCGCCGGCGTGCATGATGCGGGACAGCCGGTGCACCCAGGGGACGGACGTGTCCAGTTGGTTCCAGATCAGGGCGAGGGTCCCGCCCGGCCTCAGGACCCGGACGGCTTCCGCGCTCGCCGCGAGAGGATCGAACCAGTGCCAGGCCTGGGCCACGGCGAGCAGATCGGCGGTCTCCGCGGGAAGGCCGGTGGCCTCCGCTGTTCCCTGCACGGTCGCGACGCCGGGGAGTTCCGCATGCAGCTGAGCCAGCATGTCCGCGGAGGGCTCCACGGCCGTCACGTCCAGGCCGAGCTCGACGAGCAGCGCCGTGTACTTCCCGGTGCCCGCGCCAACGTCGACGGCCGACCGCGCGCCGTCGGGCACGCACCACGTGGCCGACTCGGTGGGATAGGAGGGCCGGACCTGGGCGTAGTGCTCGCCGCCCCGTTCGAACGCGCGGCCCATCTCCCGGCGGGTGGTGGTGTCCATGCGGGGACCACCGGGCGGGGACACGTGACGGGCTGACATGCGGGCTCCTGGGCGACGACGGGGTCCGCCCGCGGAGCGCGCGGGCGGCTTGCCGTTTAAGGGTCGCACAGGGGCGGCCACGCCGGCCCCTGTGCGACCGGACGTGCCGCCTCGGAGGATCAGTCCGTGGTGCTGCAGGGCGCGGCGCCCGCCGTGCCGGGGGTGTTCGGCGCCCAGTGCGGGTAGCTGCGCTGGTCATTGGCGGGAACCCAGCGGCCGGCGTCCACGACGTAGTCCCAGCCGAGGCCGCGTTCGCGCAGCTGCCGGATCCCCTCGATGAGGCGCTCTGCGTCCTCGAGCCGGGAGCCCAGACCGAAGCTGGCGCGGAGCGACCCTGCGGGCAGCCCCAGCCGCTTGAGCAGCGGGTGGGCGCAGAACTTGCCGTCCCGGAGCCCGACCCCGTGCTCGGCGGAAAGGTATGCGGCCACGAGGCCGGCGTCGTAACCCTCCACGGAGAAGTTCACCACGCCGATCGAGTCGGTGGAATCGCTGAAGATCCGGTGCACGGTGACGCCGTCCAGAGCAGCGAGCCCGTCCTCCAGGTGGCGGCGGATGTCCGCCTCGTGCTGCTGCCAGGAGTCGTGGTCCAGGGACGCCAGGACCTGGGTCGCCCGGGCCAGGGTGGCCGCGCCGAGGACGTTGGGGGAGCCGCCCTCATGGCGCGCCGGGCCGGTGGTCCACACGACCGAGTCGAGGCGGGCCTCCCGCACGGCGCCGCCGCCGAGCAGGTGGGGAATGCCGGCGTCGAGCCAATCGGCACGGCCCACCAGGACTCCGGCGCCGAAGGGCGCGTACAGCTTGTGGCCGGAGAAGGCGAGGAAATCGACGTCGAGCGCGGTGATGTCGATCCGGCGGTGCGGCGCCAGCTGAGCGGCATCCACGACGATCCGGGCGCCGTACTCATGGGCCAGGGCGGCGAGCTCGGCGATGGGCAGGATTTCGCCGGTGACATTGGACGCGCCCGTCACGGCCAGAAGCGCGACACCGCCGGCCTCGAGTTCCTGCCGAAGGGCCTCCACGGTGGCCGCGATGGTCTCCCGCGCCACGAGGCTGCGGTGACCGACCCGCTGCCAGGGGAGCAGATTGGCGTGGTGCTCGATGTCCAGGTAGAGGACGTCGCCGGCCTGCTCGCCCTGGCGCTGTGGCAGGCAGCCCGCCAGCACGTTCAGGGAGTCGGTGGTGTTGCGCGTGAAGATCACCAGGTCATCCGGCCGCCCGCCCACGAAGTCGCGCACGATCTCCCGGGCGTTCTCATACACCGAGGTGCTGATCTGCGAGGCGTAGCCCGCGCCGCGGTGCACGCTCGCGTAGTACGGCAGGATCTCGTTCAGGTAGGCGGAGACCACGCTCAGCGCGGGGGCTGAGGCGCCGTAATCGAGGTTGGCGTACCGGACCGTGCCGCCCTGGATGAGCGGGGCCTGGATCTCCGCGCCGGTGACCGCGGCGAACGGATTGGCGGCCAGCGACGGCGCGTGGGCGCGTCCGGTTCCGGCGACGGCGGAGCGGGGGGCAAGGGTGTTGACGGACATGCTGGGACCTCTGCATCGTGGAGGGGGCCCGCACAGGCGGGCACCGCGCTTGCCGCACCACTTTCTGTGGCCGGCCTGGTCGTCACCCGGGGCACCCCACCGCGTCTGGAGGGTTGCCGGCCAGCAAACCGGGGTTTAGCGCTGGCACTCGTGACCTGATTACGAGAGTAAAACAGCGGCGCGTCCCCGAAGGAACGCGCCGCGAATATTACGTGGAATATGACCTGCTCAGGGGGCCTGCAGCAGATCGTCGAGGCCGGGATTGAGCCGGCGGAGGAACTCTGAGTGGAGGATGCCGTTGCTGGCCACCGCGTTGCCGCCGAACGGTCCGTCCTGCCCGTCCAGCGAGGTGAACCGGCCGCCGGCCTCGGTCACGATCGGCACGAGTGCCGCCATGTCATAGAGGTTCAGCTCCGGCTCGCACGCGAGGTCCACGGCGCCTTCGGCCAGGAGGCAGTAGGACCAGAAGTCGCCGTAGGCGCGGGTGCGCCAGACCGTGTCCTGAAGGTCGAGGAACTCGTCCCGCAGGCCGAGCTCCTTCCAGCCGCCCAGGCTGGAGTAGGAGAGGGAGGCGTCCTCGAGGCGGTGCACATCGGACACCTTCAGCCGGGTGGCCGAGGCGAGGGAACGGCCCGTGTAGGCCCCGTGGCCCTTGGACGCCCACCAGCGGCGGCCCAGGGCGGGCGCGCTCACGACGCCGACCACCACCTGGTCGTCCTCGATGAGGGCGATCAGCGTGGCCCAGACCGGCACGCCGCGCACGAAGTTCTTGGTGCCGTCGATCGGATCGATGACCCAGCGGCGGGAGGAATGGCCCGTGGTACCGAACTCCTCGCCGATGACGGAATCCCGGGGACGGGCCCGGGACAGCTGGGCGCGGATGTACTCCTCGGCGCTCCGGTCCGCGTCGCTCACCGGCGTCAGATCAGGCTTGGTCTCGACCTTCAGATCCTGGGCTTTGAAGCGCGCCATGGTCTGGGCATCCACCTGGTCCGCCATGACATGGGCAAGCCGGAGGTCATCGGTGTAGTTCTGGGAGGAGTCCATCATGGGTTAAACCGTACCCACAAAGCGCGCGTCCCAGCTCATCCGGGGCACGGACGTGACCGCGCCGTCAGGGGGTGCCGAGCTCCTTGGCCTCGCGTTCCTCCTGCGTTCCGGCATCCAGCACCCGGCGGAGCGACTCCAGCCGGGAGGCGCCGGCGGGCCCGGCGTGTCCCTCGGCCACCCAGGCGTCCAGGCCGCAGCCGATCGCCTGCGCGCCGTGCTTGCAGCCGCGCTCGCAGGCCTCGGTGCCGGGCGCCAGATCAGGGAACGCCTGCAGGATGCGTTCGGGATCCACGAGCGCTAGGCCGAAGGACCGGACACCGGGCGTGTCCACGATCCACGTCCCGGGGCGCGCCCCCGGCATCTGGAGTGCCAGGGCGGAGCTGGAGGTGTGGCGGCCACGTCCCGTGACCGCGTTGACCTGGCCGGTGGCCCGTTCGGAACCGGTGAGGGCGTTGACCATGGTCGACTTGCCGACGCCGGAGTGCCCCAGGAGGACGCTCACGGAGCCGTCGAGCTCCTCCCGGAGCTCCTCGACGGCGGTGCCGAGCAGCGAGGCGGAGCCGCCGTCGGCGCTCCGGGCGTCGATGCCGCTCGCGCCGGCCTCCGTGGTGCGGCTGATGATGACTTTGAGGTCCAGGGCCTGGTAGTTCGCCAGCAGTTCGGCGGGGTCCTTCACATCGGCCTTGGTGATGAGCAGGATGGGCTCGATCCCGGCGTCGTAGGCCGCCACGAGGGCGCGGTCGATGAAGCCCGTGCGGGGCTCGGGGTTCGCGGCGGCGACCACGACCACGAGCTTGTCCGCATTGGCGACGACGACGCGCTCCACCGGATCGGTGTCGTCCGCGCTGCGCCGCAAGAGGGTCTTCCGGGGTTCGATGCGGACAAGCCGTGCCAGCGTGTCCGGATCGCCCGAGACATCGCCCACCAGCGCCACGAAATCACCGACCACCACCGGATTGCGCCGGAGCTCCTTGGCCCGCGCCGCGATCACCGTCCGCTCCTGCGGCGTCCCCTCGTCCAGGACGGCGGTGTAGCGGCCGCGGTCCACGGTGATGATCCGCCCGATCACCGCGTCCGAGTGGCTCGGGCGGTCCTTGGTGCGGGGCCGGGAGCCACGTTTGCTCGGCCGGAGCCGGACGTCGGATTCATCCCACGAGGACAGCGACCGTGCAGAGTTTCCGCGCCCCACGTCAGGAGACCGCCTGGGTTCCGGGGGCCGTGGTCGCTCCCGTGCTGCCGGAGGCGCCATCCAGCATGGCGCTCCAGAGCGCGGGGAAGTCAGGCATGGTCTTGGCGGTGGTGGCGATGTCCTCCACGAAGGTGTCCGGCACGGCCAGACCCCAGATCGCTCCCGCGGTGGCCATGCGGTGGTCCGCATAGCTGTCCAGCACGGCGCCGTGCAGGGCGGCGGGCCGGATGATCAGGCCGTCGGCGGTCTCCTCCGCATCGCCGCCCATGCGACGGATCTCGGTGACGAGCGCCTCGAGGCGGTTGGTCTCGTGACCGCGCAGATGAGCGATGCCGCTCAGGCGCGACGGCGAGTCGGCCAAGGCGCACAGCGCGGCGACCGTCGGCGCCAGTTCGCTCGTGTCGGCGAAGTCGCCGCCCAGGATCCGGGGTCCGCCCTGCACCACGAGGGTGGTGCCGTCCAGGGTGACCGTGGCGCCCATCCGGGTGAGGATGTCACGCCAGAGATCTCCCACCTGCGTGGTGGGACTCGGCCAATGCGGCACGCGGACGGTGCCGCCCGTGACGAGCGCCGCGGCGAGGAACGGACCGGCGTTGCTGAGGTCCTGCTCGATCCGGACGTCGAAGGCGCTGATGGGGCCAGGGGAGACGAACCAGTGATCCGGCACGGAGTCGTCCACCGTGACGCCCAGGGACCGGAGGACCTCGACGGTCATCCGGATGTGATCCAGGCTGGGCACGGGCTTGCCCGCGTGCTCAATGTGGAGGCCGTCCTCGAAGCGGGCGCCGACCAGTAGGAGGGCCGAGACGAACTGGCTGCTCCCGCTCGCGTCGATGATCACGTGGCCGCCGGGGACGGAGCCTTCCCCGCGCACGGTGAAGGGGAGCGCCGCCGGGGCGCTGCCGTCGTCGGACGTCAAAGTGATGCCGAGCGCCGAGAGCGCCTGGATGATCGCGCCCATGGGGCGCTGACGGGCGTGGGGGTCTCCGTCGAAATGGGTGTCACCCCGGCGCAGGGCCGCCAGTGGTGGGACGAACCGCATGACCGTCCCGGCGAGCCCGCAGTCCACGCTCACCGGAGAGGCGGGGGCGTCCTGGGGGATCGGCGTGATGAGCAGATCGGGACCGAAGGACCCGTCCCTGGGCACCTCCTCCACGGTGGCGCCCAGGCTGCGCAGGGCCGCGATCATCAGAGCCGAGTCGCGGGAGTGCAGAGGTGCGCGGAGCCGGGAAGGGCCGTCCGCCAGCGCGGCCAGCACCAGGTAGCGGTTGGTGAGGGACTTGGAACCCGGCACGGAGACGGTCGCGTCGACCGGTCCGGAGGCCAGGGGAGCCGCCCAGGGCTGAGCGGCGGGGACATGCTGCGGCACGAATCAGTCTCCCTTGGCGGCACCGGCGCCACCCTCGGGCCGGTGCTGCACACGCCAGACGAGGCTCGGCTTGCCCGCGGTGTCCACCACGGCGAGCAGTGCGGCGCCGTTGAGCGAGAGGTTCTTCAGCAGCTGACTGCGGCGGGCCGCGCGGCCCTCTTTGGTGGTCGCGTCGGCGGCGCGGTACTCGAGGGCAGTGGTGCACGCGGCGGAGGCGGCGAGCACCAGGGCGGCGAGCCGCGGCAGCTTGCCGAGCGCGAAGAGCGCGCCGGCGCCGAGCTGCGCGCCACCGGCGGCGCGGTTCAGGAAGGCGTCTCCGAGTTCCACGGGCAGGGTGTCCGCCACGCGGCGCGCCAGCGCGGCGGGCCGGACGGTGGGATCCTGCGCCTTCTTGATCTTGTGGATGCCGTCAGCGATGAAGCTGCTGGCGAGGAGCGGGCGGGCAAGGAATCGAACCACGGACACGAGACCTCCTGGAGAGATGGTTCACCTGGTGGGTCGCGGGACAGGAGCGCCCGGACTATCTCTAGTCTTGCATCTTTGCGGAATAATTGCGCCGCGGCAGCGGTTGTCCGAAGCAGTGATGACACGAGGAGAAGCCTCGTGCGGAGGATGTTTCAGGAGTGCCCATGCCCGTGGTCTTGGATCGCCCGGCAGCACCCGTGGTCCGGGCCGGTGGTTCCCCGGTTCCGGCGCTGCCCGCGGGGCTAGACTGGGACGCGATGAACACCACGGAATCGGAGAACCCCGGGTCCGGAGCCGCCGCGGCCCGGACGACGGACGAAGAAGCAACGGGGCGGTCCGCCTCGGACAGCAGTGCGGTGGACGTCGCGTCCGAAAGTGATGACCAGCGACGTGCCCGTTTCGAGCGGGACGCCATGCAGTACGTGGACCAGCTGTATTCGGCGGCCATGCGCATGGCCCGGAACCCCGCCGATGCTGAGGATCTGGTGCAGGAGGCCTACACCAAGGCGTTCTCGGCCTTCCACCAGTACAAGCCCGGAACAAACCTGAAGGCCTGGCTGTACCGCATCCTGACCAACACGTACATCAACCTCTACCGCAAGCGGCAGCGCGAGCCCCTGCAGTCTCATGGCGAGACGATCGAGGACTGGCAGCTGGCGCGGGCGGAGTCCCATACGTCCACCGGCCTCCGCTCCGCAGAGACGGAAGCCCTGGACCACCTGCCGGACTCGGACGTCAAGCGGGCCCTGCAGGCCATTCCGGAGGAGTTCCGGCTGGCGGTGTACTTCGCGGACGTCGAAGGCTTCGCCTACAAAGAGATTTCAGAAATCATGAATACCCCGATCGGGACGGTCATGTCGCGCCTGCACCGTGGACGCCGGATGCTCCGCGAGATGCTGGCGGAGTACGCGGCTGAGCGGGGGATCGGCGTGCGGCGCACCGCAGCTGACACGGCACCAGTGGAGAAAGCGAAATGAAAGACTGCCAAGGCCTGGGCGATTGCGAAGACGCCCGTATTGAACGCATCTACGAATACCTCGACGGCGCGCTGCCCCGCGCCGACGTGGAGGAGATCAAGGATCACCTGGCGAACTGCCCCAACTGCCTGGAGCAGCATGACCTCGAGTGCATGATCCGCTCCATGGTGAAGCGTTCCTGCACGGAGGCCGCTCCGGATCAGCTCAAGCAGAGCATCCTGGAGAGGATCCACGCCGCGCGCGCTTGATCTTCTGAAACGCCGGGTGCCGCACGCTGTGCGCTGCGGATTCCGGTGAGAGCCCCCGGGCCCGTCCCTCGTGGACAGGCCCGGGGGCTTTCGCATGCCCGGTTCCAGACGTGCTGGAAGGAGAGTCGTCCCGGAGTCGCCTCTTGTTAATTGTTTAACTTTTTCTGTAACAGTCATTGAAGAGGACTGTGACGATCTGGTCTTGTGGAAGTGATCACAGCCCGGCCGACCCGGCCCGGGCGTCCTGTGGTCCTCGCACCTCCACCCTGAAAGGTGACCACCATGAGAAAGAAGATCGTGAGCGCGGCCTCCGCCAGCGCCCTGACCCTGGGTCTGGGGCTCTTCGGTGTGCTGCTTCCCGCCAGCCCGGCGCAGGCGGCCATCACCCCGACTGCGACGGACTCCGACGGCGACGGCCTGCCCGACGCCTGGGAGACCAACGGCGTCGACACGAACGGGGACGGGGTCATCGACCTCGACCTCCCCGCGCTGGGGGCCGACCCCCACCGGGCGGACCTCTTCGTCGAGCTGGACTACATGCCCGGCCTCCTGCCCTCCACCGCGGAGCTGGACAGGATCCGGCAGGGCTTCGCCGACCTTCCCGTCAACAACCCCGACGGCACGACGGGCGTGACGATCCACCTCGACGCGGGATCGGCACGTGGAGCGGCCTACGACCTGGGCGGCGGCAATGAGATCCCCTACAAGCAGAACCTGAGCGGCGTGGACGAGGTCCGCACGCTCCGCCAGCAGTACTCCGATGCGAACCGTGCCAATGTCTTCCACTACGCGGTGTTCGGGGACAGCTACGGCAACAGCTCGTCCTCGGGACAGGCCTGGATCAACGGGCTGGAGCTCCTGGTGACGGTGGGACCCCGCTACTGGGGCAACGCCAGCAGCGACACCCGCGTGGGCACCTTCATCCACGAGCTCGGGCACAACCTCGGTCTGACGCACGGGGGCGCCGACAACGTCAACAACAAGCCGAACTACCTGAGCATCATGAACTACTCGTACCAGCTCACGGGAGTCCCGCAGACCGCCGGAGGGGCCTACTTCGGGTACTCCACCCGCTCGCAGATCAGCCTGAATGAGGCGGCCCTCAACGAGGCGGCCGGTCTCGGCCCCGCGGCGGCGGGCAACCAGCTGTACTGGTGGACCGGCGGCACGCGGCATCAGGCCCGGGCCGACGCCGCGATCGACTGGAACTGGAACGGCGCCATCAACGCGGGCACCGTGAGGCAGGACATCAACAAGGACAACGCGGTGGGCACCCTGAACGCCCCGAACGATCTGCAGAACCTGAGCCTCGCCGTCGGCACCAAGGGCAAGGCGTACAGCGGTCGCACTGCCCGCAGCGCACCGGCCCCGCTCGTGGCCGAGTCGAATGAGCTCACCTACGAACTGGCCCGGCAGCTCCACCCGGACAAGGTCCCGGCGAAGCGCTGAGCGGCGTGAGCGTGCCGAACGCCTGCTCACACCCTGAAGGCCCGACGTCGGCCCTCACCCCCGTGCCGACGGCGCGGTTTCGCTCCGGTCCCCTCCATATGGGAGACTTGAGGGCAGCTCTTTGAGAGTCGAGAACAGAAGGAGTCCAGCTATGAGCAAGCGTGCACGCAAGCGTCGTGATCGTAAGCGTGGCGGTGCCAACCACGGCAAGCGCCCCAACACCTGAGACTGACTGCCGCCCGGTGCGGCAGCTCATCTCAGCGTGACGCTGAACAGTCGGGCCCTGGAACCATCGCGGTTCCAGGGCCCGACGCGTCTGTCCGCCACGCGGATTCCGGGTGGGATCAGTTCCTGAAGAGCTCCTTCGCCTCCGCGCGGGCCCTGTCCAGGATCGTGCGCAGGGATTCCAGCTCACTCTCGGTCAGCTCGCCGTGCGCCTTGCGGAGCCTCACCAGCATCAGGAGCTCCGACCGGAAGCCTGTGATGAGCTGTTCCGCGGCCTGACTGAGTGCGGTGGCCCGGGCCTGCGATGCGGAAGTTCCCGGCTTCACATACCCGTGATGCGCGGCCTCGGCGCGAGCCTGGCGGGTGGTGGAGGCCAGTTCCTCGCGGAGGGAGCGCATATTGCTCCCGATGTCCTCCCGCAGGGTGTCCGCCAGGCGCCGGACGGACGCCGAGATGTCGTTCTCGACCCCGGACAGCTCCTCCCGGCGACTCTCGAGTTCGCGCCGGCCGGCGTCGGTCAGGCTGTAGCTCGTGCGCCGTCCGTCCACCTGGGTGCTGACGAGTCCTTCCTCCTCGAGCTTCGCGAGCCGAGGATAGATGGTTCCGGCGCTGGGGGAGTAGGTCCCGTTGAAGCGGTCGCTCAGGGCCTTGATGAGGTCGTAGCCGTGCTTGGCGCCGTCCTCCAGCAGGGCCAGAAGGTAGAGGCGCAAGGCGCCGTGGGCGAAGACGGGGGGCATTACCGTGCTCCTTCCTCTGCCGGGGCGTGGACCACCGAGACGTCGCCGGACACGGAGTTGGTGCGGAGCACCAGGAGATGCTCCTCCGGGCCGACGATCGTAGCCACGGTGTTCTTGACGGGCATGTAGCGCTGCGTGTCGATGATGACCTGGCCGGAGCCGGTCTTCGCCTTCAGGTCGACGCCCACGGTGTGGGGGAGCCGGATGGTCATGTCGCCCGAGACGGTGTTCGCGCCGATGTCCTGGGTGTCCTCGGAGACGTCCAGGAGGATCTCGCCGCTGACGTTGTTGAGCCGGACGTGGTTGAGGGCGCCGGTGGCCGTGACAGCTCCGGACACGGTGTTCACGGACAGGCTGCCTCGGTGATTGCGGATGATCGCTTCGCCGCTGACCGAGTTCACGTCCAGGTGGGAGGCGGTCTGATCGGCCACCACGTCACCGGACACCGTGTTGAGGGAGGTCTTGGCGGTGGTCCCGGAGACCAGGCCGCCGCCGGCGACGGTGGACGCGTCCACCTGGATGCCCGCGGGCACCGCGATGCTGATGATGACCGAGTTCTCCTGGGACTGGGTCACGGTGTTCATGACGTTCTTGAACCAGCCCTGGGGGCCCGGCTCCTGGTGCCGGACCTCGAGCCGTCCGGCATTGAAGCTGACGTCGAGGGGATCCCCGGAGATCTCGGACACCTCGATGCGGGTGATGCTGTCCTCGTGGGTGACCACGTCGAAGCGCCCGTGCACGATGCCGAGCTTCAGGGACGTCACGCCTTCGATGTCGATCGTCTGTGGACCGGTGACGGACCAGCGTTCCTCTGCCATGTTCTCCTCCTCGAATCTTGCGATATATCGCGTTTGTGATTTCACGATATATCGCGATATATCGCGAGTCAAGAGGTTCCTTAAACGCACTGAGTGCTCAGTTGTTGCGGGTGTCGGCGTTCGACACCCGCAACAACTGAGCACTCAGTGTGGGAAGCGGGAGGGGGTCAGTCCGTGGGCTCCGCGATGTTGAGCCACTGGAACCAGCCGCGGTGCAGGACGAGCCAGGCCATCAGGCCGTAGCCGGCCTGGCCGGGCGCGCCGGCGTTCGCCGCGAGATCGTTGCGCCACTGCTCGTGATTGAGCAGGGGAGCGAACGTGTCGACATACAGGTGGTGCCGGCGGGTGGTCACGTCCGCGAACGCCGTGTTGAGTTCGGCTAGGCGCCGGTTCTTGGCGGGGTCGAGGCTGGGGGGAGGACCCACCACGAAGACGGAGACGCTCGCCTGCGACGCGTGATCCAGGATGTTCGCCAGATTCAGGCGGCTGCGCGCGGTGGAGAGCCCGAAATCGATGTCACGTCCGGAGAGACCGATCACCAGGCGGTTCTCGTAACCCTGACCGAAACGCCGGCCCGTCTCATCCGCCCAGCGCGCGGACAGACCCTCGGTGCCCTCTTCGGGACAGGGGAGCGAATAGCTCTCCAGGGCGAACTGGTCTCGCGGCGTGCGCGCCAGGACCCGTCCGTACCAGCCCAGCGCGCGGGGGTCGCCGAGTCCTGCCAGCAGTTCATCGCCGATCGCGGCGATTCGAAGTTTCCTGTCCTCCACAATGTCCTTTCGCGCAGCTGAAGCGCCGTGTCCGGCGCAGCGTCCCCACTCCATTAAACGACAGACGCCCGCCGCCTGTGCCACGAAGCGCAGGTGACGGGCGTCTGTGAGCCGCGACGCGCCGTCGTCGTCGCCAGTCGCAGGACATTGACGACGACGGCGCGTCGGCCGGGTCAGGCGCGGTGGTCGAAGGCCTGCTGCAGGAGCAGTGCGTTCTCGGCCGCGTGCCGCTTGCCGGTGCCGGCAGCGGTCGAGGCGGAGGCGCGGCGGCTGACCAGGCGGACCGGGCGGTCCAGGGACGGCACCAGGTTCAGGGCCATGAAGCTCCACGGGCCCTGGTTGGCGGGCTCGTCCTGGGCCCAGACGACATCGGCGTTCGGGTACTTCGCCAGCTCCGCGCGGATCTCCTCTTCGGGCAGCGGGTAGAGCTGCTCGACGCGGACGATCGCCGTGCTGGTGTCCTGGGCCTTGTCGCGGTTGGCCAGCAGGTCGTAGTACAGGCGTCCTGCGACCAGGATGACGCGCTTCACGGCTGCCGGCTCCAGCTCGGCGTGATCGCCGATCACCGGCTGGAAGCCGCCCGTGGTGAAGTCGCTCACCGAGCTGGCGGCACCCTTCAGACGGAGGAGCTGCTTCGGGGTGAAGACGATCAGCGGCTTGTGCGGGCGGCTGTAGGCGTGGCGGCGCAGCAGGTGGAAGTGGTTCGCCGCGGTCGTCGGCTCCGCCACCACCATGTTGTTCTCCGCGCACATCTGCAGGAAGCGCTCGATGCGGGCCGAGGAGTGGTCCGGGCCCTGACCCTCGTAGCCGTGGGGCAGCATGAGGACGAGCGAGGAGCGCTGGCCCCACTTCTGCTCGGCGGAGGAGATGAACTCGTCGATCACGGTCTGAGCGCCGTTCACGAAGTCACCGAACTGCGCCTCCCACATGACGAGGGCGTCCGGACGCTCGACCGAGTAGCCGTATTCGAAGCCCATGGCCGCGTATTCGGAGAGCAGCGAGTCGTAGATCCAGAGCTTGGCCTGGTCCTCGGAGAGGCTGTCCAGCGGGGCCCATTCCTTGCCCGTCTTGCGGTCGTGGAACACCGCGTGACGCTGCACGAACGTGCCGCGGCGGGAATCCTGGCCGGTCAGGCGGACGGGGACGCCCTCCATGACGAGCGAGCCGAAGGCCGCGATCTCGCCGAAGCCCCAGTCGATGCCGCCGTCGACGGACATCTGCGCACGCTTCTCGAGCAGCTGCTTGAGCTTGGGGTGGACGGTGAAGCCCTCGGGGATGTTGAGGAAGGCCTTGCCGATGTGGGCGAGGGTCTGTGCGCTGATCGCGGTGGTGCTCGGCGTGTTGACCATGCCGTCGTTGCGCTGCGCCATCGGCCGCTCGATGCCGGACACGGCCGCGGAATCCGAGGTGATGACCGGGATCGGGGAGGTCTGGGCGGCGTGGGTCTCCGCGAAGACGCGCTCCAGGCGCTCCTGGTAGTCGCGCAGCAGCTGCTCCGCTTCTTCCTCGGTGATGTCGCCACGGCCGATCAGGGCCTCGGTGTACAGCTTGCGGACGCTGCGCTTGGCTTCGATCAGGTTGTACATGAGCGGCTGGGTCATCGAGGGGTCGTCACCCTCGTTGTGACCGCGGCGGCGGTAGCAGACCATGTCGATCACGACGTCCTTGTGGAACCGCTCGCGGAACTCGAAGGCGAGCTGCGCCACACGGACCACGGCCTCCGGGTCGTCGCCGTTCACGTGGAACACCGGCGCCTGGATCATCTTCGCGACGTCCGTGGAGTACGTGGAGGACCGCGAGGAGGACGGCGACGTGGTGAAACCGACCTGGTTGTTCACGATCACGTGGATGGTGCCACCGGTGCGGTAGCCGCGCAGCTGGGAGAGGTTGAGCGTCTCCGCCACCACGCCCTGGCCCGCGAAGGCCGCGTCGCCGTGGACCAGGATGGGCAGGACCGGGAAGGCGGTGCCCTGGTCGAGCAGATCCTGCTTGGCGCGGACGATGCCTTCCAGCACCGAGTCCACGGCCTCCAGGTGGGACGGGTTGGCGGCCAGGTACACCTTGGTGGTGTTGCCCGACTCGGAGGTGAAGGTGCCCTCGGTGCCGAGGTGGTACTTCACGTCACCGGATCCCTGGACGCTGCGCGGGTCCTGCGTGCCTTCGAACTCGCGGAACACCTGGGCGTAGGTCTTGCCGGCGATGTTGGTCAGCACGTTGAGGCGGCCACGGTGGGCCATGCCGATCGCGACCTCGTCGAGGCCCTTGTCCGCAGCGTCCGAGATGATCGCGTCCAGCAGCGGGATGAGGGACTCGCCGCCCTCCAGGGAGAAGCGCTTCTGCCCGACGAACTTGGTCTGCAGGAAGGTCTCGAAGGCCTCCGCGGCGTTCAGACGGGAGACGATGCGCAGCTGCTCCTCGCGGCTCGGCTTGGAGTACGGGTGCTCCAGCTCATCCTGGAACCACTGGCGTTCCTCGGGATCCTGGATGTGCATGTACTCGATGCCGGTGGTGCGGCAGTAGGCGTCGCGCAGGACGCCGAGGATGGTGCGGAACTTCAGGAACTGCTTGCCGCCGAAGCCGCCGGTGGGCCACTCGCGGTCCAGGTCCCAGAGGGTCAGGCCGTGGTTGAGCACATCCAGGTCCGGGTGCTTGCGCTGGACGTACTCGAGCGGATCGGTGTCCGCCATGAGGTGGCCGCGCACGCGGTAGGAGTGGATGAGCTGCTGGATGCGGGCGACCTTGTTGATCTCGTCGGCCGGATCGACCTGGACGTCCGGACTCCAGCGCACGGGCTCGTACGGGATGCGGAGCTCTTCGAAGATCTCGTCGTAGAAGTTCTGCTCGCCCAGCAGGAGCTGGTGGACGATCCGCAGGAATTCGCCGGAACCGGCGCCCTGGATGACGCGGTGGTCATAGGTGGAGGTCAGGGTGATGATCTTGCCCACAGCCATCTCGGCGAGCTTCTTCTCGCTCGAACCCTGGAACTCGGCCGGGTACTCGAGAGCGCCGACGCCGATGATCGCGGCCTGGCCCTTGGACAGACGCGGGACCGAGTGCACCGTTCCGATGCCGCCCGGGTTGGTCAGGGAGACCGTGGTGCCGGAGTGGTCGTCAGCGGTCAGCTTGCCGTTGCGGGCGCGCTTGATGAGGTCCTCATAGGTGCGCCAGAACTCGGCGAACCGCAGGGTCTCGGCCTTCTTGATGTTCGGCACCACGAGCAGGCGGCTGCCGTCGGGCCGGGGCATGTCGATCGCGATGCCGAAGTTCACGTGGGCGTTCTCGACCGCGACCGGCTTGCCGTCCTGCACGTCGTAGGTGACGTTCATGGAGGGGAACTGCTTGAGCGCCTTGACCACGGCGAAGCCGATGAGGTGCGTGAAGGAGACCTTGCCGCCACGGGCGCGGGCCAGGTGGTTGTTGATGACCACGCGGTTGTCGATCAGGAGCTTGGCCGGGACGGCGCGCACACTGGTCGCCGTGGGGACCTCGAGGCTGGTGATCATGTTGGCCGCGATGGCCTTCGCTGGGCCGCGGAGGACCTGGACCACGTTCTCTTCTTGCGGACCGGACTCCGCGGGAGCGCTCTTGGGCAGCTGGGCGGGGATGGGCGCGGTGGCCGTGGTGCGGTTGCCGTCCTTCGCGACGACGCGCGGCGGGGCCTTGGGAGCGGGCGCGGCGGGGCTTTCCTGGGCCGGGGCGGCGGGTGCCGGAGCGGCAGGCGCCGGTGCAGCGGCGGCGGGCGGCGCCGTCGCGGGAGCAGGGGAGGCGGGGGCCTCGGTCGCAGTGGCGGTCTTGGTCGCCGTGGCCACGGTCGGCAGCACCTGAGTCTGCGTCGACGGGGCCGGGTTGCCTGAACCGTAGTTCTCGAAGACAGACCACCACTTGGAGTCCACAGAGTTCTTGTCTTTCAGAAACTGCTCGTAGAGCTCATCTACAAGCCACTCATTTCCGCCGAACTCTTCGGGTAGACGGTGGTTTGGCTGCTCTGGCACGTGATACGCCTCTTCCATTTTTGTTTGCCCGCTGGAATGAGAGCCGGCCTCGGTGCCGGCCTGGTCCAGTGCCGGGTTGCGTGAACCCAGACCTTTGCCAGTCTAGTGACGACGCTTGCTGAGGGCTAATCTACAGAGCGTAAAAGTTTGCGTGCCATCCGGGCCCGCCTCTGGATAGACTGGTCTTCTTATGGACAGTCATTCCAGGTGCCGGCCTGGACGCTCCCGACGCCGCCGCAGCCATGCTGCCCCCGCGGCGTCCGATCCAGCCGGCAGACCCCGATCCCATGCCCATCCACCCACCCGCGGACTGACCGCTGCCAGCCGAGGGGGTGACCACGCTCCATGGAATGGCTCTTCCTCGTCTTCGGCATCCTGCTGATCTTCGGCACCGGCTTCTTCGTGGCCGTGGAGTTCTCCCTCGTGGCGCTCGACCAGGCGCAGGTCCAGGCCGCCGTCGACGACGGTGACGAGGCCGCGAAACCCCTGCTGGCCTGCCTGAAGTCCCTTTCCACTCAGCTCTCCAGCTGTCAGCTGGGCATCACCCTGACCACGCTGCTCACGGGCTACGTGCTGGAACCGTCGGTCGGCAGCCTGCTGAAGGAACCCCTCCGGGGGCTCGGCCTCGCCGATCCGACGCCGGTGTCCCTGGTGATCGCGATGATCGCCGCCACCGTGTTCTCCATGATCCTGGGTGAGCTGGTGCCGAAGAACCTCGCGATCGCCCAGGCGATGGCGGTCGGCAAGGCGGTGGCACGCCCGCAGCTGGTGTTCACCATGATCTTCAAGCCCGCGATCATAGTCCTCAACGGCTTCTCCAACAAGGTGCTCGGCATCTTCGGCCTGGAGGCCAAGGAGGAGATCTCCGGCGCGCGCACCCCGGACGAGCTCGCCTCGCTCGTGCGCCGTTCCGCGGAGATGGGGACGCTGGATCCCGGCACCGCCGAGTTCCTGGCGCGGACCCTGCGCTTCTCCGACAAGACCGCGGCCGACGTCATGACCCCGCGTTTCCGCATGGAGACGCTGGACGCGGTGGAGCCGGTGACCGCCGTCGTCGACGCGGCCCGCGCCACCGGCTATTCCCGCTTCCCCGTCACCGGAGAGTCCGTGGACGACATCAGGGGAGTGGTGCACATCAAGAAGGCCGTGGCCGTGCCGACGCCCAAGCGCGCCGAGCTGGAGGTCGGATCCCTCATGACCGAGGTGTTCCGGGTTCCGGAGACCATCCCGCTTGACGATCTGATCGCCGAGCTGCGCGCCTCCAACATGCAGCTGGCCGTGGTGCTGGACGAGTACGGTGGCACCGCCGGCGTCGTGACGCTGGAGGACCTGGTCGAGGAGATCGTGGGCGAGGTCGCCGACGAGCATGACCGGCGGAGGCCGGGCGTGCTCCAGGGCGCCGACGGCCGCTGGTTCTTCCCCGGCCTGCTGCGTCCGGACGAGGTCGGGGCCCAGATCAAGGGCCTCGTGATCCCCGAGGACGGTTCGTATGAAACGGTGGGTGGCTTCGTGATGAGCAGCCTGGGACGCATCCCGGTGGCCGGCGATCACGTGGCGGTCCACGGCGGCGAACTGCGCGTGGTGCGGATGGACGGACGCCGGGTGGACCGGCTCGCCTTCCTGCCCCGTGACGAGGAGACCGTGGAGGGGGAGCGCCATGAGTGACTGGATGGGAATCCTCTGGCTGGTGGTGCTGCTGCTCGGCAACGCGTTCTTCGTGGCGGCGGAGTTCGCCATCATGTCCGCGCGGCGCAGCCAGATCGAGCCCTTGGCCGAGGCGGGGTCGCGACGCGCGGCCACCACCCTGAAGGCCATGGAACAGGTCTCGCTCATGCTCGCCTGTGCGCAACTCGGCATCACGGTGTGCTCGCTGCTCATCCTGCAGGTGGCCGAACCGGCCATCCACCACCTGATCGCGGAGCCGCTGGAGCATCTCGGCATTCCGGAGACGCTCGCCGGCGCGCTGGCGTTCGCCGCGGCACTGATCGTGGTGACCTTCCTGCACGTGACCTTCGGCGAGATGGTGCCGAAGAACATCTCGGTGTCCGCCGCGGACAAGGCGGCCCTGCTGCTGGCCCCCGTGCTGGCGGCACTGGCGACCATGCTCCGTCCGGTCGTGGCCACGCTGAACTGGTGCGCCAACCACGTGCTGAAGCTCATGCGCGTAGAGCCGAAGGACGAGGTGACCTCGACCTTCACGCTCGAGGAGGTGCAGTCGATCGTCCACGAATCCACGCGGCACGGCCTCGTGGAGGACGACGCCGGCCTGCTCACCGGGGCGCTGGAGTTCTCCGAGCGCCGTGCCTCCCAGGTCATGGTCCCGCTGGACCGCCTGGCCACGCTCAGTGAGGACGCCACCCCGCAGCAGTTCGAGCGGATGGTCGCCAGGACCGGGTACTCCCGCATCCTGCTCAAGGATGACGAGGGGGAGCTGTCCGGGTATCTCCACATCAAGGACGTCATCTCCATCCCGGAGTCCCAGTACGACCAGCCCATCGCCGTGGTCCGCCAGCGTTCGCTGGTGAACATCGACCCGGAGATGGAGATCGAGGACGTGCTGGCCCGGATGCAGAAGAGTGGGTCCCACGTGGCCCGGGTGGTGGACGGACAGGGGCACACCCTGGGCGTCCTCTTCCTCGAAGACGTCATCGAGGAACTCGTGGGGGAGATCCAGGACGAGACGCAGGCGAAGGACGCCGTGCGGTACTGGGAGAGTCAGCGGACGCCTGAGGATCAGTGAGTTCCGCCCTTAAATGGAAATGATTCTCATTTAGGTCTAGGCTGGGGGAAGCAACCTTCCCCCAGCCTGAACCAGAGGTGCCCGTGCAGTCCCGAAAGAACCTGCAGTTCCGCAAGAAGACCTTGACCTTGACCGCGCTGTCCGGCGTCGTCCTCCTCGGCGTCGCCGCCTGCTCCACCCCCGGCAGCAGTGCCGTGGGCACGGAGAGCGCCACGTCCGGCGGAATCACCGTCGTCGCGTCCACGAGCGCCTACGGCAGCCTCGTCAAGGCCATCGGCGGCGACAAGGTGACGGTCGAGTCGATCGTCTCCAAGATCAGCCAGGACCCCCATTCCTACGAGGCCACCGCGCAGGATCGCCTCAAGGTCTCCAAGGCCGGTCTCGTCGTGGTGAACGGCGGAGGCTACGACACGTTCATGGACGGCATGGTGGCCGACGCCAAGCTCGATCCCGCCAATGTCATCAACGCGGTGACCGTCTCCGGCCTCCAGCAGGAGAGCACCGAGAGCCCCGCTCCGAGCGCCTCCGCGGCGGACGACCACGGGCACGATCATGACCACGGCTCCTTCAACGAGCACGTCTGGTACAACTTCCCGGCCATGCAGAAGGTCGCCGCCCAGGTGGAGCAGCGTCTGAGCGCGCTGGCCCCGGCGTCTTCGGCCGAGTTCAAGCACAACGCGGAGGCCTTCACCGCACGGCTTGGCGACTACCAGAAGACCCTCGGGGGTCTGGCGAAGGGCAGTCATGTTGATGTGGCGGTCACCGAACCGGTGCCGCTCTACCTCCTTGAGGCCGCAGGCCTGCACAACGTCACCCCGGAGGAGTTCACGAGCGCCGTGGAGGAGGGTCATGACGTCCCGGCCTCCGTGCTCGACGAGACTCTCAAGCTCTTCTCCTCGAAGAAGGCCGCCTTCCTCGCCTACAACGAGCAGACCTCCGGCCCGCAGACTGAAGCGGTGAAGAAGGCCGCCACGGACGCCGGCGCGCCGGTCGTGTCCTTCACGGAGACCCTGCCGGACGGCAAGGACTACCTGAGCTGGATGTCGGACAACGTGAACGCCGTCCAGAAGGCCGTGGAGAAGGTCCGGGGCTAAAGTGAGAGTGGTGCGCCGCAGCGCACCCTCCATCGTCCCGTGCTCGGGGAGAACATGAACGAGAAAACGATGCACCCGGCCCCGGCCTCCCTGATGTCACTCAGGGGGGCCGGGCTCGGCTTCGGTCAGCGCGTCCTCTGGGAGGACCTGGACCTGGACCTCAAGGCGGGCGAGTTCCTCGCCGTCCTCGGCGCCAACGGCAGCGGCAAGAGCTCGCTGCTCCGCGTCCTGCTGGGGCTCCTCCCGCTGACCGCCGGAACGCTGGAGAGCCGGGTCCCCAAGGAACGCGTGGGCTACGTGCCCCAGCAGAAGTCCTTCGCCCCGGACACCGCCCTGCGGGCGCGAGATCTCGTGGCGCTCGGCGTCGACGGGCACCGCTGGGGCGTCCGTCTGGAACGGCGCGGCGTCAATCGGAAGGTCGATGAGCTGCTCGCCCACGTCGGGGCCTCCGACTACGCCAAAGTCCCGGTGGGGCAGCTCTCCGGCGGCGAACAGCAGCGCCTGAGGATCGCGCAGGCGCTCGCCGCGGATCCCGCCATCCTGCTCTGTGACGAGCCGCTGCTCTCTCTGGACCCACGCCATCAGAACATCGTGAGCGAACTGGTCAACCGTCAGTGCCGTGATGAGGGCTCCGCCGTGGTGTTCGTGACGCACGAACTCAACCCTGTGCTGCCCTACGTGGACAAGGTTCTTTACCTGGCTGGAGGCCGATTCTGCATCGGCACCCCTGACGAGGTCATGAACACCGAGACCCTGTCCGAGCTGTACCAGGGTCATGTGGAAGTGATCCGGTCCGGCGACCGGCTGATGGTCTCGGGCATCCCCGAACAGGTGCACCACGAACAGGAGAGCGAGTAAGTGGACTTCAACTCCGTTCTGAGCGCCATCTTCAACTTCGAGAACTACGGCGAACTGCTGGCCCTGCTCCAGAACTCCCTCTGGGCCGGGGCGGTCCTGGGTGTGCTCGGTGGGCTGGTCGGCGTGTTCGTGGTCAAGCGGGACCTCTCCTTCGCAGTGCACGGCATCTCCGAGCTGTCCTTCGCCGGCGCCTCCTTCGCCCTGCTGATCGGGGCGGACGTGGTGTTCGGCTCGCTGCTCGGCTCCGTGGCCGCGGCCCTGCTCCTGGGGGTGATGGGTCTGCGAGCCCGCGAGAAGAACTCCCTCATCGGGGTGCTCATGCCCTTCGGGCTCGGCCTCGGCATCCTGTTCCTCTCGCTCTACGAAGGCCGCGCAGCGAACAAGTTCTCCCTGCTCACGGGGCAGATCGTCTCCGTGGACGCCGTGCAGCTCCAGATGCTCGCCGTGACCGCCGCCCTCGTGATGGTGGCGCTCGTGGTGCTGTGGCGGCCGCTCAACTTCGCCAGTGACGACCCCGAGGTGGCCGAGGCCCGCGGCGTGCCGGTCAAGGGCTTGTCCATGGCCTTCATGCTGATCCTCGGCGTCTCCGTGGCCCTGTCGATCCAGGTGGTGGGCGCTCTGCTGGTCCTGGCCCTGCTCATCACCCCGGCGGCCGCCGCCTTCAAGGTCACGGGTTCCCCGGCGCTCGTGGTGCTGCTGAGCGTCGTCTTCGCCACGACCTCCACCGTGGGCGGCATCCTCCTGGCGCTGGGCGGGCGCATCCCGATCAGCCCCTACGTCACGACCATCTCGTTCCTCATCTATCTCGTGTGCTGGGGCATCGGGTCCTGGCGCAAACGGAAGGGCCGCAACGGGCGCCGCGTCGAGGTCGAGGCACGTGCCTGAGCCGTCGGCGGCCCCGGCCCGCACGCTGACGGACGACGGCGACCGGGCGCGCGTGCAGCGGCGGACCCTCGCCGTCGTCGTGATCAGTCAGGTCCTGGGCGGCGCGGGGCTCGCGGCCGGCATCACGGTGGGCGCTCTTCTGGCGCAGGAGATGCTCGGCAGCGACGGCGTCGCGGGGCTGCCGACGGCGCTCTTCACGCTGGGTTCCGCTCTGGCGGCCTACCTGGTGGGCCGGACGACGCAGCGCTTGGGCCGGAGGCCCGGGCTGGCGTTCGGCTTCGGCGCGGGCGCCCTGGGCGCGGCCGGCGTGGTGCTGGCCGCGATCCTGTGGAACCCGGTGCTGCTCTTCGTCTCACTGTTCCTGTACGGCGGCGGCTCCGCCACGAACCTCCAGGCCCGTTACGCCGGGACCGATCTGGCGACCGCCGATCAGCGCGGCCGGGCCGTGAGCATCGCCCTGGTGTCCACCACCCTGGGCGCGGTGGCCGGTCCCAACCTGGTGGAGCCGCTCGGCACGCTGGCCGGGTCCTGGGGGTTGCCGGTCCTCTCGGGTCCGTTCCTGCTGGCCGCGGTGGCCTATGCGGCGGCCGGCCTCGTGCTCTGGGTCCTGCTGAGGCCCGATCCGTACCGCCTGGCCCACCAGCTGCGGCAGGAGGCGGAGGACGCGGCGGTTCTGGAGGACGCGGAGTCGCCGACGCCGGGCGCCGCGGGAGCGGCACCGGAGAAGAAGCCCGCGCGCCACGGCGTCGCTCTGGCCGCGCTCATCATGGTGCTCACCCAGGTGACCATGACCGCGATCATGACCATGACCCCGGTGCACATGCGGGCGCACCACCACGGTCTGGGTGAGGTCGGGCTCGTGATCGGCGTCCACATCGGCGCGATGTACCTGCCGTCGCTCGTCACGGGCTGGCTCGTCGACCGGATCGGCAGGGTCTGGATGGCGTGCGCCGGCGGGCTCGTGCTGGTGGCGTCGGCCGTCCTGGCGACGCTCGCCCCGAGTGACTCCCTGGGGCTGCTCCTGCTCGCGCTGGCCTTGCTGGGTCTCGGCTGGAACTTCGGCCTCATCACGGCGACCGCGCTCCTGGTGGACGCGACCGAACCGGACAGCCGCGCACGGGTGCAGGGCGGCGTCGACGTTCTGGTCGCCTTGTCAGGAGCAGGCGGAAGCGCGATGGCCGGTGTGGTGATGGCTGCGGGGGACTACTCCGCTGTCACGATCGCGGGCGGGGTGCTGGCCCTCCTGCTCATCCCTGTGGTGCTGTGGTCCCCGAGGACTGGGAGCATTCGGCGCACAGCCCCATGATCTCGACCGTGTGAGTGACGGCGGTGAAGCCGTGCTCGGCGGCCATCTTCGCGGCCCAGGCCTCGACGGCGGGCGCCTCGATCTCCACGGCCTTGCCGCAGCGGCGGCAGAGCAGGTGGTGGTGATGGCTGTCGGCCTCGCAGCGGCGGTAGACGGCTTCGCCATCGGTGCTGCGGAGGACGTCGACGGCGCCTTCATCCGCCATGGACTGCAGGATGCGGTAGGTGGTGGCCAGGGAGACGGACACGCCGGAGTCCTGCAGGGAACGGTGGAGCTCCTGCGTGCTGACGAAGTCCTCCAGCTGGTCCAGGGCGGCGTCCACTGCGAGACGCTGTTTGGTCACCCTCGTCTGCACGCGGGCCTCTGAGCTCTGCTCCACGACTACTCTCCTGGTTGTCCTGTCCTGAACGTTCAGTTTAACAAGGAGCGGGCGGGGATTAGTCCCATCGGACCCCGGGGCGGTGAGAGGTTCGCCTCGGGTGTCAGGCACGGGGTGTCCGGCTGAGGGGGAATGGCAACAATCGGGTTCCCAGCACGCCACGGTGGTTCACGCAGTAGGCTTCACTGCCATGGCCGCTTTGAAAACCGTCACGCTGTCCGATGGCACCGTTCTGCCCGCGCTGGGTCAGGGCACCTGGTTCGTGGGGGACGACCCCTGGCGCCGTGATGCCGAGATCGCCACGCTGCGGGAGGGGATCGACCTCGGCCTGACGTTGGTGGACACCGCCGAGATGTATGGGGACGGGCGCTCGGAGGACCTGGTGGGGGAGGCCATCGCCCCGGTCCGGGATCGGGTGTACCTGGTGGACAAAGTCCTTCCCTGCAACGCCTCGCGGAGAGGGGCCGTGCAGGCCTGCGAACGGTCCCTCGAGGTGCTCGGAACCGACTGGATCGATCTGTACCTGCTCCACTGGCCCGGCTCCCATCCACTGGAGGAGACCGTCGAAGGGTTCGAGGAGCTGATCCGGCGCGGGCTGATCGGCGCGTGGGGGATCAGCAACTTCGACGCCGACGCCCTGGGCCGCTTCCCGAGCGCCCCCGCCGTGAACCAGGTGCTCTACAACCCGTCGCGGCGCGGCCCCGAGTTCGACCTGTTCCCGGCACAGGCACGGCTCTCCAGCCCGGTGCAGACCATGGCGTATTCACCGATCGAGCAGGGCCGTCTGCTGCACGACTCCACGCTCGGGGGCATCGCGGAGGAACGCGGCGTGAGTGTGGCTCAGGTGCTCCTCGCCTGGGCGATCCGCGCCGGGGACGTCATCGCCATCCCGAAGGCGTCCACTGTCGAGCATGTCCGTGACAATGCGGCCGCCGCCGGTCTGGAGCTCAGTGCCGCCGAACTGGGCCGCATCGACGCCGCGTTCCCGGCTCCTACCCGCAAGGTTCCGCTGGAGATGCTGTGAGGGTGCTGGATTTGCCGATGCCGTGACAGCCTGCAGGCGTACCCTGAGGTCATGCAGCTGACCAAGTACACCCATTCCTGCGTCCGCCTCGACAAGGAGACCCCTGAGGGGCCCCGCACCCTGGTCATCGATCCGGGGTCGTTCTCGGAGACCGGACCCGCTCTCGAGGGGGCCCACGCCATCCTCATCACCCACGAGCACGCGGACCACGTGGACGTGCCGGCCGTCGTCTCGGCGCTCGTGAGTTCGCTGGACCTGGTCGTGTATGCGCCGGCCGGGATCGCGCGAACCTTGCGGCAGGAGGCCGCGGCAGCGGGCGCCGCCGACCCGGACGGCCGGGTGCACGACGCCGGGGACGGACTCGACGTCGTGGTGGCCGGTTACTCGGTGCGGGGCTTCGGCAGCCAGCACGCGCTCATCCACCCGCTCGTGCCGCTCGTGGCCAACACCGGATACCTCGTGGACGGGACGCTGTTCCACCCGGGCGACAGCTTCACGGTGCCGTCAGGGGTCGAGGTGGACACGCTGCTCGTGCCGGTGCACGCGCCGTGGTCCAAGATCCAGGAAGTGGTCGACTTCGTCATCAGCGTTCGGGCACGCCGTGCGTTCAACATCCACGAGGCGCTGCTCAATCCCGCGGGCCTGTCCATGCTGGAGGGCCATGTCACCCGGCTGGGCGGCCTCTACGGCACGAGCTACGAGCACCTCGATCCGGGGGACACTCGCGACCTCGGGTGAGCACTTTCGTCCGTTGTGTGCTCAGCAGATGCGGGTGATCCGGCGTGGAACCCGCACCAAAGAGCACAACGGGAGGGACGGGGCGCCCCTGCGGATCATCCCGCGAACTGCTCCCACACCCCCGTGTCGAGGAAGCGTTCGATCGTGCGCTCGTGCGGCGAAGGGTCCAGGCCCTTGCCGGCGAGCCACGCGTCGTTCTGGTGGCTGCAGGCGTAGCGGTTCCCCGGATCGCACATGAGGGTCACCACGCTGCCCTGTTCGCCGCGCGCGACCATGACGGCGATGAGCTGCCACACGCCCCAGAGGTTCGTGCCCGTGGAGGGGCCGGCGTCGAGGTTCGCGTAGCGCTTGAGGTGGCGCATCGCCGCGATGGACGCCGCGTCCGGGATCGGGATCATGGCATCGATGACGGCCGGGACGAAGCTCGGTTCCACGCGCGGACGGCCGATCCCCTCGATGCGGGACGGCATCCCGGTGGTGAGCTCCGGATCCCCGTCCCGCCAGGAGGGGTAGAACGCGGAGTTCTCCGGGTCCACCACGGCGAGCTTCGACGGGTGCCGGTGGTACCGCAGGTAGCGCCCGATCGTGGCGCTCGTGCCGCCGGTCCCGGCGCCCACGACGATCCACTCCGGGACCGGATGCTTCTCCCGCGACATCTGCTGGAAGATCGATTCGGCGATGTTGTTGTTGCCGCGCCAGTCGGTAGCCCGTTCGGCGTAGGTGAACTGATCCATGTAGTGGCCGCCGGTGGTCCGGGCGACCTCCTCCGCCGTCGAGTAGACCTCGCCGGGGTGGTCCACCAGCAGGCACGATCCGCCGAAGTCCTCGATGAGGCGGATCTTCTCCTCGCTCGTGCTGCGCGCCATGACCGCGATGAACGGCAGGCCGAGCAGCCGTGCGAAGTAGGCCTCGGAGACGGCAGTGCTGCCGCTGCTGGCCTCCACGATGGTGGTCTCCGGCCCGATCCAGCCGTTCACCAGGCCGAAGAGGAAGAGCGAGCGTGCGAGCCGGTGCTTCAGGCTGCCGGAGCGGTGCGTGGATTCATCCTTGATGAACAGCTCGATGCCCCACTGCTCCGGAAGCGGCACGCTGTACAGGTGGGTGTCGGCGGAGCGGTTGGCCTCCGCCGTGATGATCCGGATGGCTTCGTCGGCCCAGGCCCGTTCGCCGGAACGGACCACCTGCGGGAAATCTGCTGCGCTCACGGGCACTAGCCTACTGGGCGGGCGCCTCCTCGTCGGCGTGGCGGACGTGCCTCCGGAAGCGGTTCCCGCCCTGTTCAGCCTGTGGTGGGGTGTTGCCGGAGAGCGCGTCGACGGGCATAGAGTGTGCCTCATGGACCAAGAATTCCCCATGACCATCGCCCCTGCCGACGTCCACGATCTGGACCCGGACAAGCTCGTCCTGCTCGACGTCCGGTGGAAGCTGGGCGATCCGCTGGGCCGGGAGAAGTACCTCATGGGCCACCTGCCGGCGGCCGTGTTCGTGGACATGGAGACCGATCTGGCGGGTCCTGCCAGTCCGGAGGACGGCCGTCACCCGCTGCCCGATCTGGAGAGCTTCCAGGCCGCGGCGCGGCGCTGGGGCATCAACGACGGCGACACGGTCGTGGTCTATGACAACTCGGGGTCCATGGCGGCAGCGCGTGCCTGGTGGCTGCTGCGAGCGCACGGCCATGCGGACACACGCATCCTCGACGGCGGGCTCATGGCCTGGGTCCAGGAGGATTTCCCGATCGAGAAGGACGAAGTGGTCCTCCCCGCGGGGAACGTCACGCTCCGGCCGCTGGCGGACGACGCCGCGATCACGATCGATCAGGCCGCCGCGTGGCCCGCCGACGGCATCCTCCTGGACGCGCGCGCCGGCGAGCGATTCCGCGGCGAGACGGAGCCCATCGACCCCCGTGCGGGCCACATCCCGGGCGCGGTCAGCGCACCCACCACTGAGAACGTCGACGAAGATGGGCTGTTCCTCGAGCCGGAGGCGCTGCGGGAGCGCTTCGCGGGTCTCGGCGTCGAGCCCGGCAGCCGCGTGGCCGTCTACTGCGGTTCAGGCGTCACGGCGGCGCACGAAGTGGCGGCCCTGGCGCTCGCGGGCATCGACGCCACGCTGTACCCCGGCTCGTTCTCCCAGTGGTCCCACGACGCCTCCCGCGAGGTCGCCACGGGGGAGTGAATCGGGCCGGGCGGCGCCGTCAGACCCGGCTGAGACCGAGCGACGGGGTGCGATGGTTCCAGGGGCGCAGTTCCTCGAGGGCCGCGCCCAGGGAGAACACGGTCGCGTCGTCGAAGGGATGACCCACGATCTGCACCCCCGTGGGGATGCCGCACGTGGCCATCCCGCTCGGCACCGCGAGCACCGGGCAGCGGTTGGCGATGTTGAACGGCCCGGTCATGTGAGCCTGCCAGTAGTGCTCCAGGTGGACCCCGTTCACGTCGATGCCGTCGAGATACAGGCCGTCGGCTTCCAGCGCGGCGACGGCGGAGGCGGGACAGAGCAGCGCGTCGAAGCCGGCCATGGCCTCGGCGAGCTGGGCCTGGATCCGTGCCTCGGCGCGGATCCCGTCGAGCAGACGGTCCCGGGACGCGGCGGCGCGGGCATCCGCCATGAACCGCCGGGTGTACGGCGCCAGGAGGTGCTCCGAGCCGGCCGTGTCGTCCTCCATGGCCGGTCCCAGGAGATGGCCGAAATGCGTGAACATGGTCCGGCTGATCTCTTCCGTGGTCCACGGCAGGGAGACCTCCTCCACCACGGCGCCGGCGGCCTGCAGTGCCGCTGCGACCTCGCGGGTGTTGGCCTCGACGTCGGGTTGCACGGGGTAGTCGCCGAGCCGCACGCACAGCGCGATGCGGCGGCCCCGGACCGCGTCCACCGCCGAGGCCGGGAGACTCAGCAGGGGCGGAGGGTCCGCGAGCGTGGCATGATCACCGGGGTGCCGGCCCGCCAGGACGGAGGCGAGGAGCGCCGTGTCCGCCACGGTCCGGGCCATGGGTCCGTCGCCGCGGTAGTGGTCCGCGGCCAGGGGCGCCAGCCCCGGAATCCTCCCGTAGGGCGCCTTGAATCCGACCGTGCCCGTGAAGGAGGCCGGGAGGCGGGTGGAGCCTGCGATGTCCGACGCCGTGGCGAGCGGCGACATCCCCGCGGCCAGCGCGGCCCCGGCCCCGCCTGACGACCCGCCGGGTGAGTACCGCGGGTTCCAGGGGTTCCGGGTGACTCCCCAGAGCGGGCTGTGGGTGACGGTGGCGCAGCTGTATTCGGGGGTGGTCGTCCGGGCGTGGATGATCCCGCCGGCCGCGCGGATCCGTTCGATGACGGGGTGGTCATGCTCCGCGATCACATCCCGGTGGGCCACCAGCCCCTGCGACAGGGTGTGGCCGGCCAGCCCGTGCTTCTCCTTCGCCGCCACGGGAAGGCCGAGCAGCGGGGAGATGCCGTGCCCTCGGGCGTAGCGGTCGGCGGCCTCCCGGGCGGAGGCGAGCGCCGTGTCGAAGAGCCTTTCGCTGAGGGCGTTGACGGCGTCGTCGACGTCCTCGATGCGTGTGATCAGCGCTTCCATCAGCTCGACCGGGGAGAGCTCCCGGCTCCGGAAGAGGCGGAGTGCCGTGGTGGCGTCCAGCCGGTGCAGATCGGCGGAGCCGCCCGTCACGAGAGGGCCCCGGAGACGAGTTCGCGGGCCACCCCGGTGAGCATGGCGAGACCGGCGGTCATGTCGGCGTCCGTGGAGAACTCGCGCTCGCAATGCGAGACGCCGTCCACGCTCGGGATGAACAGCATCACCGTGGGGGTCATCGTGTTGAGCGCCACCGAATCATGGCCGGCCATCGTCTGGATGCGGCGAGCGGACAGGCCGAGATTCGCCGCGACCTTCTCGGAGAGTTCCAGACCGTTCTCCGGGAAACGGCGGATCGGGCGGATGTCGAAGTCCTTCACGGTGATGGTGAGGTCGTGCTCCCGGGCCAGCCGGTCGATGTCCCGGAGAAGGCTCTCCCGGGCGGCCGCCACGATCGCGGGATCGCCGGAGCGCAGATCGGCCACGAGGTGAACCCTCCGTGCCACGACGATGGGGGAGTTGGGCTCCAGGGTCAGCTGCCCCACGGAGGAGACCAGCGCCTCCTCCGGGAAGTCGCCCGTCACGTCGTGCACCTGGAGGATGATCTTTGATGCCGCCACGAGGGCGTCGTGCCGGTCCGCCATGGCGGTGGCCCCGGTGTGGGACTGTTCGCCCAGCACCTCGATGTCCAGTTTCTGGGTGTACCAGCTCGAGTCGACCAGGCCGATCGTGTGCCCCTCGCGCTCCAGGATGCGGCCCTGCTCGATGTGGATCTCGGCGTATCCGGCCACGTCCGGACCCTCGTCCGTGCCGAGGTACCCGATCATGTCCAGCGCCTGGCGGACGGCCGTGCCCTCCAGGTCGCGGACCCGGAGCATCTCATCCCGTTCGAAGAGCCCCGCGAAGACGGAGCTGCCCATGATGCTCGGGGCGAAGCGGCTGCCTTCCTCGTTGAACCAGTTGACCACCGCGAGATTGAACCGGGGGCGCTCGCCGGACGCGGACACTTCGGCGTCGAGCGCCTTGGCGGCATGCAGCGCGGCGAGGACACCGTAGGCGCCATCGAAGCGACCGGCGAGTGGCTGGCTGTCCAGATGCGAGCCCAGCAGGATGTACGGGGCGCCGGGGGTCCATTCGAGCAGGCCGAACATGTTGCCGATGCCGTCCACGCGGAGCTCCCACCCGGCGTCGCGAATGGCGCCGGCGAACCAGTCACGGGTCTGGCGGTCGGTGTCGGTCGCGGCCTGGCGTTCGACGCCGTGGCGCGGCGTCGCGCCGATGGTCGCCACGTGGTGGAAGTCGCTGAGGAATTCGGAAGCATTCATGAGCTTCTCCTTTGTCGTGAAGGGAAGGGGGGTCAGCCGAGGCGCCCGCGGGTCTCGGGGACCTTGGTGAACAGAAGCAGCAGGAGCACGACGGCGGCGGCCGCCGCCATGTACACGCCCGGCATGAAAGGCACGCCGCTCGCTCCGACCAGGGCCGTGCCGATGAACGGCGCCGTGCCGCCGAAGAGGGCGTAGGCGACGTTGTAACTGACGGCGGCCGAGGTGAAACGTGTCCTGGTCGTGAAGATCTCGACGAAGAAGGTGTAGCAGCCGCCGCCGTAGACGCAGAGGGCCACCACGAAGAGGGACTGGCCCAGGAGCGCGAGCATCGTGTCGCCGCTCGTGACGAGGGCGAAGCTCGGCACCGACAGGACGGCGAGCGCGGCGGCCCCCGCGATGAGCAGGGGCTTCCGGCCGAACCTGTCGCTGAGCCGTCCGCCGAACGGGAGCAGGATCGCGTACAGGGCCAGGGCAGAGGCGTTCACCATAAGGGACTGTTCGCGTGTGAGGTGCCCCGCGGTCTGGACGTAGGAGACGAAGTAGGCGGAGAGGAAGTAGAAGCCCATGGCCGTCAGGCCCATGACGATGATGACCTGCACCATGCGGAGACCGTTCTCGCGGAACGCGGCGCGGACGGGGCTGAACTCGGGGTCCCGTTCGGCTCGTGCCTGGTGGAACGCTTCGCTCTCCTCGGTCCGGCTGCGGATCCACACCCCGACCAGGGCCAGCGGCAGCGCCAGCAGGAACGGCAGACGCCAGCCCCAGGAAGTGAACGCCTCGTCGGGCAGGGAACGGCTGAGCAGGAGGATCATGCCGCCGGCCACCACGGAGGGGAGGGCCGTCGCGGCGATGGTGATGTTGAGCCAGAAGGCCCGCTTGTGCACGGGGGCGTGCTCGAAGACGAAGGACGGCGCTCCCACGGATTCGCCGCCGGCCGAGAACCCCTGGATGAGCCGGCACAGCACGAGCAGCGCGGGCGCCCACGGGCCGATCTGCGCATAGCCTGGCAGCACGCCCATCAGGGCCGTGGCCCCGCCGATCGCCATGAGGGTGATCGTGAGGACCCGGCGTCGTCCGATGCGGTCGCCGAGCGCGCCGAAGAACAGGCCGCCCAGGGGCCGCACCACGAAGGCGACGCCGAAGGTCGCGAAGGTGGCGAGCAGGCCGACCACCGGATTTCCACTCGGGAAGAACAGCTGGGAGAAGATGACGGCGGTGAGGCCGTACAGGGTGAAATCGTAGAACTCGATGAACTGGCCGACGCTTCCTCCGAGGAGGACCCGCCGCTGCATGACGGTGCTCTTGCCGGCTGCGGCGGTGGCTGCGGCTGTGATGGTGGGGGCTGGGGGTTCCGTGGTGCTCCCGGAGGGGGTTCCGGAGAGGTCGACGGCGTGCTTCAGGACCATGGGGATCTCCTTTGAAGGACTTGCCATCAACGATCAGTGGCGCGGATCACATCTGTCTAATTGATTGTTTTTAGTCCTCTCATAGATTTTCTTTATGAGTCCGGTGAGCCGGCCCGCCCGTAGATGAGCCGGCAGGTCTCCTCGAACGCGAGGGCGCGGCGCGTGGCCTGCACTCCTGCGGGGCGCACCAGCATCACCTCGATGGGAGGGAAGTCATCGATCAGTTCCAGGGCGACGACCCGGCCGCCGGAATACGTGCGGTCATTGTGGAGGCGCTGATTGAGGACGGCGTAACCGTGGCCCTTGGCGACGAAGGAGCGCACCGTCTCGTAGCCCGAGAAGCGGTGACGCACCCGCGGGCTGATCCCGGCGCTCCGGTACAGCCGTTCGTAGTATTCGCGGCTGTGCGGGAGATCCAGCACGATCGCCGGATCGTCCTTCAGCTCGCGCAGCGCGATCCGGCTCCGTCCGGCGACGGCGAGCGGGTGGTCCGCGTGGACGAGGACGTGCGGCGGGATCCGTTCCAGCACTTCGAAGGTGAAGCCGGCGCCGAGCCCGAGCCCGTACATCAGCGCGACGTCGCACTCGCCGCGGAGCAGCACCTCCTGGAGGCGGGCGAGGTCGGCCTCCACGATCGACACCGCCACCTCGGGGTGTTCGGCTTCGAACGCCTGCAGGATGGTCGGGAGGCGGAACGGTGCGAGCGGTGCGAAGACCCCGAGTTTCAGTTCGCCGCTGAGGGAGGCGGACATGCCGTTGACGGACTCGTAGAGTGAATCGGCCTGCTCGAGGATCGGTTTGAGGTCCTGGGCGAGCTGACGTCCGCTCGCCGTGAGCCGCACCCCGCGCGGCCGCTGGCGGACCAGCAATTGGGTCTGCAGGGCGGACTGGAGCTGCGCCATCGCCGTGGACAGGGCGGGCTGCGAGATGTTCAGGGCCTGCGCGGCGGCCGTCATGTTCTGGAGTTCGGCGACGACCGCGAAGTAGCGCAGCTGGGTCAGCGTGAAGGGGCGTGACATGCCTCCATGGTGGCATCCCGGTCATCCCGCCGCGCCTCCTGACCGCTCGTCTGGTCAGCCGCGTGCCCCGGGCGGTAGCGTTTCGGGTATGACTCCCGGACGTCCCGTGCCCCCTCCGCTGGGCAGGCCTCTTCCCGATCTCGACTCCCCGCTCGGCGATCCGCGCGACGACGAAGGGCGGCTGGTCGCGGCCCTCGGCGCCCGCTCGGCGGAGGGCGGCCTGGAACCGGTCACGCTGGCGCGGAGGGCCCCGGCTCCCGACGACGTCGAGATCCTGATCGAGTTCTGCGGCCTGTGCCATTCGGACGTCCACTCGACCCGTGGCGAGTGGGGGAGCGCGAACTATCCGCTGGTCCCCGGCCACGAGATCGTGGGCCGGGTCCTGCGCGTGGGGCCCGCGGTGACGGACTTCGCCGTCGGGGACCGTGTGGGCGTGGGGTGCATGGTGGACTCCTGCCGGGAGTGCGAGGCCTGCGAGGACGGCCTGGAGCAGTACTGCTCCCGCGGCATGGTGGGCACCTACGGGGCCACCGATGTGCGGCACGGGAACGAGCGGACCCAGGGCGGCTACGCGCGGACCGTCGTGGTGGACCGGAACTACGTGCTGCGCGTGCCCGAATCCCTCGACCCCGCCGCTGCGGCGCCGCTGCTCTGCGCGGGGATCACGACGTACTCACCCCTGCGCCATGCCGGCGTCGAGGCAGGCGACGACGTCGGCGTCGTCGGGCTGGGCGGGCTCGGCCACATGGCCGTGAAGCTGGCCAAGGCCATGGGCGCCACGGTCACGGTCTTCACCACCTCGGAGTCGAAGCGGGAGGCGGCGGCCGCGCTCGGCGCGGACCGGGTGGTCAACTCCCGCGACGAGGAACAGATGCGGGACGCCTCGGACTCCGTGGACGTCATCATCGACACCGTCGCGGCGCCGCATGACCTCAACGCCCTGTTGCGGGCCCTCCGGCGGGACGGCGTGATCTATCAGCTCGGCCTCCCGTCCGGCGAGATGCCGCCCGTGGACCCCGGACCGCTCATTCGCAAGCGGGCGGCCTACGCGGGGTCTCTGATCGGCGGGATCGCGGAGACCCAGGAGATGCTCGATTTCTGCGCGGAGCACTCGCTCACGAGCGACATCGAACTGGTCGGCGCGGAGCAGGTCAACCAGGCCTTCGACCGGATGGTGGCCGGTGACGTGAAGTACCGTTTTGTCCTGGACAACAGCACATTGCAGCCCGCAGGGAAGGAAGCAGACGCGTGAGCACGCTCTTCACCAAGATCATCAACGGCGACATCCCGGGACGGTTCGTCTGGCGCGATCCTGAGGTGGTCGCCTTCCTCTCGATCGGCCCGCTGGCGCCGGGCCACACCCTCGTCGTCCCGGTGGAGGAGGTCGACCGCTGGACCGACGCCTCGCCGGAGACCCTCGCGAAGGCCATGATCGTGGCCCAGCGGATCGGCAAGGTCCAGGTGGAGGCCTTCGGCTCGGAGCGGGCAGGCCTCCTGGTGGCCGGCTACGAGATCGACCACCTGCACGTGCACGTGTGGCCGTCGAACTCGATGAAGGACTACGACTTCGCCGCGGTGGACACCGATCCGGATCCCGCGGAGCTGGAAGCCAACGCGGAGAAGATCCGCGAGGGCCTGCGTGCGGCGGGCTACGCCGAGTTCGTCCCGGAGGCGTGAGGCCTTAAACCGACCCCTTAAACACATCGACTGTCCCCACCGGCTCCCAGCGCGAGTACGAGCGCTGGGAGCCGGTGGGGACAGTCGATCGAGGGCTGTTACTTCTTGCGCGGGGTCATGGCGACCATGCCCGCGAACGTGAAACCGCCGCCGAAGCCGAAGAGCAGCGCCGGGACGTCGGACGGGATCTTGCCCGCGTGCCACCACTTGCTGTAGCCGAGGGGGACGCTCGCGGCGGACGTGTTGCCGGACTCGGTCACGTCCGTCACCACCACCTTGTCGGTGAGGCCGAGGACCTGTGCCATGGGCTCGATGATGCGCAGATTCGCCTGGTGCGTCACGAGGACTTCGATGTCCTCCATCTGCAGCCCGGCGCGCTCGACGGCGGCGCGGGCGTGCTTCTCCGCGTCCTTGAGCGCCCAGCGGAGCACCTCGCGGCCGTTCTGCCAGAACTTGTTGGTGGGCGGCGCGATCAGCACGGCGTCGGCGAGATCGCCCTTGGATCCCCACACCACAGGGCCGATGCGCGGCTCGTCGGTCGCGCCGATCACCATGGCGCCCGCGCCGTCGGCGGTGAGCACGGCGGTGCTGCGGTCGGTCCAGTCCGTGACCTTGGAGAGCGTCTCGGCCCCCAGGACGAGGGCGTGGCTCGCGGTGCCGGAGCGGATCGACTGATCCGCCAGGCCGAGCGCGTATTCGAAGCCCGAACAGGCGGTGTTGATGTCGATGATGCCGGGCCCGCGCTCAGCATTGCCGAGGCCCAGGGCCTGCGCCACGCGCCCGGCGGTGTTGGGGGAGCGTTCCGCCGCGGTGGTGGTGGCCACGATGACCAGGTCGATCTGCTCGGCGGCGATCCCGGAATCCTTCAGGGCCATGCGGGCCGCGGGGATGGCCAGGTCCTTGACCGTCTCCTCCTCGCCGGCGATGTGCCGGGTGACGATGCCGGTCCGCTGACGGATCCATTCGTCGGAGGTCTCCATCATCCCCTCGAGCTCATGGTTGTCCATGACCCGTTCCGGCTGGGCGTGGCCGAGGCCGAGGATTTCAGTGCCGGCGTTCGGCGCGGGGAAGCTGAGCTTCATATGGAGTCCTTAGGTTGCGGATGGGCGGACCATCCAAGTTTATTTGACCGGGCCGCATCCTGGCTTCCATGACGTCCGGTGCGGAGGGTCAGGGTGAGGAAGGTCAGGGTGCGAGGGCCTTGTTCAGCGCGACGCGGATCCGCTTCTCGCTCACCGAATACTGTGTGCCGAGCTCGACGGCGAACAGGCTGACCCGCAACTCCTCCAGCATCCAGCGCACATGGGTCAACTCGGGGCCGGGTCCTTCGCCCGAGCGGAGTGCCGCCACGGCGTCGTCATACTCGTCCTCCAGGCGCTGGACGACGGCCATGTTGATGGCGTCGCGCTGGACGTTCGTCGGCAGCTTCTCGAGCCGTCGTTCGATGGCCTTCAGGTACCGAGGCAGCTGCGCGAGCTGCTGATAACCCGTCTGTGCCACGAACCCTCGGTACACGAGCTGGGACAGATGGCTCTTCTCATCGTTCAGGGCGCTGATGAGGGCCAGGCTCGTGCTGCCCTTGAGCTGCTTCTCGATGCGGCGGGCGCTGGCGAGGATGCGCTCGACCACCGCTGTCACCGTGAACACCGTGTCGATGAGGTCGGCCCGCACCTGCTCGTAGAGCGCGTCGAACGCCTTGGCGTCCCACGGGAGCTGAGCCGGTACGAGCTTGTCGATCGCGGCCTGGGCGCAGTCCGCGATCAGCTCGCTCACGCTGCCGTGCGGGTTCTGGCTGAACGTCAGTTTCTCGGTGTTGCTCAGATGCTCCAGGACGTAGCGGTCCGGGGCGGGGATCTTCAGGGCGAGCAGGCGGATGACACCGGCCCGCATGGCGGCCTCCTGGCGTTCCGCGGTCTGGAACACGCGCAGGCCGACCGTGGCGCCCTCGTCCACGAGCGCCGGGTACCCCGTGACCGTGTGGCCACCGAGCTGCCGGCTCACGCTGCGCTGGATTACGCCGCCGCTCGCGGCCGTCAGCGCGGCCCAGTCCTTGAGTGCGCTCAGCTCCGCGATGCCCGAGGCGTGCAGGCCCGGCTGGGCGCCCGCCGTCGTCGTCGAGCCGTCCGGGGTGCGGGCACCGGCGGCGCCCTTCCCCCCGGCCTGGGCAGCGCGACCCGGCGTGCCGTTCACGGACTTGGGCGTGGCGCCCAGGCTCTCCGCGATGGCGCGGCGGGTGGCGGGGGCGAGTTCGTCCTGGAGCGCGGCGAGGTCCTTGCTCTCCCCGAGGACCTTGCCCTTCGCGTCCACCACGCGGAAGCTCATGCGCAGATGTGGCGGCACGGAGTCCCAGGAGAAGCTGCCCTCGGGGATCACCTGGCCACGGAGCCGCCGCAGCGTCAGCGCCAGGGCGTCCTCGATCCGGTCCTCGGTGGGGGAGAAGTCGGCCTCCAGCGCCGTCACGGCCTGACGGGCGACGTCCGGAGCCGGGACGAAGTTCTTCCGGACCGCCTTGGGCATGGACTTGATCAAGGCGGTGACCAGCTCGACGCGCTGGCCGGGGATCTGCCAGCGGAAGGGCTCGGGATCCACCTGGTTCAGGAACAGCGCCGGGATCTCGACGGTGGCGCCGTCCGAGGGATCCGGCGTGGAGCCCGGAGCGACGGGATGGAACTCGTAGCTCAGCGGGAATTCGAAGCCCTGCTGATGCCACGTCCGGGGGAAGGCGGACTCGTCCAGATCGTCGGCGTCGTCGCTCATGACGAGGGCGCGGTCGAAGTCGAGCAGCCCCGGATCCTGCTGGCGTGCCTGCTTCCACCAGGCGTCGAAGTGCCGTTCGGAGACGACTTCGCGGCCGATCCGCTGGTCGTAGAACTCGAACAGCGTCTCGTCATCCGCCCGGATGTCGCGGCGGCGCATGCGGGTCTCGAGTTCCTCCACCTCCCGCAGGAGGGCGCGGTTGCGCTGGAAGAACTTGTGGTGGGTGCGCCACTCGCCGTCCACCAGGGCATGCCGGATGAACAGTTCGCGGCAGAGTTCCGGGTCCACCGAGGCGTAGTTGATCCGTCGTTTGGGGATGATCGGCACGCCGTAGAGCGTGACCTTCTCGTACGCCATGACGGAGCCTGACTTCGAGGACCAGTGCGGTTCGCTGAAGGTCCGCTTGACCAGCTGCGGGGCCACCTGCTCGGCCCACTCCGGGGCGAACGCCGCGGCGACCCGCGCCCAGAGACGGCTGGTCTCAACCAGTTCAGCCGCCATGACGAAAGCAGGGGACTTCTTGAACAGCGCCGAGCCGGGGAAGATGGCGAAGCGGGTGCCGCGGGCGCCCGCGTATTCGCGCTTGCGCTCGTCGTACAGGCCGATCTGGCTGAGCAGACCGGACAGCAACGACTGGTGGATCAGGTCGTGCAGGCCCACGGGATCGGTGTCGCGGCTGTTGTCCACCGTGATGCCGAGCGGTTTCGCGAGCTGCCGGAGCTGCGTGTAGAGCTCCTGCCACTCCCGGACGCGCAGATAGTTGATGAATTCGGTGCGGCACAGCCGGCGGAACTGGCTCGAGGAGAGTTCCCGCTGCTTCTCCTGCAGATAGTTCCACAGGTTCAGATAGCCGGTGAAGTCGCTCTTCTCATCCTTGAAGCGGGCGTGCTTCTCCGCGGCCTGCTGCTGCTTGTCCGTGGGCCGTTCCCGCGGGTCCTGAATGGTCAGCGCGGCGGCCAGCACCATGACCTCGCGGGCGCAGCCGCGGCGGGCTGCCTCCACGATCATGCGGCCGAGGCGCGGATCCACGGGGAGCTGCGCCAGCTGATGCCCGACGGCGGTCAGCCCGGACGGCTTGCGGCCCCCGGAACGCTCGCCACGGCCTCGTCCGCCGCCGCGCCCGCGCCGGCCCGCCTGGGCGGCGCCGTCAGCGCTGGTCCCCTTGGCGCCCGTCCCCTCGGAAGGGGCGCCGTCGGCCGACTCGCCGGGCGCCGGAAGGGCTCCGAGCTCCCGCAGGAGAGTGACGCCGTCGTTGACCGCGCGCGTGTCCGGCGACTCGACGAACGGGAAGCCCTCGACGTCCTTCGGCGTGCGCGCGACGCCGATCGCGATCATCTGGAGGATGACGGCGGCCAGATTGGTGCGCAGGATCTCGGGGTCGGTGAACTCGGGACGGCCGAGGAAATCGTCCTCCGAGTACAGCCGGATGGCGATGCCGTCGCTGACACGGCCGCAACGGCCGGAGCGCTGGTTCGCGGATGCCTGGGAGACGCGTTCGATGGGCAGCCGCTGCACCTTGGTCCGGTGCGAATACCGGGAGATGCGGGCGGTGCCGGTGTCGATCACGTACTTGATGCCGGGAACGGTCAGGGAGGTCTCGGCGACGTTGGTGGCCAGGACGATGCGACGACGCGGTCCCGGGTTGAACACCTTGTGCTGCTCCGCGAGGCTCAGCCGGGCGAAGAGCGGCAGGATCTCGGCGTCGGCCAGGCGGGGATTCCGGGGGAGACGGCCCTGCAGCGCTTCCGCGGCCTCGCGGATCTCGCGCTCGCCGGAGAAGAACACCAGGATGTCGCCGGGGGCCTCCCGGGAGAGTTCATCCACGGCATCGCAGACCGCGTCCACCGGGTCACGGTCCTCTTCGAGCTCGTCGTCCAGTTCCTCCTCGCTGCCCGGTTCGGACAACGGGCGGTAACGGATCTCCACGGGGTATGTGCGGCCGGAGACCTCGACGATCGGCGCCGGGGCGTCCTCACCGCCGAAGTGCCGGGCGAAGCGCTCGGGATCGATCGTGGCCGAGGTGATGATGATCTTCAGATCCGGCCGCTGAGGCAGCAGGCGCTTGAGGTATCCGAGGATGAAGTCGATGTTGAGGCTGCGCTCGTGAGCCTCGTCCACGATGATGACGCTGTACTTCCGCAGCAGGCGGTCCCGCTGGATCTCCGCGAGCAGGATGCCGTCCGTCATCAGCTTGACCTGGGTCTGCGGCCCCACCTCACCGGTGAAACGGACCTGGTAGCCCACTTCCTGGCCGAGTTCCACGTCCAGTTCCTCCGCGATGCGCTCCGCGACGGTGCGGGCGGCCAGACGACGGGGCTGTGTGTGGCCGATCAGACCGTGCTCGGCCAGGCCCAGTTCGAGGCACATCTTCGGCAGCTGGGTGGTCTTGCCGGAGCCGGTCTCGCCGGCCACGATCACCACCTGGTTCTCCGAGATGGCGGCCATGATGTCCTCACGGCGTTCGGAGACGGGGAGCGCGGCGGGGTATGTGATGTTCAGAGGCATGACCTGATCAGTCTAGTTGGGCGTGTGAAGTGCAGCGCTGCGATCGCGGTATGACCCGAGTGACCGAGGTGCTCTGCTTGCTTTCCCCGCGCTCTGTGGCTGGCTGACGCTGGGGCCTGGGCGCGGGGCCCCTTGACGCAAGCTGCCGCACCTCGGCCACACGGGCGCTTTTGTGCTGCATCGTCCGCCCGTGCACTTGGCGCCTTGCGGACTGCTTGGTCGTGCCGGTCTGGAAATGAGCGGAGATGACGAGAGCCCCGGTTCCGTGGAACCGGGGCTCTCGCTGTATCTGGTGCCCTCGATAGGATTCGAACCTACGGCCTTCTGCTCCGGAGGCAGACGCTCTATCCCCTGAGCTACGAGGGCGGGCCAGGGATCCCGGGGTGGCCCCGGAACGTCCTCGAGCTTAGCAGGAATCCACCTCCGGATGCGAAATCGGCGCGTCCGGGGCGCGGCCTGGACGCGCCGACCGCGGACGGGTTCTCACGGAAGGGTCAGTACCCCAGGAAGGAATCGCTCTTCACCCGTCGGACGCCCGCGGCGCGCAAGGCACCCCGAAGGGTGGCGACGAAGTCCGGGGCGCCGGACACGAGCGCGTGCCGCCCCGCGGCGTCGGGCACCAATTCGGCGATCCGGGCGGCGCTGAAACGTTCGCTGCCCACATGCTCGACGCCGTCGGGCAGCCGGGTTCCTTCGGGCAGGGGCGCGGAGGTCCGCAACAGGATCCGCGCGCCGGAGCGGGCCAGGGCACCCAGGTAGGCGGCGTCGTCGACGTCCCGCACCGAATAGAGGACCACCGTGTCCGGGAGAGACCCGGCAGGCGCGCCGTCCAGCATCCCCACGAAGGGGGTGATGCCGATGCCGCCGGCCACCAGGAGAGCCGGGCGGTCCGACGGACCGAACAGGAACTCGCCCCCCGTGCGGCTCAGGTGCAGCGCGGCGCCGGTCTCCAGGTCATAGAGGGCCTTCTTGGCGGGCGACGGCTGGCTGGGCAGACGCGTGGCGATACGGAGGACGCCGTCGCTGGCCGCGACCGGGCTGAACACCCGCCGTGACGAACCGATGCCCGGCACCGGAATCGTCAGTTCCACATACTGACCGGCGGCGAGACGTGCGTCGCCCGGGGCCTCGAACGTGAACTCCGTGATGTCCTTGCCCACGGGCCGGTGATCGAGGAACGTCACCACGCTGGACCCCTTGGGGCGCAGGGCGAACGCGAGGATGTTGCCCACCAGCAGGACGGCCTCCGGGGCGTTCGAAAGGATCACGGTGCCGAGCTGGAGGGAGAACGGCAGACTGAAGAGCAATCCCACCACGGCGCCCACCAGGATCCGCTGCCACCGTCGCGGCGGCAGCGTGAGCGGTTCACTGAGCATGAAGCAGGCGAAGAACACGGTGGCCTGACTGGTGAACCACAGCGCGGGGACGTCGGCCGCCGGCATCCCGCGGCTCAGGGCGATGGAGACGGCCGTCAGCAGCGAGACGGCCAGGAAGGTCAGGGCCACCGGGAACTGCCCGGCCCGGTAGAGGACCAGCAGGCCCAGCGGCACCACGGCCCAGAGCAGCAGGGGCGACCCCACCCACCACGTGGCCGCGTTGAGGCCGGTCAGGGACACCACGAACGCGCCGAGTGCGGCGGGGTTGAACAGATGACGGCCTCGCCAGGCGAGAGCGTATTTCGACGCGGAGGCCAGCACGGCGGCCAGGGCCACGCCCAGTCCTTCCCGGAAGCCCGCCGCCGGCCAGAAGAGGAAGTACAGCAGTCCCGCGGTGACCAGCGACGAATCCCAGTAGGGGCGCATCCGGAACAGCAGAGCGCAGGCGCCGTTGGACAGCGCGGTCGCTGCAAGGCAGAGCATCAGGTGCAGGCACAGCTCGGGAACGCCGAACTCGGTCCAGCCGAGGGCGTCCAGAACGAGGCTGTAGACGATCAGGACGCCGAGGGACAACGCGACCACGCGGGTCATCGACAGGCGACCCAGAGGCCGGGTCACACGCTGCGTGACGCTCAGAAGTGCGGACATCAGAACAAGCCTTCCAGGAAGTACTCGGAACCTTCGGCGTGCCCATCGCTGTGCACGGTCAGCCACTCGACGCCATAGCGCGCCGCCAGCTCGTGGCCGGGGACGAAGAACAGCGCCGTGGCGAGCCCGTCGGCCTGCAGGGCGTCGGGTGCCAGAACCCAGCTTGCCACCACTCGCCGCACGGGTTCGCCCGTCAGACCGTCCAGCACGTGGTGCAGCCCGCGCCCCCACGCACGGCGCGCGGTCCCGGAGGCCGCGAGCGCCTGCTGATGGACCGCGACGACGCCGATCGCCCTGCTGCCGTCGAACGGGCTCTCCAGCCCGATCCGGTCGGCCTCCGGGCCGGAGTGCCGGAGGTCACCGCCGGCGTCAACGAGGTAGTCGGACACCCCGGCGTCCTCGAGGATCCCGCAGACGAGGTCCACCAGAAGTCCCTTGCCGGCGGCTCCGATGTCCACCAGGACCGGGCCACTGGCCGTCACCGTGCGGTCCTCCCAACGCGCGTCCGGGCCCCAGGCGGGCGCGGCGACGGCTGGTCCATGCGGGGTCAGCGAGTAGGAGGCGTCGTAGCCGAGCCGCACGAGGGATTCGCCGATGAACGGGGTGACGGAGCCTCCGCTCAAGTCATGGAGCTCCCGGTACAGGCGTCCCAGGGGTGCCGCCTCGGCGGGGAGCGTCAGGGTCCGCTCGGCGCCGTCCGGGTCGACGGGCTCGGCGGCCCAGCGCGCCACCGCGGAGTCCGGACGGAACCGGGACCACACGGCGTCGAACTCGTCGATCCTTTGCCGGATCCGCGACTCGATCCGGTCGGTGAGTCCCTCGGCTCTGATCCACCACCGCGTTCCGATGGCGTCGAATTCCAGGGGATTGGTCGTCACGGGCATACGGGAACTCAGCCCGCCTGCTTCTTGATGGCCTCCACGGCGTCGTTGAACCCGCCGCTGGTCAGGCTTGATCCGGCCACCCGGCTCACGTCGAGCTGGTCGATGCTCTTGCCCACGACCAGGTCCTTGATGCCCCCGGCGAACCGGTTCTGGAACAGCTGGGTGTTCGCGCTGGTCGGATGGGTGGCGATCTTGACGTCGCTGATCTTGCCCGAGGCCAGGGTGAGGGTGACCCCCACGGTCTCCTCGCCGTTGGGTGAGGTGTAATGTCCGTCCGCGCTGTAGGTGCCGTCCTTGTAGTGGCCGGCGGTGGCAGGAGCCCCGCTGCTGCCCGCGGCACTCGACGCTCCGGACGTGGGGGACACGTCTGCCGTGGAGGTGCCCTGCTTCGCCGGGGCGCAGGCGGTGGCTGCGGCCAGCACGGCGAGACCTGCGGCGGTGCCGGCCAGGATCTTCAGAGAAGGAGTGGAGGTGGTCATCGGTGCTCCTGAGGGAAGAAGGGATGGAGACCCAGGGGGTGGCTCCACCGTAATTCGGCTTGCTGGGCGTATGTCCAGAGTTTCCTGAGAATGGATGCTCCATGTGGACAAACCTCTTCGAGGCTGTCCACATGGCGGGTTCATGCTTTTCCGCCGGGCAGGCCCCTCCCCGTAGGATTGAGGGGTGACTCCCGAACAGCTTTCCGCAGCAATCACCGCATGCCTCAAGGACGCCGTCGCTGACGGCTCGATCAACCTCCCCGCCGAGGCGCTGGAGGCCGAGGTCCGTGTGGAGCGACCGAAGAACCGGGAGCACGGTGACTGGGCCACCAACGCCGCCATGCAGTTCGGGAAGCGCGCCGGCCTGTCACCCCGCGACTTCGCCGCCATTCTGGCCGCGAAGCTCGAAGGTGTGGACGGCGTCGCGTTGGTGGACATCGCGGGCCCCGGCTTCATCAACATCACCCTGGACGCGGGCGCCGCCGGCGAGCTGGCACGCACCATCGTCGAGGCAGGCGCCACCTACGGGAACAACGAGGCGCTCGCAGGCCACACGGTCAACATGGAGTTCGTCTCCGCCAACCCGACCGGCCCGCTGCACATCGGACACACTCGCTGGGCGGCGCTGGGCGACTCCATCGCCCGCGTGCTCCGTGCCGCCGGCGCCGACGTCACCGCCGAGTACTACATCAACGACGCCGGCAGTCAGATGAACGTGTTCGCGAACTCGGTGCTGTCCCGCCTGCGGGGCCGTGACGTGCCGGAAGGCGGCTACCCCGGCCAGTACATCGTGGACCTGGGCCACGAGGTGCTCCGGGAACACCCCGCCATCCGCGAGCTGACCGATGAGGCCGCGCTGCCCATCATCCGCGAGGCCGCCTACCAGGCGCAGCTTGAGGACATCAAGCAGACGCTCGCCGATTTCGACGTGCATTTCGACGTCTACTTCTCCGAGCGGACCCTGCACGAGTCCGGCGCGCTCGAAGCCTCGGTGGACCGCCTGCGCGAGCAGGGCCACGTCTTCGATCAGGACGGCGCCGTCTGGCTGCGCACCACGGACTTCACGGATGACAAGGACCGCGTCCTCATCCGTGCCAACGGCGAGCCCACGTACTTCGCCGCCGACGCCGCCTACTACCTCACCAAGAGGGACCGCGGCTTCGAGGAGAAGATCTACCTGCTCGGCGCCGACCACCATGGATACGTCAACCGCCTGAAGGCCATCGCGGCCTGCGCCGGTGACGATCCGGAGAAGAACATCGAGGTCCTCATCGGCCAGCTCGTGTCGGTGAACGGCGCGAAGCTGTCCAAGCGCGCGGGCAACATCATCGAGCTCAAGGACCTCATCTCCTGGCTCGGCAAGGATGCGGTGCGCTACTCGCTGGCTCGCTTCCCCGCGGATTCCCCCATCACGCTGGAGCCCGAGGTCCTCAAGAAGAACAGCAACGAGAACCCCGTGTTCTACGTGCAGTACGCGCATGCCCGGTCCCGTGGCACGGCGCGCAACGCGGCGGCGGCCGGTGTGGACCGTAGCGAGTTCGACGCGTCGCTGCTGACCGATCCCACCGAGAACGAGCTGCTGTCCCAGCTGGGCAGCTTCCCGTCCATCGTGGCGAAGGCCGCCGAGCTCCGTGAACCGCACCGCATCGCCCGTCACCTCGAAGTCATCGCCGGGGCGTATCACCGCTGGTATGACGCCTGCCGCGTCACCCCGCAGGGCGACGAGGAAGTGACCACGGTCAACCGCACCCGCCTGTGGCTCAACGACGCCACGAGCCAGGTCCTCGCCAACGGCCTCGCCCTCCTCGGCGTCTCCGCCCCGGAGCGCATGTAGTGAGCGGCGCGGATGTGACAGGGGCCAGCCCACTGGCCCCCGACTGGCTGCAGCTCCCGTCGGACCTCAACGCTTTGCACGCCCCGAGCTGGGCGCACGACGTCGAGCGGTCCGGCACCGGAGAACTCACGGTGGGCGGAGTGACGGTCAGGGCGCTCAAGGAGCAGTTCGGCACGCCGCTCTTCGTCCTCAGCGAAGGCGACTTCCGGGCTCGTGCGCGCGCCTTCCGGGACGCCTTCAACGAGGCCTTCGCTGACCTGTGCGGGGGAGTGGATGTCTACTACGCCGGCAAGGCGTTCCTGAGTGTGGAGGTCGCACGGTGGGTCCGCCAGGAGGGTCTCCGCCTTGACACCTGTTCGGGCGGAGAGCTGGCGGTCGCCCAGCGAGCCGGTTTCCCCGGTGAGCTGCTCGGACTGCACGGCAACAACAAGTCGGCCGCCGAGATCAACCGCGCCCTGGACATGAACCTGGGCCGGATCGTGGTGGACAGCATCGACGAGCTGGAGCGTGTGGCCGGCATCGTCCAGCGCCGGCGGGCCGAGGCCACGCAGGACAAGGACGCTCAGGACAAGGACGCGCAGGAGCCGGGCCACGAGGTGACCGCCAAGGTCATGCTGCGGCTCACCCCCGGCGTGCACGCGCACACCCACGAGTTCATCGCCACAGCCCACGAGGACCAGAAATTCGGGCTCTCCATGGCGCCGGGCACCGCGGAGGACGCGGAACTGCGCGGCATCGACCCGGCCCTGTCCGCGGCCGAACAGGCCGTGGACGCGGCCGTGGCGCTGGACGGCATCGAGCTTCTCGGCCTCCACTGCCACATCGGATCGCAGATCTTCGAGGCCGACGGCTTCGCGGTCGCGGCCCGGAAACTCCTCGGGTTCCATGACGCGATGCAGCGCAAGCACGGGATCGTCCTGCCGGAGATGGATCTCGGGGGAGGCCACGGGATCGCCTACACGCCGGTGGACACCCCGCGGCCGGTGGCCGAGATCGCTCAGGCGCTGGCCTCCGTCGTCGGGGAGACCTGCCGTGAGCTGGCCATCGAGTGCCCTCGCATCTCGATCGAGCCTGGACGGGCGATCGTCGGCAGCACCACGTTCACGCTGTACGAGGTCGGCACCCGCAAGACCGTCCAGGTCGAGGCGCCGGACGATGCGGAGAGGACCTACCCGCGGCGCTACGTGTCCGTCGATGGCGGCATGAGCGACAACGCCCGTCCGGTGCTTTATGACGCCGACTATTCGGCCGCTCTGGCGAGCCGTTCCTCGGACGCGCCCGCTCAGTTGTCCCGAGTGGTGGGCAAACATTGCGAGAGCGGGGACATTGTTGTTAAAGATGTTTACCTGCCCTCGGACGTCAGCGCCGGTGATCTCCTGGCCGTGCCGGGTACCGGTGCCTACTGCTGGGCACTCGCGAGCAACTACAACTACCTGGCACGTCCGGGAGTGGTCGCGGTCTCTGACGGGACCGCCCGGTGGATCATTCGTGGGGAAACCGAGGAAGACCTCTTGAGTCGAGACATGGGAGCCGGAGAGCTGTGAACACCGACGTTGTGAACACCGACGTGAATGAGACCAAGACCCTCAAGGTCGCGCTTCTGGGGTGCGGCAACGTCGGATCCCAGGTGGCGCGCATCCTTCTCGAGGACGCGGACACGCTGGCGGCCCGCACCGGCGCCCGGCTGGCACTCGTCGGCATCGGCGTCCGCACGATCGACGCGCCCCGTGACGTCGAGCTTCCCCGGGAGCTCTTCACCACCGACTCCGAGTCCCTCGTGGCCGGCGCCGATCTGGTCATCGAACTGATGGGCGGCATCGAGCCGGCCCGCAGCCTGATCCTGTCGGCGGTCCGTCACGGCGCGTGCGTGGTGACGGGAAACAAGGCGCTGCTGGCCCAGGACGGCCCCACTCTGTACGAGGAGGCGGACAAGGCCGGCGTGCAGCTCTCCTACGAGGCCGCCGTCGCCGGTGCGATCCCGATTCTGCGTCCCATCCGCGACAGCCTCTCCGGTGACCGGATCACCCGCGTGCTCGGCATCGTCAACGGCACCACGAACTTCATCCTGGACCAGATGGACTCCACCGGCGCCCAGTTCGAGGACGCCCTGGCGGAGGCGCAGCGTCTCGGATACGCCGAGGCGGATCCGACCGCCGATGTGGAGGGTCACGACGCCGCGGCCAAGGCGGCGATCCTGGCCGCGCTGTCCTTCCACACCCGCTTCTCCCTCGACGACGTGTACTGCGAGGGCATCACCAAGGTGAGCGCGACGGACATCGCCGCCGCCAAGGACGCCGGATTCGTCATCAAGCTGCTCGCCATCGCGGAGAAGCTGACGGACGACGCCGGCGACGAGGGTGTCAGTGTCCGTGTCCACCCGACGCTCCTGCCGCGGGAACACCCGCTGGCGGCTGTCCGCGGCGCGTTCAACGCCGTGTTCGTCGAGGCGGAGAACGCCGGCGAACTGATGTTCTACGGCCAGGGCGCGGGTGGCACTCCGACCGCGTCCGCCGTCCTGGGTGACCTCGTCTCCGCGGCACGCCGGATCGTGCTCGGCGGCCCCGGCCGCACCGAGACCACCACGGGCCATGTCCCGGCGCTGCCCATCTCGGCGAGCCGGACCAGCTATCACGTGGGTCTGCGCGTGGCGGACCAGCCGGGCGTCCTCGCCCGCATCGCCCAGGTTTTCAGCGACAACGGCGTGTCCATCGAACTGTTCCGGCAGAGCATCAGCAGCGCTGATCAGTCCGCCGAACTGCGAATCGTGACGCACCGGGCCAGCGAGGCAGACCTCGCGGCGACCGTCGCATCCATTTCTCAACTGGACGTCGTGCAGGACGTGACGTCCGTCCTCCGTGTGGAAGGTGTCTAAGTGGCTCATCAGTGGCGCGGCGTGATCCGCGAATACGCCGAACGTCTCCCTGTCGACGAGAGCACCAGGGTCATCACCCTGGGCGAGGGCGGCACTCCTCTGGTGCACGCCCAGAAGCTCTCCGAGCTCACCGGCAACACCGTCTACCTCAAGGTCGAGGGCATGAACCCGACGGGTTCGTTCAAGGACCGTGGCATGACGATGGCCATGACGGCAGCCGTGCAGGCCGGAGCGCAGGCCGTGGTCTGCGCTTCCACGGGCAACACTTCGGCCTCCGCGGCGGCGTACGCCACCTCGGCTGGTCTCCGCTGTGCCGTGCTGGTCCCCGAGGGAAAGATCGCCATGGGCAAGCTGTCCCAGGCCATCGCCCACGGCGCCACCCTGCTGCAGGTGGACGGCAACTTCGACGACTGCCTCGAGATCGCCCGCAAGCTGAATGAGGCATACCCCGTGTTCCTGGTGAACTCGGTCAACCCGGCCCGCATCGAGGGTCAGAAGACCGGCGCCTTCGAGGTCGTCGATGCTCTGGGCGACGCCCCCGACATCCACGTGCTGCCCGTCGGCAACGCCGGCAACATCAGCGCGTACTGGAAGGGTTACCAGGAGTACGCGGCACCGTACCAGTCCGCGACCGCCGGTGAACTGGCCGCCGTCGCCACGCGCACGCCCGCCATGTGGGGCTTCCAGGCCGCCGGCGCGGCGCCGTTCGTCGCCGGGCACCCGATCACGCACCCCGAGACGATCGCCACCGCCATCCGGATCGGCAACCCCGCCTCCTGGGACACCGCCGTCGCCGCTCGCGACGAGTCGGGCGGCCTCATCGAGGCCGTCACCGACGAGGAGATCCTCGAGGCCCACCGCTGGCTGTCCAGCAAGGAGGGCGTCTTCGTGGAGCCCGGCTCCGCGGCAGGTGTCGCCGGTCTGATCAAGAAGCACGCCGCGGGCGAGGTCCCCACGGGCAAGACCATCGTCATCACCGTGACCGGCCACGGGCTCAAGGATCCCCAGTGGGCCCTGCGCACCGAGGACGGCAGCGATGTCTCCCCGGTCAAGGTACAGAACGACGTGGTCTCCGTGGCCGCGGCCCTCGGCTTCGAAGGCTGACTGTTGACGCCTCATCACGACGGCGGTGCGGCGTCCCTCGCCGCACTGCCGTCCGGTCTTTCCGTCACCGTCCGTGTCCCGGCGACGAGCGCGAACCTCGGCCCCGGTTATGACAGCCTCGGCCTGGCCGTCCAGCTCTTCGACACCGTGACGGTCGAAACTCTGGACTCCGGCGAACTGGAGTTCACGCTGTCGGGCGAGGGGACGGAGTCCGTGCCCCGCGACGGCAGCCACCTGGTCATCCGGTCGCTCGAAGCGGCCCTCGCCCAGCTCGGGTACCGACACCAGGGCCTGCACCTGAGGGCCGAGAACGTCATTCCACACGGACGCGGGCTGGGAAGCTCGGCCGCCGCCGTCGTGGCCGCAGCTCTGGCGGCGAACGGCCTGGTGCCGGAGAAGTCCCGCCGCGGGTCCGATTGGGTGCTGCAGTTCACAAGTGAGCTGGAAGGCCACCCGGACAACGTCGCGCCGGCGATATTTGGCGCCCTCGCCCTCTCCTGGCAGGACGGGGCGGAGTTCCGCAGTGCCCGTGCCGAGGTGCACGCGGACGTGATCCCCGTCGTCGCGATCCCGGACTTCGAGCTGTCCACGGAACTCGCCCGCACCCTGCTGCCGGCCCAGGTCGATCACCACGCGGCGGCCATGAACTCGGGACGCGCCGCGTTGCTCGTGGCCGCCCTGACGAAGCAGCCGGATCTGCTCGTGCCGGCGACGCGGGACTATCTGCACCAGGACTACCGTGCGACGGCCATGCAGCCCAGCGCGGATCTCATCGCGGCCCTGCGCGAACGCGGCCACGCCGCCGTCGTATCCGGAGCCGGTCCCACGGTCATGACCCTCGCCCGTTCGACGGCAGAGGCCGCCGAGGTGGAGGAGTTCATCCGGCAGCGGGAATCCGCGGCGGTGTCGTGGCGTGTTCTGCGACCGGCGGTGGACCGTGAAGGTGCTAAAGTGGAAGTGCATCCGCGGTAAATCCGCAGTGGATGCCACTTTTTGCGCGCGGGGAATCCACCCGCGGATCCTCTTCTTGGACCGTGTGTTTCGCGCGGCAAATTCCTTGCAAAAACTCGTGCTCCGCCCCATTGCGCGGTCATGAGCAGCCCAGGATGATCTGAAGGCCTGTGCTGTCAACCCAACCGTCCGGCTCCAGCCCGGACGCCATCGAGGGGGAAGGATCCTTCGTGACTGAAACCACTGTCCTGACAACGGATGTGGACAAGACAAGCTCCGCTGCACCGGCAGCGAAGAGCAGCGGCCTGGCGGGCCTCAAGCTCGCCCAGCTGCAGGCGCTTGCCAGCCAGCTCGGCATCTCCGGGAGTTCCCGGATGCGCAAGGGCGACCTCGTGACCGCCATCTCCGACCACCAGCGTGGCTCCTCCGTGGCCGACCGCCCTGCCAAGGGTGAGGAAGCCGCCAAGGCGCCCGCCGCCACCAAGGCAAGCGCCGCCAAGGCGAACTCCGCCAAGACCGCCGCGCCTCAGGCCGAGGCCGAGGCCCCCGCCGCTTCCGCCGAGCAGGATGCCCCCTCCGAGGCCGCGCCCGCCCGCAGCCGGACCCGTGGCCGCTCCCGCCGCGCAGGCAGCGACGGCGTCGTCGCCGCGACGGAGACCGCAGCGGAGACCGCGCCCGCCGAGACGGCTGCTCCGGCCGCCGAGCAGCGTGCCGACAACGCCGACAACGCCTCCGGCGAGCAGGGCTCCGAGCGCCGCAACACCCGCACCCGCAACCGCAACCGCCGCGCCGAAGGCGCCGAGAACGCCGGTGAGCGCGCCGAGGCTCCCGCGGAATCCGCCGAGGCCCCGGCTGAGCAGGGCGAGGCTCGTGAAGGCGAAGGCAACCGCCGCAACCGCCAGCGCTCCGAGCGCGGTCCCCGCAACGGCGAGGGCAACGGCCAGAACAACGGCAACCAGCAGGGCGCCCGCCAGCAGGAGAACCGCCAGCAGGACAACCGGGCTGACGAGGAAGAGAGCGGCAACCGCCGGAACCGTCGCAATCGCCGGGACCGCAACGAGCGGGGCGACCGTAACGACCGCAATGACCGTAACGATCGCAACGACCGTTTCCGCGATCGCAATGAGCGCCGCCGTGGCCGCAACCAGGGCCCCGAGGTGGACGACACCGAGCTGAGCGACGACGATGTCCTGGTCCCCGTGGCCGGCATCCTCGACGTCCTGGACAACTACGCGTTCATCCGCACCTCCGGCTACCTGCCGGGTCCGCAGGATGTGTACGTGACCCTCAACCAGGTCCGCAAGTACAACCTGCGCAAGGGCGACGCCGTCGTCGGTGCGATCCGCGCTCCCCGCGAGGGCGAGAACAACAACCAGCAGAACAACCGCCAGAAGTTCAACGCCCTGGTCCGCGTCACGAGCGTCAACGGCCTCCAGCCCGAAGAGCTGAAGAACCGCGTCGAGTTCAACAAGCTCGTTCCGCTCTACCCGTCCGAGCGCCTGCGCCTGGAGACCGATCCCAAGAAGATCGGTCCGCGCATCATCGACCTCGTGGCTCCCATCGGCAAGGGCCAGCGTGGCCTGATCGTCTCCCCGCCGAAGGCCGGTAAGACGCTCATCCTGCAGTCGATCGCCAACGCCATCACCACCAACAACCCTGAGGTCCACCTCATGATGGTTCTGGTGGATGAGCGTCCGGAAGAAGTCACCGACATGCAGCGCACGGTGAAGGGTGAGGTCATCGCCTCGACCTTTGACCGTCCCGCCGACGACCACACCACCGTGGCCGAGCTCTCCATCGAGCGCGCCAAGCGTCTCGTGGAGATGGGCAAGGACGTGGTGGTCCTCCTGGACTCCATGACCCGTCTGGGCCGCGCTTACAACCTGGCCGCGCCGGCTTCCGGCCGCATCCTCTCCGGTGGTGTCGACTCCGCCGCGCTGTACCCGCCCAAGCGGTTCTTCGGCGCAGCCCGCAACATCGAGAACGGCGGCTCGCTGACCATCCTGGCGACGGCCCTCGTGGAGACCGGTTCCAAGATGGACGAGGTCATCTTCGAGGAGTTCAAGGGCACCGGCAACATGGAGCTCCGCCTGTCCCGCCACCTGGCGGACAAGCGCATCTTCCCGGCCGTCGACGTCAACGCGTCCAGCACCCGCCGCGAGGAGAACCTGCTCTCGGCCGACGAGGTCAAGATCATGTGGCGCCTGCGTCGCCTGCTCTCCGGTCTCGAGCAGCAGCAGGGCCTGGAACTGCTCACGAGCAAGATCCGTGAGACGCAGAGCAACGCCGAGTTCCTGCTCCAGGTGCAGCGCACCACCCTGGCTGCCAAGTCGGAGAACGACAAGTAGCTCCTGACGGGGATGGGACCGGCCGAACGCCGGTCCCATCCCCGTTTGCCGTCTCCCGATAAACTTGTCTGCAGGTTGAAAGAGGTTTAGAACATGTTTGAGTCCGTCCAGGGTCTGCTCGACGAGCACGCCGCGATCCAGGCGCAGCTGAGCGATCCCGCCGTCTATGCCGACCAGTCGCTGGCCCGCAAGCTGGGGCGCCGTTCCGCGCAGCTCAACGGCATCGTGGAAGCGTACAAGACCTGGCGCGGACTCAGCGATGACCTGGAGGCCGCCCGGGAGATGGCCGCCGAAGACCCCGACTTCGCCGAAGAGGTCGCCCAGATCGAGGAGAAGCTGCCGGCGGCCCAGGAGAAGCTGCGCCGTCTGCTCATCCCGCGTGATCCCGACGACGCCCGCAACATCATCATCGAGGTCAAGGGCGGCGAAGGCGGCGAGGAGGCGGCCCTGTTCGCCGCCGACCTGCTCCGCATGTACACCCGTTACGCCGAGTCCCGTGGGTGGAAGACCGAGCTGATCTCCGCCACCGAGTCGGATCTCGGGGGCTACAAGGACGCTCAGATGGCCATCAAGGGCTCCTCCAACGATCCTGCCGAGGGTGTCTGGGCCCGCCTGAAGTTCGAGGGCGGCGTGCACCGGGTGCAGCGCGTCCCCGCGACGGAATCCCAAGGCCGCATCCACACCTCGGCCGCCGGTGTCCTGGTGTTCCCCGAGGTGGATGAGCCGGAGGAGATCGAGATCAACCAGAACGATCTCAAGATCGACGTCTACCGCTCCTCGGGCCCCGGCGGCCAGTCCGTGAACACCACGGACTCCGCCGTCCGCATCACCCACCTGCCCACGGGCATCGTGGTGGCGATGCAGAATGAGAAGTCCCAGCTGCAGAACCGTGAGGCCGCCATGCGCGTGCTCCGGGCGCGTCTTCTGGCGCACCAGCAGGAACAGCTGGACGCGGAGAGCGCCGAGCACCGCAAGTCCCAGATCCGGACCATGGACCGCTCCGAGCGCATCCGCACCTACAACTTCCCGGAGAACCGCATCGCGGATCACCGCACGGGGTACAAGGCCTACAACTTGGACGCCGTCATGAACGGTGATCTGGAACCGGTCATCCAGTCCGCCATCGAGATGGACGAGCAGGCCCGCCTGGACGCCATCGGCGAATAGCGGAACACCGTGTACGACGACGACGCGCTGCGCCCCGGCGCGCCCCTGGCCCCCGCGGTCCGGGCCGCCGCGGCCGTGCTCACCGCGGCGGGCGTGCCGAGTCCGCGCCGGGACGCCGAGCTGCTTCTGGCGCACACCCTCGGTCTCGACCTCAAGGAATTGCAGCACGCGGTCCTCATGGGTTCCCGCACAGTGCCCGAGGGGTTCTCGGCCCTCGTGGCTCAGCGTGCGGACCGCATCCCGCTCCAGCACCTGACCGGGGTCGCCTCCTTCCGGCACCTGGAACTGTCCGTGGGGCCTGGGGTCTTCATCCCGAGGCCTGAGACGGAGACCGTGGTCCAGTGGGCCGTGGACCGGTGCGCCGAGCTGCGGGCCGAGGGGATCCTCACACCGCTCCTGGTGGACCTCGGCACCGGCTCGGGAGCCATCGCCGCGTCCCTGGCGCATGAGGTTCCGGGTTCGCGCGTGCACGCCGTCGAGCTGAGCCCGCTGGCGATCGCCTGGGCCGAGCGCAACACCCGGCCCCACGGCGTCGAACTTCATCAGGGGGATCTGCGGGACGCGCTGCCGAAGCTGAACGGTCTGGTGGACGTCGTGGTGTCCAATCCTCCGTACATCCCGAGTGAGGCGGTGCCCCGCGAACCGGAGGTCGCCGAACACGATCCCGAGATGGCCCTGTATGGCGGGGGAGCGGACGGCATGGAGCTGCCGCTCGCCGCGGCGGCCAGTGCGGCGCGTCTGCTCAGGCAGGGCGGCTGGTTCATCATGGAACATGCCGAGGTGCAGGCGCCGTGGCTCGCCACGCGCCTGGGCCACGACCCCGCCTGGTCCGATGTGACGACCCACCAGGACCTCAACGGCCTCGACCGCGCCACGTCGGCCCGCCGCGCCTGAAGCGGTCGCCGGGCCGATCACCCCGGCGGACGTGCGACGTGGCACGGACTGTGGACCCGAAAAGAATGGGAGAATGTCAGCGTGACTTCTAGCTACGACTGTTCAACGGAAGAAACCCGCTTCGAGGGACTGGCGCACGCCCAGCGTGCCATCGCCGAACAGCAGTGCATCGTCTTCCCGACGGACACGGTGTACGGCATCGCCGCGGACGCCTTCTCCCCGTTGGCCGTCCGGCTGCTGCTGGCCGCCAAGGGCCGCTCCCGGACCATGCCTCCGCCCGTGCTCATCCCGCGCGTCCAGACCATGGACGGGCTGGCCGTGGACATCGGCGACGACGCCCGCAAGCTCGCCGAGAAGTTCTGGCCCGGCGCCCTCACCTTGATCCTGCATGCCCAGCCGTCCCTGGAGTGGGATCTGGGCGAGACCAAGGGCACCGTCGCGCTGCGCGTGCCCGATGACGAGCTGGCGCTCGAGATCCTGGCGCGGACCGGCCCGCTGGCCGTTTCCTCGGCCAACCGGAGTGGTCAGCCGGCCGCGCAGACGGCCGCCAATGCTCAGGAACAGCTCGCCGAGTCCGTGGAGGTCTACCTCGACGGCGGACCCCGCCCCGCCGAGTCCGACAGCGATGAGGTCGCCCTGCCGTCCACGATCGTCGACTGCACCGGCAGCCGTGCCCGGGTGGTGCGCCAGGGCGCGATCGCCCTGGAGGACCTCCGCGACGTCGTCCCGTCGATCCTGGCGTTCGGTCAGGAGGTCCCCGTCTGGCAGCCCGGCGCCGACAGTGCGCTGAACGCCAGCGCGTCGGAGGAGACGGTTTCCGAGGAGACCACCGAGGGCGAGCTGGTGGCGGAGGACGCGCCGGAGACCTCTGCCGAGGACGGCGCGGCGGCACCTGGGACGACCGAGACCGCGGCGGACGACACGACCGCCCACGTCGACACGACCGACGCCACGGCTGACGAGACCACGGCTGCCACAACACCGGCGGCCACCGCGGACGCCCCCGTCGTCGAGCAGCCGGCAGAGTCCGCCGCTCCCGAAGCGGCGCCCGCCGCCGAGACCGAAGACTCCCAGCGTCAGGATGCCGAGACCCCCCGGGCCGCCGGGTCGGAGAGCTGAATGCGGAAGGACCGTCTTCCGCTCCTGGACGTCGAGGTCACCGCGCTCACCGCGGACGAGGCCGCACAGGAGATCGGCCGCCTGGTCGCCTCCGGGGAGCCGCACACCGTCGTCGGGCACAATCTGCACAGTGTGACGCTCTATCACAGCGATCCGGCCTTCGCCGCGTTCTATGACCGCAGTTCCGTGGTCCTGCTCGACGGCGCGCCCCTGGCCAAGCTGTGGGCGCGGACGTTCAACCGCGGCCAGGGCGCCGGGGCCCATCGCGTGGGATCCGTCGACTGGCTGGCGCGGCTGGGGACCGTGCCGGGCCTGAAGCGCATCGCCGTGCTCGGAGCCGGGTCCGAAGCCAATGCCGGGGCGGTCGAGGAACTGCGCCGGCGTGTTCCGGACGCCGTCGTGGAGGGCCGTCCCGGAGCGGGCTGGTCCGCGGATGCGGAGCGTGACGCGGTCGCCTGGCTGCGGGAGTTCCGGCCGCAGCTGGTCCTGACCGGCCTCGGGATGCCCCTGCAGGAGCAGGTCATCACGCGGCTGCTGAGCGAAGTTCCGGCTGTGCACTGTGCTGTGGGCGGCGCGATCGACCAGGTGGCCGGCATCCAGAGGCTCGCCCCGCGCTGGATCGGCCGTCTGGGCTTCGAATGGGCGTGGCGTCTGCTGTTCGACCCGCGGCGCGTGGCGTACCGCGTGTTCGTGGAGCCGTGGAAGCTCGGCTATCTTCTCCTGCGCCGCCGCGCCGGCCGCGGGATCAAACGACAGGATGTGAGTTCGTGACCGAGCAGGCCCCGGCCGAGACGGGCCCGCGTCCCCGCGTGGCCGCCGTCGTGGTCACCTACAACCGCAGAGACCTGCTGGAAGGCACCCTCAGGGGGCTGCTGACGGCCACGGTGCGGCCCGACGTCCTCATCGTGGTGGACAACGCCTCCGATGACGGGACACCGGAGTTCTTGAGCGACTGGGCCGTCGGCGAAGGCGCGGAAACCGCCCGCGGCACCGTCCTGGATCTGGTGCGCCTGGAGACCAACACCGGTGGCGCCGGAGGCTTCGTGGTGGGCATGGAGCGCGCCGTCCTGGATCATCGGGCGGACTACGTCTGGATCATGGACGACGACACGGAGCCTCAGGCCGATTCCCTGGCCGAAGCCCTGTCCGCCCTGGCGACCATCTCGGCCCAGGGCGTTCCGGAGCCTGCATACCTGGCCAGCCTGGTCCGGTGGACCGATGGCCGTCCGCATCCGATGAACCGGACGAAGGAGCGTCTCCGCCTCGACGCCGCCGGCAAAGCCCGCGCGGAGTCGCTGGGCCTGACGAGCATCCGGACGGCATCCTTCGTCTCGATCTTCATCTCCGCCGATGCGATCCGCCGGCACGGCCTGCCGATCGCGGACTACTTCATCTGGAACGACGACTTCGAGTTCACCGCCAGGATCACCCGTGCGGGGGAGGCCTTCGCCGTGCCGGCGTCGGAAGTCCTGCACCACACGAAGACGTTCGGAGACGCTCAGGCGGATCCGGGGGACCGCTTCTACTACGAGGTGCGCAACAAGCTGTGGGCGTACTTCCGTTCGCCGGCGCTGCACTGGTGGGAGCGCGTGCTGTTCCTGGGCGCCTCGGTGCGGAACTGGACTCGGACGATCGCCCGCTCCAGCCGTCGCGGCCGCCTGTTCAAGGGTCTGGCCCGTGGCGTCAAGGACGCTCTGCGGGGTCCTCGTCCGAACAGCGAAGTCCTGGACGGCGTGTATCCGCTCCGCGGGATCCCCGCGCCGGGGGCGTCAGCCGCCGTCGGCGAGTGAGCGGATCCCTTCGTCGAAGGAGACGGGGGGAGCCCAGGAGAAGTCCGGAGCGCTGCCGCTGACCCGGACTTCCAGGTCCTCGGTGAGCCGGTCGGCCTCCGCGCCCTTGCCGACGAGGCGGGCGGCCAGACGCAGCAGGGCCGGGGGACAGGGCGCCAGGCGGGCGGGCCGGCCGGCGGCCGCGCCGAGTGCGCGGCAGAGGTCCGCGGTGGAGACCGGCCGGGCGTCGGCCGCCAGGATCAGCTGGTAACGCTCTGAATCGTTGTCCAGGGCGTACCGGATCGCCGACACGACGTTGCCCACGGCCACCATCGTCCTGCGGTTGCGCACCGAGGCCAGGGGAAGCGGGATCCCACGCCGGATCGCCCCCAGGAGCCGCTGCACGTTCCCCTTGTTTCCGGGGCCGTACACCATCGGGATGCGGATGCTGGTGCCGCGCAGTGCCGACCGTGCGCTCACGGCGGCCAGGGCCTGTTCCGCCTCCCACTTGGAGACTCCGTAAGGATCGGCGGGCCGTGGCGCGTCCGAGGCCGAGAACGGTGTTCCGGTCGTCCGTTCGCCATTGACCTTGATGCTGCTGAGGAAGACGAACGAGGAGACTCCCGCGGCGGCGGCGCCGTCGGCCAGGCGGCGGGTCAGGTCCGTGTTGGCAGCGCGGTGCGCGGCGAAGGGGTCCTCGCTGTCCTCGGCCATGCGGTGGACGCGGGCGGCGAGATGCACCACGGCGTCCACGCCGGCGAAGAGTGAGGCGCAGTCGTCGATCCGTTCGAGATCGCCGGTCTCCCGCGTCGTCGCGCCGTGCAGCGCCGTGGCCGTGGAGTCACCCGGCGGAAGGGTCCTGACCAGTGCCACGACCTCGTGGCCGGCGTCGAGCAGCCCGCGCACCACATGGCGTCCCACGAACCCCGTGGCTCCGGTGACTGCGACTTTCATGGAGCCCCTCTCGACGGCGTGCTGCCTGCACAGCCGCGGGGGCTGCCGGAAATCCACAATAGCCGATGCCCGGCGCGCTAAGCTGGACGAGGTGTCCGATGCCGCTCCCTGCGGTCTTCACGTCCTCCGGGCGTTGCCGCACAGCGCGGATACTGCGGGCGGGAGGTCTCTTTCGCCCGTTGGTTTTTCGAGCAAGGTGGCCATTGTCGTACTCCAAGACTGCTGAGAGCAGAACCGGTTCCTGGGAGTGGATCCAGTTCGTCCTCGACGCCCTTTGCTGGTTCCTCGCGATGGGCCTGGCCCTCGTGCTCCGCTACGAACTGCACGTCGAGTGGGCCCAGCTGCCCGGCCTCCTGGCCGTGACCGGCGTCGCCGCACTCGCCCAGCTCATCTTCGGTTATCTCCTCTCCGTGTACCGGGGCCGTTATCAGTCCGGCTCCTTCGGTGAAGTCCAGGCGCTCCTGATCGCCACCCTGCTCGTCGCGACGGCGGTCACCGGGCTCCTGCTGGTGGCGTACCGCCAGCTCGACGTCGGCCGCAGTGTCGCGCTGATCGCCGCGCCGATCGCCCTGATCGGGATGGCCGGCATCCGCTATCTCCGCAGGCTCTACCGTGAGGCCAAATCCCGCCCGGGCGACTCGGCGCGCAACACCCTCATCTACGGTGCGGGCTTCGTGGGCAACTCCCTCGTGACCCGCATGCTGCAGGACCCGGATTCGCCGTACTACCCCGTGGGCCTCATCGATGACGACCCCAGCAAGAAGCACCTGCGCCTCTCCGGCGTGCAGGTGCTGGGCCGCGGCGAGGACATCCGCTCGATCGTCCACCGGACCAAGGCCGAAGTGCTCGTGCTCGCCTTCGGCAGCGTGGAGCGCGACGTCGTCACCCGGGTCTCCGACAGTGTCGCCGGTCTGAACGTCCGGGTGCTCGTGCTGCCGCCCCTGAACCAGATGCTCAGCGGCGGTGCGCCGCAGGGCTTCTCTGACTTCCGTGACATCTCGGTGGAGGACCTGATCGGCCGGCGTCCGGTCGACATCCAGGTGGAGAAGATCGCCGGATACATCTCGGACCGCCGCGTCATCGTCACGGGTGCGGGCGGGTCGATCGGCAGTGAGCTCTGCCGCCAGATCAGCCAGTTCAGCCCCGCCGAACTGATCATGCTGGACCACGATGAGACGGCCCTCCAGCAGACCCAGATCTCCCTGACCGGTCACGGACTCCTGAACGGCCAGGACACGGTCCTGTGCAGCATCCGGGACCAGGCCGGCCTCGAAGCGGTGTTCCGGGAGAGGAAACCGGAGGTCGTCTTCCATGCAGCGGCTCTCAAGCACGCCCCGCTGCTGCAGCAGTACCCCGGCGAAGGCTGGAAGACCAATGTGCTGGGCACCCTGAACGTTCTGCGGGCCGCCCGTGCAGCCGGGGTGAGCCGGTTCGTGAACATCTCCACGGACAAGGCTGCGAATCCGAGCACGGCCCTCGGCCACTCCAAGCGGATGGCGGAACGCCTGACGGCCTGGATGGCCCAGGAGACGGGCCTTCCGTATGTCTCGGTGCGCTTCGGCAACGTGATGGGCAGCCGCGGCTCCATGCTGCCGCTGTTCACGCAGCAGATCCAGGCCGGGGGACCGGTCACCGTGACCCACAAGGACGTCACCCGTTTCTTCATGACCATCCCCGAGGCCTGCCAGCTGGTGATCCAGGCCGGCGCCATCGGCCACGGCGGGGAGGTCCTGCTGCTGGACATGGGCGAGCCCGTGCGGATCCTGGACGTCGCACAGCGCATGATCGCCATGTCCGGAAAGAGCGTCGACATCGTCTTCACCGGCTTGCGGCCGGGGGAGAAGATGCACGAGGAGCTCATCGGCGACGGCGAAGTCGACGCCACGCGCATCCATCCCAAGATCTCCCACGCCCGAATCCAGCCGATCGATCCAGAGGACCTCGATCTGGAGTCCTGGCTGGAGGCCTGCCGGTTCGATGAGGAGAGGCTGAGCGCCTCGGGCATCGCCGACGAGGAGTCCGAAGACCCGGTGGACCTGGGGCGGGTCGGGTCGTGAACCCCGTCGTCCTCACCGCGTCCGTCACGTTCGCGGTGGCGGTCGTGGCACCCTGGGTGGTCAAGCCGTTCCTCGTGAAGCTCGGAGTCATCGACGTGCCGACGGCGCGTTCCTCCCACACCGAGGTGACGCTGCGCGGCATGGGACTGGCCACCAGCCTGGGGGTGCTCGCCGGAGCGGTCACCGCGCTGTTCAGCCAGGCGGTCCCCACCAACCGGTTCCTCGCCCTCGCCGTCGCCGGGTGCGCACTCTGCTCCGCACTGCTGGGCTGGATCGAGGACATCCGCGGCCTCTCCATCCGCGTCCGGGCCTCCGCTCAGCTCCTGCTCGGCCTGGTGGTCACCGTCGCGATGACCGCGAACCTCCATGTCTCGTGGTGGTGGCTTCCTCTGGGCGTCCTCGCGGTGAGCGGCTACATCAACGCGGCGAACTTCATGGACGGCGTGAACGGCATCTCCGGCATCCACGGGCTCGTGGTCGGTGCGCTGTACTCCGCCGCCGGCGTGCTCTCCGGGCAGCCGTGGCTCACCGTGGCCGGGGCGATCCTGGCCGCCGCGTTCGCCGCGTTCCTGCCCTGGAACCTCGGCCGCGGCAAGGTCTTCCTCGGGGACGTCGGGAGCTACCTTCTGGGCGGAGGCATCGCGGCCATGGCCGTCGGGGGCTTCCTCTCCGGGATCGCCATCGAATACCTGCTGTCGCCGCTCATGATCTACCTCGCCGACACCGGATACACCCTGGTCCGCCGGTACCGGCAGGGCAAGCGGTGGTACGAGTCCCACCGGGAGCACGTCTACCAGCGGCTCACCGATGTCGGATTCAGCCACGTGGGCGTCGCCGTGCTCGTCGGGGTGTTCAGCGCTGTGACGGGGATCTGCGGCATCGTGGCCGCCGGCGCCCCGTGGTGGGGCGCTCTCGCCGCGCAAGTGCTGACCGTCGCCGTCCTGGTCACGTACCTCGCCCTGCCGACCGTCCTCGAGCGGCGCCGTGCGCGCCGGGTGGTGTGACGGCCGTCCGGACGGATGCCGGCACTTCTATCTCGTGTAGAATTTAACCCCGGAAGTTCATTTCAACTTCCGACCCCTCACCCGCTCGCTGATAGGCCGCCATGTCTGCATCCTCGCCCCGCCCTTCCCGGGCTTCCCGGCGTCGGCTGTCGACGACGGCGGCAGGGGAAACCGGGTCCTTGTGGCTCCGTCTCCTGACACTCAGCTCAGCGACGGCGGCCGTCGGCCTTCTCGTCACCGCGGTCATCGCGGCGGTGCTGAACGGCGGACTGGGCGCGCTCTCGGTGCTCTGCGGCGGTGCGCTGGTCATGGTCTTCTTCGCGATCTCCCTGCTCGCCGGACATTTCGTCGGCAGGAACAACCCGTCCGGAGCCATCGGCCTCATGGTCGCGCTGTACTTCGTGAAGGTCGTCGTGTTCGGCGTCGTCTTCCTGGTGCTCGGCGCCCCGGGCTGGCTCCATGGCCGGTGGTTTGTTACAGCGGCGGTCGTGACCGTCGTCCTGTGGCAGATCGCGGAGCTCTACGGCTTCTCCCGTGCCAGGCTTCTGATCTTCAACGAGCCCGCACAGGCCGCTGAACAGGGCCGGGACACCTCCGGAAGCCCGGAAGGCGGCCGCTGACGTGGCGAAAGAGAACAAGCGACCGTCGGAGGCCGATCCCGCGCACGATGGCGATGGCGGTTACAACGCCGGAATGGCGGTCTTCAGCTATATCGTCGGCGGAATCCTGGTCTGGAGTTTGATAGGGTGGGGACTGGATTCATTGTGGGGGACCCGCTGGATTGTGCTCGCCGGAGCATTGCTCGGCGCGGCCGGCGGTTTCTATCTGGCCCAGATGCATGGATTCTTCAAACACCGCGCTGACAGTTCCGGCGCGGACTCGAAGAAGCCTCACACACCTTCCGAATAATTTCACATGGGGGAGCCGCTCGCCGAGCGTGGAGCCCCGCTAATTTGCCCAACGATGGACACTGCAGAGAGGAAACGCGTTGTTCGCGCTTACGCTCCCCGCTCAGGATTCGGGTTCTTTCAACCCGCCTGGTATTGACGAAATGCACCTCCCGGCGATTTTGCCCTGGGGTGCAGCGGACGGCTTCTCCAAGCAGATGCTCCTGGTGATCCTCTCCGTGGTCATCATTGCGGCGTTCTTCGTGGCCGCCGCCCGCAAGGGCCAGCTGGTGCCCGGGAAGTTCCAGTTCGCCGGTGAAACCGCTTACGGCTTCGTCCGCAACGGCATCGCCAAGGACATCATCGGTGGCAAGGACTTCATCAAGTACGTCCCGCTGCTGTTCAGCCTGTTCTTCTTCATCCTGGTGAACAACATCTACGGCGCGATCCCCGTGATCCAGCTGCCGTCCTTCTCTCACGTGGGCGGCGCCTACGTGCTGGCGGGCCTGGTGTACCTCACCTGGATCGTCATCGGCGTCAAGAAGAACGGCATCCGCTACTTCAAGCTGGCGACCGTGCCCTCCGGCGTTCCGCTGTACATCCTCCCGATCGTGGTGCCGATCGAGATCATCTCGAACTTCGTGGTCCGCCCGGTCACCCACAGCCTCCGTCTCTTCGCGACCATGCTGGCAGGCCACCTGATCGTCATGATCGCGGGCTCCGGCATCGAGTTCCTCATCGCCCAGGAGAACGTCCTGCTGAAGGGCACCTCGCTGCTGGTGCTGGCCGGCGCTGTGGCCATGTACATGCTGGAGGCGCTGATCATGGTGCTGCAGGCGTACGTGTTCACGCTGCTGACCGCCATCTACATCGAAGGCGCGCTCCACGCGGACAGCCACTAAGTCTTCACCCACACTTCCCCTCTCGGGGAAAAACAACCCCGTAACAGCCGCTCCGCGGCGACTGAAAGGAAAACCATGAACGGCGAAATCAACGGCTCCCTCAACCTCGTTGGCTACGGCCTCTCCGCCATCGGCGGTGGCATCGGTGTGGGTCTCGTGTTCGCGGCCTACATCAACGGTGTGGCTCGTCAGCCCGAGGCGCAGCGTGTCCTGCAGCCGATCGCATTCCTCGGTCTGGCCCTGACCGAAGCTCTCGCCATCCTCGGCCTGGTTTTCGCGTTCGTTCTGAAGTAAACCTTCAGCCCCTACGCCAAATCAGTTACGAGTAGATAGGACGGGTGAATATGGATCAGCTGATCCTTGCTGCAGACCAAGCCCATGAGTCTCCGAACCCGCTTGTTCCCAATGTCTGGGAAATGGGCGTGGTCCTGGTCGGCTTCCTGGTTCTGCTCTTCATCGTGGTCAAGTTCGTTGTCCCGATGTTCGAGAAGACCTACGCCGAGCGCGCTGAGGCCATCGAAGGCGGCATCGCCAAGGCTGAGAAGGCCCAGGCCGAAGCCACGGCCGCACTCGAAGAGTACAAGCAGCAGCTGACGGACGCCCGCACCGAGGCCAATCGCATCCGCGAAGAAGCCCGTGCTGAAGGCGCCCAGATCCTCGCTGAGCTCAAGGAGAAGGCCGCCGCCGAGGCTGCCCGCATCACCGAGCAGGCCCACGTACAGATCGAGGCAGAGCGTCAGGCCGCCGTCGTCTCCCTGCGCAGCGAAGTCGGCAGCCTTGCCACGACGCTCGCCGGGCGCATCGTCGGCGAGTCGCTGGAAGACGACGCCCGCGCGTCCCGCGTGGTCGATCGCTTCCTTGCCGATCTGGAGAACCAGAGCGCAGGTGCAGCACAGTAATGGCAGGTGTATCGAGCGAATCGCTGAAGGCGGCGCTGGCTGAGGTGGAGCCCAAGCTCCCCACTGCTCCGCTGTCCCTGGCAAACGAGCTTTTCGGAATCCTCGAGGCGCTTGACGGCTCGGCCGGTCTGCGCCGTGCTCTGACCGATCCCTCGCGCAGCGCGGAGGAGAAGTCGGGGCTGATCCGTGGACTCCTGGCCGGCAAGGTCTCGGCCGACGCAGAGCAGATCGTCAGTTCGCTGGCGGCCTCCCGCTGGGCCGACTCCCGTGACATCGGCGATGCGCTCGAAACTATCGCCGCAACAGTGGCGATCGCCGTCGCTGAGTCCAAGGGCGCCGCCGCAGGTCGGGGCGCCTCCGGGCTGGAAGCACTGGAGAACGATCTCTTCGCATTCAACACGGTGGTCGAAGGCAGCCATGAGCTGCAGCGCGCCCTCGTGGAACCGGCTGCCGCACCGCAGCAGAAGGCGGACCTGGCACGCAAGCTCGTGCCCGGAGCCAGCGAAGAGGCACAGCTCCTCATCCGTCAGGCCGTCGTCGCCCCGCGTGGCGTCAAGCCGGCCAAGCTGGTGGAGCGCTTTGCAGAGTTGGCCGCCAAGCGCCAGGAGCGCTGGATCGCCACGGTGGAAGTGACCCGCCCCCTCACCGAAGAGCAGCAGGCCCGCCTCCAGGCCGGTCTGAACGCGCTCTACGGCCGGGAGCTCAAGGTCAACACCGTCGTGGATCCGGAGCTCATCGGCGGTATCCGCGTCAAGGTCGGTGACGAAGTGGTTGACGCTTCCGTGCTGACCAAACTCGGCGAACTGCGCCGCAAGCTGGCCGGCTGAGCCAGGCAAGCACAACTTACCGACAGAACACCAGGTCATCGTGAGCAGCGATGATCACGAAACAGGAGAGCAGGGACTGCAGATGGCCGAATTGACCATCAATGCCGACGACGTCCGCAATGCCTTGAACGAGTTCGCGGCGTCTTACGAGCCCGGCAACGCCGAGCGCGTCGAGGTCGGCCGTGTGACCACCGCCAGCGACGGTATCGCCCGTGTCGAGGGTCTTCCCTCGGTCATGGCCAACGAACTCCTTCGCTTCGAGGATGGAACTCTGGGCCTGGCCCAAAACCTTGACGTCCGTGAGATCGGCGTGATCGTACTCGGTGACTTCACCGGTATCGAAGAAGGCCAGGAAGTGCACCGCACGGGTCAGATTCTGTCTGTCCCCGTCGGTGACGCGTTCCTCGGCCGCGTGGTTGACCCGCTGGGCCAGCCCATCGACGACCTGGGCGACATCAAGGCCGAGGGCACCCGTGCACTGGAACTCCAGGCACCGGGCGTGACCCAGCGTAAGTCGGTCCACGAGCCGATGCAGACGGGTCTCAAGGCCATCGACGCCATGATCCCGATCGGCCGTGGCCAGCGTCAGCTGATCATCGGTGACCGCCAGACCGGCAAGACGGCCATCGCGGTGGACACCATCATCAACCAGAAGGCCAACTGGGAGTCCGGCGACGTCAACAAGCAGGTTCGCTGCATCTACGTCGCCATCGGCCAGAAGGCGTCCACCATCGCCGCTGTCCGCCAGACCTTGGAAGAGAAGGGCGCCCTGGAGTACACCACGATCGTGGCCTCCCCGGCATCCGACCCCGCGGGCTTCAAGTACCTGGCTCCGTACGCCGGCTCGGCCATCGGCCAGCACTGGATGTACGGCGGCAAGCACGTCCTCATCATCTTCGATGACCTCTCCAAGCAGGCCGAAGCCTACCGCGCCGTGTCGCTGCTGCTGCGCCGCCCGCCGGGACGTGAAGCCTACCCGGGTGACGTGTTCTACCTGCACTCCCGTCTGCTCGAGCGTTGCGCCAAGCTCTCCGACGACCTGGGCGCGGGCTCGATGACCGGTCTGCCGATCATCGAGACGAAGGCGAACGACGTGTCCGCCTACATCCCGACCAACGTCATCTCCATCACCGACGGCCAGATCTTCCTGCAGTCGGACCTCTTCAACGCCAACCAGCGTCCGGCCGTCGACGTGGGCATCTCGGTGTCCCGCGTGGGTGGTTCCGCTCAGGTCAAGGCCATGAAGAAGGTCTCCGGCACCTTGAAGCTGGACCTCGCTCAGTACCGCGACATGCAGGCCTTCGCCATGTTCGCCTCGGACCTGGATGCGGCTTCCCGCCAGCAGCTGACCCGTGGCGCCCGCCTGATGGAGCTGCTCAAGCAGGGCCAGTACCAGCCGTACCCGGTCGAGAACCAGGTCGTCTCCATCTGGGCCGGCACCAACGGCTACCTGGACGATGTCCCGGTCGAGGACGTGTCCCGCTTCGAGTCCGAGTTCCTCGAGCACCTGAAGCACAGCACGTCCATCCTGACCACCATCGGCCAGACCAACCTGCTGGAGAACGACACGGTCGAGGCTCTGAAGACGGCGATCACCGACTTCAAGCGCGGCTTCTTCGGCGAGGGTCACAGCCAGCTGGTCGGCGCCGGTCACGAGGAGCACGAGGCCATCTCGGGCGACTCCGTCGACCAGGAAAAGATCGTCAAGCAGAAGCGCTAGAGGCAGTCACCCCGGGGCCACCTTCACGGGTGGCCCCGGGGTACCGCACCGGAGCCTTGGATCCGCTGGATCCTAAGAAAGGACAAGTATGGGAGCCCAGATCCGGGTCTACCGCCAGAAGATCGCCTCGACCACGTCGATGCGCAAGATCTTCAAGGCGATGGAACTGATCGCGACCTCTCGCATCGGTAAGGCACGTGCCCGTGTGGCTGCATCGCAGCCCTATGCCCGCGCCATCACCCGTGCCGTTTCTGCAGTCGCCAGCCAGAGCCAGGTGGAGCACCCGCTCACCACCGAGCCCGCTCAGGTGCGCCGCGCCGCCGTCGTCGTGATGACGGCCGACCGTGGTCTCGCCGGCGCGTACTCGGCGAGCGTGCTCAAGCAGGCCGAAGGCCTGATCGAGCTGCTCCACAGCGAAGGCAAGGACGTCAAGACCTACCTGGTGGGTCGCAAGGCGCAGGCCTACTTCGATTTCCGTTCCCGTCCTTACGCCCGCGTCTGGACCGGCGGCACCGATGCTCCGGAGTTCGCAACCGCTCAGGAGATCAGCAAGGTCCTCCTGGAAGACTTCGCCACCGACTTCGAAGAGGGCGGTGTGGAGGAGATCCACGTCGTGTACACGCGCTTCAAGTCCATGGTGACCCAGGAGCCGACCGTCGTCCGCCTCCTGCCCCTGGAGGTCGTGGAAGAGGAGAACACTCCGGAAGCGGAGATCCTGCCCCTCTACGACTTCGAGCCCGAGACCGAGCAGGTGCTGGACTCGCTGCTGCCGCGCTACATCGAATCCCGCATCTTCGCGGCGATGCTACAGGCCGCCGCGTCCGAGCTGGCTGCCCGTCAGCGTGCCATGAAGTCCGCAGGCGACAACGCGACCGAGCTGATCAAAAAGTACACGCGACTGCGCAACACGGCCCGTCAGGCCGAGATCACGCAGGAGCTCACCGAGATCGTGGCCGGTGCCGACGCACTCGCGTCGTAACCGCCCGAGGATCCCGGCGCAGCCTTCGCGGCTGTACCCAAAGCTAGACTTAACACACGCCATCTACTGAGTGAAGTGAGAGAGATGACTGCCACCGCTACCGAGCACGCAGCCACCGCGGCCGGCGCCACCGGTCGTATTGCCCGCGTCATTGGGCCGGTTGTCGACGTCGAATTCCCGGCCGACGCCATCCCGGAAATCTACAACGCCCTGACCACTGAGGTCACCCTCAACGGTGAGACCAAGACCATCACCTTCGAGACCTCGCAGCACCTGGGTGACAACCTGGTCCGCGCCATCTCGCTGCAGGCGACCGACGGCCTGGTCCGCGGCACGCAGGTGGTCGACACCGGCGCCCCCATCTCCGTGCCCGTGGGCGACGGCGTGAAGGGCCACATCTTCAACGTGCTCGGCAAGCCGCTGGACGTCGAAGAGTCCGAGCTCCAGGTCTCCGAGCGCTGGCCCATCCACCGCAAGGCACCGAGCTTCGCGAGCCTCGAAGGCTCCACCGAGATGCTCGAGACCGGCATCAAGGTCATCGACCTTCTCACCCCGTACATCAAGGGTGGCAAGATCGGCCTGTTCGGCGGCGCCGGCGTGGGCAAGACCGTGCTCATCCAGGAAATGATCACCCGTGTCGCCCGTAACTTCGGTGGCACCTCCGTGTTCGCCGGTGTCGGCGAGCGTACCCGTGAGGGCAACGACCTCTGGGTCGAAATGGACGAGGCCGGCGTTCTGAAGGACACCGCCTTGGTGTTCGGCCAGATGGACGAGCCGCCGGGAACGCGTCTGCGCGTGGCCCTGTCCGCTCTGACCATGGCGGAGTACTTCCGCGATGTGCAGAACCAGGACGTGCTGCTCTTCATCGACAACATCTTCCGCTTCACCCAGGCCGGTTCCGAGGTGTCGACCCTGCTGGGCCGCATGCCGTCCGCCGTGGGTTACCAGCCGAACCTGGCCGATGAGATGGGTCTCCTCCAGGAGCGCATCACCTCGACCAAGGGCCACTCGATCACGTCCATGCAGGCGATCTACGTCCCTGCTGACGACTACACCGACCCGGCTCCGGCGACCACGTTCGCCCACCTGGACGCGACCACCGAGCTCTCCCGTGAGATCGCTTCCCGTGGTCTGTACCCGGCAGTGGACCCGCTGACCTCCACCTCCCGCATCCTGGATCCCCAGTACATCGGCAAGGACCACTACGACACCGCTGTGCGCGTGAAGCAGATCCTGCAGAAGAACAAGGAACTCCAGGACATCATCGCCATTCTCGGTGTCGATGAGCTCTCCGAAGAGGACAAGATCGTCGTGGCCCGTGCCCGTCGTATCCAGCAGTTCCTGTCCCAGAACACCTACACCGCCAAGCAGTTCACCGGCGTCGAGGGTTCGACCGTGTCCATCAAGGACACCATCGAGGGCTTCAAGGCGATCTGCAACGGCGACGTCGACCACATCGCCGAGCAGGCGTTCTTCAACGTCGGTGGCATGGACGATGTCGAGCGTCAGTGGGCCAAGATCCAGTCTGAGACCCGCTGATCATGGCTGAGCTCGACGTTGAGGTCGTCGCGGCGGACCACTTCGTGTGGTCCGGCGCGGCCAAGGTGGTCAACGCCCGCACCAGCGATGGCGCGATCGGCATCCTCCCCGGGCACGCGCCGGTTCTGGCGATCCTCGCGGAAGGTGAGCTGTCCATCGAGCCGGTCACGGGCAGCCGCATCCACGTCACCGTGGATGGGGGATTCTTCTCCGTTGACAATGACCGAGTGGTGATCGTGGCTGACAATGCTCAGCTCAACGATTCCGCCGCGGCGTAGGGCTGAATAGTCCGCGCTAGATGGGTGATTCGGTCATTGTCACTCTGGGCATCGCAGCGATCCTCGCGATCATCATCGGTGCTCTGTGCCTGGTAGGGGTGCGCCGCGTCAATCTGCGGCGCGCCCTGGGCACCATCGACGCCTCCATCTGCCTGGCCAATGGCCGCTGGCAGATGGGGGTTTGTCGTTTCCAGGGGTCGGAACTCGAGTGGTTCAAGATGTTCTCCCTGAGTCCCACGCCTCGGTACAGCTTCGAGCGCAACCAGCTTGATCTGGTGCGACGGCGCGAGCCGGGCGAGGTGGAATCCTCCAGGATCCAGCCGGGCTCGGTGATCGTCGAGCTGAGCTACGAGGGTCAGGAAGTGCTGCTCGCGATGCGTTTCGACGAGTACACTGGGCTGTCCTCCTGGCTGGAGGCCGGGCCGAGACCGGGACTCAACCGGTTGGACTGAGTACGCGCCCGGGAGCACCTCCCGGGGATGACGAAAGGCCGGGCCGTGTGCCGCTGTGGGATTCTCCACGGCGGCAC
>Ga0308165_1000280_pt1 | contig 113906 bp, 98 predicted proteins | sample PhyWR2_FD_201032 | JGI IMG/M metagenome (GOLD analysis project Ga0308165, IMG submission 201032) | Phyllosphere microbial communities from UC Gill Tract Community Farm, Albany, California, United States - DLSLW.R2 | ecosystem: Host-associated > Plants > Phyllosphere > Unclassified | place: USA... | reverse complement strand
TACGTAGATTTTTGTTTTCTAAATAAGCCTCAAAAATCTTGCGAACGAGCTCATTTGTTTTTTGTTCAGACATAGTTTTTAAACTCCATTCAAAGGTAGTCAATTAGTTTGATTGTTCGAGCGTTAGATTGTTGAAATGTTGTAATAAGTCCGTAGTCCGAAAGTCAGAGGTCCGAAGTTCAAATTGCAAATAGCATGTGACTTTGAACATCTGCTATTCAATTCTGCAACACGACTTCGGACCCCGGACTAAAAACTTCGGACTTTTATGCGTCAAACCTAGTTACGCCCGTAACCCCCCTAACTTTTAATAAATTTTTAATCAGGTTTTCTAAATGTTCGGTATCATTTACAAAAATCATGATCGAGCCATCAAATATCCCTTCATTCGTATCTACTGTAATCGATCGCATATTCACCTTAAAATCGGTCGAAATAACCCTGGTAATGTTGTTAATCAAGCCTACGTCATCTATACCTACAATACGTAAACCGGTTAAGAAAGTAAGTTCTTGTTGTTTGTTCCATTTAGCTTTAACCACCCTATAGCCGTAATTCGACATTAATTGTGCTGCATTGGGGCAGTTTGTTCTGTGGATTTTGATGCCCTCGCTCACGGTAACAAAACCAAAAACATCATCGCCCGGAATAGGATTACAGCAGGCCGCCAAAGTATAATCTATTTTTTGAAGGTCTTCCCCGATCAGTAAAATGTCGTTTTCTGAGCCCTTCATTTTTGTTTTAACCATATCAACCGTAAGGTTTTCTGGTCGCTCAGGGGCACGGTTTTCTACTTCTTTTTCACTTGAGAGGTATTCTTTTATGTCTTTCAGTTCAATTTTACCAAGGGCAACATTCACAAAAAGCTCTTGTGTAGATGGCAGTTTAAAGAAATAGCTTAATTTCTGTAAATTGTCGGTATTGTAGGTGATTTTTAATGATTTTAGCTTTCTTTCTAAAATTTCCTTGCCATTTTCGGCAATTTTTCGCTTTTCTTCCTTTAAAGATGATTTAATCTTTGATTTTGCTTTGGCCGTAACCACTACATTTAACCAATCTTCTTTAGGCGTTTGTTTGCTGGAGGTAATAATCTCTACCTGATCGCCGTTTTGAAGTTTGTAAGAAATAGGGACTAACTTGTGGTTTACTTTAGCGCCGATACAGGTGGCACCCACATCGGTATGGATTTCGAAAGCAAAATCTAGTGCTGTAGCACCCAAAGGAAGCTGGATTAATGCACCTTTTGGCGTAAAAATGAAAATCTCATCAGAGAAAAGGTTCATTTTAAAATCATCCAAAAAGTCTAAAGCATTGGCTTCGGGATTGCTCAGCATTTCGCGCACTTTCTGAATCCACTGATCCAAACCATTGTCATTGCTCGATTCTTTGTATTTCCAATGTGCAGCAAATCCTTTTTCGGCAATTTCGTTCATCCGCTGCGTACGGATCTGTACTTCAACCCATTGCCCGCGGGGGCCCATTACCGTAGTATGTAAACTTTCGTAACCATTTCCTTTTGGCGAGGAGACCCAATCGCGTAAACGGTCTGGATTGGGGCGGTACAGGTCGGTTACAATCGAATACGCTTTCCAGCAATCGGCTTTTTCATTTTCAGGTGCCGAGTCCAAAATAATCCTGATGGCAAAAAGATCATAAACCTCTTCGAAAGGAATATTTTTCTTTTTCATCTTGTTCCATATGGAGTGGATTGATTTTGGCCGTCCATAAACATCGGCTACTAAGCCCTGTTCGTGAACGATTTCATCAATCGGCTCGACAAATTTTTTGATAAAAAGGGCACGCTCTGCTTTTTTCTCGTTTAATTTTTTTGCGATGAATTTATAAGTGTCAGGATCGAGATATTTCATCGAAAGATCTTCCAATTCTGATTTTATGGCATATAAACCCAGGCGATGGGCCAGTGGTGCATATAAATAAATGGTTTCTGAAGCGATTTTAAGCTGCTTGTGGCGGGGCATAAAATCCATCGTACGCATGTTGTGCAAACGGTCGGCAAGTTTGATCAGGATCACCCTAACATCATCTGCCAGGGTAAGCAGCATTTTCCGGAAGTTTTCGGCCTGTAGAGAGCTATTGGTATCGAAAACACCCGATATTTTGGTTAAACCATCGATTATTTTTGCTGTTTTCTTACCAAATTCACGTTCAATATCTTCTAAGGTAATATCGGTATCTTCTACCACATCATGCAGCAGGGCACAAACAATAGATGTGGTACCGAGGCCGATTTCTTCGGCAGCAATCTGTGCTACGGCAATAGGATGGTAAATATAAGGTTCGCCCGATTTTCGGCGCATATCTTTATGGCTTTCGAGCGCCATGTCGAATGCTTTTCGGATTTCTTTTTTATCGCCCTTTTGAAGCGTAGATTTACTTGCCCGTAATAATGCCCTATATCTTTTTAGAATTTCTTGCTTTTCCGCCTCTAAATCAATCACTAACTCTGTTTTCATTTGTATTTTTTGCGTAAAAATTGCGTCTTATTTCTGAATAAAACTTATATTAGTTTTGTGGAACAACTAATATATGAAATAACACCTAACTTTGTAAAAGTATAAATTTATGAAAATTAAAGGGCTCTTTTTTCTTTGTATTGTAATGATTTGTAGCATTTCGCTATGGGCCCAGGATCCTGCTGCACCAGTTTTTCCAAAAATGGGTAAAAGCGATACAATAAGAGTAGCCTCAACAAATGATAATGGTGTAATGATTCCCTGGATGCAATTGCAGGATGTAAGTATATATGCCGCCAGGATCTGGAAATCGCCTGCCGAGCAGGCCGCTTACAACCGTTTAAGGTATAATGTTTTAAAGGTGATGCCTTATGCCTTGTTTGCAAAACGCAGATATGAACAGCTGGAGCAGGATATTGCCCGAACACCGGAAAAAAAGGAACAGAAACAACTGGTTAAACAATGTGATAAAGAAATTAAAGACATGTTTAACCGCGAAATAAAAGATTTAACGATTACCCAGGGCCAGATTTTAACAAAACTGATCGACCGTGAAGTGGGTAGGACAACATACGAAATTGTAAAGCAGACCAAAGGTGGTTTTGCCGCATTTTCTTACCAGATTGTTGCCCGTGTGGTTGGCCATAATTTAAAAAGTACTTACGATCCAAATGAGGACAGGGATATTGAATCTATCATCCGTACCTCTGGATTTTATCAATAAAATATAATGCAGGAAAGCATTCCGAATATTTATTCTTTCAAGGTTAAGAAAATCAATGGCGAAGAGCAGCCTTTATCCGCCTACCGCAACAAGGTTGTTTTAATTGTAAATACAGCTTCCGAATGTGGTTTTACGCCCCAGCTAAAAGAATTACAACAGCTTAAAGATGAAATCAATAACCCTGATTTTGAAATTCTGGGTTTCCCGACTAATGATTTTGGAAAACAAGAACCTTTAAACGGTACAGATATTGCATCGTTTTGCGAAATTAACCATGGTGTAAAATTTCCGGTTTTTGATAAAATCATGGTGCGCGGTGCACAAGCCCATCCGCTTTATCAGTTTTTGAGCGATAAAAAACAAAATTCGAAATTAAGTTCAAAGCCCCGCTGGAACTTCCATAAATATATTGTGAACAAAAATGGCGAACTGGTAGATTATTTTCTGCCTTTTACCAAGCCGTTAAGTTCTAAAATCAAGAAGAAAATTCAGCAGTTGCTGAGCCAAAATGCCCAATAAAATAATGAAATTAGATATATTAGTTATAGCCGTGCATCCCGATGATGCTGAGCTTTGCTGTTCAGGTACCATTTTAAAACATATTGCCCTAGGTAAAAAAGTCGGGATTGTAGATTTAACCCGAGGTGAACTGGGTACCCGCGGCACAGCAGAAACAAGAGATGAGGAAGCCGCAGATTCTGCGAAGATTTTGGGTTTACATGCCCGCGAGAACCTCAGGATGCGTGATGGATTTTTCCAGAATGACGAATTTCACCGTTTGGAGGTGATAAAAGTAATCCGTAAGTACCAGCCTGAAATTATTTTGAGCAATGCCTTGGAAGACCGTCATCCCGATCATGGCCGGGCCGGAGATCTGGTTTTCGATTCGGTATTCTTATCGGGCCTGCCTAAAGTAGAAACGGTTTTAAATGGTGTTAAACAAGAGGCGCACCGCCCGAGGCTGCTTTTGCAGTACATTCAGGACCGTTATTTAAAACCAGATATTATTGTGGATATTTCTGATCATATGGATACTAAAATCGAATCGATTAAGGCTTTTAAAACACAGTTTTACAATCCGGATGTAGATGGCTTGCAGACTTATATTTCATCTCCGGAATTTTTTGAGAGTGTAATTGGCCGCGCAAGAGAATTCGGAAAAAGTATAGGCACAACTTTCGGTGAGGGTTTTACTTCGCGCAAACTGCTGGGCGTTGATAATTTGTTTGATTTGAGGTAATAAAGAACTGTCGTCCTTGAATTAACGTTCTTCTATATCTTCACCCTGAACTTGTTTCAGGGTCTTTCATGTAATAAATTTTCCGTTGTTAGGCCCTGAAATAAATTCAGGGTGACGCCCCGTAAGAAAATGCTATAGCCAACAAAATCGCCCTTTATTTGTTACTCTCAAAACGAATAATAATGGCGAATATATTTTCTTCTCTCAAAAACGCATACAATCTTTTTAAACACGTAGATTTTGATAAGTTAGAGGCTTTATCGAAAAAAGTCGACTTGCCCAAAATGGTCGAAACGATCTCCAGCCTGGATGATAAGCAGATTCAGGGCATGATGAAAATGATGGGCGGATCGCACAAAAAGAAAGAATTACCCCCAATTGAAGGTGATTTTTATCATTTGGGCGATGAAGCTTTAAAAGATGAAGACCGTGAGCTGCAGTTAAAGGTGCGCGCTTTTTTAGAAAAGGAAGTAAAACCGATTGTAAACCACTATTGGAATAAGGCCGAATTTCCGTTTGAGATAATTCCAAAACTTGCCGAACTCAATATCTGTGGTTTAACCTACAAGGGTTATGGCTGTCCGGGGAAATCGAATTTGATGGAGGGTATCTTAGCCATGGAAATGGCGAGGATTGATACTTCCATATCTACTTTTTTTGGGGTACAGAGTGGTTTGGCCATGGGATCGATCTATTTATGTGGGTCGGAGGAGCAAAAGCAGCAATGGCTGCCGTTAATGCAACAGTTTAAAATTATAGGGGCATTCGGCTTAACAGAGCCCGAGGTTGGCTCGGCTGCGGCTGGCGGCCTAACCACAACTTGTAAAAAGATCGGAGGGAAGTGGATTTTAAACGGTCAGAAAAAGTGGATTGGAAATGCCACTTTTGCCGATATTCTTGTGATTTGGGCAAGGGATGAAGAAAGTAGTGAAGTGAAAGGATTTATCGTTAAAAAAGATAATCCGGGCTTTGCAGTAGAAAAGATGCAGGATAAAATGGCGCTCCGTATTGTGCAGAACGGATTAATTACTTTAACCAATTGTGAGGTTGAAGAGGCCGACCGCCTGCAAAACGCTAATTCGTTTAAGGATACGGCTAAAGTGTTGCAAATGACCAGGGCAGGGGTGGCCTGGCAGGCTGTAGGTTGCGCCAGAGGTGCTTACGAAAATGCACTCGAATATACCCGCACGCGGAAACAGTTTGGGAAACCGATCGCCTCATTTCAGTTGATCCAAAATCATCTGGTAGAAATGCTATCGAACTTAACGGCCATGCAAACACTTTGTTTTAGGCTTTCGCAACTGCAGGACCAAGGTTTATTGAAAGATGAACATGCTTCTTTAGCAAAGGTATTCTGTTCGTTAAGAACCCGCGATGTAGTAAGTAAAGCGAGAGAAGTGATGGGTGGAAACGGGATTTTGCTCGAGTATAATGTAGCGCGTTTTGTGGCCGATGCCGAAGCCATTTATTCTTATGAGGGCACGAAAGAAATTAATACATTGATTGTAGGGCGGGCCATAACCGGGTTTTCGGCTTTTGTGTAATAGTACAGGGTGGGGAGTTTAGGGCATAGAGTAAGCAGAAATGTTGTAGATGATTTAAATCTGATTTATTTTTTTGGAAACAAAAGTCAGTATTTCATGGCTGTTGTAGTCCTGCCATTCGCTATAGTCCCGATGAAAAATCGGGAGCTGCCGCTACTGTCCCTTAGGTTTGTATGTACTTAAAAATATATGAACTTTGAATATATTAAAACCTTAACGGCAGTGCTGCACTATTACTCTGTCTAGATTAAAGATCTAAAACCCGTATCAGAGCACTGCCGTTTGTTGAACAAGAACCATATAGAATTTTAGTCTGGCAGGACCATTAAGGGATTTAGTTTTATTCAACATTAAGGTTTAATCTCAACTTAAGATAACCAAATTTATGAATTACAAACTATTTGCGGGCATCGACATTTCAAAACTTAAAACAGATGTAGTCTTTTTTCTTGCTGAGGATCCGGATGAATGTTTCCATGGCACTTTTGCGAACAGTGATGCTGGCTACACAGAAATGATTACCTGGATCCATCATCTTACCAAGCTGTCCATATCAGATATGTTCTTTTGCGCAGAGGATACTGGGATCTATGCACTTCCCGCGTGTACTTTTTTTAGTGAGCAGGGCGGAAACCTCTGGGTTGAGAATGCGCTGAGATTAAAGCGGTCCCTGGGGCTCAAAAGAGGCAAATCAGACAAAGCAGATGCTGCAGCCATAGCAGAATACGGCTTTATCCATAGGCGGAAAGCTCTTTTATTTATTATGCCCAGCAAGACGATAAGCAAGATCAAATATCTATTATCATGCAGGAGACAGCTGGTAAAGCAACAGACCGCACTGAAAAATGTCTGTGGCGAGCTGGAAGAATTTGACAGGGAATCTGCCGAATACACCCTGCAGATCAGAAAGGACCTGATCAAGGAATATGATAATAAGATAAATTTGTTAGAGGAAAAACTTTTGTGTTGTGTAAAGGAGGATGCCTTGTTGGAAAAACAGTATAAACTTGTCAACTCAGTATATTGCATCGGACCACAAACGGCAATGTTCATTGTGGTTCTTACACAGGGATTCACGCTTTTCAATGATTCAAGGAAATTTGCGTGTTATTGTGGACTGGCCCCATTCGGCAAAAAATCGGGGACAACCCTTAACACAAAGCCCAAGGTCAGTCACCTGGCCAATAAAAGGATCAAAACCTTATTGACAATGTGCGCTTTGAACACCATTAAAAAAGACAATGAATTTAAGAGATATTATGACAGAAAAATAAAAGAGGGGAAACATCATTCATCAATCTTGAATGTACTTAGAAATAAGCTTGTCAGTAGGGCATTTTCAGCTGTAGCGAATGACAGGCCATATATAAAAAACTATCAATTGGTCGCATAAAAAAATAAGAAATTAATTGGATTAACCATAGAATACGGGTTTAGGAACAAAGTTTGCGCACCCTGCAATCCCAAAAATGAACTACTGTTTTTGCCATTTAGCCCCGGTTGAAGCGGTACCCTGAAGCAACGAGGTACGAGGTAGCGAAGCGTAAAAGCAAAAAACGGGAAGAAACCTAATTTTTGTGAACAGGCGCTGCGCTTCATAATAACATTATTGTTTTAGCGTGAAGCGTTTATAACCCTTGCTTGTTACTTAAATCGCTTTTAGCACCCAGGTTTCGCGGATTCTTCCAATTTTACCCGCCTGCTCTTTCATTTTTTTTAATAATTCGTGATCAATATATTTTAAGGAGGAAAGTTGATGCCAGACTGAAGTTGCTTTGGTGGCCAGTTTAAAGCCTTGATCCAGAAAAAAGCGTTCTGCCTGCTCAAAACTTTCAAATTTATTATCTTCTACATGATGAGCTTCCAAAAACTGGGAAAAATGATCATTGATGTTATTTTTAAGCGCAGGCCGTTTAACATAAACGTCGGCTGTGATCCAATAACCACCTCTTTGTTTTAGTAATTTATGGATGGTTTTGCATAGTGATATCTTTTCTTCGGTATTTAAATACACCAATAAACCTTCGTTAATGATACTGACCGGCCCTAAAGGCATTTGATTCAGCGCATTTGAAAAAGCATCCTGATCCAGTGCGTTTAAAGCTTCAATTTTGAGCGTACCTTTTAGGTTTAATTTCTCATCAGCAATTAGCCTTTCAACCAAATCTTTTTTGATATCGATAACACCTTGCAAATCGGTATCCAGGTAATAGATGTTTGGATGCCTTAAAACCAGATCCAAGCCCCTAAAAGAATAACCAGAAGAAATTTCTAAAATATTTAAGCAACCCGATGCAAAAAGTAAACTGTCCAGAGATAAGTACCGACTCTCGAAATGCACCAGTCGTTTTAAAAATATCTCATCAAAAGGCCTGCCCGAAAAGTGTTCAAGTGCGTTGTTACCGTAAATTAATTTTACAGCATCGGCAACAAATGGAATATCCGTTAAACTTTTGGTCAGCAATAGCGATTTTGCTGATGGGCTTATCGAATTGTAATCACGGTTCATTTGTAATTATACTAAAAAATCTCCGTCTAAAACGGCCATTTGTTAAAGGCCACCTGGCTCATGGCACTTTTCTCATACAGGGCTATACAAGATGGATTAAATGCAGGATCAAAATTAACATCGCCGGGCTGCAGGCTTTGGGGTACATTTTGGCCCTCCATAAAGAAGTACACTTTGGTATTGCCGTATTTGGTATGTGGCATCAAATTGCCGTAATCTTCCATTTCTTTCCAAACCGAATCTTTAACAGTTACCACATAAATACGCTGTACCGGACCTGTATTATTGGCATTTCTGTATTTTACAATTTCTTTGAAACCCGCTTTCATATCATCAACCCCTGGTTGGTTAACGGTATCTCTTACAATCAGGAAAACCAAAACCAGAACAATTGCAACAATAAGGTAGGAAAGCGATTTTTTCTTCATGCCTACAATAAAGGCAATATTTTTTCCATAACCGTCAAGCCTTCGTCAATATGTTTTTGTTCGATGCAAAGTGCCGGACGGAAGCGGATGGTTTTTTCGCCACAGCCCAAAAACATTACATTGTTTTCCAGCCCTTTGGCAATGAAAGTATTCCGCATCTCTTTGGTTGGGAAATCGAAAGAGCACAATAAACCTCTTCCGCGTACATTGGTCATCTGGGTGAATTTATGGGATAGATTTTCGAGCTGATCTTTTAAATACGCACCAACCTTTGTGGCATTTTCGCAAAGGTGATCTTCTTCCACAATCTGTAAAATCTGAGTAGAACGCACCATATCTACCAGATTGCCTCCCCAGGTAGAATTGATGCGGCTGGGTACTTTAAATACATTGGTTCCGATCTGGTTTACCTTATCGCCAACGAGGATGCCGCAAACCTGCATTTTTTTGCCAAAAGCAACGATATCCGGCCTGGCTTTTTCGCTAAAATGTTGATGGCACCAGAATTTACCTGTTAAACCAACACCAGTTTGTACTTCATCATAAATTAAAAAGGCATCATTTTCATCGGCAAGGGCTTTAAGCTGGATCAGGAATTCTTCTCTTAAATGATTGTCGCCGCCTTCGGATTGGATCGGCTCGATAATGATTGCGCAGATATCATCTTTATTATCAGTAAATGCTTTTTTGATCTGTGCGATTGAAGCTTCTTCAGTTGCAATGGCGCGGTTCAGATTCTCTCCTGACAGCGGGAATTTAACCTCCGGAACTGCAACCCTTGGCCAATCGAACTTGGCAAACCATTTGGTTTTATCGGGCAGGGTATTGGTTAAGCTTAGTGTATAGCCCGTTCTGCCATGAAAGGCCCTTTCGAAGTGTAAAACCTTAAACCCTCTTTCTTCTGTGTATCCTTTTGCAAAATTCTTCTGAACTTTCCAATCCATGGCTACCTTAATTGCGTTTTCTACCGCCAAGCCGCCACCCGCAATAAAAAATGCATGTGGCAGGTAAGCGGGAATACCAATTTTAGAGAATGTTTCTACAAACTGTGCATATTGCTGCGTATATACATCCGAATTGGAAGGATTGGCCAAAGCTGCCTGAAAAAGGCTGTTTTTGAATGCCTCATCATTGATCATTTTGGGATGGTTATAACCCAATGGAACGGATGCAAAACAAGTGAAAAAATCGAGTAAAGTTCTGTTATATTTCGAATCGTAGATATAAGCACCGTGGCTTTTTTCCATGTCGTAAGTCAGGTCGAAGCCATCGGCTAAAATGTGTTTACTTAACGATTCATTAACGCGATCTGCAGGTACTGTTAATTGATACATAAACTTGATTTTGGTATATTTCAAATTTAGTTAAATGTGCCTAAAATCAAAATTTGAGCACTTTTTGTGCGGTTTACGCAAAAAATAGGTTTAAACAGTTTAAAGTATGATTATAGACAGAATCGCATTTTGGACTTCACAGGTGTGGAAAACTTTTTCACTAAAACTCCCTTAAAAATTCCCGATCTCGCCCACATTATAATTGAAAAACACGTTTGGCAGATGATATTTTTTCTATAGATTGTTCCGTTAGCAGGTCAATCTGTTAATAAAAACCCTCCTGATTACCAGATCTATTCCAGCCCTGTATCCAGTTATTTGCGACTAAATGAAATAGCGCATCATCTGTTTTATTGGCGATTTCTTTTAGCGCCCTTGCGGCATCGTGCAACTTCCAGCCCTTGGCATTTAGGGTAAGCCAAGCTTCTTTGAGCATATTTTGATCGAGGTAATTTTGAAACAAAGCCTCTTTGTTTACTTTATGATCAAGCCACAGGGGTAAGTTATTGATCTCGGCCAGCAGCTGCGTATCGGCGATTTCAAATATGCTGGCATTTTGTAGTTGCGAGGCGTTAATTGCAGAAAGTGTAGCCGGAAAATCACCATTATAGCCTGAAATATGTTTAAGGTATTTCGAGGGGATATTTTCGTGCATGTGCACCAGGTTTTTAAATTCATTCGGATCATCTCCGTAATCAAGGCTAAACTGGTCGATTTCCTGGTATTCGGGATAATTTACCTGGTTACAGAAACTCTATTATGCTATCATTCAATCCGTCTTTTAGCACAATCATGTTCAAAACCATCAGGGTAATCCATTGTTTCGAATTCCTTGCAATTTCTGAAATAAAGCCTTGTTCTAAGAAGTATTCGCTAAAAGTATCCTTTCTACCGCTAAAGAAATGATGTGTAACCCCCTTGTATGATGCTCCGTGACCTAAAAATAGCGGAATGAAACAAGGTGGATAGGGGTACCAATAATCCGACAGGTTTTGATAATCGTCGAGGTAAGGAATTGCAATTTCACGATTGATTAGCTTCTTGAGCGGAATATCAATAATATCGATTTTATTGGTGATTAATAGTAATTCGCTCATATACAAACCGGGGATTTGAATTTAAATGCCTTATCCATTATAAATAATAAAACAAATTCAAATATAATATTAAAACCTAAGCGCTTTTATTTAGCAGATATTATTGATTTTTAAGGGTTCGTTTGTTCCGTTTGATCAATACTTAAAAATGAAATATTCACTTTGCCTGTGGCCTTAAAGGCTTACAAAATTTCAGCACATAAACCTAAAAGTTATATCTTTGTGAAACAGAGATATACAGTATGGCGGAGTATAAGTTATATCGGGATCAAGAGCTAGTGGAACTTATGCGCAGTGGGGATGAGCGTGTATTGATCGAAATTTATGACCGTTACTGGGATAAAATGTTAGCTGTGGCATTTAACCGTTTAGATAACCAGGAAGAAGCTGAAGAATGCGTACAGGATGTACTGTATAACTTATGGAAGCTTCGCGAAAATTTCGACCTCACCAAACAGGAGCTGATCAATTACCTTACCCGTGCCATCAGAAACCAATCGTTTAATATCCTGGAGCGAAGACACCGGGAGAAATTAAAGGCGGCAGGTTATAAATTGCCAGAAGGGATCAATGATCTTTCACCAGAGCGAAAATTGATTATCAGAGAACTCGAACAGCAGATTAATAGTGCGATAAAAAAATTGCCCCCGCAATGTCAGTTGGTTTTCAAACTCAGCAGGGAAGAAGGTCTTTCCAATAAGAAAATCGCCGAAACCTTAAATTTATCCGAAAATACAGTCAAATCACATTTAAAAAAGGCTAACAAGGATATTCAGGGAAACATGGAATTGTTAACCGGGTTAATATTATGTTATCTTTTTTTTAATAAATAATTTCTTCTGCACTCACCCCACCTGCTTTTTTTTCTGTCTATATATGTAGAAAAGCAAAAATATGTCCCAAAATTTGGAAAATATCGAACTTCTGGTCTATAAATTTAACAATGGAAGCATCACGCCCGAAGAATTTCAGGTGCTTAAGGCGTGGTACAACAGCCATGATGATGAGTATGTGATTATTCCGACTAAGTTGGCCGAATCTGGCGAACAGGTGAAGCTGCGCATGCTTAATGGACTAATGGATAGGGTTTCAAGATCGGATAACAAACGCCCAAGGATCCATATTTTTGTAAAGTGGATTTCTGCCGCTGCGGCCGTACTTTTAATTGCGCTGCTTACCTGGAAAATAGCAGGCGATCAGCAAAATCCGCAAACTGCTTTACGGTATAAAACAGGCATCGAACCAGGAGGTTATAAGGCTACGCTTAGGCTGGCCAACGGAAAAACAATTCCATTAAACAGTTCGCAGTCTGGTATTATAACCGGAGAACAGATTACCTATGCCAACGGTTCGCCGGTTCATAATGCTGATGTGAAAGAGGGCCAGGGGGCTGAAAGCAGGCTCTCGCTCCAAACACCACGCGGAGGTACTTATAAAGTAGTTTTGCCCGACGGAACAGAAGTTTGGCTAAATGCGGCCTCAACCATCACCTATCCATCGCATTTTTCTTCAGGTGCCCGTATTGTTGAACTGGTTGGCGAGGCTTATTTTCATGTTAAAACTTTATATGGAGTGAACAAGGAAAAAATACCGTTTAAGGTATTGGCCGGCCAACAGGAAGTAGAAGTGTTGGGGACCCATTTTAACGTAAGTTCATATCCAGACCAAAGAAGCGTTAAAACAACGCTCGAAGAGGGCAAGGTGGCCATTGAAGATAAAAAGAACCATATCATACTTTCGCCTGGCCAACAGGCCATTACGAGCGGAGGCAATACCCTCGTAAAAAGGGTTAATGTTGCAAATTATACGGCCTGGCGCGAGGGCAAATTCAGTTTCGACGATAAAACCTTTGAAGAAACCATGGATGAGATTGCACGTTGGTACGACCTGCAGATTGTTTATGAAAAAAGAATTCCTGATGAAGAATTGGTTGGCGATGCCTTTCGCAACCAGAATATCCATTTGGTTTTGCGGCTACTGGATGCTGCCGAAATCAGCTATCAGCTCGATGTACCTAACCACCGCCTTACCATTAAAGGAAAAAAATAGAATGTATCACCTAAACCAAACCGTAATATGATGAAATAACCTTACTCAACTAACTTAACCACCGACTATTTCAAAAAGAAAGGAAAGGACTGCCACCATCCTTCCCTATAACTATCTGATTGGATGTATAGTCTATTTTGCAATCAACCAAACATTGCACCAACCAAACCAACGTAAACTTAATGATTAAAATTTACTTATCACTAGTGATGAAAACCGTCACGTGCGTACTGTTCACTGCCCTTATGTCGGTGAGCGCAGTCGCTTATTCACAACAGGTTACCTTTAAGGGGAAAGATGCTCCCTTTTCGTCTGTAATCGAAGCCATCAGAAAGCAGAGCGGTTACACGATTTTTGGAACCAAAAAACTGATCGAATCGGCCAAACCCATAACTGTTGATGTGAAAAATATGCCGCTTCAGGAGTTTTTAACACTTGTAACCCGCGGGCAGTCGATAAATTTCAGTATAGAAGACAAAACTATATCTCTTTCAGCCATTGCTCTCCGTCAGCCCAACCAAAAAACCTCTCCCGGCGAGGTGCAGCAAATCCTTACTGGGATAGTGCGCAACGCAGAAACTCGCCAGGCGATGGTTGGCGTTAATGTACAGCTTAAAGGCACCAGCCTACGTACCCAAACCGATATAAAAGGGCAGTTTAGCCTGGTTATTCCAGCTTCGGCTGATAAACAGGTAATTGTTTTTACCCATGTAGGAATGAAACCTCTTGAAGTAAACTATAAAAAACAGGAAACCCTAAATATCGAAATGCAATCAGACGACAGCGCCATGGAGGATATTGTTGTAACAGGGATTTATCAACGCAACAGGGAAGCTTATACAGGTTCTTCGTCCACTTTTAAGGCAAAAGACCTGATGATGGTCGGCAATCAGAATATTCTGCAGAGTTTAAAAACACTCGACCCCTCATTCGCCATTGTCGAAAATAATACTTTTGGTTCCGACCCCAACCGAGTGCCCGATATCGAGATCCGTGGTAAAAGCAGTGTTATTGGGCTAACAGACGAATTTGCTTCCAACCCCAACCAGCCATTGTTCATATTAGATGGATTTGAGAGCACGCTAACTATTATTTCAGATCTGAGTATGGACCGTGTAGAGAGCATCACTTTGTTAAAAGATGCTTCTGCAACCGCTATTTACGGATCAAAAGCTGCAAATGGGGTAGTAGTAATTGAAACAAAACGCCCGGCTGCAGGCCAGTTGCGCATAAACTACTCGATGAACGGGAGCATCAGTTTTGCAGATCTTTCTGATTATAACCTGATGAACGCGGAAGAAAAGCTGCAGTTCGAACTTTTATCGGGCTTTTATGGCAGATTAAACAGCGAGGGAAAACTAATTTTAGGCACCAACCTCCAAAGCGAAGCCAATTATAACAACAGGTTAAAAGAGGTTAGGAGAGGGGTAAATACAGATTGGCTCAGCGAACCGTTGCGCACTGCATTTACGCAAAGGCACACTTTGTTTGCTGAGGGCGGCGATAACAACCTGCGTTATAGCGTATCCTTTAACTATGGATTAACCGAAGGGGTGATGAAAGGTTCAGACCGCCAGGCAACCAATGGCAATGTCCGTCTGCTTTACCGGAAAGGAGCATTTTCAGTCAACAACTCCTTAAGTATCGATAATGTTAAGGCCAATCAGGAATCAACCCCCTTCTCGGCATTTTCGCGTGCAAACCCATACTACCGGAAATATGATGAATTTGGGAACGTAAGAAAAGTGCTTGAAGATTTTAAAGCTTATGGGAATTCGAGTTTGAGCCCTATTTATAGTCCGCTGTATGATCAGAGCAACCTCAATATCGACGAGTCTAAATCTCAGGGATTTACCAACAACCTGGAAGTAGAGTGGAGAATCCTTGAATCACTCCGTGCAAGGGGCCGATTCGGGATCCGTAGTTTTTCTACCAGCGATGTGGTTTTCCGTTCACCTTTCGACGTTCAGTTTGAAGGAACTGATGTTCTGCAAAAGGGCAGATATGATGAAGGAAATGGAAAAACCGTTAATTACGATGGTGATTTTAGCCTGACCTTCGGGAAACTTTTTGCCGAGAAACATATGGTAAATGCTGTTCTGGGTGCCCGTATGGAACAGGCAACAGGTAAATCGAGCACTTATGGCGTAAGCGGTTTTATTGATGACGAGTTTTCTAACCCCAATTTTGCACTCGGATATGTAGCCGGGCAAAAGTCATTGTATCAGGAATCAAAGCGCCGGGGTGCAAGTTTCTTTACCAATGTAGGTTATTCTTATGATCAACGTTATCTACTGGATGCAACGGTGCGGTCAGATGGTTCCTCGGTTTTTGGTGCAGACAGGCAGTTTTCGGTAATCTGGTCGCTCGGGCTGGGATGGAACATCCATAAAGAAGCTTTCCTGAAAGATGGAGGTTTCACCTGGATCGATCAGCTCCGTTTAAGGGGATCGATAGGAAACCCGGGCAATCAGAATTTTAACGATTATATCTCCAACCGTATCTACCGGTACAATAATGATAACCGCAATCCATTCGGTGCAAGTACTATTATCAGCAACATGGGTAACCGAAATCTTAAATGGCAAACCACGCTCGATCGCAATATAGGGCTAGACCTTACGGTACTCGACAACAGGCTGCGTTTTACGGGCGATTATTTCGTAAAAGATACCGATCCATTGTTGGTATACGTTAGTCTTCCTTCTTCTACGGGAGTAAATCAGGTTCCTCAGAATATTGGCGGACAGATTACGCGGGGTTTCACCATCACTACAGATTATACGTTAATTAAACATAACACTTTCAACTGGCGTGTTAATGTGAACATGAGGCAGCTTAAAGCCAAATACCATGATATAGGGAATCAGCTAAGCAACTTCAATGCGGCCAACAGGAGCCTTAACCTTACACGTTATTACGACGGCGGCAGTCCATCCGACCTTTGGGCCGTACGTTCTGTAGGTATCGATCCTGCTACCGGACGTGAGATTTTTCTCAACAAAAACGGCGAACAGACCTTTGTTTATAACTACAAAGACGAGGTAATCGTGGGTAACAGCGATCCAGATCTGGAAGGTATTATCGGTACAAATCTATATTATAAAGGTTTTACAGCCTCAGTAAATTTAAGGTACCGGATAGGAGGGCAGGCGTTTATGCAAACACTTTTCGAAAAGGTAGAAAATATATCCTCAACGGCGGTTGCCCTAAACCAGGATAGACGTGCACTGTACGACCGTTGGCAGAAACCAGGCGATAATGCTGTTTTTAAAGCAATATCGAGCACAGAACAGACGCAGATTTCTTCCCGCTTTGTTTCCGACAATGATATGCTGATCGGAGAAGCTTTTTCAGTCGGCTACGAAAATTCTACCGCACGCTGGTTGAAAAAGGTCCGGGCATCATCCATTACCGTGAGGGCATATATGAACGATATATTCCATATTTCATCTATTACCAATGAACGGGGTATCGATTATCCTTTTGCGCAATCGGTATCATTCTCGGCAGCAGTTCGATTTTAACTTTAAAAACCCAAACAATGAAGATATTATATAAAGTATTTATTTGCCTCATGCTGAGTTTGTTTTCGTTCTCCTGCAAAAAGTGGGTTGATGTGAAACCCAGCGACCGGTTGGGCGAAGATCAGCTTTTTGTGAACAAAGAAGGCTACATGAAAGCATTAAATGGCGTGTATGTAGAAATGGCCAATACCAATCTGTATGGGCAAAACATGACCACTGGAGCGATAGATGTGCTTGCACAATATTATTACATGAATAGCTCGGTACATACTTTCTACAACTACACAACCTTCGTGTATGCTGATGCCAATGTGAAAACCACTTTCGACAATACCTGGAAAAAAGCTTATGAGCTTATTGCCAACTGTAATGTGATTCTTGAAAAATGTGGCGATGCACCAAGCAGTTTGCTTCCTCAACCTTATTACGGAATAATAAAGGGCGAAACACTTGCGCTGCGGGCCATGCTGCACCTGGATATGCTCAGGTTGTTCGGTCCGATTTATGCTGAAGATAATAAGGCCAGGCCTGCAATTCCGTATGTAAACCGTACAGGATTTGAAATTGCACCAATAATCGGCTCCGAAAAAGTGATGGAGCAGGTAACAGGCGATTTAAAAGCCGCCATGGCACTGCTTGTCAATACAGACCCCATCCGTACAGAGGGCGTCCGTAACGCTGCCAACCCAAGCGGATCAAACGATCTTTATTACCGCCAGTACCGCCTAAATTATTATGCTGCAAAAGCGCTTTTGGCACGTGCATATTTATGGCAATCTAAAAAAGCAGAAGCGCTTACGCAGGCAGAGGAACTTTTGGCCGAGGTACAGTCTTCATCCAAAACCGTATTTCCTTATGTTACTTTCGCCAGCGCAACCAATGTAGAAAAGCCCGACCGTATGTTTTCTACCGAAGTGATGTTTTCATTATACAACATCAACCGTTATCAAATGTACACAAGGTTATTTGATGTAAACCTTACCCTTAACAACAAACTATCTTTCAGTAATGGAGATGTAAACGAAGAGCGTGTAAACTCGATTTATGATGATGCAAACGATTACCGCCGGAGGGTGTGGCAGAGTGCCTCTTCAGGCGCTATTACTGCAACAACGAACATGAAATACGCCGACATAATAGATGGCCCCGGAAGGTATATGATGCCACTGATCCGCATTTCAGAAGTTTTGCTGATCGCGGCCGAGTGCCACCCTGATCTTGTTACCGCAACCGCCTATTTTAATAAGCTCCGTACGGCCCGTAACTGTGTAAGCTTAACGCCAGCCACAAGTGCCCTTTTAAAAGTAGAGATTGGTAAAGAATATCGTCGCGAAATGCTTGGAGAAGGGCAGATGTTCTTCTTTTATAAAAGAAACTCGTTCCCATCTCTTCCAAACAATGCCACCGTTAGGATTACTCCCGAAAAAACGATGGTGCTGAATAATTATACCGTTCCGTTGCCTGATAGTGAAATCTCACAAAGAAATTAATTTAAAAGATTCAGATATGAAAAAAATAACAGTTTACATATTACTCTTCCAATTGATCCTTCAGCTGGGATGCAAAAAAGACATGATGACCTACCAGGGCCGTGAAGGTGTTTATTTCGCGGTGCAGTATGGTAACAAAAGCTTGTCTATCGATTATTGGCCGTACCAGCCTTATAGCAGTGTAGAGTTTGTAAGCATAGGCAAAGATGTTGTTGATTTTCCGGTTAAGGTGATGATTACAGGTGCTGTTAAAGATTACGACCGCACTTTCAGGGTAGAAGTAAATCCCGATTCCACTACAGCTGTTGCAGGTAAACACTATGAACCGATAAAAACAGAATTCAAGATCCCTGCAGGTGGAATTACCGCAAACATTGTGGTGAGGTTAAACCGTACAGCAGACCTGGAAACCACACCGGTAACATTAGGGCTTCGGTTAGTTGAAACCAAAGATTTTAAATTGTCTTTTCCGGAGTGGGATGCCATCCCAACGCTTACCGGTGGTACAGTAGTGCCTAAATTTGATGCCAGCCTCCACACCTTAAAAATCAACGATATTATGGTTCAGCCTGCCGTATGGCCGGGCTCTTTACAGCCCGGAAACAGAGAATCAGGTTTGTTCGGTGTGTTTACCCGAAAAAAAATGGAGTTTCTGATCGACAATCTGGGCCTTACCTACCAGGATTTTGCAAGTACTGAAACCATGCCCCAGGCGCGTTATTTTCTTGTTGCCAATGATGCAGCTAAAATATTGATGCAACGTTTTGATGCTAAAAATCCTGTGCTGGAAGATGATGGAAGGCTCATGTTTATCGGCTCTGTTCCATGGACATCTATTGTTGGTGTTCGTTGGACCCCTTAATATTCACTCTTAATTATAGATAATGAAAATATATTATTATACCCTGGCATTTTTATCACTGCTCTTCATTGCCTCCTGTAGCAAAGATGAAGGCAACTACAGCTATAGCGATATCAATGAACTGGCCATAAAAGGCGTAAATACCGAATATGTAGTGCGTACCGGGATCGATACCCTGCGCATAAAACCCGAAATCAGTGCAAGCTTGAACGCTGCCGATTCTGTCCGCTTTAATTATTACTGGATTATAAAAAAGGGCACTTTCGATTTCGATACCGTGAGCAGGAAGAAAGATCTGGTATACCCGGTACGTTTAAACGCCATTCCTTACGATCTTTTTTATCGGGTGGTAGATAAGCAAACAGGGGTTACCTGGATAGCAAATACCAAAATCAATGTAAGTACGCCATATTCACGTGGTTTGCTCATCATGGGAGAGGATCAGGATGGATATGCCGAGGCCGAAATGCTTTCTATGCTGAAAGATACAGTCCACATTAAACGTATTTTATCCAGTAGCGGCCTGCCCCGCCTCAAAGATCCCATCAGCATGGTGCATACCGGCGGAACCGAAGCTTATATCAAGCTCTGGGCATTTACCAAAAGCGGATCTTACTTTTTAGATCGGGCTACAATGACCTCCAAAGTAGGCGATAACTTTGCAAAAACACTGTATATATCCGAAACGATAGATCCAGAATCGCTGCAGCCGGTGGTTCTTGCTCCACAGATCCGCACAGCAGCCGGAGCAATTGGCACTACACTTTACCGTGCTGTAATCACAAAGGGAGGAGATTTATTTGCCGGCATTCCATTGTTTCTTGGCGGCGATTATTTCAATAACCCAGTTAACCATCTAGCTACCGACCCGTTGGCCCGGATTCCCGCTGCACCTTATCTTTTATATCCGATTAATAACATGAGCTCGGTAATGTGGTACGATACACAGAACAACCGTTTCCTTAACTATACAGGTATAGGTACGGCAGTGGTATCTACCATTTTGCCAGATGTTGCAGGAGGGCCTTTTCCATGGAACCAGCCTGCTGGGCGTAAACTGGTGTATGCCGAAAATACCAGGAACACCGATGGAGGATCTACAAACGGAAACTCTTTTGCCATAATGCGGGATGCCGATAATACCCACCACATCTATAAATTTTATGCCAACGGAACCAACCCCGCAAAACGTGCGCTATATACGGTTAAACCAATTGCTGCCAATTTCGATAAAGCTAAATTTTACGCATTCTCTTCTAACCGTTCGGTGGTTTTTTATGCCGTAGGAAGTACTTTATATGCTTACGATTACAACCCTGGATTTGAAAAAATTTATACATTTCCTGAAATAGGAAGCGATGAGATCAGCATGGTGAAATTTGATACTCAGATCGATTTTGCCATCAATAGCTTATATGTGGCCACCTACAATGCCACAACCAAAGGTACACTCCGCAGGTACAATATCGGCACAAACCCCAACCAGGTAGAAATACAGCTTCAGCCTAAAAGCACCTGGACCGGTTTGGTTAAAGTAAAAGATATCAACTGGCGCGCAGTTAATTAAATCACAATTAAACAGAAAAATATGAAATTAAAACCACTTATCCTCCTTTCCTTTGCCTTAAGCCCGCTTGTTGGCCTTGGCCAGGATATCCAGTACACCGTTAAAGGCATGGTTAACCCCAGGTATAACCAAAAAACCATTAAACTTTACTATACCAAAGATGACGATACAAAGGTTGTCGACAGCACAAAAGTTGTAAATGGCAACTTTACATTCAGCGGAACATTAAACCGCCCGGTTGCCGGAAAAGTAACCTTGGGAAATGAAGATGCAGGCGACCGTGTTGATTTATTCCTTTCGGCAGGAACAATCAATTTAGCTGCGAAGGATTCGATCCGTTATGCCAAATTGAGCGGTGGCGAACTGGTAAAATCATTCGAACAGCTCACCAAAGTTACCAGGCCACTTGACGATAAATTGATCCGCGGTTTGCTCGTTTATAAAGAAATGCCTGAAGGACCTGAAAAAAAAGCATACCTAACCAAGGTTATGGCTGGATTTGATGATTACAGATTAAAAAAACGGGAGGCGATCCAGCAATTTTTGATTCAAAACCCCGATTCGTATATTTCATTGTATTTCTTGGATAAAAATTCGCCAAAACAGCTGCTTAATTATGAGGCCACTTATCCATTTTATAATAAATTAAGTGCAAAAGTTAGAGAAACGCCTTTGGGCAAAGAGCTCGGCGCGCGTTTGCTTTCGGTAAAAGGAAAGTTAACCGGAGAAGATTTCAAAGATTTCGTTTCTACCACTCCCGAAGGGAAGGAACTGAGTTTAAAAGATGTGGTAACCAAAAACAAATATACCCTGGTCGATTTCTGGGCAAGCTGGTGTGGTCCATGCCGCAAGGAAAATCCCAATGTGGTTAAAACTTACCAGGCTTTTAAAGATAAGGGCTTTACTGTTTTAAGTGTTTCGTTAGATGATGACGGTAAGAAATGGAAAGATGCCATTCAGAAAGATGGTATGCCATGGTATCATGTATCTGCATTAAAAGGTTGGAAAGAACCTGCAGCGCAGCTTTACAACATCCGTGCAATACCGCAAAATGTACTGGTGGATGCAAAGGGCAAAATTGTGGCAACGAACCTTCGTGAAGAAACCCTTTTTAACAAAATTCAGTCACTATTAAATTAGATTGATAATGATGAAGTGCTGAAAACTTAATGAAGCAATAGAAAAATTATTGTAAACTCATTGGGATACGTCATTGCGAAGTTGGGCTTGAGCGAACTGAAGCAATCTATTTAGCAGGAAAGACTGCTTTTCTGGAGAAATCGGGATAAACTGTCTGCTGAAAAAGCTTTCTCGCAATGACGTATATTCAAAAAAGCGAGTTAATTATCGAACTAAGGTAATTAACCGTATTCCTGGAAAGAATGAAAAAAAAGCGTAAATTTTGCTAAATCTGGTAACTTCTGTTACTTTTTGCAGCAATATTGTTAAGTTGTTAATTTTTGGGCATAAAATAACGATAATCACATTAATTTATTATGTTAGTGTAATTTTACGTTTATGTCACTCTATAATGTTTCTGATAATCCATCCAATCTGGATACATGGATTTCCTTCAAATCAGGAAATTGGGATGCCTATGTAGCGCTTTACAATTCACACTTTAAAATACTCAATAATTACGGATATAAATTTACCGGCGATACCGATTTAATAGAAGATGCCGTTCACGACCTTTTTGTAGGGCTGTGGACCAAGCGTGCAAAACTTGGTAACCCCATATCTGTAAAAAATTATCTGTATAAATCTTTAAGAAACCTCCTTTTTCGGAAGATGGAAAAGCAGAAACGGTTTGTATCTGTTGGTGAAGATGCAGATTATCCTTTCCATTTCGAAACATCGAGTGATACCACGTTGATCGAAAATGAATCTGAACAGATTCTTCGGACAAAAATAAAAGCGGTAATCGACACTTTGCCATCCCGGCAGCAGGAAATTATCTATCTCAGGTTTTATGAAGGATTAGACTATGAAGAGATTGCCGATATTATGGGACTGAACAAAAGTTCGGCCTACAAACTTCTTTATAAAGCCATAGGCAGGCTTCAGGAAAATGTTAAAACCGGAGATTTACTTCTTTTTTTATGCCTTTTGTTAGCCAAAAAGGACAATTTTATAATTAATTGATTTTTTTTTCGATTTGAAGGGATAATTTCGATAGGTCTATGTATATAGTAAGTATAATCAGCTTGCTCAATTTAAATGGACGAAAAAAAATATACCGGTTTTACCATTGATGATTATCTGAATGATGATGATTTTTTAAGGTATGTGATTAATCCTTCGGCAGAAGATATTTTCTTTTGGACCGAATTTATAGATCGTCATCCATCAAGGGCTATCATTGTGCATTCTGCTTCCAACCTCGTTAAGGCTTATAGAAAGCAAGATACTTTTTATAACGAAAAATCGCAGGATGCCGTTTTTCTACGGATTTCGGATTCTATAAAAGCTTCAGAAAAACAGAAAATTAAAATATTTAGGTTAAGTAGCCTACAGAAAGTTGCTGCTGCCTTTGTTGTGATGTTTCTGGTTAGCATCATGTTCTATCTGCTAACTAAAAAAATAAGTAAAGATACCGCATACGGACAGGTTAGAACCATAATGTTGCCTGATAGTTCTGTGGTGATATTAAACGGTAACTCTACCGTTAGTTATGCCCGCAATTTTAGAGATGGTAACCGGGAGGTATGGCTAACAGGCGAAGGACTTTTTAAAGTGAGGCACATCAATACCGATCCGGGCCACGTAAAACCCAAAGAAAAATTTATTGTTCACTGTAACGATCTCAACATTGAAGTATTAGGAACCACCTTTAATGTTAAAAACCGGAGGAATAAAACCAGTGTAGGCTTGTTAAACGGTAAAATACAGATCAGTTATCCTGATGAGCGTGCCGGGCAAAGTACAAAAGTGGTATTGGCCCCGGGTGATTATCTGCAACATGGTAAAAATCAAAAAACTGTAATGGAACGCTTGGCCGATCCAGCCAAACTAACCCTTTGGGTAGATCATCACCTTGCCTTTAAAAACCCTACCATCCAGGAAATTGCCCTAACACTGGAAGATAATTTGGGCTATAAGGTAAAGATTGCAAATGATTCGATCGCTAAATCCAGGATAGGGGGAGACATTAACGTTTCGGACGTTAAAGACCTGCTTCAGATTATTTCGGATACACAACATCTCCAAATCACAAAAGACGATAAAAATATTACGATCAAACCCTAACACAAATGATGGAAAAATAAACCAAATTAAACCAACAACAAACCAACTAAACCGAAACTAAACTAAACTATGCGAATACTTTACCTTTTCAAGGTGGCCAAAAGCTGCTGCCTTACTGCCCTGTTATGCTCCTGCAGCATCTTCTGTTATGCACAATTGATGGCCAATAATGTTGTTCATCTCAATAAAACGAAGCAGGTTAATGTAGACGGGAAAATGCAGCTCAAAACTGCAATAGAACTGATTAAGAAGAAATTCGACATCAAAATCGCTTATCGCGAAGGAATTTTGGAAAACAAAAGCATTTACCTGAGCCAAAACGAACTGGCCAGCTTTTTAGACCCAGGTTTGGCACTAAAGCAAACCTTAAACGGTACCCAACTCGTATTTAATAAGATTAACGATGCCCAGTTTATTATTGTGGAAATGAACGGTGATCAGCAAAAAGCAGATGTTATAAAAGGAACTGTTTTTTCAGGAAGCGATAATTTACCGTTAATTGGGGCAACTGTTTACATTAAAGGAACCAAAACAGGTGCCTCCACCGATACACAGGGACAGTTTAGTTTAACCATACCCGCCGAATTGAAAGGACAAACCATCATACTGTCAATTGCATCGGTAGGTTACGAACCGCTTGAGGTTACCGTTACCGATTTAAAAACTCCTTTAACCATCAAATTACAAGAAAGCAGCAGTAAACTCAGTGATGTTGTGGTAACAGCATTGGGTATTAAAAGAGACACCAAAGCATTGGGATATTCGGTAACAGAAGTAAAGGGATCTGAATTTACCCAGGCCAGAGAAAACAACATTGCCAATGCCCTTACCGGAAAAGTTGCAGGTGTAAATGCAACTGGGCTTTCTACAGGGCCTGGCGGATCGAGCCGCGTAATTATACGGGGTAACGGTTCTTTTAACGGCAACAACCAGCCATTATATGTAGTAAACGGAATGCCCATCGATAACTCTGTTCCGGGTGGTGCTGCTACAACCAATACCCTGGGCAATAATATAGATAGGGGCGATGGCATAGGAAGTATCAACCCTGACGATATAGAATCGATTACGGTGCTTAAAGGCGGAACAGCTGCAGCACTTTACGGATCGAGAGCCAGTAACGGGGTAATTTTAATTACAACTAAAAAAGGCAGGAAACAAAAAGGGATCGGTGTGGATTACAATTCTACTTATACCATTGAGCAGGCCATAAATGATAACGATTATCAGTACGAATACGGTCAAGGTTTAAACGGTGTTAAGCCAATGACTAAAAACGACGCCATTGCTACCGGAAGGTTATCTTTCGGAGCTAAAATAGATGGATCTGATTATGTGGCTGCCGATGGCTTGACCCATCCATACAGCGCACAAAAAGATAACATCAAAAATTTCTATTCAACAGGAACTAATTTTACCAATACAATCGCTTTTTCGGGCGGTACTGATGGAGTGGTTTACCGTTTATCGATAGCAGATTTGGATAGCAAGGGAGTTATTTCGACTACCCGCTTTAAAAGGCAAACTGCCAACTTAAATATTAATGCTAAAATTACCGATAAAATAAGGGTAGAAGGCTTGGCACAATACAACCTGGAGAAAGGTTTTAACCGGACCCTCGCAGGCGATGCGTTAGGTAACCCAAACTGGACACCTTACGAGGTTGCCAATACGGTTGATGTAAGGTGGCTTTCTCCTGGTTATGATGCAGCAGGTAACCAAACCCCATGGAACGATGCGGGTATTGCCACCAACGGTTACTTTGTAATGAACAAATATCAACAGGATGATACCAAAAACAGGTTTATAGGCCAAGGTTCGATTACCTATGATATTGTAAAAAACTTTTCGCTTAAAGGAGTAATTAGCCGCGATTTCTACAATTACAATTTTACCAATATTCTGCCTACAGGAGATATTTATATTCCGAATGGTCAATATACCGGACTAAAATCTGATGTTTCGGAAACCAACGCATTGTTAACAGGTAACTATAAAACAAGAATTTCGGATAAAGTGGGTATTTCAGTTCTGGGCGGTGTAAACAGCCGTAGGTTCGAAAACAAACAGTTAAACATGGATGGCTTAACTTTTACCATTCCATACTTTTACAGCTATAAAAACCTGGCTACGGCAAGTACCGTTCCAACTTATCAGCGGATCAGGACCAATTCTATTTTTGGTTCGGCAGATATAGATTATAACAATTTGCTCTTTTTAACCTATACAGCAAGGAACGATTGGTTTTCTACCTTGAGTCCACAGAACAATAGTATCTTATATCAAAGTGTTGGAGGAAGCTTTGTACTCTCACAAGCGTTAAAACTTCCCGAGTCGATTGATATTTTAAGGCTTAGGGCCTCGTGGGCCGAAGTAGGTGGTGGTGCCGCAGATCCTTACCGCATTAATCTTACTTACAGTAATATACCAAGTTCTGGCTTGCCTCTACAGAATGTTAGCAGTAACGATATTACCAATCAGAACCTTAAGCCTTATACTTCCACCACTTATGAAGGAGGTATTGAACTGAAAATGTTTAAAGGCAGGTTAGGGCTCGATCTTACTGCTTATAGCCGTAAAACAACCAACGATATTCTGAATGCTGCTATATCATCAACATCGGGTTATAATAATGCCGTATTAAATGTTGGCGAACTAAGTAATAAAGGGATAGAGGCATTATTAACCGGAACGCCGGTTTCTAAAAATAAATTCAGTTGGAACATCAGTTACAATTTAGCCTATAACAAAAGTGAGGTGATCCAATTGGTAGAGGGAACCAATAGTTTTCAGGTGGCCACTTCGGTTGGTAACTGGGGCTATATCAATCAAACAGTAGGCAGCTCTTATGGTACCATTGTAGGTACTAAAATGCTAAGAAATGCAGCCGGACAGATTGTGTACAATGCTACTACCAACCGTCCGGTGGCTACAGGTTTGCAGGAGCTGGGTGATGGGGTACCGCCATTAACGATGGGTTTAAATCAGGATTTCCGTTTTGGCGCTTTCAACTTTAGCTTTCTGGTTGATGGAAAATTTGGGAACAAAGTATTCTCGGTTAAAGAAGTTTACGCTACCCGCTTAGGTTTGATGAAATCTACCCTCGAAGGAAGAGAAAACGGGCTGGCGCTCAGTGGTGTAGATCAGGCCGGAAACCCATACTCGGCCACTATCCCAGTATCAGGTTTAAGGGCCTATTATAACGACTTGAGAAACTACTCCGAACTTTTTGTTCACGATGGCAGCTTTATCAAATTAAGGCAGGCAATTATTTCTTACAATATTCCGGTAGAGAACCTTAAAGCAGTTAAAATACAATCGGCCAGTATCTCTTTTGTGGCCAGGAACATCCTTACGCTTTATAAAAAAACCGATACGTTCGATCCCGAGTCGAGCTACACCAATGGGAATGCACAGGGCTTCGAATCGATCGGTTTACCCAGAACAAGAACTTTTGGTCTTAATTTAATGGTTAAATTTTAAAAGATTTAGAAATGAAAATGTACATTCAAAAATATAAGGCCGTTTTAGTATTTTTCTTAACAGCCATTACCATCACTTCCTGTACCAAAGATTTTCAGGAAATCAATACCGATCCAGAAGCTTCTGCAACTGTTCAGCCGGCATTTGTGTTTACCAAGGCATTGTACGACGGTGCCAAAAATAACCTCAACCTACTGTTGGGAACCATGCAGTATACCACCAGCTTTAACGATGTTGCCGGCTTTGGCTCTAAATACGTATCCAGTCAAAGTCAACAGTCGAGTGGAGTATTTAGTGCTGCATATTATCAGGAAATTAACGAACTGGAACTTGTGATTACCACGGTAGCCCCCAATCCCGATCAGGTAAACCTGTTGGCTTCGGCTAGAATATGGAGAGCATATTGTTACAGCAGGATTACCGATCTTTATGGCGATGTGCCTTACAGTGAAGCCGCTAAGGGTTATAGCAATGCCAACTATAAACCTGCTTATGATGCCCAGCAAGCCATTTACGCCGATATGCTAAAAGAGCTAGATGAAGCTGCAAAAAGTTTCAATAGTGCAAAAGCAACTTTTGGCGCCGCAGATTTAATTTATGCCGGCAATACCGATAAATGGAAGAAATTTGCTTATTCCTTAATGCTCCGCTTAGGTATGCGCCTTACCAAGGTTAATCCTGCGCTTGCCGAAACCTGGGTGAAAAAAGCCATCGCCGGAGGAGTAATTGTCGACGATGCAGACATTGCTAAAATTAATTATTTAAGCGCAGGGCAGGATATCAATAAAAACCCGATTGCACTTAAACTTTATAACGACGATTATATAAAAGCCGATGGAAACAGCAATACTGAAGGGGGGAAATACCAGGAGCCTTTTATTACCTACCTTAAAAACAATAAAGACCCAAGATTGGGTATTATTTCTGTAGTGTACGTTAATGGAGTACCAGATACCTCTTTAGCTGTACAAAAGGGAATGGCAGCTACGCTGAGTGCCAAACCAACTGATTTTGTTACCTATTCAGAGCCCAATCAAAAAACGGTGCTCTTACTATCTGGTGCCAAATTAATATTTACTACAGCTGAAACTAATTTTTTACTCGCTGAGGCTTCGTTAAGAGGATGGTATACCGGCGATGCTTCAACGCTGTACGAATCGGGCATAAAATCGGCGATGAAACAATGGGCAATTATCGCGCCGGGTGATGGTGCTATTTCTGATTTGCAGATTAATACCTACATCAAATACCACAAATTAAACGCCGCTGGTACCTTTGATGCTAAAATGGCACAAATTTATACTGAGTTCTGGTTGGCTGCTTTTCCAGATGCGCAGGAAGCTTTCGCCAGTTTCCGGAGAACAGGTTATCCGGCTTTGGTACCTGTAGTTTACGTGGGTAACGCAACAGGCGGCAAAATTTTCCGCAGGATGCTCTACCCGCTTACCGAGCAAAATTTAAACCGTGCCAGTTATAATGCGGCAATTGCCAGGCAGGGAGCTGATGATTTTCTTACCCGCATTTGGTGGGATAAACTCTAATGTTTGTATTTGGTTAAATCTGCAGGGCAATGCCCTGTGGGTTTTTTAACTCACTCTAAATGATAAAAAAAATACTTTTTCTTGGGCTGTTAGCCTTAGGTAGTGCAGCTTTTGCCCAAAAAAATGATGTGGTTGAAGACGAAACATCAAGCAGTTACAACCTCAATAAACCTGAAAGGGAGCAGTGGCTAAAAAATACCGGATCGGGCCTTTTCATCCATTTTAATGTAGATGCCCAATTGGGCATTGTAATCAGCCATTCATTGGTTGGCGCTTCTGACGATTATACTGAACGGTATTTTAACGATCTCCCTAAAACCTTTAATCCCTCGTCTTTCAATCCGCGCGAAATTGCCGAACTGGCAAAACTGGCAGGAATGAAATATATTGTATTTACCACCAAGCACCACGCCGGTTTTTGTTTTTGGGATACGGAAACTACTGATTTTAATATTACCAAAACGCCTTATAAAAAAGATTTGCTGAAAGATTTTGTAGAAGCTACGAGAGCGGTAGGACTTGATGTAGGTTTTTATTTCTCACCGGAAGATTTTTACTTTTTACATAAACACCACATTCCGATCAGTAGAAACGTGGATAATTTGACGGAAGAACTTAAAAAGGAATATGCAGCATACAACCGCAAACAAACGGAAGAACTGATGCGTAATTATGGTAAAATAGACGTTCTTTTTATCGATGGCGACCCAAAAGAAGCAGTTAAAGAAACCGCGTGGAAGTTACAGCCAAACATCCTGATTACACGTGGTGCTATTCTAACCCCCGAACAAACCCTGCCAGGGGCTAAAATAACCCAACCATGGTTATCTCCCATTACCATGGGTACAGCTTGGCAATACCAGCCAACCAACGATCGTTACAAGTCCGGAAGTCAGCTGATTCAGTTGCTCATCGAAGCGCGGTCAAAAGGTGGATCACTTTTGCTAAATGTAGGTCCTAAGGCAAATGGCGCCCTGCCCGATGAACAGGAAAACCGTTTAAGGGAAATGGCAGGCTGGTATTTTATCAATAAAGAAAGCATAGAAAATACGCGCAGTTGGGTGGTAAGTAAAGAAGGAGAAATTTATTACACTTTTAAAGCCCCTGCTACCCTGTATGCCTTTATAATGGACGCTGACAAATGGAAAGAAGCCGAACGGAAAACCTTTCTGCTACATTCGGTTAAATCTACCGATAGTACGAAAATAAGTGTACTGGGCCAAAATAGCCAGGTTATTGAGTATAAACCCAATTTAGATGTTTCATCGGTATTTAAACAGCAAAAACAGGGAATAGAGGTTTCGGTAGTTAAGGCGCAACGGATTTACGACGACCATCGTTGGCCTAACCCAGTGGTAATTAAATTAGAAAACATTAAAGCCGTATTTCCCGAGGCCGCTATTTTACAAACCGGGGCGTTTAAAACCACAGCACTTGGCCAGGTACTGAAAGGAAAGATTCTAAACTATAAAACCATAAGGCCCGATTTGGCAGGTTTTTATTACCGCACCTACAGTGGCCAGGTAGAAACGTTATATGCCGGAGAATGGAAAAAAACCGAACCTGTTAAAATAAATGCAGACGGTAGCTTTGAAGTTTTACTGAAAAACCTGAAGAAAGATATTTCGTACGAATATAAAAGTTTTGCCGTTCAGGAAAATGTAACAATAGAAGGCGAAAATAAAATAATCCCTATTTTGCATTAATATAAATCATGGAGTTTTTGAAAATGATATTTTTTAAATACCGGTTTTTTGTTTTTGCACTGGTATTGCTGCTGCAATTTATTTGGCTAGGCAGTTTTGGCCAACAACAGTTAGCGGTTATTCCCAAACCTGTTTCGATAGCACAAAGGGCAGGAAACTTCATTTTTAAATCAAATACCCAGATCTTTTACGATACATCATCGGAAATGGCCAGTGCCGGCTTTTTAAAAGCCTATGTTAAAGAAATTAGTGCGATAAACTTAAGCTCAGGCCATGCTAAAGCTAAAAGCAGCAATGGCATTTTGTTAAAAATTGATCCTGCAACACAGAAAAATCCCGAAGGTTATATGCTTGAAGTAAGCAGCAATGGCATTAAAGTTACTGCTGCTGATGGCGCCGGGCTATTTTATGGTTTGCAATCGTTAATCCAGATTATTCATCAATCTAAAACGGGTACCCTCTCTGTACCTGCATGCAACATAATAGATTACCCTGCTTTTCCGTACCGCGGGATGCACCTCGATGTAAGCCGCAACATGTTTAGTACCACAACGATTAAAAAATGGCTGGATATACTGGCTTTTTATAAAATAAATACCTTTCACTGGCACCTTACCGATGATCAGGGCTGGAGGATAGAGATCAAAAAATATCCTGAACTGCAAAAAACTGCAGCCTGGAGAAATGAAACACTGATTGGACATAAACGTACCGAACCACATCTTTTTGATGGCCAGCGCTATGGCGGTTATTACAGTCAGGAAGATATTAAGGACATTGTAGCTTATGCAAAGGCCAGAAAAATAACCGTAATACCAGAAATAGAAATGCCGGGCCACGCCTTAGCTGTTTTGTCTGCTTACCCCGAATTGGGCTGCACAGGCGGCCCTTATCAGGTAGCCACTTATTGGGGCGTTTTTGATGACGTTTTTTGCGCTGGAAACGACAAAACTTTTGCTTTTATATCGGATGTAATTGATGAAGTAATCGAGCTTTTTCCGGCCAGGTATATCCATATTGGTGGCGATGAATGTCCTAAAACCCGATGGGAAGCCTGCCCTAAATGTCAAAAACGCATCAAAGATGAAAACCTGAAGGATGAACACGAATTACAGTCTTATTTTATCCACAGGGTAGAAAAATATGTCGAATCGAAAGGGAAGAAAATCATCGGTTGGGATGAAATTTTAGAAGGAGGTATTTCTCCAGGGGCTACGGTAATGAGTTGGAGAGGAGAAGAAGGGGGAATTGCTGCGGCAAAAATGAAGCACCAGGTAATTATGACGCCAGAAAAATATGTGTATTTAGATTATTACCAATCGCAAGATAAAAGCGGGCAGATAGCCGCGGGCGGCTTTACCCCTTTAAGTAAAGTATACCATTACAATCCTTTGCCAACTGTTCTTAATGCCGATGAGCAGAAATATATTCTGGGTGTGCAGGCCAACGTATGGTCTGAATATTTATCTGATCCGAAAAAAGCCGAATACATGATATTTCCAAGGATAATTGCATTGGCCGAAGTAGCCTGGAGTAAAAACGACCGTAAAAACTATAGCGATTTTTTAAGCCGGTTGAATGGCCATCAGCGATTTTTAGAACAGTTTAATTATGCTGAAGTTAAGGCAGATATTTATGGCAAAACCAGTGAAGATAATGTAAAATATGAATTAAAATCAGATCTACCGGGTACCGAAATCAGGTATACCATCGATGGTACCTATCCAAATAAAAAGAGCATGCTTTATACCAGGCCCTTAACCATTATTGAACTGAAAAACCTTAAAGCAGCCAATTTCAATAAAGGAGTGCAGCAGGGAAATGTTTTCGAACAGTATTTTAATAAAAGTCTGGCTACAGGCAAACCGGTCTGGATTAAAAATCAACCTGCAGGAAATTACGCTGTGGACAAACAGAACCTTGTTAATGGAATTGAAGGTACATACCTCTACAATACCGGAGAATGGTTGGGTTTTAGTGGAAATAACCTCGAAGTAGTAGTAGATCTTGGCACTCCGGTACCCGTTACAGAGGTTGGAATCGGCATATTGAAATACCATTGGCAGAAAATGTGGGCACCCGAACAATTGACCTTTGAAGTTTCTGAGGATGGGAAAAATTACCAACAGGTTTATAAACAGAACGATTTTACCATTGAAGGAATTAACCGCATTAAACATAAAATTAAACCTGTTACAGCAAGATATGTAAAGGTAATCGCTGTAAATAAAGGGATCATTCCTAAAGGTGAGTATGGCGCAGGTGGTAATGCCTGGCTTATGGCTGATGAAATAATTGTAAATTAATGACTATAATAATTGTTTTCCTCTGTATTGCATTATTGATTTTAATGATCTCTGTTTTTAAAATCAATGCTTTTCTGGCTTTTCTGATCATTTCTGTTTTTGCGGGGATAGGCCTGGGGCTGCCGTTACCGAAAATTGCCGGTGCAGTTGAAAAAGGGATAGGAGATGTTTTAGGTTCGTTGGTGATTATCATTACTACAGGGGCCATGCTTGGTAAACTTGTGGCAGAGAGTGGTGCCGCTCAGAAAATTGCAAAGGTGATGATGAACGCTTTTGGTACCAAACATATCCAATGGGCCATGGTAATAACCGGATTTGTAATCGGTATTCCTTTATATTATGGGATTGGCTTTGTATTGATGGTGCCACTAATCTTCTCTGTGGTGTACCGCTATAAATTACCTGCGCTGTATATCGGCTTGCCTATGCTCGCCGCACTGTCTGTTACCCACGGATTTTTACCTCCACATCCATCACCTTCAGCACTGGTGGTGCAGTTTAAGGCTAACATGGGGCTTACTCTATTTTATGGCCTGCTTGTGGCCGTTCCGGCAATAATAATCGGCGGACCGCTGTTTGCCAAAACATTAAAAAAAATCCCTTCAACACCAATGGCTTCATTCGCGGCAAAAGAACTACCCGAAAGCGAACTGCCAGGCACCTTTATCAGCCTGTTTACAGCATTATTGCCAGTAATTTTATTGGGGCTGGCTTCTTTTTTACCGCTATTTTTAAATCCCGGTTCAGCTGTTATTCCCGTAATTGCCTTTTTGGGACATCCGTCTATCGTGATGTTGATTGTTTTAATTTTGGCCAGTTATTTTTTAGGGATTTCAAGGGGTAAAAAAATGGATTATCTCTCCCGGATTTTTGCTGATGCCTTAAAGGATATTGCCCTCATTTTGTTAATTATTGGAGGATCAGGTGCTTTAAAACAGATCTTGACCGAAAGCGGCGTAAGTAACGAAATTGCAGGTTATCTGCAGGGATTATCGATCGAACCCTTATTTTTGGCCTGGCTTATAGCAGCACTTATCCGTTTTTGCGTAGGTTCTGCCACAGTAGCGGGTTTAACTACCGCGGGCATTATTGTGCCGCTAATGGTGGCTACACACACCGATCCAAACCTGATGGTTTTAGCTGTTGGGGCCGGAAGTTTAATGTTTTCGCATGTAAACGATGCCGGATTTTGGATGTTTAAAGAATATTTTAATTTAAGCCTTAAAGATACCTTTCGTTCATGGGCTTTAATGGAATCAATCGTTGGCACAGCAGGGCTTGCCGGTGTACTTATACTTAAAACAATTATATCATAATATGGAAAATTTAACAGCAGATGCACGTTTTGAAAAACTCGGACTAAACCTTCCACCGGCGCCAGCGCCACTGGGTGTTTATAAACCTTATCTTATTGATGGGAAATACCTTTATCTGAGCGGACATGGCCCCGTTAGAGATGATAAATCGCTCATTATCGGTCGCATTGGAGCTGATATGGATCAGGATGAAGGTAAACTTGCTGCCCGTCAGGTAGGTTTAACCATGCTATCCACCATTAAAACAAATTTGGGTAGCCTCGATAAAATTAAAAGGGTAATCAAAGTTTTAGGAATGGTAAACTGCACTCCTGAGTTTGAAAAACATCCATTCATCATTAACGGGTGCAGCGAACTCTTTGCCGAAGTATGGGGCAGCGAAAACGGAATCGGTGTTAGAAGTGCTGTTGGCTTTGGCTCATTACCCGATAATATTCCGGTAGAAATAGAAGCTTTATTTGAGTTATACTAAGTTTTGGTTATGATAGAAAAGCAATGGTATCTACTGGATGATCCTACTTCCATTGAATCGCCAGGATTAGTTTTTTACGAAGACCGCATCAGCGCAAACATAAAGTTGCTGGTTTCGATGATAGATGATAAAAACCGCTTGCGGCCGCATGTTAAAACGCATAAATCTATCGAGCTAACCAAACTGATGATTTCCGCTGGCATTTCTAAGTTCAAATGCGCCACTATTGCCGAAGCAGAAATGCTGGGCCTGTGTGGTGCTCCTGATATACTGCTTGCCTATCAGCCCATCGGCCCAAATATAGAACGGTTTATTGCTCTTCAAAAACAATACCCACTCAGCCGGTTTAGCTGTTTAATCGATAATGAAACAACCGCACAGTTGTTGGCTGCACAATCTCTTCCTGCAGGGCTTCAAAGCGATGTGTTTATCGATGTAAATGTAGGTATGGACCGAACAGGGGTTCTGCCTGCAAGAGTTTTAAACCTGTATGCAAAAGCCAATCAGTTCGATGGCTTAACAGTTAAAGGACTACATGCTTATGATGGACATATCCATGATAGTAGTTTAGCCATCCGCAGCGAAAAGGCGAAAGCGATTATTGATGTGTTAAATTCTTTACGCGCAGAAATCAAAGCAGTATTTAATCAGGAGCCTGCTATTGTAGCAGGAGGAACACCAACTTTCACTGTTTACAATACACAAACAACTTTCGATTGTAGCCCAGGCACTTTTGCCCTATGGGATAAAGGTTATCAGGATGCTTTCGAAGAACAAGCCTTTTTTACGGCCGCCCTGGTGGTTTCGCGTATTGTTTCTTTACCTGAGAGTAACCTGATCTGTTGCGACTTGGGGCATAAAGCCGTAGCTGCAGAAAAACCGCTTGATAAAAGGGTATTTTTCCTAAATGCACCCGGATTGGTAGCGGTTAGCCAAAGTGAAGAACACTTGGTTTTGGATGCAGGCGAAAACCACCCGCACCGTATAGGCGATCTGCTTTATGGATTGCCCTATCACATCTGCCCTACGGTGGCCCTGTATGAAAATGCTGTTTCCGTTTCTTCATCCCATGAGAACCAGAATTGGAACATCAGTTCAAGAAAAAGAAAAATAACGATTTAAAACCTGATATGTTTACAATAGATGCCCACCTGGATTTAAGTATGAATGCGCTCGAGTGGAACCGCGATTTAACGCAACCACTGGCTGAAATAAATGCACGCGAGCAGGGATTATCAGATAAGCCCGACCGTGCTAAAGCAACGGTATCGTTGCCCGAACTGAGAAAGGGGAATATTGGTTTGGTAGTGGCTACACAAATTGCAAGGTTTGTGGCACCCGATAATCATTTGCCCGGCTGGCATTCTCCTGCACAGGCTTGGGCGCAAACCCAGGGGCAGCTTGCCTGGTATAAAGCCATGGAAGACGGTGGCGAAATGGTTCAGGTAAATAATCTGGACAGTTTAGAAAAACACCTTGCCCTTTGGAAAGATCCTACGCCAAATGAAAAGAAGCCGGTTGGTTATATTTTAAGTTTAGAAGGCGCCGATTCCATTATTTCTGTAGATTATCTGCAACAGGCATACGATAACGGCCTGAGGGCAATTGGGCCCGCACATTATGGCCCGGGCCGATATGCCCAGGGAACAGATGCAACAGGTAAACTTCGTCCGGGAGCATACCAGTTATTGGCAGAGATGGAAAGGCTCAACATTATTCTCGACGCCACACACTTATCCGACGATAGTTTTTGGGATGCACTCGATCATTTTAATGGTAATATTTGGGCCTCACATAACAATTGTAGGACATTGGTAAACCACAACAGGCAGTTTAGCGATCAACAGATCAAAGAATTAATCGCCCGGGGTGCGGTAATTGGTGCTGCGCTTGATGCATGGATGATGGTTCCGGACTGGCAAAGAGGCATTTCGACACCAAAAGGGATGAACTGTAACCTTGATGTGATGATTGAGCATATCGATCACATCTGCCAGCTTGCCGGAAATGCCGATCATGTAGGCATCGGTTCAGACTTAGATGGTGCATTTGGAAAAGAACAATGCCCATACGATCTGGAAAGTATTGCCGATCTGGATAAAATTCCAGCTTTATTTGGTAAACGGGGTTATAGTGAAAAGGATATTGAAAATTTAATGCACGGCAATTGGATCAGGTTTCTACGTAACGCATGGAGCGCATAATCAACATGAAGAAAATATTTTTACCCGTTTTATTTTTGTCCGTATTTAACGGAAACATTTTTGCCCAAAAGAAAAACCAGCATGCGGTTTATCAGGATCCAAAAGCTTCAACCGAAAACCGGATTAAAGATTTGCTCTCGCGAATGACTGTTGAAGAAAAAGTTGGCCAAATTTCTGTCCCGCTCGGCTGGCCCATGTATGAGAAAATAGGAAATACGGTTACCGTAAGCGAAGCATTTAAAAAAACACTAAAAGAAGAATATACGGGCATGCTGTGGGCCACTTTAAGGGCCGATCCCTGGACGAAAAAGACATTATTAAACGGATTAACACCCGAATTGGCCGCAAAAGCAACAAATGCCATTCAGAAGTATGCATTGGAGCAAACCCGTTTGGGCATTCCGCTGTTACTGGCCGAAGAATGCCCCCACGGCCACATGGCCATTGGTACAACCGTTTTTCCAACTTCGCTAGGGCAGGCCAGTACCTGGAATGCCGATCTGATTGAAAAAATGGCTGCTGCAATTGCAGAAGAAACACGTTTACAAGGTGCGCACATCGGATATGGACCTGTTCTCGATTTGGCGAGAGAGCCCCGATGGTCGAGGGTTGAAGAAACTTATGGAGAAGATCCCTGGTTGATCAGTAAAATGGGAGTAGCCATGGTGAAAGGCTTTCAGGGTAACGATTTAAAAAGCAGCCACAACATTGTATCCACACTAAAACACTTTGCAGCTTATGGGGCACCCGAAGGTGGACATAATGGGGGGAGTATTTCAGTTGGTTTAAGAGGTTTGCAACAATTTTATCTGCCACCCGTTAAAGCCGCAATTTATGCTGGCGCACGCTCGGTGATGACTGCCTACAACTCTATCGATGGGATTCCCTGTACCGCAAATCCTTATTTGCTTAAAGATTTATTGATCAAAGAATGGAAATTTAAAGGTTTCAGTATTTCCGATTTAGGAAGTATTTCGGGCCTTTACAATAACCATCATGTGGCACCAAGTGCCGAAGCTGCAGCAGCACTGGCGATTAATTCGGGCCTTGATGCAGATTTAAGTGGATACGGTTTTGGGAAATCACTTGTAAAAGCCATTAACAACGGCTGGGTACCAACAGCGGTTTTAGATACCGCGGTAAGCCGCGTACTGAGGGTAAAGTTTGATATGGGCCTTTTCGAAAAACCTTATGTCGACCCTTCAAAAGCTTCAACTTTGGTCCGGAACCCTGATAAAGTTAAATTAGCAGCACAAGTAGCAAGAGAATCACTCATTTTGCTTAAAAATAAAGATGCTATCCTGCCCTTAAGCAAAAAGATAAAAAAGCTAGCTGTAATTGGCCCAAATGCCGATAATATCTACAACCAGCTTGGAGATTATACTGCGCCTCAAAACCAAACCAATGTGGTAACCGTATTGCAGGGCATTAAGAATAAGCTTGGCAAAAGTGCTGAGGTTACTTATGCCAAAGGCTGCGGTATCCGCGACACCAGTTCGAACGAAATAGAGAGGGCCGTAACCTTAGCCCGTGGTGCCGATGCAACTGTTGTGGTTCTGGGCGGATCTAGCGCCAGGGATTTTAAAACCGAATACCAGGACTCTGGTGCTGCAAATGTTAAGCAAGGTGAAGAAAAATTGCCTGATATGGAAAGTGGAGAAGGTTTTGACCGCTCTACGCTCGATCTGCTGGGCAATCAGCTAAAACTGTTAAAAGCACTAAAGAAAACCGGAAAACCAATTATTTTGGTTTTGATTATGGGCCGTCCATTAAACTTAAATTATGCCTCCGAAAATATCGATGCCATTCTGAATGCATGGTACCCTGGGCAAGGTGGCGGAACGGCAATTGCAGATGTTTTGTTTGGTGATTACAATCCTGCGGGCCGCTTACCGGTATCTTTTCCAAAATCTGTTGGACAGTTACCCGTTTACTATAATGTAATGGCTGCCCAAAGAAGGCCCTATCTGGAAGGAGATGCCAAGCCGCTTTACAGTTTCGGTTTTGGACTAAGCTATACCGAATTTAAATATTCAAATTTAATAACAGCTAAAGATAAAACGGAATTGGGTGGGCTTACCATCGAGTTTGATTTAACAAACGTAGGTTCCCTTGCCGGAGATGAAGTTCCTCAGGTTTATATCAACCATCCAAATGCAAGTGTGGTGATGCCTGTTCTCGAACTTAAAGGATTTAGAAGAGTTTCGCTAAAAGCAGGAGAAACCCAGCATTTGATTTTTAATATAAAGGCCGAAGATTTGAAGATTTTTAATGCCACCATGCAGTGGGTAACCGAGGATCAGGATTTAAAGATAATGGTCGGTCCTTCATCAGATCAGATTATTTTGTCTGATCATATAAAATAAAGGCATTATCAGATATTAAACTGAAATAGCTGCATTAGCTCTGGATAATTCTTGATCCTGACCGTGCAAAATATGTTTTAACCTTTCAAAAAATAAGGAGGGTAAGAAAAGGTGGCTAATTGTTTTAGTTAACATTAACTTAATACGAATCGTGTTCTTTTGTTAATGATTGCAATGATGATGCATACCCGACATGATTAAATACATTATCCTCCTTTTATGCTCTTTAAACTTTATTTCTAATACTTATGCCCAGGAAGAAAAGTTTGAGTCGATAATTTCCGTCAACCAAAAAAATCCCACCCAGGCATTGGTTGAGCTGAAGAAAATTTATGCGCGTGCAATAGATGAGAATGATGAACTGCTGGAAGGAAAATGTTTGCAGCAGATGGGAAAGGTTTGTTATACCCAGGGGCATTTTAGCCAATCTTTAGAGTTTTTTTTAAAGGCCGACCATATCTTCAATAATAAGGAAAAACCTTTGCTAATGGCGGCCAATCTGGCCAACCTGGGTATTCTGTATTATTACATGAAACAGTCGGATAAGGCCATGAACGCCTATGGAAAAGCCCTTAACATTTATAAAAAGCATATTGATTTAAAAGGCAAGGCGGCAGTTTTTGGCAATATTGGGCAGCTTTATGAAAAACGGCAGAATTACGACAGTGCCTTTTATTATCAGAAACTGGCTTTAAAAATAAATGAACAGATTAATGATAAAAGCGGGGCAGCCAAAATTTACGAAAACTTGGGGAGCATTTACGAAGATCAGGAGAAATACGATTTAGCTTATACAAATTTCAAACAGTCGCTTGATCTGTACACGCTCGACCATAATGGCCTGGGAAGCATTGAGGTGATTAATAATCTGGGCGATATTCTGCGCAAAACCGGACGTTACAAAGAAAGCATTACACAAACAGCCAGGGCAATGAAACTGGCCGGCGATCTGGGCAATGTTTACCAGCTGGCATCGTGCTGCAGAGATTTGGGTAAGGCCTACGAACTCTTAAATCAGATGGACAGTGCCTATTATTACGTTAAACTCGGTTATAAATACACCATCGATCTGTACTCTCAGGATGGGGCCAGGCAGGTTGCGTTTTTACAGGTATTGTACGATATCAACAAAAAAACCACCGAAATCAATAAACTGGAAAATGATCGGAAAATTAACCGGATTATCGCTTTTGCCTCAACAATTGTAATTATTTTATTGATTGTGCTGGGTTTCGTGGTTTTTAGCAGGCAGCGCCTAAAACTTAAAGACCAGCAAACTTTGGCCAGGCAAAAAGATATTGAACACGATATGACAAGTTTGGCACTCAAAAACCTCCAGCTTGAAGAACATAACCTTAAACAGCTGCTGGAGGTTAAAAGCAGGGCCTTATCTACCCATACCTTAAACCTGATTAAGCACAACCAGTTTTTAGAAAATCTCCGCGGTACCTTACAGGTAATGGTAAAAGAAGATAAGCGCGATCAGAAAAAACAGATGAACCAGATCCTGACCGAGATTAACCAGAGTTTTAACCACGAACGCAACTGGAAAGAATTTACCCTCGCTTTCGAACAGGTGCACCATCAATTTTTAGAAGGCCTAAAAAAATACAGCAGCGAACTTACCTCGGCGGATATGCGCTTAATTGCATTGCTCAGAATGAATCTCGACTCAGGCGATATTGCTACATTGCTCGGTATATCCACCGATAGCTTAAGGGTATCGCGTTACAGGCTCCGAAAAAAACTCAATTTACCACAGGGCGATAATTTATCTGCCTTTATCCAGGCCCTGTAACCGTTACACGGGTTTATTTTATTTTCTCTTTATTAGTTGATTTTTAGCGTTTAACAATTTCTTAATGTAACGGTAATAAAAGCATAACGGAGTTTTTAATAACAATCAATTTATTGATAATCAATCGATTGTATTTTTGTGTTGCTTTTTGATCTATGCCTTGTGTAACGCTGTTGCCTTTATGTAACCCCGATAATTTCCTGGTATAAATTGCTGTATACACCTTTGCCCGTCAATGATAAAAAAAGACATGACCAAACGCAATGAACAAACGATTACAAATTCTGTTTTTACTTCTTTTTTGTGCGGGCACGGCCAGTGCCACAAAACTGAAGGGCCACGTTTACGATAAACAGACCGGAGAGGCTATAGTAGGTGCCACAGTAATTTTGGACAACCCTAGGCGCATTACCAACACAGGCTTGGATGGTACATTTGAATTTAAAGATGTGAAAGTGGGCACAGCCAAAATCAGTGTAAGTTATATCACTTATAAAACCATGAGCCAAACGGTAACTGTGGTTAAGGAAGATAATGATCACTTAAAATTTTATATGGAAAGCGATTCGAAAAAGCTCGATGAAGTTTCCGTCAAATCGAACGCGGTAAGTTCTACCGATCAGGGTGCAAGGCGCCTCGAAAAAAACAGTACACAGATCATGAACATTGTTTCGGGCAGATCGATAGAAATATCGCCTGATTTAACCGTAGCCAATGTAATGCAGCGTGTTTCGGGTGTATCTATCGAGCGCAACAGCAATGGCGATGGCCAATATGCCATATTAAGGGGAATGGATAAACGCTATAATTACACGCTCGTAAATGGTGTTAAAATCCCTAGTCCCGATAATAAATACCGCTATGTTCCGCTCGATCTTTTTCCGTCCGATTTACTCGACCGTTTAGAAATATATAAAACCCTTACACCAAATTTAGAAGGCGATGCCATTGGTGGTGCCGTTAACATGGTAATGAAAAATGCACCCGAACGTTTCCAGGTAAATGCCAACATTTCTACCGGTTACAGCCAATTGTTTTTCGACCGTAAGTTTGCCAGCTTTAACGCTTCGGATATTAACTACAAATCGCCTTATGAGTTAAACGGCAGAACCTATAACGCAACACAGAATGATTTTACAAAAGGTACGCTCGATTATAAATATAAAAATCCTGCACCTAATTTAGTAGGAAGCTTATCCATAGGTAAACGCTTTTTAGAAAATAAACTGGGTGTAATATTGGCTGGAAGTTTCCAGAACACTTACCGTGGCAGCAACAGTACTTTTTACAACAATTCTGTTGTTGGTACCAATGCCTTCGCCTCAATTACCAGCAAAAGCTACCGCGAGTTTTCAGAGCAGCAGCAACGTACAGGTTTGCATGGCAAAATAGATTATGTTTTTAATAAAGATCATCAGATCAGCCTTTACAATGTATATGTTAAACTTAGAAACCAACAGGTTAGAGATGCCGTAACCACTACCTATAACGGGGTTTACAATCCTACGGCCGGAAATGCCGAACTGGTTTACGATACCCGTAGCCGATTAACTGAGCAACAGATTTACAATACCACACTTCACGGCGACCATAATTTTTTTGACGATAAATTTAAGGTGCAATGGTCGGCGGTTTATTCTTCTGCCAAAAACGATGTTCCCGAAAATACGAGCATCAGTTTAAATGGTTTACAGCAGAATTTTCAAAGTAAACGCACCAGTTTGGTCAATACCAATCCCGTTACCCGTAGGTGGGAGCGCAATACCGATGAGGATTTGGCAGGTTACCTGGATTTAACTTACCATGTTTTGAAAGGTGCACGCAGATTGGATATCATGGCGGGAGGATTATACCGCGATAAACAACGGAGCAGTTTCTTCAATAATTATAACATGGCACCCAACCAGGATGATGCACACGATGTTTATGGGGTTGATTTTCAAAATTATACTGATCTTAACTTAGTCGTGTCCAATCCTACCGGAGCGGTAGCAAACTCGCTAACTTACGATGCAACTGAAAAAATTGGCGCCGGTTATGGAATGTTCAAATATGTTTCGGCTAAATTTGAAGTAGTTGGGGGAGCAAGGGTTGAGCATACCAATCAGGGTTATAATCTACTTTTTGCAGCAGGCGAATCTTTCCCGAAAGGCAATCAGATCTATACTGATGTGCTGCCAAGTGTAAATGCAAAATACTTTATAAACGATAAATCACAACTGCATGCTTCGTATTATAAAGCGCTTAACCGCCCGGGCTTTTACGAAATTGTGCCCGTTAAAGTTGTAAATGAAGAGTTTCAGGAGCGTGGCAATCCAAATCTGCAACGTGCACTGGCCGATAATTACGATCTGCGTTACGAGCTTTTTCCTGGTGCTTCCGAGCAATTATTGGTGGGCGCTTTCTACAAAAAAATTAAAAACCCAATCGAATATACTTTTCAGGCAGATGCCGTTCGTGGCCAGGATATTTACTACACACCCGGTAACTTTGGTACAGCCAACAACTATGGTGCCGAGATAGATTATATTAAATATTTTAGTAAAATCGGTTTAAAGGCCAATTATACCTATACCCACTCGCGCATTACCACACCTAAAAGTATCCGCAACATCAATAGTACAACAGGAGATATTCAAACCCTTTATGTAGATCAGGAAAGGCCACTGTACGGACAGTCGGCGCACATTGCCAACCTGTCGTTGCTTTTTAAAGATACTAAAAAAGGATGGGACGTGCAGCTGGCAGGTGCCTATACCGGACCGAGGATCAATACCGTTTCGCAGTTTTTAAACAACGATCTGTGGCAGAAAGGATTTATCCAGATGGATGCCTCTGCAGAAAAGCGTTTTAAACATGGTTTAAGCGTTTTTGTGAAGGCAAATAATATTTTAAATACCCCAGCTAAATTATTTATTAAAGGTACCAACCCAGAAAACGACAAAATTAATGAAGACCTGGTGAAAAATGGAACCACACTGATCAGAAGTGATTATTATGGCCAAAACTATCTGCTTGGCTTTAGGTATAAATTTAATTAACAGAAATTTAAAAAGACAAAGACATGAAATCGAATCAGATTTTTAAATTATTGATCCTGGTTGTGCTTGCCCTGGCAGGCTGCGAAAAAGCCAACATTGATGTAGATACCACCGCCATTGATGGCGCGGCAATTGGCGAAATATCGGGTGTGTGGGCAAAAGGAAGTACACAGGTAATTAAAGGCGATGTGGTTATTCCGGAAGGTAAATCGCTAACCATCGAAGAAGGCGTAACCGTATTAATGGATACACTTGCAAAGCCCGAGTTTATTGTAAAAGGCAATTTATATGCCTTAGGAACAGCAGAAAACCCAATCAGGTTTACCGTAAACGAGTTTTATAAAACTGCGTCAACAAAATTCGGAAGGTTATGGGGCGGCATCTTGGCTGGGCCAACCGCCGAAGAACTGGTGCTCGATCACGTTGTGCTCGAATATGGAGGTGCCAAAACTTCTGATGCTTCTACTTCTGTTAAAATGGGACTTTACAAACCTGTTGCCGGAGAAAGTTTGCCCGCACTTTGGTTTGCCAATGCCAAAGGCCGTTTGGTGGTTCAAAACAGTACCATCAGAAATTTTCAGGAAGATTGTACCTATATTGAAGGTGGAAAAATCATTTTTGCCAATAACGTTTTTTATACCACTGGTGTAACTGGAGGAGAGGCAATGAACTTTAAATCGGGCTGTTTGGCTGATGTGGCCTATAATCTGGTTTACAGTACCAACACCAATGCCTTAAAATTATCGAACACGGGCGATAAAACACCGCAGGCTTACATCATTGCCTATAACAATACCATGGTAAATACGGGCTGGAGAAGGCCTACGGCAAAAGGTGGTTCCATCTGGTTAGAAAGTACGGTACGTGCCGATCTGTACAACAATCTTTTCGCCAATACGCGTTTTGGTGTAAAAAGAGATCCTAAAAAACCGGAAGATACCCGTTCTGCCTATAGCAATAACTGGTACTATGGCTATGACCAAACAACGGTGAACCAGTTTCAGCCAACAGGAGATATTGTAGGCGGTAAAAACGATGTAATCAGCAATGTAGCTGGCGCCAACGATCCTAAATTTGTTAATTATCCTTTAAATACTGCTGTAAGCAACGCTGATTTTAATACCGCCTGGGACTTTCACCTGCAAGGTAATTCCCCTGCACTGGGCAAAGGAATTACCAATTTTACCCGCCACCACCAGGCAGGAATTGTGATGAAAAACGGAATTACTTATACTTCACCACAGCCTTCAACTTTTGTTGGCGCTTACGGAACTAAATTATAAAATGAAGAAAAATAATATTTTAAACCTTATTCTACTGGCTGCACTAAGTTTAACTGCAGCTTGTAATAACAATGCCCCAAAAAATGCAGATACGGCTGCAGTAAAACCACTTTATATCTCCGATCCGGTAGGTTTTGATACCGATGATCCGGCAATTTGGGTAAATCCGGCCGATGCAGCTCAATCGCTGGTGGTGGGTACCGATAAAGACGCAAATGGCGGACTTTATGTTTTCGATCTTAAAGGTAAAATCATTGCATCGAAAACAGTTAAAGGTTTAAAGCGGCCAAATAATGTTGATATTGCTTATGGCTTAATCTTAAATGGAAAACCAACAGATATAGCGGTTACCACAGAGCGTTTAACCCATAAATTGAGGATATTTTCGCTTCCTGATATGAAACCTGTAGATAATGGCGGCATTGAGGTGTTTGTTGGAGAAACGGCTCCCGAATTCCGCGATTTAATGGGAATTTCGACGTATAAGAATAAAAATGGTGAGATTTACGCGATTGTTGGGCGTAAAACCGGACCAAAAGAAGGATCCTATCTATGGCAGTACCGTTTAACCGATGATGGAAAAGGCAATGTAAAAGCAGAATTGGTTAGGAAGTTCGGTAAGTACAGTGGAAAAAAGGAGATAGAGGCCATCGCTGTTGACAATGAACTTGGATATGTGTACTATTGCGATGAGCAGGTAGGGATACGTAAATATTATGCAGAACCTGAAAAAGGCAACCAGGAACTTTCTTTTTTTGGCCAGGGCGACTTTACGGTAGATAACGAAGGGATTGGGATCTATAAAACGGCCGAAAATAAGGGTTATATCCTGGTATCCGATCAGGGCGCCCAACAGCTTAAGGTTTACAACAGGGTAGCCGAACATAAAAACGGCGTTGATCAACATCCATTGTTAACTACTGTTAAATATTCGGCAAACCAAACGGATGGAGTAGATGTGGTTTCTGTGCCCTTAAATGCCGATTTTAAACATGGCCTGTTGGTAGCGATGAGCGATGACAAAACCTTTCACTTTTACCGATGGGAAGATATTGCAGGTAAAAAACTTACTGTAAATTAGGTGGATGGCTGCACTTAGGTATGGAAATCTTGCTCTTTTAATCAATCTCCAGATCATTAATATTTGTTGATAAGATAACATAACTATAGCCTTAGCTTAAAATGTTTTCTTTTGCTTTGCCTTAAGAAAAGACGATATCAAACATGGAAAAAAACGAGGTAAACCTAAAATCAGATTTACAGCAGTTTATCGATAAATTTGAGCCTACAAAGTTTAAAATGATGGCCAAGGGGATAGAAATAAGGGGAATAAACGATATTCACAGAAATATTGTCCAAGCAAAGGAAATTATTGAAAGAATGGACCTAAAGCTGGTGGTATCGCACAATGCAGAAATGCTCAGCTACCGCGGCTTCGAAGTAAATAATCTATAAATGAAAAATGCCTCATGTTAATATGGGGCATTTTTCATTTTATGGCATTCTTTAAACGGGCATTAGATGATTTTGCAGAAAGAAATTAATCCATGTATTTTTTAAAAATACGAACCAGGTTTTCTGCAATTACCTTATTCCCTTTATCAGATGGATGCAGCCCATCGTAAGTCATCCTCATTGCCGCTAGCGGGTAAGGATAATCATCAGCGTTTGGTTGAAATGATAGGGTAGACGATTCAGGATATTTATAGTTCTGGTATTGGCCGGTTGATGGATTTTTTAATCTTTTAAATTTAACGAGCTTCTCGAGTGCGAGTTTTTTGTTGTGGTAAAGATCAATAACCGCGAAGTTTTCATATTTGCCAATTTCAGCTATTGCTTTAGCGAACATTTCTAAGCTTTGCCCGTTTTTTTCTTTGTACGATCCATAGGCATTGTTTTTGGCATCGGCTATGTACACAAAATCGTTGCGTTGCATAGGCGTAATTACCACAATTTTAGCATTAGGGTTAATGCTTCTGATTTTATCAACGATTTTACGGTAAGCACCACGCGTAGTGGCGGTACCGGTGTTGTTGATATAATCGTTAATTGATCCAACGGGGATTCCTGCCCACCAATCGTTCGTGCCAAGAAAAATAGAATACAGGTCTGACTGTTGGATGCCTAACTTATCAATTGCTTTGGCAATGCCCACTGCTGTCCAGCCGTTATGTCCCTGGTTAATGTAACTGATATTCGGCAGGCGCTCCTTAACCATATCCAGGTATCCTTTTTGCGTGCGGTTGCCGGTTTCATTTAAATGGTTGTTCAAATAGGTAATAGAGTCGCCAATAGCAGTCCACTTCACTTCTTTTGCGGGTATAAATGAAAAATTAACCAATGTAACGGATAAAAATAATGCAACTAGCCATGTTTTCGTTTTTCTGCTCATAAAAATATGTTAAAAATAGATCCGTATCAATTTCCTGGTTCAGGCAAAGCATACAATCGGCAATCAATTTAAGGAGAATTTTTGAAGGTTTTGGGCACTAATTTCTCCACCCGTAAAATGGATGTGTATTGATTGCTATCATACATCTATTATTTGGCGGCATTGCTCTATTTTTATTTCTTAAATATTTATTGCACAATACATTTACATTAAGAATCAAATCAACGGGACGATTTAGAAATCTTATTGGGGTTCCTCAGCAATGAGGCCCCTTTTTTTATTCATGCCCCATAATATTCAGCATAAAATTGATTGCATATGTACTGTGGAGTGCTGCGGTAGATTGCATCGTCATATCTGCCGTTTCTGAGGCCCTTTTAAGCATCTCTTTTTCATAAGCGGCAATTGCTTCACCACTCGTTCCCAAATGCTGATCCTTAAAGCACCTGCTGAGTGTTAACGCATCAAGCATGGCCATGTTTACGCCCTCACCAGCATACGGCGGCATTAAATGTGCGGCATCGCCAAGCATGGTTAAATTGGGAAGCGGATCCCAGGTTTGATCTAATGGCATACAATACTGCGGGCGGGGAATAAAAGCGGTTGATGCATTTTCAAACAGTTCTAGCCAGATTGGGTCCCAACTTTCAAATTCACTTTTAAACCAGTTGATTACCTGTTGTTGATCTGAGAAATTAATCCCGGCATCTTTCGACCAGTTTTCTGCCGTGTTGCAGCCCGTGTAAAATACCAAGCTGCCATCTCCTTTTGAGCTTACAATAAGCGATTTTTCATCGCCCAGGGCAAATATTTTTCCGCCGTTTAATAACTGATCTATTTTTGGGCTCGCGGTTGCCGAATCATAAACTGTGCCTTCAACAATGGTAACCCCCGAATAAAATGGCTTGATCGGGGTAAGGTAAGGTCTGATTTTCGAATTTGCACCGTCGGCCGCAATTACAATATCCGCATCGGCAAAAGTTCCGTTTTTAAAAGATATCATCCAGGCATCCTGGTTAGGGCTTAGTGCATCAAAATGCTGGTCCCAGATCACGGTATTTGGTGCTAACGAATCTAAAAGAATCTTTTGTAGTGGCCCACGGTCTATTTCAGGGCGGAAAGTTCCCCTGTTTTGGGCATCACCATCTTCAAAAATGATATGGCCATGCTGATCAACAATGCGTGTACGGTCTGCACCTGGGCGGTAGTTGGCCATAAAAGCATCCATCAGTTTGGCTTCTTGCAGTGCGGCCAGTCCAGATTCCTCATGTAAATCTAAAGTAGCACCTTTGGGCCTTGCGTTTTCGCTGGTATCGCGTTCGTAAACTGTTACGTTAAAGCCATCCATCTGCAAAAGCCGCACTAAGGTTAAGCCCCCGGGACCGGCACCAATGATGGCAATTTTTTTAGTTTTAATGTTGTTCATTGTCTTTCTTGTTTATGATGCCTTTAATTACCACTGCACAGCAGGTTAAAATCATTTCTTCATCAATAATTTGTTCTGCGCGGTCTAAATGATCAAAGTATTCGTTTACTAGCTCCTGAATAGGCGAAAATAACAGTGCCCTAAGTACATCAAGAGGTAAATCGGGTATCTGCCCTCCTTTAATATTGATTTTTAAAAAGGTATGGATAGGAGCAAAGAATACACCTTGTTGAATGTTTTTTGCCTGAAAAGCCCTGTTTAACAAAGGAGAAGACTTGCCGTATTGAATTAAGGAGAATGCAGGTTTATTATTTTTGAGGTAATGAAAGGTATTTAGCCACAATCTTTTAATTCCTGCAGCAAAGTCCATTTCGGGATCAAAATTCTCCAGTACCGCCTTTTCATAAGTACCAAGCACTTCTTCGATAAAAAGTTTGATCAGCAGATCTTCTTTGTTTTCGTATTTTATATAAATGGTACGTGGCGAAATGTTGGCTGCTTTTGCCAGTTTTTGCATACTGAGGTTTTCCAGCCCTTCTTCAGAAATAATCTTTAAGGCAATGGATCGGATGGCTTCTTCTTTTGCTAAATTTTTGGGCCGCATATTGTGCTGATGTAAATATGGGTCAAAAATAAGTAAACGTTTGTTTACTTTTAAAGTTTTGAAATAAAATTAATTGCTCGTGACAAACCTTTTAGATAATGAAAGGGGATTGAGAATTATCAGGTCAGAATTTATCCTTCATCCCAAATAAGCCCATTAAGCCTCCGGTGTGTACCGCAAGTACTTTTTCATCATTGCCGATAAATCCTTTTTGCTGCAAGTCTTGTATCGCATAAAACATTTTGGCTGTATAAACAGGATCGAGCAGCAATCCGGTTTGGGCAGTGAAGGTTTTAATAAAATCAATCAGATTAGGTGAAGTTTTGGCATAACCGCCAAAATGATAATCGGTATGGAGCTGTAAATGGCTGGAAAGCGGGGTATATTTCGCTATTTCATCTTTGATAAATGCACCACCTTTTAATACGGGGATGATGTGGAGTTTTGTATCTAAATTATGCTGCTGAATTCCGCTCAGTAAACCCGCTGCGGTGGTTCCGGTTCCGGCTGCACAAAAAATATGATCATAGGTTTCGGTTAGTTCCCCTATAATTTCGGCACAACCAAGGGTAGCCTCTGCAGATGCGCCACCTTCATCAATAAAATAAACATCCTGATGATCTGCAAAACGGCTTTCAAAAAGCTTGTGCTTATCACCGTAACTATCGCGGTCGGTAAAAATAAGTTCCATGCCGAATAAGCTACACAATAATAACATTTCGTTTTTTACAGCTTCGCCGCGTACAAAAGCTGTGGCCTTTAAGCCTGTTCTGGCTGCGGCCGCTGCGGTGGCTACCAAATGGTTAGAGTAAGCGCCCCCAAAGGTTACCAGGTGTGTTTTTTCTTCTTTTTTTGCTTTGGCCAAAATGTATTTCAGCTTTCGCCATTTATTGCCCGAAATATAAGGGTCGATCAGGTCGTCGCGTTTAACAAACAGATTGCTAAAAGATGGCAATGTTATTTTCTGTACCGGGCTATATATTTCTTCGAACACGCGTAAAAATAAAAAATACCTGAAATACTCAGGTATTTTTTATTAATGACCAACTGTAAACTTAAAACTGTCTACTTATTTCCCAATACCCAAACCAATACCTGCATTAACCATGCTATATTTGGCTGCGGTATATGAGCCGTAAAATTTAAAGAAGCCAAATTTTAACTGGAAACCCAAACTTGCCCTAACACCGTTGATATCTCTTTGGTTAATGGCAATCGGGTCGGTATAATTTACCATTTGTCCATTTCCGGTGTCAAAAGAATATGTTCCCAGCGCCTTTAAATCTGTGTTTGAGGTTTGATAGCCCACGCTGGCAAAAGGGGTGAAAAATAAAATCTGTTTTGAAACAATGGCATCAAAATTAACCCCGTTAAATTTTGCATCAATGCGCTGTTCCGAACCGCTGGAGTTGTTGATGTTTAAAGGCAAGGTATATTTATATTGTGTAAAACCACCTGCAATTGCAATGTCAACCGGAATCAGTTTTTCGGTGGTATTGCCTACAAATAAGGGCAGTAGCTCTACTTTTGCGCCAAAACCGATCATTGATAAACTTCCCAGATCGCTTCCCAATTTTATTTTCGGCATGGCCCTTAAGGTAACATCAATATTTTTTGGCAAACCCACAGTAGCCTGCAATTGTACAGCAGGTACCACATGGAAACCCAAACCTTTCGGAAGGTTAAAAAACGAAGTGGTAGGTATTCCATTGCTGGTGTAAATCTGCATTTTACCACCCAATTCATCACTTCCAAAAGCAGTTGGCCCGATTGATGATGAACCAACGGCCGGCCTGATGTTGTTTAAACCCAGTGTATTCACATCGTAACTCCTCGAAGCCTGCGGTACAAAGGCACCTGAAACAGAAAAACGGACATCAAACTTAAATAAGCCTTTAGATTGGGCAGTGTTGGTCCATCCATCCGTTAAGCCTATGCCCAAACCTTTATACAAAGGATCAAAATAGGCGTTAACCAATTTAGTCGCATCGGCCGGACCAGACTTAAACAAGTCGCCAACGTTCTGTTGTGCATTTACTTTTTGAGCGCCAAAAAAAAGGATCAGAGCCATAGCTGGCTTAAGCAGGTGATGTTTTTTCATGATATCAGGTTTAAACTAGGTAAACTACATCATAAAGATAGACCGATTTTTTAAAACTAAAATCATTCCAAAAATCTTGAATTTAAAAGTTTATTTTTGCGCCATGGAAAATGTGGTCGAATTGCAGGAATCAGAAGAGCAGGAATTATATGAACATTTAAAAATAATTGTCGATAAAGGGCAGTCATTGCTGCGTATCGATAAATTTTTGATGGTGCGGGTAGAAAATGCCTCGCGTAACCGTATTCAGAATGCAATTGATGCAGGCAATGTGCTGGTGAACCAAAAACAGATAAAATCGAGCTATAAGGTTAAGCCTTTTGATGAAATATCGATTGTTTTGCCCCATCCGCCACGTGATACCGAAGTGTACCCCGAAGATTTGCCGCTTGATATTATTTATGAAGACAGCGACCTTTTGGTGGTAAATAAGGCCGCCGGCATGGTTGTGCACCCTGGTTTTAATAATTATACCGGAACATTGGTTAATGCGCTGGCATTCCATTTCGAGCAGCTTCCACAGTTGCCGGGCAACGATGGCCGCCCGGGTTTGGTACACCGTATTGATAAGGATACTTCCGGTTTGCTATTGATCAGTAAAAACGAAAAGTCGATTACACATTTGGCCCGCCAGTTTTTCGACCACAGCATTACGCGCAGATATATAGCACTGGTTTGGGGCGATATTGAAAATGATGGCACCGTAACCGGTTACATTGGCAGAAGTGTTAAAGACCGCCGTGTAATGGATATTTACGATGATGAAGAAAAAGGAAAATGGTCGGTAACGCACTATAAAGTTTTAAAGCGCCTAGGTTATGTTACTTTAATCAGTTGCGAGCTCGAAACCGGCCGTACGCACCAGATCAGGGCACATATGCAGCATATCGGCCATCCGCTGTTTAACGATGCCATGTACGGTGGAGATAAGATTTTAAAGGGAACCACGTTTAACAAATACAAGCAGTTTGTAGATAATTGCTTCGAACTGTTGCCCCGCCAGGCCTTACACGCGCAAAGTTTAGGTTTTATACATCCCAGCACCAAAGAATATATGTATTTTGAATCGCCTTTACCGCCCGATTTTAAAGCGGGTTTAACCAAATGGGAAAATTATATCGCGACGTCATAAAATATGCATCAGGAATACCTATTATTTAATGATGAATTTCTGGCGGCAGATCTTCCGATTTTGACGGCTTCGAACAGGAGCTTCAAATTTGGCGACGGACTGTTCGAAAGCATGCGGATGATCAATAACAAGCTGCAGTTTGCCGATTTACATGCCGACAGGCTTACCGCGGGTATGAAAGCACTTAAAATGGACGGCCACGCCCTGATGGACGATTATTTTCTGCGCCAAAAAACGGCAGATTTAAACAAAAGAAACAAATGGAACGGCAATGTACGCTTTCGCCTTTCGGTTTACAGGGGCGGAGCAGGCGTATATACCCCTGAAAGCAATAAGGCAGGTTACGTTTTGGAGGGAATGCCTTTAAAAGCCACCAACTACGAGCTGAACAGCAAAGGTTTGATTATCGATGTTTTCGACGAGATGACCAAACCCGTTAACAAACTTTCCAATTTTAAAACATCCAATGCCTTACTTTATGTAATGGCCGGACTTTTTAAAAGCCAGAACCGCCTGGATGAAGCCATGATCCTCAATCAATATGGTTTTCTGTGCGAAAGTATTAGTGCCAACGTTTTTGTGGTGTACAACAAGCAGGTTTATACGCCATCACTGGCAGAGGGTTGCGTAAGCGGTGTAATGCGTACGGCCATTATGCAGTTGTGCAAAATGAACGATATGCCCTTGATCGAAGCGCAGATTAATCCCGAAATATTAAAAGAAGCAGAAGAAGTCTTTATCACTAATGCCACACAGGGCATACAATGGGTAATGGGCTACGGCAGAAAACGCTATTTTAACGAAGTCTCGAAGTTTTTGATCGAAAAACTGAATAATTTATAGTGCTATCCATGGTCTGTGGTACACAGATGAACTTCTCGTGATGCTGAATCTATTTCAGCATCCTACATGGAATTAGACCCTGAACTAAATTCAGGGTGACGTACCTTTGTAAATGCTAGTAGATTAGAAAACTTCTAGCTTAACTCATTTTTTTTGGAAAGCAATGCCTGTGCTAATCGGTTCCGCCAGTCCCGCCCTTTGCTTTATCCCGATAGAAAAAATCGGGGATAACGCTGTCGGTCGGGTTTATTTAATTCGGGGCTGTAGCTCAGATCCGTAAGAATTACTGCCAGTGCCGCCTAAACCCGATCGAAGCGGGATGCCGATTTCCTTCAAATTGGCAGAAGCGGGAGCGGGGCTGAGGTAACCCAAAAGCTGTTGCAACTGCTTTTCAAGAAAAAGAATATCATAAATTGTTCTAACTGGGGCACAGCAGTAATTAATTATTTATCTATGCAAACTGCCTAACCGCTAAACTATTTTATCCCTTACAACCGCATTCCCCTTAAAAAATCCTCAGTCAACATACGTTTTTTACCTTCGTACTGGATATCCAAAAGCTTGATAAAGCCATCTTTTGCAGCAAATTTCAGATAGGTTTTACCATCGGTTAAAAAATCTCCTGCAGCAATACCAGGTTTTTCATTTTCTATCTCGGCCTTAAATACTTTTAAATTTTTCCCGTTAAGCAGGGTAAAAGCGGTAGGATAGGGGCTTAAACCGCGGATTAGATTATGGATAGTCTGCGCGGGAGCATTCCAGTCGATTTTACAATCCTCTTTAAAAATCTTTGGTGCATGTTTTAAATCTTCACTATGCGGCTGAGGCTGTTCTGTTACCGCATTGGCTTCGATGGCATGGAGTGTTTTTACCAAAAGGTTAGCACCAACCACCATCAGTTTATCGTGCAGTTCTCCTGCGGTTTCATCATCGGCGATAGCAACACTGTCGCTTAAAATAATATCGCCGGTATCAATTTCCTCTTTAAGGAAAAAAGTAGTTACCCCGCTTTCTTTTTCACCATTTATTATGGCATGGTTAATTGGGGCAGCACCACGGTATTGCGGCAGCAGCGAACCGTGTAAATTAATGGTACCTTTTGCAGGCATGCTCCAAACCACTACGGGCAGCATCCTGAAGGCTACTACCACCTGCAGATCGGCCTGATAGGATCTTAATTCCTCAATAAATCCGGGGTTTTTTAACTTTTCGGGCTGTAAAACCGGAATGCCTTTTTCTACAGCATATTTTTTTACTGCACTTTCATTTAGTTTTTGGCCGCGGCCGGCCGGTTTATCTGGTGCAGTAACCACTGCAACTACATCGAAATGGGCTTGTACTAGGGCATCTAAAGAGGCTACGGCGAAATCGGGCGTACCCATAAAAACTATTTTCATAAAGAAAGTGTTGTGTTTCTAAAAATAACGTGGATTCCCGCGTTAATGTTTTGCAAAATAACTAAAAATAAACCCATACTTATAGGTAAAAATGGTACAAGGCGAAGATGTTGTTAAAGCAAGCGGTTTGGTGTATGTAACAGATGCCATGCCTGGTATTTACCGCAAAGGGAAACCTGGCAAGTTCCACTACGAAGATAAAGATGGCCGCAAAGTAACCAAAGAAAAACACCTCAACAGGATAAAAGCATTGGTTATTCCGCCCGCATGGCAAAATGTATGGATCGCCAATAAACCGAACGCATACCTACAGGTTACCGGCATTGATGCTGCTGGCAGAAAACAGTATAAATACCATGCAAAGTGGACCAGCCGCCGCTCGGATGATAAATATTTCCGGTTGCTGGAGTTCGGAAAAGCTTTGCCCAATGCCCGTAAACAACTGGAAAAAGACCTGCGCAGAAAAGATTTTGATGAACGCAAAGTACTGGCCATTTCGGTAGATGTGCTTCAAAAAACATTGATCCGTGTAGGTAATGAAAGTTATAAACAGCTTTACGGCTCTTTTGGCTTAACCACACTTCGCGATAAGCACGTTAAGATCAACGGCAGCAAAATTATCATGGATTTTATTGGTAAAAAAGGTGTTCAGCAGCAGGTAGAACTGAACGATAAGTCGCTGGCCAGGCTGGTGAAAAAATGCAGGGATATCCCCGGGCAGGAGCTTTTTCAGTATTACACCAATGGAAAAGAGCATAAAAGCATCGATTCGGGCAAAATAAATGCCTATATTAAAGAAATTACTGGTGATGATTTTACGGCAAAGGATTTTAGGACCTGGGGCGGAACACTGGAAGCCTTGCGCCAATTTTCGAAATGCAGTGCCGACGAAAACTTTAATCTCAATTCAAAAAAAGCAATTGTAACTGTTCTGGATTGCGTTGCAAAAAAATTGGGAAATACGAGAGCCGTTTGCAAAAGTTCTTACGTATATCCTTTATTGCTTACTTCGTACGAAAACGACGCACTTGGTAAATACATGAAAAAAATGAACAACAATAAAGAACCGGGCAAATTTGGTTTGGCACACGATGAGAAAGTTTTATTGTCGTTTTTAAAATCGGGCAGTAAGTAGAAAACCCATTATATTTGTTTTTTTATTTCTCTTATGCAACTTAACCTCAACGATAACGCTGCTGTTTTTTATACCTTGATTGAAGAATCTCCTATGCCCATAGCCTTGTACATCGGAGAAAAAATGACGATCAAAGTAGCCAACAAAGCAATCCTTAAAGCCTGGGGGCGAGACCGTAGCGTTTTGGGACAGGAACTTGCCATTGCATTGCCCGAGCTCAAAGACCAGCCTTTCTTAGAGATACTGAAGAATGTGCGCGAAACCGGAATTGCGTACGAAACGAAAGAAGACCGCGTAATGCTGGTAAACAACGGCGTTTTGCAAACCTTCTATTTCGACTTTATTTATAAACCTTTAAAAGATGATGCGGGCAATGTTTGGGGTATTCTGAATAATGCAACCGATGTTACCGAATTGGTAAACGCGAGGTTAAAGGTAAAAGCAAGTGAAGAACTCTTCCGTAAAATGATCCAGGATGCACCTGTTGCCATTGGCATTTTAAGGGGCGAAGATTTTATCATCGAGCAGGCAAATGCCGATCTTTTAAAATTATGGGGTAAAACAGAAGAGGTAATCGGGCTCCCTTTAATTGATGGCTTGCCTGAACTAAAAGGACAACCCTTTCCTGATCTGCTAACGCAGGTATATAAAACCGGAATAGCACACTATGGCTATGAAACCATGGCGAGGTTGGAGCGCGATGGCATACTACAGGATTTTTATTTCAATTTTGTATACGATCCTATCCGCGATCAGCACAATGAGGTTACAGGCATTATGGTGGTGGCCAATGAAATTACCTCGCAGGTAAATTCGCGGATGGAAGTGGCCAAAAGCGAAGAACGTTTCCGGAATCTATTGCTCGATACGCCAATGGCTACGGGGTATTATGAAACTGAAGATATCATTATCTCGCTGGCCAACGATGAAATGCTGCGCTTTTGGGGAAAAGACAGAAGCGTTATCGGCAAACCCATGGAAGAAGCCGTTCCTGAATTAAAAGGACAGCCTTTTATCGATATCTTGAAAGAAGTGTACCGTACCGGGATTGCCTATCATGCCGATCAGCAGGAAGCTTTACTGCCTTTAAATGGTAAAATGGAACGGCTGTGGTTTAATTTTACCTACAAGCCCTTAAGGAATGCCGAAGGAGCAGTATACGCCATTTTGCATGCCGCAATGGATGTAACCAAACAGGTACAGCTGCAGCAGCAAAAAGATGAATTTTTAGGCATTGCAAGTCACGAGCTGAAAACACCTGTAACCAGTATAAAAGCCTATGCGCAGGTATTGGAAAAGATGATCAGAAATGAAGGTGATGAGAAAAAAGCAGGAATGGTGCGCAAAATGGACCTTCAGTTAAACCGTTTAACGGGGTTAATCGGCGATTTGCTTGATGTAACCAAAATTCAATCGGGTAAAATGACCTTTAACCCTGTAAAATTCGACTTCGATCTTGCGTTAGGGAAATTGTGGATGAAATGCAGCACATTACCTCTAAGCACCACATCAATACCGATTTAAATAGCGATAGCATGGTATATGTAGATCGCGAGCGGATTGGCCAGGTGATCACAAATTTTCTGTCAAATGCCATTAAATATTCTACTGATGCTAATCAGATCGATGTTAAAACCTATCTGCAGAACGGCGAAGTAATATTAAGTGTCCGTGATTATGGTATTGGGATCTCCAAAGAACTGCAACACCTGGTTTTCGATCAGTTTTACCGCGTTAGTGGCAATTTGCAACATACTTATCCGGGTTTAGGTCTGGGCCTTTATATCTCCTCAGAAATTATAAAAAACGAAGGGGGCAGAATTTGGGTAGAAAGCGAAGAGGGAAAAGGCTCTACCTTTTATTTCGCGCTCAGCTTAATTGAATGAGCAAATGGTAGGATGACTAAATGATAGAATGACGCATGACTGAATGATAGAATGACTGAATGCCTAAGTGTTGAATGAAGAATAGTGCATTTATATCATTCAATCTTTCAAAATTTAGCCATTCTATCAGCAACTTAACATCTTCACCTAATCCTCACGAGGTGCTTTTTTTATGGGATGAACAGGCTGCTCATCAAGCTCTCTCTGTTTAGCAGGATTATTTGTTTTTGGTGCTTTGTTTGGCGTGCTGTCGTTTTCTTTTCTAACCGTTTTATGGTCAACAGGTTCCCTGCCTTTAGGTACTTCTTCCTCGTAATTACTTCCAGGTTGATCACTTTTAACTTTCGGACCGCTCATAACGTATTAATTTTGAATGATAGAATTTTGAATGATGGAATGGCCTAAGCCAAGGCAATCATTCAGGTATATCAGATATAACAAGTTGTTTTGCTTCTTTGTTTTACCATGATTGTTGCGTTTTCCATCATGCATCTAACATTTTCCATCATTTTTGTCTTAACCAGGATTTTATGGATTAAAAGATTTCAGGATTCAGGCATAATTCCATCATCCAGTCATTCTCTTATTAGAATAAGGAATTTTATAGATTAGAAGATTTTAGGATTTAGGCACATTTCCATCATCCATCTCACATTTTCCATCTTCCCTCATTCAATCCTTATTTATAAAGCAAATACTTTAAACGCATGGTTTTATAGGCACTTAATCCAGGTTCCCAGCTAGCCCTTATTTCTGCTTCGCTTTTCCCGTCAATTACCTGCTGTCTAAAATCTGCCACGCCAACCAATCTTTCAATGGTGCCCATTTCCTTACTTAGTTTGGTGTTAAAGAAATCTTCCTTCTTTGGTGATGCATTGTAGAGTTCGATTAACCAGCTGATGTTTACCTGTTTTGATTTTACCAGTTTCGAGGTATCATAGTTTCTTAAATCCAATCCATAGCAAACCTGATCCTGAAATAATGGGGTTTCCGACATTCCTTTTATGCTTTTAGGGGTAAAACTGAAGTCGAATTTTCCTTTAAGGTAAGGTGCACCAACAACCGTAAAAGGAAACATGGTACCACGGCCGTGGTTTAAATAAGTACCTTCGAACAAACAGGTAGAAGGATAAAGCAAAATAGATTGTTGCGTATTTAAATTTGGAGAAGGCTTAACCGGTAAGGTATACTCCATATCGTGATTGTAATTGGCATTTTTAATAATGGTGATTTTACATTTCACCTTATCCTTTAACCAGCCTTCCCCATTTAGCATCTGCGCATACTCGCCAACAGTTAATCCATGGGCGATAGGGATGGGCTGTACACCGATGCCCGATTTAAATTTGGGATCTAAAATGGGCCCGTCGATTAAATAACCGTTCGGATTCGGGCGGTCTAAAATTAAAAGTGTTTTATTGTTTACGGCACAGGCCTCCATTACGTGCTGCAAGGTATTAATATAGGTGTAAAAGCGTACGCCAACATCCTGGATATCAAAAACCATAATGTCGATATCAGCAAGGTCTTCAGCCGTAGGCGTACTGTGCTTACCATAAAGCGAAATCGCTTTTATCCCCGTTTTGGTATCAACATCATCGTTAACGGTAACGCCTGCACTGGCATTTCCCCTAAAGCCGTGCTCAGGACCAAATATTTTCTGAATTTTAATGCCAAGTTTCAATAGGCTGTCTACAGAGGTCTGCGTTCCGATAACTGAGGTTGGATTAACCACCATGCCCACCCGTTTTCCTTTTAAAATAGGAAGGTATTTTTCGGTCTGTTCGGCACCTGTTTTTAAAGCAGTTGGCAATTTTGCTTTCCTGATCATCAGTTTTCTGTTTTCAGGGCTATTTTTGCCAAGCACTTCCTGTTCCTGGGGTTTTGGCTGTCCGCAGGCCGATAATGCGATTAAACTCGTTAAAGCAAAGCTGATGTAGTTTTTCATTTTCAATATTTACGCTGGTCTTCTGATGTTAAAACAAAACAATTTACCGCATATTTTGATTTATGCTAATGGTATTGCCTTTTGTATCTTTCATGATTGTTCTTTAAAGTTGGTTATTTATTTTCATAAATGCCATTTTTAAAAAGGAATTGAGCATTTTTGTTAACCCAAATTGATTAAATTGAATTTCGAATATTTCATAGCAGGGCGGATAGCCATCAAATCAGAACGTACTTTTTCAAAATTGATTGTCCGCATTGCAATAGCAGGCGTGATGCTGAGTTTGGCCGTTATGATTCTTTCTATCGCCATTATAAAAGGCTTTAAAACCGAAATTCAGGATAAGGTGAGGGGCTATTTAGGCGATGTACAGATTACACGATACGACCTGAACAATTCTTTTGAACATTCTCCTTTTGTACTTGATGCAGGAACGCAGAAAATGCTCAAAACCAATCCCGATATCGATTATTATTATCCTTTTGCCACAAAACCAGCCATTCTTTCGGCCAATAATGAAATTGAAGGCATTAATTTTAAGGGGGTAGATAAAAATTACAAGTGGGATTACATTAAACAGCACATTATCAGCGGAACAATTATCGATTTTGCTGACAGTACGGCTGCCATGCAGGAACTTTTAATCTCAAATTACACGGCCAACCGCTTAAAACTTAAAACTGGCGACGATTTTATCATGTATTTTGTTCAGAACCAGCTGCGCCCGCGTAAGTTTAAAATTGTTGGGATTTACGATATTGGCGTGGAAGATATTGATAAGGGCTTTGTACTGGGCAACCTCAACATCATTAAACGTTTAAATAATTGGAAACCCAACGAAATTGGGGGCATAGAAATCAGGATCAAGGATTTTAACCGGCTTAAACCCATTTCTGATCAAATTTATGAGCAACTTCCGCGTAACCTGCGTTCGTATTCCATTGAAGAAAACTTTCCGAATATTTTTACCTGGCTGGGCCTGCTTGATGTAAATACGAATGTGCTGTTAATCCTGATGCTTATTGTAGGCGTAATTAACATGGTAACGGCCTTGTTGATTATGATTTTAGAACGGACCAATATGATCGGTATGCTAAAATCTTTTGGGGCCAGCAATTGGAGTATTATGAAAATTTTCCTGTACAATGCCGCTTACCTGATTGGCATAGGCCTTTTGTTAGGTAATATTTTGGGTTTAGGACTTGGTTTTCTGCAACAATCTACTCATATTTTTAAGCTTAACCAGGCTTCCTATTTTCTGGCTTATGCTCCGATAGAATTCCATTTTATTGATGTGCTGCTGCTTAATGTGGTTACGGTAGTGGTATGTTTAACCGTTTTAATTATCCCTTCGTTGTTGATCGGCAAGGTTTCTCCGCTTAAGGCCATCAGGTTTAAATAGTAAAAAAACTTGGGACATCGAACAGATCAGTTTCCGATGCCCAAGCAAACCTAAACCTAAGTTCTTGTTAACTTAAACCTTGCGGTTTTATAGAGGTGAATTTTTTTATAATAGCTATTTAATCGGTCCGTTTTAAAATATATTCATACGTTAAATAAGCATATGAAGTGGCTGGAGAAGTATCAGTACGGGTTGCAGGCCTTCTTTTGAGCGTTAAATCTGCACCACTGCTTCTAATATCATATTCGCCATTTAAAATCAGGTTCCAGTCGAAATCAGCTGTCCAGATGCCCTCATCGGCAAAATACCCGATCCCATTTTTAAAAGTAAAAGTGCCTTTGCCCCCTGAAGGTTTTAAGTTGGTATTTGCATTTGGTGTGATATTAAATTTTCCGTCTTTTAACGAAATTGAAATGGGGCGGGCTTCAGGTACCGATTTTACGCTATTGGTAATTACCAGAACACCTGTATAATTTCCGTCTAATAAAACATCAACATTTGTAGCTTTTTTGCAGCCTAAAGATAGGATGAGGGCAAATAAGAGGATGCAGGTCTGAACTTTCATACTCCTTAAACGCAGCTCAACCCCCAAACGCTACACCTAAAGTAAAATCCATTCGGTAGCCTGCGTACTATGTATAAATTCGGTACGCGGCTCGAGGTTTAAGTAAGGGTAGGTTACTTTAGAAAGATATAAGCCTGTAGGGTGGGCCGGTAGGGATAGCTTAGCCGGTTTCAGGGTAATCAGTTCGCTTTCAAATTCGTCAAAGCTCAGTTCTCCTTTGCCCACCATTAAAATTTTGCCCATAATAATGCGGATCATTTTGCCCAAAAAGCGGTTGCTTGCAATATGGAACCTAAACCTGTCGCCTTTCGGGTTGATAAATAAAGCAGCTTCCATTACATTACAAATGGTGTGCTCATATTTATCCGGATGTGTACAAAATGCCCTGTAATCCTTATATTTTGGCAATAGTTTAACAACAGCATTCATTTTGTCAAAGTCGAGATTGTTTAACTGGTAAAATGAACTCTGGGTGCTTAAAAACGGGTCTTTGTAGGTATGGATAAAATAATCGTATTTCCGCTGAACAGCATCAAAACGGGCATGGGGCTTACCTTCCATTTTAATAATGTCGAATACTGCAATATTGTATGGCAAGGCTTTGTTAAGGATGTATAAAAGATCGAAACCGATTTCTTTTTCGATATCTGCATGAAAGAAAAACTGGCTGGCATGTACATGCGCATCCGTACGGCCACAGCCATTAATGGCTATCGGCGATTTTAAAATCTTCGATAATGTTTGTTCAATAACTTCCTGGACGCTTTTTACCCCTGGTTGTTTTTGCCATCCACTAAAATACTGGCCTTGATAAGCAATGTGAAAGAAATACCTCATTTTGAAGCTGCAATTTTACGGAAATTTTAGCAGCAGGAATATTAAATCCTATTTTTGCACCATAAATTTTGACCATGGATTTAATAAACTGTTACTGTGGAAGTGGAATTGCCTTTCAAAACTGTTGCCAGCCTTACCATTTAAATGTCAAAACCGCACCAACAGCGGAGGCTTTAATGCGGCCGAGGTATTCGGCTTTTGTTGTGGCCGATGCCGATTATCTTTACCAAACCACGCACAGCAGTAAAAGAAAAAATCACGCTAAAAAAACCTACCTCAGCAGTGCTAAGAACACCAAATGGCTAAAACTCGAAATCGTTTTCTCTGCTTTCGATGTAGTGGAATTTAAGGCTTATTACCTGAATCAGAAATTTCAGACAGCAGTGCTACATGAAAAATCCAATTTTAAATTGGAAGACGGGAAGTGGTATTATGTTGATGGGGATTTTTATGGATAGATCAACATTCGCAAAATTCATATAAAATTTGCGAATGTAATCGCAAATTTTATATGAATTTTGCGATTTTACTCTTTTTAGCTATAATTTCTTGGCTTCGTTCCAATATACATCCATTTCGGTAAGTGTCATGTCTGCCAGGGCTTTTCCGTTTTCTTTTGCTTTGGTTTCGAGATATTGAAAACGTTTGATAAATTTTTTATTGGTTTTTTCTAATGCATTTTCAGGATTGATATTGATGAAACGGGCATAGTTGATCAACGAAAAAAGTACATCGCCAAATTCTGATTCTGCCTTTTCGATATCAATTGCGGTATTGTCGGCTACGTTAAACTCGGTTTTAAATTCCTGCAGTTCTTCTTCAACCTTTTCCCAAACCTGATTTTTATCTTCCCAGTCGAAACCCACGCCACGTGCTTTTTCCTGAATGCGGGCAGCCTTAACCAATGCGGGCAGCGATGATGGAACACCTGCCAATACCGATTTATTGCCTTCTTTTAGTTTAATCTGTTCCCAGTTGCGTTTAACATCTTCTTCGTTCTGCACTTCAACATCGCCATAAATATGCGGATGCCTGTTTACCAGTTTATCGCAAACGCCGTTTAAAACATCTGTAATGTTAAAATCGTTGGTTTCGGAAGCAATTCTTGAATAGAAAACCAGGTGCATCATCACATCACCAAGTTCCTTTTTGATTTCGTCTAAATCGCCTTCCAAAATGGCATCACTGAGTTCGTACGTTTCTTCAATGGTTAAATGGCGCAGGGTTTCCATTGTTTGTTTTTTATCCCATGGGCATTGTGTGCGCAGGGTATCCAAAACGGTGAGTAAACGGGTAAAAGCATCGGCTGGATTATTGGCACTGGCAGGAATCAGGTTGTTGGGCATATTGTGTTATTAAACTAAATTATCGGATGCTAAAATACCAAACCCAAGCGATTAAGAAAAGCTGAAAAGGTATTCTGAACCATAAATATTTTGGTCCCGGCCCGGGTTTGTACAAATCTTCGTAATTGATACGGTGTTTGGCTGCATAAACATTTGATGGCAAAATAAGAACAAAAAAAGCAATTAAAGCAAATCCAGTGTAATATCTTGTGCTTTCTATGGCCAAGCCTATGGCGAACAAAATTTCCAGGATGCCCGTAAGAAGTACAATTTCTACCTTTTTTGGGATAAACAAAGGAATCATGGCAGCCATACTTGTTTTAAACTTAAAATGCCCGATGGCGGTAAAAAGCAGCATTACGCCCATGGCAATATTGCCTGCAAAAACATTACCCTTGTCGAATGTGGTATGCCCACCGAAAGCCAATAGGGCTACGTATACAATGATTAATACAAATAAAGGTTTCATAACATGATTTTAAACCTACTTAATCAGATTAAAGGCAATTAAAATCGTTGCCACAAATAAAATAACGAGGCCGGACAAGAAAACAAAATCTGCAACTTTTTCCAGTTTTTGACTTGTATTCTGTCTTCTTCTCATCGAAATAAAAGATAAGATACAGCTCGTCATAAAAAACATTACGGCAGCCACAGCAAACTCATCAATTAATGAGCCATCGGTAAGGGCGAGCTTTTTTAGCGAGGTAAGCACAATAAAGCAGATGCCCAACAGGTTCGCAGAAGTGCTCAAGATATGTGGCGATCTATTTTCGGCCATTTTAGTCTTTTTCCTCTAATTTAATCTTTTTGGTAATGCGGTAAACGCGTTTCTTTTTGTCGGGTTTATGCTCTTCGCCCATTAAAATGCCCCATGGTTTTAAGTTATCAACGCGGTCGAAAATTATTTTTAACATGGCGAGGTAGGGGATGCATAAAAACATGCCCGAAATTCCCCATATCATTTCGCCCACTACGATACCGATAAAAGCAAACAGTGCGTTAATTTTTACCTTAGAGCCTACAACCAATGGCATCAGTATGTTTCCATCTACGGCATGAACACCAACAAAGGCAATTAAAACCAAAAGCACCTTGCCGGCACCTGCAGTTGCGAACGTGATTAAGCAGCTCACCAACAATGCGAAAAATATGCCTAAATAAGGTACTACATTGAAAATGCCTGCCACTAAACCCAATAAAACGGCATATTTAACCCCCAGTAAACTCAGTACGGTAATCATTAATACGGTAACAATAAGCATCTGCAAGAATAAACCGATGATGTATTTTTTAATGATGTACTGGATCTGGTTTACAATTTCGGTAACCTTTTCTTTGTGCTCTTCTCTAAAAACCGAAGTTAAGAAAGTGAATAAAACACGTCTGTAATTTAAAATAAAGAATGTAAACAATAGGGTGAAGCCCAAAAATAACAGCGTAGAAGATAATGTTGCTAAAGTAGTTGCTACAATTGCAGCACTTGTTGCCAGTGCTTTTTCGGTACTGTCGTTTAAATAATCGAGCTGTTTCTGCGAATTTACACCAAAGGTATGCGATATCCATTTTTGCAGTTCGTGGTACGAAACATTTGCTTTCTCTTTTAATAAAGGCCAATCTGCCCATAAATCGCTCAGCTGATTACCGAAAAAGTAGATAATGCCCCCAATTACGGCAATCATCAGGATTACCGAAACAATGGTTGATAAGCTTCTTTTAAATTTTAACCGGCGCTCTAAAAAATTACCTACAGGCAGTAGCAAAATGGCCATTAAAAAAGAAAAAAGCAATGGTGCCAGCAGCGATTGACCTAAAATAGCAATATAAGTGAGGCTGATTAAACAGAAAAGAACCAGAGCAAGTTTGGGTAGAAACGATAATTTGTCTTTCATATATTTTTAAATCCTGTTTAATACAAAATGCCCGGTTAATTGTTTTAATCGGGCATTTAAATATAATGGATTATTTTTTAATAGCTACTGGCTTTATCCAAAAGTGAAATATCCTCAGGTGATAATTTTAGGTTTGCAGCATCGGTAAACGATTTTAGCTGACTTAAATCGGTAACACTTGCTATTGGGGCCGTAACAGATGGATGATTAATTAGCCAGGCCAGAGCTACAGAAGCAGGTTCTACCTGGTGTTTTGCCGAAACTTCATCTAATGCGCTTAATATCTTAAAACCGCGTTCGTTGAGGAATTTTTTAGCACCGGCACCACGCTGGCTTTTGTTCAGGTCGTTTTCGCTGCGGTATTTTCCGGTTAAAAAGCCGCTAGCCAACGAATAATAGGTAACTACGCCCAAACCATATTCTAAACAGATTTTTTCGTGCGCTTGCTCAAAACTTTCTCTATCGTATAGGTTATATCCTGGTTGGTAAACCTCGTAGCGTGGCAGGTTATGTGCTGTAGAATATTGCAGCGATTCTTTTAACCTATCGGCAGAAAAATTTGATGCACCGATCCAGCGTACTTTTCCGGCTTTGATCAGGGTTTCATAAGCACTTAAAGTCTCTTCAACAGGGGTGCTTTCATCGTCGAAATGAGAAAAATAAAGGTCTATATAATCGGTTTGCAAGCGGGATAATGAGTGCTCTACCTGGTTAATGATGTAATCTTTCTTTAGCGACTTGCCCTGGCCCATATCGGAGCCAACTTTTGTTGCAATAATTACATCGTGGCGTTTATTGTGTTTTTTAAGCCAGTTTCCGATAATCGTTTCAGATTCTCCGCCTTTATTTCCCGGTACCCAACGCGAGTACACATCGGCAGTATCGATAAAATTGAATCCACTTTCTACAAAATGGTCTAATATTTCAAATGATTTTTGCTCGTTGATAGTCCAGCCAAAAACATTTCCTCCAAATACAATGGGCGCAATATTTAAATCGGTTTTTCCTAAGGTTCTTTTTTCCATAATATGAATGTTGATGTTACTCTAACAAAATTTGGAAGTAGTGGTTTTTACAGGATATCGAATTTACGTTAAAATGAGATGTACGTGTTTTTTGGAAAAAGCAAACAAAATTCCATTTTACATCTTTAAACAGGATATTTAGGATAAAGTGGTTTTAGGATCGGGAGCTGTTTCCATTTTACATCATCCATCTTCCACTTTTCTTCATTACATTCCCTTTATTGCCCTCAGCATTTCCCGCTTGCCTGGTGCGCCTGGCAGCTTTTCAATGGTAAAGCCACAGGCCTTAACAGCCCTTTTTAATTTGCCGGTAATGGCATAGGTAACAAATGTTCCCCCAGGTTTTAAGAAACTGCAGGCGTGTGCGATAATTTCGTCGCTCCACATTTCCGGCTGGTGCTGAACCGAAAAAGCATCATAATAAATTACATCAAACTTTTTCCTGCTTTGGTATTCGGCCAAGGTTGTATGCGGGATTTCCAATGTGCAGTGCGTTGTTAATTTTTGTGGTGCTTTTAAAGCATGGGGATAATTGGTGATAAAATCAGCCCAAATTTTCTCAGGAACATAAGCCGAATAACCGGTTTGTTCGATTAGCTCACTAGCAAGCGGAAAGGCCTCAATACTCGTATAATTAAGGTTGATACTGTTTTCCTCACAATATTCGAAGCTTAAAATAAAATTTAGTCCGGTGCCAAAGCCAACTTCTAAGATGGAGATTTCATTTTGGTTAGCAGATGAAAATTTTAATCCTGCATCAATAAATACATGTTTACTTTCCTGCAATGCACCATGTTTACTGTGGTAATGTTCGCCTATGGTTTCGTTATAAAGTGTGTTCGAACCATCGGCAGTGGGGGTAATGATATTCATACCTGCAAAATTAGTGTTAAAAATTAAGGCTTTTACTGTAAACGAGATGATTATACAGATTTATAGATTATCCCGATTGGTTTCAGGTTTCTTTGGTCTTTCAGCTTTGGTCTTTAGCCTTCGGACCTCTGACTTTCCGACTCCTGACTTTGCCGTAAACGGGTTAATTACACAGATTATTGGATTACACAGATTGGTTTCAGGTTTCTTTGGTCTTTCAGCTTTGGTCTTTAGTCTTCGACCCCCGGACTTTCCGACTTCGGACTTTCAGCTTTTAACTTTCACTTTTAATCTTTTGTTGTTAGCTTTGATCTCACCCTAAACCCTAAACCCTAAACCCTAAACCCTAAACCCTAAACCCTAAATATGGATATCGAATCTTTCAGAGAATATTGTTTGAGTTTGCCTGGTACCACCGAAGGCATGAAATGGGAGCACCTGTGTTTTATGATCGAGGAGAAAATCTACGTGATCATCGCCATTGATGAGGGAAACAGTTTTTCTATCAAATGCAATCCTGATGAATTTGATGAACTTGCTGCCAGAGATGGTATCGCCCAGGCTTATCACATGGCAAAAAGGCAATGGATCCAGATCCAAAATTTAGATGTTTTAAACGACAAGGAACTTAAAAGCAGGGTGGCCGATTCGAGGGCAATGGTTTTAGCTAAATTGCCAAAGAAAACGCAGGCAAAATATATTTAACAGGGCTGACCTCTATATGAGTTTTTTTAAGGCTATAATGTAACCAATATGCATCCCTTCGTGGAACGGGATAAAATTTATCGCATCCTCTATCGAGTTAAGTTTCATGCCATAGCGTTTGTCCCAGGGATCGAACTGTTTAAAAATACCACTCGTATAATCAGTTGCCAATTGATCTATGGTGTTTAATAACACATCGAAAATAGATTCAATTTCTTCTTTTTGAATAAATTTATCTGGTTTTGTACCGCTTAAAAAAGGAGTGAAGTATTTCTCTTCAACTGTAATTTCGAGGCCAGATCTTTTATAGCAAAGATTTTGTTGTGCGGCAGTTAAATGTGCAATATTCCAGATGATGTTATTGTTAAAACCGGTAGGGATTTTGTTTAGTTGCCCGGAATTTAATTCTTTAACCAGCTCTAAGATAAAAATCCTGGTGTTTTTAATCTGGCTGATTGTAGCAAGTGTATCAGACATTTAGTTGTTTATCAGGATTGGGATAATCATTACCGCTCATTTTTAGAATCATCTTTTTTTATACCCTTATCGGCATTTAATTCTTTCGATTTCATGATATTGAACCTGTACATATCTTCAACTGCAACCAGTTTTCTGGTGCATTTTTCAATATCTGTTCCTTCCTGCCATAAATACGGGCGGAAGCTATAGGTTTTAGTACCATCTAAATTGCCGATAAATTGATCCCAGCTGCTCCAGCGAAGTCCCTTGTAAAATTTAGAAAGATCGCTATCAAAGCAAAAAACAAGAAATTCGCCATACCCTGCACCAAGCGGCTGCCAGGTTAAGGTGTTTGGTTCGAGGTAGTAAACGTTTTTAATATCTTTGCCCAAGCCGCCATAATTAATGGCAAAAAATCCACCTACGGCATCATCAGCAATTAACAGATAGGGGATATTATCGCCATATTCTTTAATTGTTTTTCCTTTGTTCCAGTCGGCTATGTTTCTGGTTAATCTTTCGCTGCCCGAGCCTAAAATTCTGATCCAGCCGTTATCGACAATGATACCGCCCGTATTGTAAATTACAGAACCCAGCGTAGCATAGGTGGTCATTTGCGCATTATATAAAACTTCTTTTGCTTTTGCAGAATCTACCGGTAGGATTTCGACTTTATTCTTTGCCGAATCGATCCACTTTTTTACCAAAGGCCAGGCCGGATCGGTTTTGTTTATCAATGCTTCGAGGCTGATCAATTTGTTTTCCTGAGCGAAAGCCAATGAAGAGATTAAGGTTAAACTGAGTATAAAGAGGGGTCTGAATGCGCTTTTCATGAAAAGTATACTTATGTTTTCCAAAGATAGAATGATAATTAAGAATTGCGAAGGTTTGGATAATTTTTGATTTGCTGAGGATGAATTCCATTCGCACGTCGTAGTTTTGAAATCATGACTTTCCTGTGTGGAGTTTCGAGTTCGATTAATATTTTGATGAAGCTGGATACTATTAGCTTGGTTCTTGTACGCATCGTCCCTGCTGAACTTGTTTCAGCATCTTCTCTTACCAATATAGGCCCTGAAATAAATTCAGGGTGACGACCGCTTTGGAAAGGGTGCAATTTATATGCGAAAAATTGAATTAAATGCTAAAAACAAAAACGTCCCGAAAATAATCGGGACGTTTGTATTATAGTAATATTGTTTTTCTAAAGAATAGAAAACTTAGCCATTAAGGCGATCGAGTAGGAGAGCCTTAAACCCTAAACCTTCCAACCTTAGCTTACCACATTCTAATTCTGTCTTCTGGTTTTTTGTATAATTTATCACCAGGTTTAACATCAAAAGCACTATACCATGCATCCATGTTTACCGGAGCACCAATGGTACGGTACGGACCAGGTGAGTGCGGATCGGTTTTAATCAGCTGGGCCGCGCTTTCTGGTAAGATATTGCCTCTCCATACTTGTGCCCATGCCAGGAAGAAACGTTGATCGGGTGTAAAACCATCTATTTTTTCATTGCTCTGGCCTTGTTTGGTCATTTTGAAAGCAGTATAAGCTGCATTTAATCCGCCTAAATCGCCAATGTTTTCGCCCATGGTTAATTTGCCGATTACATGAACGGTATCTAAAACCGTATAACCATCAAACTGCTCGCCCAAAGCTTTGGTTTTTGCCTCAAATTTTGCTTTGTCTTCAGCGGTCCACCAGTTTTTTAGGTTACCAGCTGCATCGTACTGGCTACCGCTATCGTCAAAACCATGGCTCATTTCATGGCCAATTACTGCACCGATACCGCCATAATTTACGGCATCATCGGCGTTTGGATCGAAGAAAGGGAACTGTAGTATACCTGCTGGGAAAACAATTTCGTTCAAAGTTGGACTATAATACGCATTAACCGTTGGAGGGGTCATGCCGAAACGCGTGCGGTCTACCGGTTTTCCCAATTGATTAATAGATTCGTTGTAGCTCCATACACTCGCATTGCGAAGGTTCTGATAATAAGTAGCCTTGTTAATGGTTAAACCATCATAAGTTTTCCATTTCTCAGGATAACCCACTTTTGGGGTAAAAGCGTGTAATTTAGCCAAAGCTTTTTGCTTGGTTTCGGCACTCATCCATTCCAGGCCATTAATCCTGATTTCGAAAGCTTTGCGCAGGTTTACGATCATCTGGTTCATGCGTGCTTTGGCTTCAGGTTTGAAGTATTTAGCCACGTAAAGCTGACCTAATAATTCGCCAATTGTACCATCGGTTAACGACGACATGCGTTGCCAACGCGGTGTTTGCACTTTCTGGCCTGTTTGTGCCTGTGTAAATGCAAAACTGGCCTTAACAAAAGGAGAACTTAAGCTGGAAGCCGAACTTTTAATAAGGTTCCATTCTAAATATGTTTTCCAATCGGCTACCGAAACCGATTTTAACATGCCATCTAAACTTACCATAAATTTAGGTGATGATACCAAAACGGTATCCTGCCCTTTAATTTTAAACTTTGGTAAGTAAGTTGTCCAGTTGATATCAGGTGTTTTTGTATTGAGATCGGCAACCGTAAGTTTATTATAAGTAGCATAAGGGTCGCGCATTTCCAGGCGGCTCATTTGTGCTTCGGCAAACTGTTTTTCGATTTTAAAAACCGTTGCTGCTTTTTGTTTTGCTTCATCTTCACTACTTCCGGTTAGGGTAAATAGCGTAGTCATGTAAGTGTTGTAGGCCTCACGGATTTTAACACTACGTGTATCATCTTTCAAATAATAATCGCGATCAGGCAAAGTTGTACCGCCCTGGCCGATGTTAACCATGTATTTGTTTACATTTTTACGGTCTTGGCCAACACCAATGCCAAACATGGCACCAGCTAACCCGTTTACGCGCAGGTAAGCCACCTCATCGAGTACGCCCGGAATATCTTTGATTTGTTTAATTTTAGCTAAATCGGCTTTAATGGGGGTGTAGCCCAGCTTTTCGATGGTGGCGCTATCCATTGCCGCCGTATAAAAATCGCCAACCCTGCGTTTTACTGAGCCAGCCGGGGCAGATTTATCTGCTGCAGCATCTTCAACAAGTGTTTTTACCGCATTGATGTTAAAATCGCGAAGCTCGTTAAATGAGCCCCAACGGGTTTCTTTAGCAGGAACAGGATTATTTTTTACCCAGGTACCACTTGCGTAGGTGTAGAAATCGTCGCCAGGTTTAACTGATAAGTCCATGTTGGCCGGATCGATAAATTTTTTGGTTTGCGCATTTGCAGAAAAGCCAGCAGCGACTATACCCAGTGCCGCAAAATATCTTTTCAAATTTTGGTATTTCATTCGCTTTAATAAGTTAGTTTATAATGCGAAATTTATGAAATACTCCTTAATACCGAAGCAATATATTAGAAATATTACTTGTTAAACCAATAGTAGATCTTTGCCAGACCTAAACGCCTGATCAATTCGGATGCTGAAAAATGAACTTTAATAGATTTCATGATTTTAAATCTTTTATACACTATTAACATTTTTTAACACTATTTATTGTGTTGTTGTAAAAATTATTGCTATCAAGAATGATTCGGGATAAAGCATTTTATTTTCCATAAATTTGATTTTTAATGATTTCTAAAATCCAGAACAATTAAGGATTAGCATATAAAGATATAATGAGCCACTCCCACGATAAAGAAGATAGCTGCTGCAGTAGTAAAGCCCATTCTGCACCAAAGCATAACCACGAGCACGGGCATTCGCACGGGGAAGGTGATGACCACGACCACGATCATGGAGGCGATCCATCTGCCTTTAAAACTTATCTGCCTGCCATTGTAACATTGGTAATGTTGCTCGTTGGAATTGCCTTCGATAATCTTTTTACTTTGCCTGCGTTTCAGGTTATCAGGCCATATTGGTATATCGTGGCTTATCTTCCCGTAGGGATTCCGGTTTTACGCGAGGTTTGGGAAACTTTTAAGGCAAAAGATTTCTTTACCGAATTCTCACTCATGTCTATCGCTACCATAGGTGCTTTTGGCATTGGCCAATATCCGGAAGGGGTAACCGTTATGCTTTTTTATACCATTGGCGAACTGTTTCAAATGGCGGCTGTAAACCGTGCCAAAAGAAATATTAAGGCTTTGCTTGATGTACGTGCTGATGTTGCACATGTATTCCGCAATGATAAATATGAAGATGTAAATCCTGAAAAGGTCGAAATTGGCGAAACCATTCAGGTGAAGGCCGGTGAGAAAATTCCATTAGATGGAGAACTGATCAGTGATAAAAGCAGCCTTAATACCGCCGCATTAACGGGCGAAAGCAAACCGCGAACCATTAGCAAGGGCGAACCGATTTTGGCTGGGATGCTTAACTTGGATAAAGTTATCGAAGTAAAAGTAACCAAGGTTTTTGCCGATAGCGCATTGTCGCGTATTTTGGAGATGGTGCAAAATGCCACTACACGTAAAGCCAAAACAGAACTGTTTATTCGAAAGTTCGCAAAAATATATACCCCAATTGTTTTCTTTTTAGCGCTGGCATTGGTTACGGTACCAATTTTGGTATTAGGGGGCGAATACCAGTTTCAGACCTGGTTATACCGCGCTTTGGTTTTTCTGGTGATATCTTGCCCCTGCGCGCTGGTTATTTCTATCCCATTGGGCTATTTTGGGGGCATAGGTGCGGCATCGGCCAATGGAATTTTGTTTAAAGGTTCCAATTTTCTTGATCTGATTACCAAACTGAATACCGTTGTGATGGACAAAACGGGCACATTAACAAAAGGTGTTTTTAACGTGCAAAAGGTAGAAAGTAATTTAGACGAAAAAGAGTTTTTGAACTTATTAACCGCGATAGAAACGAAATCGACCCACCCGATTGCTAAAGCCATTGTGGTTTATGCAGGTGAAAAGGAAATCCAACCTGCCGAAAATATTGAAGAAATTGCCGGAATGGGTTTAAAAGGATCGGTGAACGGTAAAGAAATTTTAGCTGGGAATGTTAAGCTTTTAGAAAAATTCAAAATAGAATTTGATGCGAAGATAAAGGATATTGAAGGGAGTATTGTGGTGGTGGCCGTTGATCAAAAATATGCAGGTTACGTCCTAATTGCAGATGAGGTAAAAGAAGATTCGGCAGAAGCTGTTAAGCAGCTCCATGAAAGTGGGATTAAACAAGTGGTAATGCTGAGCGGCGATAAAACATCAATTGTTAAAAAAGTGGCAATTGGTTTAGGTATCGATACTTATTTCGGCGATTTATTACCTGAAGATAAGGTGGCCAAGCTGGAAGAAATTAAAAGCGACAAAAGCAAGGTTGTTGCCTTTGTGGGCGATGGGATAAACGATACCCCTGTTTTGGCCATTAGCGATATTGGCATTGCAATGGGCGCCATGGGAAGCGATGCCGCTATTGAAACAGCAGATGTGGTGATCCAGACTGATCAGCCCTCTAAAATTGCAACTGCAATTAAGATTGGTAAGGCAACCAAGAAAGTGGTCATTCAAAATATTGTACTGGCCTTTGCTGTAAAAGCATTGGTTTTAATTTTGGGTGCAGGTGGTATTGCCACCATGTGGGAAGCCGTTTTTGCTGATGTGGGTGTTGCACTTTTGGCCATTTTAAATGCGGTGCGGATACTGAAAATGAAGTTTTAAAAGCGTTTCAGCCTGTCTAAAATCTTAATGTTCTTGAGCTTTTAATGATAAAATTTTTCTATTCTTTAAATTGGTTTAATACGTGTTATTAATTAAGAAATTTATTGACCATTAAGGAATTAAGGTAGTTAAGGAATTGCCTGAAAGCTTAATGTTCTTAACTTCTTAATGATAAAATTTTTCTATTCTTTAAATTGGTTTAATATGTGTTATTAATTAAGAAATTTATTGACCATTAAGGAATTAAGGTAGTTAAGGAATTGCCTGAAACCTTAATGTTCTTAACTTCTTAATGATAAAATTTTTCTATCCCCCAAATTGGTATAATAAGTATTTAGAGAATTTAAGTTTGATTGAAATAGGTAAGCAATTACATGTAGTATTGATGCTAACTCGTTATTAGTAAGTGAAATATGTTGAAAACAATAAATGCGGATTACTATAAAAATTAGTATATTTGGTTATGTCTAAACCTGTTCCATATCCGATTTTAAGCGATGATGAGCCTGTAAGGCAGTTCAATGAACTTGATGCATCATTAACCTATAGTTATTCCAATTATCTAAATTGGCTTTTTCCTGAAAGGGTAGAGCTGATTAAAGGTAAAATTTTTAAGATGAGCCCGGCTCCATCAAGTATTCATCAAGAGGTTATTGGTAACATCTTTCTTAAACTGGGTAACTTTCTTCACAAACAGCATTGTAAGGTTTTTATTTCTCCATTTGATGTCCGTTTTCCAAAAGAAAGTAAAAATGATCAGGATGTTTATACTGTTTTGCAGCCCGATATCTGCGTAATCTGTGATAGAAACAAAATTGATGCCCGTGGTTGTATCGGTGCGCCCGATCTTGTAGTCGAAATTTTATCTCTAGGCAATACCAAAATGGAACTGCTTCATAAATATCGTGTTTACGAAGAATTTGGGGTTAAAGAGTATTGGGTAGTGAGCCAAAGCGATCAAAATATGTTAATTTACACCTTAAAAGAAGGTAAGTTTTATCCCTCAAAAATATTTACTCTAGGCGAAAAGATCACTTCTTCCATTCTTCCAGGTTTCGAACTCAGGTTGGATGATGTTTTTGATGATCTGTAAAATCTATAATTGTTGTTAAACTACTAGTTTTCGTTTGTTTTTAATTATGCCTAAACCTGTTCCATATCCGATTTTAAGCGATGATGAGCCTGTAAGGCAGTTCAATGAACTTGATGCATCATTAACCTATAGTTATTCTAACTATCTGAACTGGCTTTTCCCTGAAAGGGTAGAACTGATTGCTGGTAAAATTTTTAAAATGAGCCCTGCACCTTCGAGAGTGCATCAGGAAGTTTCTATTAATTTATTAAAGCATCTAATTAATTTTTTAGACGATAAACCTTGTAAGGTTTATGCTGCTCCATTTGATGTCCGTTTTCCAAAAGAGAGCAAGGCTGATAAAGATGTGTTTACCGTATTGCAGCCAGATATCTGCGTCATCCGCGATAAAAGTAAACTGGATGCCCGTGGTTGTATCGGTGCGCCCGATCTTGTAGTCGAAATTTTATCTCCAGGCAATACCAAAATGGAACTGCTTCATAAATATCGTGTTTACGAAGAATTTGGGGTTAAAGAGTATTGGGTAGTGAGCCAAAGCGATCAAAATATGTTAATTTACACCTTAAAAGAAGGTAAGTTTTATCCCTCAAAAATATTTACTCTAGGCGAAAAGATCACTTCTTCCGTTCTTCCGGGTTTCGAACTCAGGCTGGATGATGTTTTTGATGATCTGTAAATCTATAATTGTTGTTAAACTACTAGTTTTCGTTTGTTTTTAATTATGTCTAAACCTGTTCCATATCCGATTTTAAGCGATGATGAGCCTGTAAGGCAGTTCAATGAACTTGATGCATCATTAACGTATAGCTATTCCAATTATCTAAATTGGCTTTTTCCTGAAAGGGTAGAGTTAATAAAGGGAAAGATCTTTAAAATGAGCCCGGCTCCCTCTAGGCTTCATCAAGGGATATTAAGAAACATTTCAGTGCCTTTAACAAACTTTCTTAAAAAATACTCTTGTGAAGTTTATTTCACGCCATTTGATGTCCGTTTTCCAAAAGAGAGCAAGGCCGATAAAGATGTGTTTACCGTTTTGCAGCCAGATATCTGCGTCATCTGCGATAAAAGTAAACTGGATGCCCGTGGCTGTATCGGTGCGCCCGATCTTGTTGTTGAAGTGTTATCTCCAGGCAATACCAAAATGGAACTGCTTTATAAATATCGTGTTTACGAAGAATTTGGGGTTAAAGAGTATTGGGTAGTGAGCCAAAGCGATCAAAATATGTTAATTTACACCTTAAAAGAAGGTAAGTTTTATCCCTCAAAAATATTCACTTTAGGCGAAAAGATCACTTCTTCCGTTCTTCCGGGTTTCGAACTGGCATTAAATGATGTGTTCGAAGATATCGGTTAGTTTATTTTTTTACTTGCGGTTCCTGCATGGTAACGTTTGTTTCAGCATTCAAAAATGCAATTGCCATCAATACACAAATTAGCACAAAATTATATTCTACGCCATTTCTTCCACCGCCTACAACAAACCAGCCTTCTTTAAAGTGGACCATAACAATGCCTGCCATTAATACCGATATGGTTGCAATACAGGCTAAGCGTATATACTTGTTCAGGGTTAGAAGTAGCGCGCAGGCCACATGCGAAAGTTTAATTATCCATGCCAAAATTACCCCGTATGGTGCAAAGCCAACTTTGTTAAGGTATAAATTTCCAAAATCATTAATGCCGCCATCAAACATGCCAATTACGCTATGCGATAATAAAACGATAAGCATCGCGATTCGTAAAATGGCATAAGCAATTTTGAAATTTTTAGATCTCATGTGTATTTATTTGGTTTGCACTAAAATACAATTATAGGATGGATGATGAATAAAAACACTGGCATTTTAACGCTAAAAATTTATTTATCTGCCTGTTTTCAGGTGATTTGTACTTTAAATTTCGCCCTTAAAAACGTATTTTTGCCTCTCAAATTGATATCGAATAATTTTTCATGAGCATTTCCACCAAGTACAATCCTGCAGAAACAGAAGATAAATGGTATAGCTATTGGCTATCGAAGAAGTTTTTTCACTCAGAACCCGACGAGCGCGAACCTTATACCATCGTCATCCCTCCGCCAAATGTTACCGGAGTGCTGCACATGGGGCATATGCTCAACAATACCATTCAGGATGTACTGATCCGTAAAGCCCGTATGCAGGGTAAAAATGCATGCTGGGTTCCGGGTACCGACCATGCCTCTATTGCTACCGAAGCAAAGGTAGTGGCCATGTTAAAAGAACAGGGGATCAATAAAAAAGACCTTTCGCGCGAGGAGTTCTTAAAATACGCCTGGGAGTGGAAAGAAAAATACGGTGGCATTATTTTAGAACAGTTAAAGAAACTGGGGGCAAGCTGCGATTGGGACCGTACCCGTTTCACCATGGAAGAAGATCTTTCTGAAGCCGTTATCGATTCGTTTATCCATTTATATAAAAAAGGATGGATTTACCGCGGTATCCGCATGGTAAACTGGGATCCGGCAGGTAAAACGGCCGTTTCTGATGAAGAAGTAATCCGTAAGGAAGTAAATCAAAAACTTTATTATATCCGTTATACGATTGTAGGTGCCGAGGCTTCGGGCTCCGGACTTCAGGCTCCTGAATACCTCGTGGTGGCGACTACAAGGCCAGAAACGATAATGGCCGATGCTGCAATCTGTATCAACCCTAACGACGAGCGTTTTACCCATTTAAAAGGCAAAAAAGTATTTGTGCCTTTGGTTAATCACGAAATTCCGGTTATTGAGGATGAATATGTGGATATCGAATTTGGTACAGGCTGTTTAAAAGTTACACCAGCGCATGATTTAAATGATTATGAACTGGGGGTAAAACACCATTTACCTGTTACCGATATCTTAAACGATGATGGTACCTTAAACGAACTGGCGGTTATTTTAGTGGGTGAAGACAGGTTTGTTGCCCGTAAGAAAATTGCCAAAATGTTAGAAGAAGCTGGTCATTTAGATAAAGTTGAAGATTATAAATCGCAGGTAGGTTTTTCTGAACGTACCGATGCTGCCATCGAACCGAAACTTTCGATGCAGTGGTTTGTAAAGATGAAAGAAATGGCTCAGCCGGCTTTAGATGACGTTTTAAACGGCGAAGTAAACCTGATTCCAAATAAATTTGAAAATACCTATCGCCACTGGATGGAAAACGTACGCGATTGGAATATTAGCCGTCAGTTGTGGTGGGGACAAAGAATTCCGGCCTGGTACGATGATAAGGGAAACTGGGTAGTTGCCAAAACGAAAGATGAAGCTTTAGAAGAATTCTGGAAGAAAAAACATCTGGATGAAAGCTGTTCTGAAACTGAAAAAGCTGGTTTCAAACATCAGTTAGAGCCATTTTTAAGACAAGATGATGATGTGATGGATACCTGGTTCTCATCATGGTTGTGGCCAATTTCGGTTTTTGATGGTTTTAAAGATCCGGACAACAAAGATATTAACTATTACTACCCAACCAACGACCTGGTTACGGCACCAGAAATTCTATTCTTCTGGGTGGCCCGTATGATTATGGCCGGACACGAATTTATGGGTAAAAAACCATTTACAAACGTGTACCTCACCGGTATTGTACGCGATAAGTTAGGCCGTAAAATGTCTAAATCGCTGGGTAATTCGCCCGATCCGATTGGGTTGATTGAGAAATACGGTGCTGATGCGGTCCGCGTGGGCATGCTGATGTCGTCGCCAGCCGGAAACGATTTGATGTTTGATGAAAGTTATTGCGAGCAGGGACGTAATTTCGCCAGCAAAATCTGGAATGCTTTCCGTTTGGTAAAAGGATGGGAAGTAGATAAAAACCTGGCCAATCCAAATACACAGGCCGTATCTTGGTTCGAAAACCGTTTTAACGAAGCTTTGGTCGAAATTGAAGCCAATTTTAAACAATACCGCCTGTCGGAAGCTTTAATGATCACCTACAAATTGGTTTGGGACGATTTCTGTGCATGGTATCTCGAGATGGTTAAACCTGCTTACCAACAGCCAATTGATGAGGAAAGTTACAAAGCTACCATTGCCTTTTTTGAAAATATCATCAAATTATTGCACCCAAATATGCCTTTCTTAACCGAAGAATTATGGCATGATGATTTATTCGCCGAACGTGGAGAAATGGACTGCTGTATTGTTGCCGAATTTCCAAAAGGAGGTGCTTTTGATGAGCAGTTGTTAAAAGAGGCTGAGGTAATTAAAACCGTAGTGGCCGAAATTAGAAATGTAAGAAACCAAAAACAGATTTCGCCTAAAGAGGCTTTACCGCTAAACATTAAGGTTAACTCTGAACTGGACTACGAAAAATGGTTAAACATCGTTTTCAAATTGGCCAATGTAAAAGAGGCTGAGATCGTAAATGATAAAATTGTTGGCGCAACAGCTTTTATGGCCGGTAAAGACGAATTCTTTATCCCATTAACCGAAAATATAGATGTTGAGGCAGAGCGCGAACGTTTAAATGCAGATTTAGTTTATTTACAGGGCTTTTTAAAGTCGGTAGATTCGAAATTAAGCAACGAGCGTTTTGTTCAGAATGCAAAACCTGAAATTATTGCCAACGAACGTAATAAAAAGGCAGATGCTGAAGCAAAAATCAAAATTATTGAAGAAAGCCTCGCTATATTGGGCTAAATAAAAATAAAATAATTAAAAAGCCTTTCGGATTGATTTCTGGAAGGCTTTTTTGTTTCAAAATGATACTTTATCCACGGCCTAGGCCGATAACCATCTGAACCACATTTGCACAATGAGGTTTGAAGCTTCTGATTCCGGATTTTTTTGTTTTCCTTTAAAATTATTTCAAACGTTTTCCTAAAAACAGCACAAACTGAAAAAATGCCTTTTTAGCATGCGTACCAAACGATAATGGAAAACATCGCCTGAATGCTCATCCAAAGGTTTCAAAAATATTACATGTGATGATTTAGCGTTTGTTTTTTTAACCATATTTTAGGCTTGTTAATGGTTAACCAACCAATAATCTAACCTAAATAAACCATATGGAAAATTCCAGAAGAAAATTCATTAAGCAATCTGCAATATTTGCTGCGGCAACTTATGCGGGTACCATGGGCATGAGTGCCAAAAGTTATGGACGTATAATTGGTGCAAACGATAGGGTGCGCGTTGGTGTTGTTGGATTTTCTGATCGTTTTAAAGATACCCTCTTACCTTGTTTCATGAACCACAACAAGGAACTGAATTTCGATATTGTGGGCCTTTCTGATTTATGGAACTACCGTAGGGATTTAGGGATTGCACACTTAAAAGCAAAATTCGGGCATGATATTAAAGCTTGCCGCAACAATGATGAACTTTATGCCACTAAAGATCTCGACGCTGTAATTATCAGTACCGCCGATTTTCAGCACGCTTTGCATACCATCGAAGCGGTAAAGGCCAATTGTGATGCGTATGTAGAAAAACCTTTCGCCGAAACGATGGACGATGCCAAGGCGGCATTTAAAGCTGTTAAAGCCAGCAAACAGATCGTACAGATCGGCTCGCAGCGGAGAAGCGGCGAAAACTATACCAATGCAGCTAAATTTATTCAGGATGGGAAATTTGGACCAATAACCGCCGTAGATCTGGTTTGGAACGTTAACCAGCCCGGCAGATGGCGCAGACCAGATTTAGTGGCTAAACTGAAAGAAGAGGATATTGATTGGAAACGTTTCCTGCTCAACAGGCCGGCCGAGGCTTTCGATCCAAGAAAATACCTGGAGTACAGGTTATTCTGGCCATATTCTTCAGGTATGCCAGGGCAGTGGATGAGCCACCAGATTGATACCGTACACTGGTTTACCAATTTAAAACATCCACGCAGTGTGGTGGCCAACGGAGGCATTTACACCTGGAAAGATGGCCGTAGAAACTGGGATTCGATGGTTGCCGTATTCGATTATGGTCAGCCCGATAGCACTGATGGCTTCCAGGTTACCTTTACCTCGCGGATGCAGAATAGCGTAGGCGATGTTGGCGAAGTTTATTATTCGAACGGTGGCGAACTGAATTTAATTACCAATAAAGTATCGCCAAAAGGAGGGTTAAGACAACAAGAGGCAGCAGCAATGGGAATGAAATCGAATCTTTTGCCAGAATTTGATTTAAGTAAAACTGAAGTTAAAGCGGCCACGGGAGCCAATATGGGGGGCGATTCGCTAACCAGCGGCCACATGCGCAATTGGATGGAATGTGTTCGCAGCCGTAAAACACCGAATGCCCCTGTTGAAGCTGGTTATTCACATTCGATTGCCAATATCATGACCAATGCTGCGGTAAGAACTGGCGCAAAAGCTGTTTTTGATGAGGGCAGGCAAGAAGTAATCGCAAACGGAAAAGTATTTAAATATTAAAATAAAAATATCGTCATTGCGGGGCACAAAGCAATCTATTTAGCAGAAAGATTGCTTCGTCATTCTTCCTCGCCATGACGGAAAAGAAAAAACCTATCATGTTAAAAATTAAAAAATATAGTATTCTAGCCCTTTCCCTGATCAGTTTATCGGCCGCCGCTCAAAAATCAAAACCATTATTCGATGGTAAAACCTTAACGGGATGGAAGGCCGTTGCAGGTGCTGCACCTTACAAGGTTGAAGATGGGATGATTGTAGGGGCCATGACCAAAGGCACACCAAACTCTTTTCTGATTACCGAAAAAGAATACGGCGATTTTGTTCTGGAACTGGATGTAAAACTCGAAGGTGAAACCACCAATTCGGGCATTCAAACCCGTAGCCACATTAAACCAGAAGGAAACAATGGCAAAGGTTTGGTTTTCGGCCGCCAGGTAGAGATCGATCCTACACCAAGAGCGTGGACAGGTGGAATTTACGATGAAGCCAGAAGATTATGGCTTTACCCTTTGGAGCTTAACCCCTCGGCAAAGCCATTGTATAAAAAGAATGAGTTTAACCATTACAAAATCGAATGTATCGGTAACGAAACCAAAACATGGGTAAATGGAACGCCCGTAGCCTATGTAATCGATACACTTGATAAAACCGGTTTCATCGGTTTGCAGGTGCACGGTATCGGCAATAATTTGGAAAACGATGGCAAAAAGGTTTATTTTAAAAACATCAACATCCAAACTGAAGGTTTAAAAGCAAAAGCTTTTCCGAAAGGGATTTATACCGTTAACTTAACGCCGAATACGTTATCGCCTTACGAAAAATCAGAAGGTTATAAACTGTTGTTCGATGGTAAGAGCAATGCAGGCTGGATTGGTGCCTACAAAACTACTTTCCCAACCAAAGGGTGGAAAATTGCCGATGGTGTAATCAGTGTAGAGCCATCTGGCGGAGCCGAATCAACCAATGGCGGCGATATCGTAACTAAAGACGAATATGCTGCTTTTGATATGTCGTTCGAATTTAAACTTACCCCCGGAGCCAACAGTGGTGTAAAATACTTTGTTACTTTAAGCGAAAAGAATACCGGTTCGGCTATTGGATTGGAGTACCAGGTTTTAGATGATGTTTTACACCCTGATGCCAAATTGGGCAGGGATGGGAACCGTACTTTGGGCTCGTTATACGATTTAATGATTGCAAAAAAAGAAGCGCGTTACCTGCGCCCGATTGGAAGCTGGAATAACGGCCGTTTGGTTGTTTATCCTAACAACAAGGTAGAACACTATTTAAACGGCGTAAAAGTGTTAGAATATACCCGTGGATCGGAAGAGTTTAAAAAACTGGTGGCCATCAGCAAATATAAAGACTGGAAAAACTTTGGTGAGGCGCCAAAAGGCCACATTCTACTTCAGGACCATGGCAATAAAGTAGATTTCAGGACCATAAAAATTAAAACGTTATAGGGCCAATCGTTTATTTGTTTGAAAATGCACGCTTGGTTCAATGTGGCGGCTGGCAGTCCGGCTTTCGCTTATAGTCCTCGTTCGTGCCTCACTCCGGGCTATTTAGCTCAATCGGGTTTATGATTAGCGGTTTGTACAAGAAACCGACCCATAAGCACCGAAAGAAGTTAAATAGCCCCGACATACGCGAATTCCGATTTTTCATCGGATGTAGCATTGGCGGGACTACCTTTAAATAGCAGCAGTGGTTGCGCGCTCCCATTAAATAAAAAAATAATTATATATCATGCACCGTCGATCTTTTGTTAAACATACTACTTTATTAGGCTCTGGTTTGCTTTTGGGTAATCAGGGCTTTGCCAATTTAATGGCTGATGAAATTATTAATGTCGCAATGATTGGTTGCGGCGATCGTGGAAAAGGCGTTTTATCTGTCATTAAATCCTTACCTGCAAAATATAAGATCAAAGCTTACTGCGATCTACTCGATTTTAGACTCAAAGAGGCAGAAAAGTATGTCCCTGCTGATGCTAAAGCCGTAAAAGATTACCATAAGGTTTTAGATGATAAAACCATCCAGGCCGTTTTTATTGCTACACCATTAAGCGAGCATTTTAAAATTGCCAAAGATGCCGTGCTGGCCGGAAAACACGTGTATGTAGAAAAAACGATGACCTACAACATTGCCCAGGCCCTTGAGCTTAAAAAGCTGGTGAAGCAATACCCAAATCAGGTTTTCCAGGTGGGATACCAGTACCGTTATTCGCCCTTGTATTTTAAGGTGAAAGATATGATCCAGAGTGGTTATTTAGGTAAGGTTACGCAGATAGATTGCCGTTGGGACCGTAATGGCAACTGGCGCAGGGCAGTTCCAGATCCATCTTTAGAACGGAAAATCAACTGGCGGATGTACAAAGAATATTCAGGAGGACTGGCTGCAGAGCTGCTTTCTCATCAGATCGATTTTATTAACTGGGCTTTCGAAACACAGCCCGATGAAATTATGGGATCGGGGGGAATAGATGTTTTTAAAGATGGCCGCGAAACTTACGATAACATCCAGGCTATTTTAAGGTACAATGAAAAAGGCATGATCGGCAACTTTGGTGCCACTTGCGGCAATGCGCATGATGGTTACCTGTTTAAAATAAAAGGTACTAAAGGTTCGGTTTCTTTACTTACTAATACAGGGCTGTTTTATCCTGAACAAAGCGCTAAAAAAGATCTGGGCATTGTTGATGGGGTAACAGGGGCCACCAAAATTGTGGTGAATAAAGATGGTGGTATCCCGATTTTGGATAAAGCCACGATGGACGGTACCAATTATGCACTGGAGGAGTTTTATATCTCGATAACGACTAAAAAAGAGCCTGCATCAAATATCAATACGGGTACGCAAGCAGCTATTTGCGTGGCGATGTGTAATGAGGCCATTTATACTGGCGATAAGCAGGTGTGGAAGAAGGAGTATGCTGTTTAATTTTCCGCGTAGATTTTCAGAACAGAGTTGTCAACTTTACTAGCGTTTTGGCTAGAAAGTTGACAACTCTATATATTACAAATCCAAATACTCCGGCAATTCTTGCGTAAACTGAAAGCTTCCTTTTTCCAGATCCATTTTGGCATAAACATGTTGCAAACCATTGGTTAACACAATCCATCTGGCCTGATGTATGGAGTTGTATCTGGAGGCCTGATCGAAAACTGATTGCGTAATCTTTACTTTCGGTGCCTTACATTCAATAAGCATCAGCTTTTCTCCTGCGGTATTGTACACCAAAATATCGCTGCGTTTTTGTAACTGGTTTAAAACAAGTCCGCCTTCAATTTGGATTAAAGTCCTGGGAAATTTTTTTGCTGCGATCAGGTCCATAATAAAATGCTGGCGCACCCACTCTTCGGGTGTTAAAACCAGGTGTTTTTTTCTAAGCTCATCGAAAATAAATACCACATCGTCTTTTTGGGTAATTTTAAAGGGGTAAGGCGGAAGATTGAGTGGGGTTGGGGTGAACATTTCTTCAGTTGGCAGTTTTCAGTTAACGGTTTTCAGTTTTCAGTTGCCAGTTCTTAGTTGGGCATACAACAATAATATAATTTAGCGATTGTTGTGGTTTCAAAGTTAGTTAATTTAAGATATGCACAGAAATCTCATGTCTAACTTCTCCTGTCTCAGATCTAAAGTCTCATATCTCTTAATTTATAAACATTTGCCTAAATCCTAAAAGCTAAATTGTAATTTTACAGACAATGACTGCTGCCGAAATTATTAAAGATATTAAAGCCCGAAAATTCAAACCCGTATATTTATTACATGGGGAAGAATCTTTCTATATCGATCAAGTAACAGATTATATTGAAGATAAGTTATTGAACGATGCTGAAAAAGGCTTCAATCAAACTGTTTTATATGGGAAAGACACCGATATGGCTATGGTTTTGGGTGCAGCGAAGCGTTATCCGATGATGTCTGATTACCAGGTGGTAATTGTTAAGGAAGCGCAGGATTTAAAGTGGGGCAAAGAAGATTCGAGCAGTAAGGAAGGTGAGTTTGTACTTAATTACTTTGAAAAGCCTCTCCCAAGCACCATTTTGGTTTTGGCCTTTAAATATGCCAATTTCGATAAACGTAAAAAAATCTATAAGGCTATCAATAAGAGTGGACTGATTTTTCAGTCGGATCCCGTTCGCGATTATAAACTGGTGCCTTGGATTGAAGAGTTTATTAAAGATAAGGGCTATAAGATTGATCAGCAGGCATCGGCTTTAATGGCCGAATATTTAGGAACTGACCTTTCTAAAATTGCCAACGAGATCGAAAAATTGATGTTAAATGTAGCCAAAGAGGTTACCATTAATACCGATCTGGTTCAGAAAAATATAGGTATCAGTAAAGAATACAATGTTTTCGAACTCCAAAAGGCACTGGCCATCCGCGATGTGCTGAAATGCAATAAAATTATAAATTACTTCGCCAGTAACCCTAAAGCCAATCCAACGGTAATGGTTCTGGCCAATTTAGGTGGTTATTTCACCAAGCTTTTAAAATATCACTATATTCCAAATAAGGCCGATGCCGCGTCGGCTTTGGGCGTACCACCTTTTTTTATCAAGGATTATGAAGTGGCGGCCAGAAATTACAATACCGGTAAGGTTTTTCAGGTAATCGGTTTACTGCGCGAATATGACCTGAAAAGCAAAGGTTTAGACAGCACTGGGAATGTTGATGATGGGGAACTGTTAAAGGAACTTGTTTTTAAGATTGTTCATTAATATATTTTTGCCTATTGTTTAGGTTTGTTTCAGCCTGGCTCCAGGTAGTGAGAAGCAAACTGCAGGATTCGATAACTTGTCTTTTAACCCTTTCCTCTTAAGGACTTTTCTTTGTTCTCGCTAGTTGTCATCCTGAGTCCCGATTTCGGAGAGGATCTTTCCGTTGTGTGCACTAACTTCATTAACCGTTATGTTTTCACATTTATAAAATGAAGAATCGTCATTTCGACCGTAGAGGAGAAACCTGTTATGTAATTTATATCCTTGGCTTGGTTTTGCCCTATGCTCGGGCTTGCCTCGGTCAGCCACCGAAGGGCTTTTACTTTTTCCTTGATGAAAAAGTAACCAAAAATCAAGGCTTGCATCTTTTCTCGTAAAAACCTACGGAAATCTTAATCGCGGCAGTATCTAGGCTCTTTCCCTTTGCGCTATCCTGGCGCTCCCGCTTGATCCTGCCTTGGGTTGTGGGTAAATGAGGGGCATTGCAAAGATTTCCGTGTTTTTTCCGTCGAAAATCTGCTATCCCGGATGCAGGGAGCAGATAGCGTGGTGCAAATAGCAGGGAGCAGATAGCTTGTCTTTTAGCCCTTTCCCTTTCAGGGGAAAGGTGCCGGAGGCAGATAGGGGTTTTGCCCCCTTCTCAGGCTTGCCTCAGCTCGCCGCCGCTGAAGGGCTCTTTCTTTTCTCTTGATAGAAAAGAAACAAAAGATCAAGGCTTGGATCTGATGTCGGATAAGCTAGTCGAAACTTTAATTGCAACAGCGGCTAGGAACGAAGAAAAATCGTTCTTGTCGCTGTTTTGGTTCGGTAAGTTGGGGAGGGGTTGTGCACAAGTTTCAACAGCTTCTCCTTCCATCATATCCTATGCCGGATAACAGGGAGCAGATAGCGTAGCGTGAATGCGTGGTGCTGATTCGAGTAAGGTGCGCAATGCAGGGTTAGGTAGCTTGTCTTTTAACCCTTTCCCTTTCAGGGGAAAGGTGCCGATAGGCGGATTGGGGTTAATACGGTACAGTTAATACTTGCAGTAAGCAGTTCTATACTTGAAGTTAACAGTTCTAAACTTTCAGTTAACAACATTACCGCGGCAGCTCGTAGGTTTATGTTTGCAGTTGCTGGCTTTATACTTTCCATCGATAGGTTTATACTCGCAGTTGCTTAGTTTATCAGTAACGGAGTTAGTTTGATGGATAACGGAGCTTAGTTTACCAATAACGGAAGTAGTTTGATGGATAAATAGCCAATTGTCAAACGTTTGCGCAATATTTATTAATGTTGGTGTAGGTAAATATTGCTAGTTTAGAAAAGAAATCAAGCTAACCAACTTCAGGAATGATATTCTTATTACTCCCGAAGGCAAATATACACCAATGAAAAACAAAATTATTTTAAGCATCCTTCTGGGGTGTTTTTCATCTCTTGTTGTTGCACAATCGTTAAAACCCTATAACCTTTCTTTTCCGGAACTCGCTGGTAGATGGGATGAAGCCATGCCATTGGGAAATGGGATGCTGGGTGTTTTAATCTGGGAGAAAAACAATAAACTCCGCCTTTCGTTAGACCGTGCCGATTTATGGGACGAGCGTAAGGCGCTTGATATGTCGAAGCTTACCTTTAAATGGGTAGAAGAGCAGGTACATCAAAACAACTATGCTGCTGTTCAAAAAATTGGCGATGAACCTTATGATAACAGTCCGTACCCAACCAAGTTGCCAGCTGCTGCGATGGAATTCGATATTTCGAAACTTGGCAAAGTAGTATCCAACGTTCTGGATATCGAAACGGCCTTAAATACGGTTAAATTTGAGAATGGTACCGTTTTTAACTGTTACGTAAATGCAACTGAGCAAAGGGGCTATTTTGGCATGGAAAACCTAAAATCTTTCGATATCCTGCCTTCATTAATTGTGCACAACTATAACAATGGCCAAACCGAAAAAGGGGATAACAGTCATGCTGGCGAAGGTTTGCAAAAACTGGGCTATGGCAGTGGTACCATACGCAAAACCGACAACAGCCTAACGTATCATCAGCCAACATACGATGGGCATTATTTTGAAGTACTGGTAAGGTGGCAAAAAATGGGCGGTGATAAAATTATCGGGTCCTGGACCATCAGCAGCGATAAACGGGCCAGGTTACCGATAATTTCGCCAAAGGCTAAAGAACCGACCGGCTGGGATGCACATGTTAAATGGTGGAAAGATTTCTGGTCGAAATCGAACATTTCAATTCCAGATAGCCTGATCCAAAAGCAATATTATCTGGAAATGTATAAATTAGGCTGTGTAGCCAGAAAAGGTGCACCAGCCATCACTTTACAGGCCGTTTGGACAGCAGATAACGGGAGTTTACCTCCATGGAAAGGTGATTTTCACAACGATTTAAATACGCAGTTAAGTTATTGGCCTACCTATACGGCCAACCACCTTGCAGAAGGCGCAACCTTTACCGATTGGTTGTGGAAAATCAAAAAACGAAACCTGGAGTATACCAAACAATACTTTGGTGTTGAGGGCTTAAACGTGCCGGGTGTGGTTACCCTAAACGGCGACCCGATGGGGGGATGGATCCAATATTCGCTCTCGCCAACTGTAGGCGCATGGGCTGCCCAACATTTTTACTGGCAATGGAAATATAGCATGGATGATGCGTTTTTAAGGAAAAGGGCCTATCCTTATATCCACAATGTGGCTACCTACCTCGAAAACATTAGCACGCTAAAGAATGGCAAACGCATGCTACCGCTAAGTTCGAGCCCTGAGTATAACGATAACAGCATTAATGCCTGGTTTTTAAACTGGACCAATTTCGATTTATCCTTAGCCAAATTCTTATTTAAAGCCGCCGCCGAAGTGAGCATGGCCAGTGGAAAAGCTGACGAAAATAAACACTGGTTAGCCATCCTGGATCAGTTACCGGATTATGAAATCAATGAAACCGGTTTTACCATTGCGCCCGGGGCCAATTTGGAGAGTTCGCACCGGCACATGTCGCAATATATGGCCATTTATCCCCTCGATTTATTGGATGTTAACCAGGAAAAGGATAAAATGATAATCAATAATTCCTTAAAACGCCTGGAAGAAAAGGGTACAAGGGCCTGGTGTGGTTATTCTTTTAGTTGGATGGCTTCATTATACGCAAGGGCTTACCAGGCCGATAAAGCCGTAAAACAACTGGAAATTTTTGCTTCAAATTTCTGCTCTCCCAATAGTTTTCATTTAAATGGCGATCAAAAAGGCGGACAATACTCTGGCTTCACTTACCGTCCGTTTACGCTGGAAGGCAACTTTGCTTTTGCCCAGGGCGTTCAGGAGCTGTTGTTGCAGAGCCGTAATGGTTATTTACAGGTTTTTCCGGCAGTGCCCCGAAGCTGGGCAGCGGTTTCTTTTAATAATTTACGCGCCGAGGGTGCTTTTTTAGTAAGCGGAAGCAAAGAAAACGGTGTACCTGTAAAAGTGAAAGTTTATGCTGAAAAAGCAGGTGTACTGCGGATTAAACTTCCATTTAAAACATATCTGGTTAGGGATTTGCCTGCCGGAACGGTTAAAATGAGCGATGATGGCATCGCAGAGGTATACCTAAAAAAACAACAAACAATTGTATTCGAAAATGGGTACGAATAGGGCTTAACTTCATTTTTCTTAACAGCTTAATGGTGGTGTACATAACTGCATCATGCGCAATTTATAACGCCATTTTTTTCCATTAATAAGAGGATAATAACATTAAGGATATCAGGGCAAAATATGTTTAAGGCTTTTAGCATCATTGCTGAGTTATTTGGAAGTGATGCATGCTATCTAAAAGAACTTTGTTATTGAAAAAGTTAGAGGGGGTTAAATCATCCCGGACGCCCCCTCTGTGAATAGTCACTGCTAATACCACAGTCAGATTATAACTAAAGAGTAATTGCCATAACCAAAGGTTTATTACTCTATTTTTGGGTAGTTACCTGTGTATATTACTAAAATGATTGATCAAATCTAGTATTCGTACAGGGATGTTGAAATAGATAATAGGTGAAAAGCCATAAACACTCCATGAATAGGGGTATTTATGCGATGAATGCCTGGTTCTGTTACTTAAGATTTCTGTTGCTAGTATGTTTAATGGGATTTAGGGGGTGAAATGTATGAAAGAGTTATAAGACTTTACTATTTTTGCAGGAATGGACAAACTAGGCAAGTTTCCATTCTGCTTTTAGGTTTGTTAATAAGCTAGAATGGAATAAGATTTTGTCAATAATTTTGTCAGCGATGACTATAAAATAGCCCTTAAAATACTTTAAACAAAGAAATATAATGAATCATTGGTTAGTGAAATCAGAGCCTTTTAAATACAGTTGGGAAAAATTTAACGAAGATGGCCGCACCTTTTGGGATGGTGTGCGCAATTACCAGGCCCGTAATAACCTGAAAGCCATGAAAGAAGGCGATTTGGTACTTTTTTACCACAGTAACGAAGGTAAAAATGTTGTTGGGATTGCCAAAGTGGTAAGAGAATTTTATCAGGATCCCACAACCGATGATGCAAACTGGGTGGTGGTTGATTTATCACCGGTAGAATCTTTAAAAAATCCGGTTTCATTGGAGCAGATTAAAGCCGAACCCAGTTTAACCGATATTTCATTGGTTCGCCAGGGCCGCTTGTCGGTAATGCCGCTAAAAGCCGAAGAATTTGATAAGATTTTAGAAATGGGGAGCTAAAGTTATTGCCTCCTCATCCTCTTCATATAATTGGCTGCATTATTGCTGAGGAAATGGCTTCAGCAAAATCTAAAATCTCATGAAGAAAAAGATCTATCTTACGCTCATTTTTATCTTTTCTGTTGCATTTGCAATGGCCCAAAATATTAAGCCTTACCTGGCTACTGTTAAAACCAAGGCTGGCATTACTAAAGGTGTATTATTTCGGGTGGATTCGGCTAGTTTGACAATTGCCGGAAGCGATAAAATGGTCACCATTAAAATGGAAGACATTAAAACGATTAAGGTAAGATCCCCCAAAAAAGATCATGATCTTATCCAGTTTATTTCCTATGATCCATGGAGTGCAGATAATTTCGATCAGCATCCAGGCGGGTTTAAAGTAAGAAAATGGGGTGCCAAAGATCCTGGTCTCGGTGAAGAAATAGGTGGTCATGTAGTGGCCACGGTAATTAATGTTACCGGAAATATTCTCGCTGCACCTATACAGGCAATCAATCCCAGTATTGCGAATTTTAAGATCAAGGGAAGTAGTGAGAAATATGCTGAATTGAGGGATGAACTTACTTATTACTCTGTTTATTATCAGGCTAATCCCGATCAGGTGGCCGAATTAAAAAAAATAAAAGCACTCTCCACCAACTTTAAACCATAACCTCTTCTTTTCCGGTCGATTTAGTTAGGGTGATACCGAGGGTCATGACAATGCTTGTGCCCAACACCACCAAAAAGAGAAAAGATGTACCTACCTGAGGTATTTTTAAAGCATTGGGCAAATTAAAATACAACAAAATACTAATCAGGCCCCTTGGCGCAATATATAATATCGGTGTGATAGTGCCTTTCTTAAAAACCTTCAAAAAGAAGAAACGTACCGCATAAATGGTGGCGAGGATAAAGAAACCATTGGCCAGTACAGGTTTATCATTCAGTTCGCTGATATTCATTGTAAAACCAAAAATAACGAAGAAAAAAGTGCGCAATATAAAGGCACTCTCGGCCGATAACTGATAAAGCTGCGAAAGATCTGCTGAAAGATTTTTATACAGAAATATACCCCTAAACCAGGCATTTTCTATGGTATCGGCATTGTTAAGGAACAAACCTGTACTTAAAATCAGCACCAGCGACGATAAATGATATGATTGACCGATGGCATATACCAAAATGAGGATCGAGATAATCAGGAAAAACTTGATATGGTGCATCAGTTTTCCCATAATGTAAAGCAGGACCACGCAGGCAATGGCCGATAGGAGGATAATTAAAAAGGTGCTCAAACCCAGCCCTATAAATGCCGAAGTGGTTACAGAATGATTGGTAATGGCAAAGTTGAAGATGATAATGCCCAAAATATCCGAAAATGAGGATTCGTAGATCACAAACTCGCGGTCGTGCTTGCCCAGTGCAGCAGCCGATGGAATGGCAATTGCCGAACTGATTACACTAAAAGGGATGGCATTTGCAATACAGGTATAAAGGTCTTTATGCGTAATCTGGTAGATAATGGTGGTAATAATGGTAATGCTGCCAAGTAAAATGGTTAGTGCCGATAAAAAAGCACTCCTGATGATCTTGTTTTTATGGCGGTCGTATTTGAGTTCGAGTGAGCCTTCAAAAACGATTAAAATTAAGCCTACTGTACCCAGCGTAGGTAGGATAGACAGAAAATTGAATGTCTGTATTTTAAGGTAATCGACTAAAAAACGCAGGCCAATACCTGTTAAAAGCAGGAGTAAAACAGATGGTATTTTAGTTTTACTGGCCACTAAATCAAACAGATAGGAAAAGATGACCAATCCGCTTAAAATAATAAGAATGGTGTATGTTGTCATATTTTTCAGCGCAGGGTAAGCCGCTAAAATAAAACAAACAGATTAAGCACAAAGAAGTTTTATGTAAAAATTATGCTTTAAAGAAAAGTGCCTTCAGCTCGCTGGCATCATCAGGGTCCATTTTTCCGCCTAAAACCAGGCGCAACTGCCTGCGGCGTAAAGCACCGTCAAACAAGTCTATTTCTTCTGGTGTTTCAGGGATTAATTCGGGAACAGGGATGGTGCGTGCACTCTGATCTACCGCCACAAAAGTATAATAAGCCTCGTTGCTTTTTTGGCGTGCACCGCTCGGAATGTTTTCCGACCAAACATCTAAACGCACTTCTACCGAAGTGTTAAAAGCCCTGGTTACCTTGGCCTCAATGGTAATTACATCGCCCAGTTTTATGGGCTGCTTAAAAGAAACATTATCAACAGAAGCCGTTACCACAATGCGGTTGCAGTGTTTTTGAGCCGAAATTGCTGCCGCAATATCCATCCAGTGCAGCAAACGGCCGCCCATTAGGTTATTAAGCGTATTGGTATCATTTGGCAATACCAACTCGTTCATGATGGTAAAACTTTCTTTTGCAAATTTCTTTTTAAGGCTCATTTGAGGGCAAAAGTAATTAAATTGTGCGTTAAAATCGCATTATGGACATATTCTAAATGGTTTAAATCAATTTTTCGGATTGATTTGCACAAATCTGTCAAAAAAATAAAAAGCAGGCTTGTTTCTGTTCAATCCAAAAACAATTCAATTATTATCATGTTATCTTACAAAAAATCGAATTAATGCAAAATCAGACCCTGATCCAATTTTTCCATTGGTATTATAATGAAGAACAAAATTTATGGACTAAAGTAGCTGCCGAAGCAGGTCATTTAAAAGAAATTGGCGTAACATCTGTTTGGCTGCCCCCCGCTTACAAATCAAACAATGCGGCATACGATGTAGGGTATGCGGTGTATGATCTGTTCGATTTGGGCGAATTTGACCAAAAGGGAAGCGTAAATACAAAACACGGCTCTAAAGATGAATATATAAAAGCCATTGAGGCCCTGCATGAGAATGGGATCGGTGCTTTGGCCGATGCTGTTTTTAACCATAAGGCTGGTGGCGATGAACTGGAAAAAATCAAGGTAAGGACCGTAAATCCAGAGGATAGGAATGAATTTACCAGTGAGGTTTTCGAAATAGAGGCATGGACCAAATTCACTTTCCCGGGCAGGCAAGGTAAATATTCCGAATTTATCTGGGATCACGAGTGTTTTAGCGGTGTAGATTGGGCCGAAGATCTTAAAGAAACCGCCATTTATTCTATTCAGAATTATCTGGGCGAGGGTTTTGAGAATGTGCCTTCTACCGAATTCGGTAATTACGATTATTTAATGTTCAACGATATCGATTACCGCAACCGGGCAGTTATCGAAGAATTAAAATATTGGGGCGAGTGGGTGGTAGAAACCACCAAGGTAGATGGTTTTAGGTTAGACGCCGTAAAGCACATCAATCCCGATTTTATCGTAGAATGGATCGATCACCTGAACCAGAAATTTAACCGCGAATTTTTTATTGTGGCCGAAGATTGGAATGTGATCGATATACAGGGGCAATTGGCCTATATTGAGACTACTGGAGGTCGCACACAGATTTTTGATTCGCTGCTGCACCATAATTTTTTCCTGGCCAGTAAGGATGAGGAATTTGATATGCGGACCATTTTTGATGGTACTTTAGTGCAGGAGAAACCCGAGCTTGCCGTTACTTTTGTCGATAACCACGATTCGCAGCCTTTACAGGCATTAGAATCGTATGTCGATTTTTGGTTCAGGCCCCTGGCTTATGCCATCATATTGCTGCGCATGCAGGGCATTCCCTGCCTGTTTTTCCCTGATTTATACGGAGGCATTTACGATGATAAGGATAAAGAAGGCGATGAGGTACATGTAGAGCTGGTGGCCATTCCGGCAGTCGAAACCATGAGCAAGATCCGTACAGCTTTAGCTTATGGCGAACAGCGCGATTATTTTGACCATGGCATTTGTGTAGGCTGGACAAGGGCGGGCGATGAGGAACACGAAAATAGTGGTTTGGCCGTATTGCTCAGTACTGGTGAGGAAGGTTTTAAGGAAATGGAAATCGGTAAACATTTCGCCGGACGTCAATTTGTTGATGCCTTAGGGTATAGGGAAGGAGAGATCACCATCGATGAAAATGGCTGGGCAGAGTTTCATTGCAATGCCGGCAGTGTATCGGTTTGGGTATTGAAAGTGGGGTAAAAGAGCGTTGTCAACTTTATAGCACCCTGGCCATTAAAGTTGACAACGCTAATTCCAATGGACTATGTTCTTACAGTTCATTTATATTATTGTTTAGTAGCTCAATTTAAGTGGCAACCTTTGGAGGGCACAGGCACGGTGGCATAAGACAATTCGTGCAGATCGTTTATTTGGAAACGAAAGGACGGTAATTCTTGGGAGATTGTAGCCCTGCCATTCGCTGTAGCCCTCGTTGAAAAAACTCGGGGCTGCCGCTACTGTCAGGTTTATAAAGGAGGGTTCTGTTTTCGAAGAAAACTTTATCGTGTGGACACATCTTTTTTATAGCATGGATAGGAACTGACTTTGTTTTTCTACAGGCTTTACCAATGCAGGCCCGTCAATCCCAGTCCCGATAAAAAATCGGGAATTGCTGGATTGACAAAGCGCTTTGGCTAATTGGCGCCCCAAAGTAGCACGCCTCTGCGGCGTAGAGTGGAATAAAAAAATAATAGAGATTTGTGTCAGCACGATTGGCCTGCGGGGAAAGACGACTGTTTTTGAAATCTGTCATTAATAACGTAGGCGACGGATTTACTATGGTAGAGAGAGCGTTGTCAAATTTATAGCACCCTGGCCATTAATTTGACAACGCTGATCTGAAAAACTAAACTAAGAAATTATCCTCAGCCCGATAAGCAGCAATAACAGCCAGTTCGCCTTCTTTGCCCCCTTTTGAGTTGCCATGTTCCATGCCCAATACACCTTTATAACCTTTTTGGTGCAGGTGCTTAAAAAGGTTTTTGTAATTGATTTCGCCTGTTGTAGGCTCTTTTCTGCCCGGGTTATCGCCAATCTGGATGTATGCAATTTCATCCCAGCAGCGGTCGATAGTTTTAATTAAATCCCCTTCGGTACGTTGCATGTGGTAAATGTCGTAAAGAATCTTACACGAAGGACTTTTAACTGCTTTGCAAACGGCATAAGTTTCGTTCGTTTTTTGCAGGAAAAGCTCTGGTGTATCGCTCAAAGTTTCCAAAACCATGATCAGTCCATGAGGTTCGAAAATTTCCGCTCCTGCACGCATCGCATCAATTACATTGGCAAATTGATTTCCGTAAGGTAAATTCCGTTCATAAAAACCGGGTACCACGGTAAGCCATTTGGCATTGCAGCGTTTTGCTGCTTCGACCGATTTTTTGCAGGTTTCGATAAATTTATCCTTAAATTCTTTTTTGCCAGTGGTTAAAGAAGTTTTCCAGTTATCCCCCCCATCTACCACAAAAACACCCATGCGCATGCCCAGTTTGGCCAATAGGTTCCCGATTTTTTCCTGCTCTTCTGTTGATCGGTTGAGGTAGCCATTATCTTCAATGGAGCGGAAACCCTTATCGTGCATAAACTGGATCTGATCTAAAAAGCTCTTGCCTGCATGGTTTTCGAACATCCCCTGGTGTGGGGCATAATCCAAATTGAATGTTTTATCGCTTAATGCGGCATTTGGTTTTTCGGCTGCAAAGCTATTGGTAAGGCCTGCCCCGGTAGTAATTGCCCCGGCAGTTAATAAGCTATTTCTAATAAATTCACTTCTTTTCATCGGTTCGTTTTTAAACTGATCGGTTTTTAGTGCGTAATTAATTTTTTAAATCCTGATGTCAGGGTGTCGGCCACTTTGCCGTCCTTTTGGTGGTATACAAAGTAGGCTTCCAGATTTTTCCTTTTCTCTACAAAAGCAATGGCATCCTTAAGGTGCATGGCCATTAGCGCATTGTCATAACCATCGGCAGTTATGGCATCGTTGGCATAAACCGTAACGCTGATCATCTCATTATCTAAAGGATAGCCGGTTTTAGGATCAATCAGATGAGAAATTTTTTTCTTGCCGCTTTGATGAAATTTTCTGTAATTGCCCGAGGTGGTAATGGCACCCGTATTAATGGCCGCAATATGCCTGATTATTGGGGTGCCGTCTTTATCTGGCCCCTCAATGCCAATCTTCATGGTTTCTCCGTTGGGTTTCGGGCCCAAAATCCTGATTTCTCCGCCCAGTTCGGCCACATATTGTTTAATGCCCCTACTTTCGAGGTAAGCGGCAATTAAATCAACGCTATAACCCTGTGCTATTCCATTTAAATCGATATGGATACAGGGCTTCGATTTGCTTAATAATGCTCCTTTTAACTCTAGGTTTTTCATGCCTACACAGGTTAAAATAGATTTAATGGTAGCAGGGCTGGGTTCGGTCTTCGTATCTTTGGGTCCAAAGCCCCAGGCCTGTACCAGGGGGGCTACGGTAATATCGAAAATGCCTTTTGTATCCCGGTTGATCTCAAAGCTCCTTTTAAGTACATCATTTATAAAATGATCGGTTTTGATCTCTTTTTCTGCCGAATTAAACTGATTTATCAATGATCCCTTTTTGTAAAGCGACATCGATAAATCAATTTCATTTAATAAACTGTCTATACCTTCTTTGGTAGCCACACTGTCGGCAGCGTAATACATTATAGCATAATCAGTTCCCTGGGCGTAACCGCTTATTTTATATTGTTTTAATTCCTTTTTCAGTGAAAAAGCAAAAACCAGGGGTAAAAGGAAAGCTAAAAATATATAACGCATCAATTGTATTTTATATCACTTTTCCTTGTCCAGGCATGGCGATAGGGTATAGGCCTTTCTCATCAGGCATTAATTTCGGGTTGGCATCCCATGCAAAACGCTCAGGCGCTAAACTGATGTTGGAAGCTAAAGCTTCATCCCATTTAATGGTTTGACCAGAGTATGTGGCATAACGGCCGATAATAGAAGAAAATGTGCTGGTTGCCGCATAATCTACATTGCTAAATTTATATTCGCCTTTAGAGATTGCATCAAACAGTTCGTCGTGCTCTGTTTGGTAAGGGTTTGCATTTCCTTTGGTATTGTGGTTGTAAAGCTCTTTGCCTTTATAATCTTTCATAATGGCCTGATTGCTTCCTGAAAGATAGATTTTACCTTTTGTACCTTGGAAAGATTCATCAACACGGTTGCTGATGCCTTCAAAATGCCTGCATTGGCTATTGATTACGGCCCCATCTGCATAGGTTAGCTCGATAGAGTGGTTATCGTATATTTCGCCATAGTCTTTTCCGGTTCTCCAGGCCCTGCTACCAGTTCCCTGTACCGAAACGGGATGTGCATTTTTTACCCAGTTGGCAATATCGATATTGTGTACATGCTGCTCTACAATATGATCGCCACATAACCAGTTAAAATAATACCAGTTTCTCATTTGGTATTCCATTTCGGTCTGGTTAGCAGTACGCGGACGTACCCAAACACCACCACTGTTCCAATACACCTGGCCCGACATGATATCGCCGATAGCTCCATCATTAATGCGTTTCATCGATTCGCGGTAGTTGGTTTGGTAACGGCGCTGTAAACCCACCACAACATTTAATTTTTTCTTTTTTGCCTCTTCTGCTGCAGCCAGTACCCTTCTAATCCCCGGTGCATCAACGGCAACAGGTTTTTCCATAAAGATCTGTTTGTTCTGTTTAACAGCCTCTTCAAAATGGATCGGGCGGAAACCCGGAGGAGTGGTTAATAACACTACATCGGCCAAAGGGATCGCTTTTAAGTATGCGTCGAAACCTATAAACTGGCGTTCTTTGGGAACATCGATTTTGTCTCCGAATTTCGAGCTCAACGATTGGTAGCTACTGTCTAACCGATCCTGAAAAGCATCGGCCATAGCCACCAGTTTAATATTGAATTTAGTGCTTAATGCCTGGAAAGCAGCACCAGTTCCACGGTCGCCACAGCCGATAAGGGCAATTTTAATCGTGTCGGAGCCTGATGCATAAGCTCCGGCCAAAGGAATGCTGCTTAACATGGCACCGCCTGCAAGCATGGCAGTTGCTTTTAGGAAATCGCGGCGATCTTGTTGGTTAATTGGTTTTTTCATGTGTTTAGTTTTTTATATTGGTTGGGATGTTGGTTAAAAGTCTTTTATAGGTTGTTTATTGTAATAAGCATCTATTTCCGCTTTTGAAGGTGTTTTTACAGGCCGCACCAATCGCATGCCTACAAAGGGGGCTTCTGGGAACCACCAGTTACTTTTAGGAATCTGTGGGTCTAACTGTTTCCATGATGGGTCGGATGCAAGCCTAACGGTTGAGGTTAAATTATTGGGTGTTTCATCGTACGAACCACCACGGACCGTATTTGGGTAAAGTTTTTCAGGAGTGGCAACCGGGTTTTCGCTTGTTTTGTCCTTACTGTAAAAATCGGCAATATACTGGTCGTAGGTCCATTCGCTAACATTTCCGTACATATCAAATAAACCCCATGGATTTGGTTTTTTTTGGCCTACCTGATGTGTTTTGTTGTCGCTGTTATCCTTAAACCAGGCATAGTCTCCTAATTTAGAGGCATCGTTGCCGAAAGAATAATTGGTTTCTGTACCTGCTTTACAGGCATATTCCCACTCAGCTTCAGTGGGCAAGCGGTAAAAAATACCGGTACGTACATATAACCATTTACAAAACTGAATGGCATTGTATTGGGTCATGGCTACTGCTGGCTGATGTTCTTTACCCATACCAAAGGTCATGTCGAGGTACGGTTTGGTAGGTCTGGTTACGGCATCAACTTCGGCAGGGATTGCGCCTTCGCTGGCTTTTTTTTCGTAATCGCGGTAAAGAAAAGGTTCGAAAATGTCCCAGGTTACCTCATGTTTTCCGATCCAGAAAGCATCAAGTTTAACCTCGTGCACAGGCTGTTCGTCGGCTTTGCCTGTTTTGCTTCCCATTTTAAATTTTCCGGCCGGGATGGCCTGCATATCAAATTTTAACTTTGTTCCGTTGATGGACTGGGTGTAGGAACTGGTGGTGCCTTGTGCAAAAAGCTGCACGCAGGGGTTAATGATTAACGCAACGGCAATTAATTTTTTAAACATAATTTTTGGTTAGAAACGGTAATTTCTATGTGTTTATCCGGGGTACTATCTTTAATGCTAAAGTAAATAACCTCGTTTAAAACAAAGAAGATTAATGTAACAATAAAGGTAAGTAATACAATATTAAAAGTCAAATTGACAATTAATAGGATGGGTTCAGTAAGCGTGTTATCTCCTGTCTGTAACCTTATTGCTTAGGTTGGTATAACCTACCAGGGTATCCCAGCGTGCACCCGGGCGGCGGTAGTAAACAAAAATCTGGTAACTGTTTTCGGTTTGGAAGAATGCGCCCTCAAAAGGCCTGCTTTCGAGTGTTTTGGTATCTTTGTTAAACCAGGCGTATTCATAATCATATAAACCCTGTTTAAGCATAATATTGCCGTAAAACTGCTTTCTGTTGGCATCGTACAACAATTTGTTTTCGTTGCTCATGGTGTAATTGTTAAAGCGGCCAACCACATATGCATCGCCATTTGCACTTGGCGCAGGTGCATTTAACGTAAACAGCACGCCCATATATTCCGATTCCGTTTTATCATCACGGCCATCTGTATTGCGGATAAAAAAGTTTCCGTTTTCATCATATTGATTGGCAAATGCGCCTACCGTTCGTGGTGCATCCTGAAAGAGCATTACATTAACCGATTCTTTATCGCGGTAAATATCCTTCACATTATCGGCTTTGTACCTCAAACTTCTGGTATCGAATTTTCTAAATTCGTTATCTCCCCAAAAATCATTGGTATTAAGATCGTTGTATACCAGTTGGTTTGGCCGTACAAATGCAGGCTTGGTATTAATTTGAATGGTGTTGGCATTAAAATTCTGCATTACCACCGCTTTTATATCCTGATAGGGGTTGGGGATAAGGAAAGCATGGTTAATGGTAAAATTGATCTTTTGTTTATAGTTTCTGTTTTCTACCTGGAGTGAGTTGGATACTTCTGCTGCCACAGCTACCTGGCTATCCAGAATATAAAAACGCTGCGAAATAACAGGTTTGTTTTTGTCGTTATCCAGATAAACCTTTAACACATAATTTCCGCCAATTTTTGGCTGGATCTGTGTGTTGGGCAGGCTGAGTTCGTAATGTGTGTATTTGCGTGTAGTATTGGAAGAATAGCGGTAATTGAGGATGCGGTCGTCGTTAAAACTCCCTAAATAATCAATGGTCGAAATTTGCGAGGGCAGCCATTCTGCGGTACAATGTTCAATGGTATACCAGTAGTTTTGGGTGCCGGCCAGCAGGTCGTCGAAAGAAAAAGTTAGGGTTTCTGACGAATTGAGCATGATTACCGGTAAGCTTTGCTCTTTATTGCTGTTGTAGCAAAGTACAGTTTTAATATTTGGAAGATAAATTTTGTTCTCGTTGCTAAACTTTTTATCGTTTTGGGCAAAAGCCAATGAGGAGATGAAAAATAAAACCGGAAATAGTATTTTCTGCATGGTTAAAAGTAAAGTTTTATTGGGAAGTGGCAAAACACATGATCAAATTAGCCACGGAAGAACGGATGAACAGGGAATATTTCTGCTCATAGCTTTGGCGCTCCAAAGTAGCACGCACCGCGGCGTAGAGCGGAAAAAATTATTACATATGTGTGTCCGCACGATAGGTTGCAGGCGGGGATGCTTCGTGCCTGAGCATGGCATTAAAAAATATTCTCCGTGTTTCTGTGCTTCCGTGGCGAACAAACAAAAAAAGCCGTCCCGATGTAAATCGGAACGGCTTTATATAGCTATCGTTAGTTAAAATTAACCTTCCAGCTCCATAATTTCTGCAGCCAGGTTTTCCCATCTGTTTTGGCTATTGTCTAAATCCTGTTTGGCAGCCAGATAGCGTTTGTTGGCTTCGGCTAATTTATCGGCATTTCCGTAAACAGTTTCATCTGCCAGTTCAGCTTCGATGTTTTTCACATTCTGCTCCTGCTCGGCAATCAGCTTTTCTACTTTTTGCAGCTCATCGTTCAGTTTTTTTAACTGGTTCGCTGTATTTGGGGTAACAACCTTTGGCGCTTCCTTTTGTTTTTCTGGCATTTTTACCGGGATAGGTTTAGCTATCGGAACTACCCGTTTGCTGTTCCACTCTTCGTACTCTTCGTAAGTGCCCGGATATTGTTTAATTTTTTCGTTTTCGATAAACCAGATTTTGTTGGCTACATTATCAAGGAAATACCTATCGTGAGATACAGCGATAAATGTTCCTTCAAACTGTTGTAAAGCCTGGATCAGGATGTTAACCGATTGGATGTCGAGGTGGTTGGTTGGCTCATCCAGGATCAGGAAATTCGAATCGGTAGTTAACGATTTGGCCAAAGCCACACGCGATTTCTCACCTCCCGAAAGTACTTTGATTTTTTTAAAAACATCATCGCCCGTAAACAGGAAGCAGCCTAAAATACTGCGCAGTTCGGTATCGGTATGTTTGGGTGCGAAAGCCTGTAGTTCTTCCAAAATGGCATTGTCCAGATGCAGCGATTCTAACTGGTGCTGGGCAAAAAAAGTGGTGGTAACATTATGTCCCGTTTCGCAAAAACCCTCAAATTTTTCGGTGCCGGCAATCATTCTCAACAGGGTTGATTTACCTTTACCGTTTGCACCGATCAGGGCAATTTTATCACCTTTTTCAATTACGGCTTCTGCATCTTCGAGGATGTGTACGTTCGGATAACTTTTTGTGGCATGTTCTATACGCACCACGTGCCTGCCCGATGGCTTGGTAAACTTAAAGCTGAAGTTTACGGTTGGGTTATCGTCGTCTACATCATCAATACGCTCCATTTTATCAAGGGCTTTCATGCGCGATTGCGCCATTTTAGCTTTTGATGCCTTGGCTTTAAAACGCTCGATTAAACGCTCTTCCTGTTTGATTTTTGCCTGCTGATTTTTAAATTCCCCTTTTTGAATTTCGCCGCGCAAAGCCTTTTCTTCTACGTAAAAGCTATAATTACCAGCATAAACAGTTAATTTTCCTTTGCGCGATTCGACGGTACGGTTTACAATCTTATCGAGGAAATACCGATCATGGGAAACAATTACAATAGCACCTTCAAAACCCATTAAATATGTTTCCAACCATTTAATTGAGGGTAAGTCCATGTGGTTGGTCGGCTCATCCAATAACAAAATATCTGGATCCTGTAAAAGGATTTTAGCGAGCATAACACGCATCCGCCAACCTCCTGAGAACGTATTTAACGGACGTAACTGATCTGCGGTACTGAAGCCCAGCCCGGCTAAAATTTCGTTTGCCCGATATTCGATGTTATAGCCATCTAAAGCCTCAAATTCTTGCTGTTTATCGCTTAACTTAAATAAAACTTCCTCGCTATAATCGGTTTCGATTTTTTTGAGCAGTTCTTCAATTTCATCATGCAACTGGTTTTGGCGCTCAAAAGCTTCCATGGCCACGTGCAAAATGCTATGGTGCGAATCGTAAGAAAGTAAATCCTGGTTTAAGTAGCCGATTTTCAAATCTTTCGACATGGAAACGGTACCCGAACTCGGTGCGTATTCGCCTACAATTATTTTTAAAAGTGTTGATTTTCCTGTCCCGTTGGCGCCAATCAAACCAGCCCTATCGCCGGGTTTAATGTGCCAGTTCGCGTCATCGTACAAGGCCCTTGAGCCAATTAGGAATGTTAAATTATTTATTGAAATCATTTCGGCTGCAAAAGTACGAAATTTAAAGGCTTTTTTAAGGTGCAAAGTCAAATAGCTCCGTATTCGCAAATTGATATCCCAAGATCTGATCGGTACTTTGTCGAAAAAAGGATCAAAATTCAGATTTCACGAAAACAAAACCTTTTCTAAAGCTGTTTATACTAACATTACTGTTTTAATTGATGCTCAATAGCGCTTGTTCTACTCAATAATTCCACATTAGGTTTATAAAACGGTAACACTTTAAATTGTCAGTACAGGGTTAAATGATGTTAAATTTTTAGGAAGTCTAAAAAATATCATACCTTTGTTCTGTAATAAAAATAGTTACAGTATGAATAGTAGTCATTTCTCTATTTCCCTTCACATTCTTACGCTGCTCGACCAGGTAAAAGGGCAGTTATTGAATTCTGAATACATTGCCGGGAGCATTAACTGTAACCCTGTTCTGGTGAGGAAAGAACTGGCTAATCTACATAAACATGGTTTTGTGCAGAGCAAAGAAGGTAAGGGCGGTGGTTCTACACTGGCAAAAAAAGCTGAAGATATTAACCTGGGAGAGGTGTACAGGGCAGTGAAACAGAAAAGTTTACTGGGCGAAAGTAAAAATGAGCCCAATCCCGATTGTCCGGTAGGTAAACAGATTACCAAGCAATTAACAAATTTATATGAAGAAGCCGAAAATGCCCTGGTTAAAAATTTATCATCAAAAACCCTAAAAGAATTTAGCGCAGGGTTTAAATAAAAAATTTTGACTATAACTGTAACAAAAAATATTACAATTAAGGTTGAATGATCCATTGCCAAATTACAATGACCAATAACCAAATTACAATGATCAAGTAGGAATAAGCAATTACCAAATTACAATGAACAATGTTTAGTTCTCAAATTACAATAAATAATAAGATAGGATTGAAAAAACAATCGGTGAATCATCAGATCTGTGCAATCATCCCGTCAGGAAAATAAATTATAATTTTAAAATAAAATAACATGAAAGTAGCATTAATCGGCGCCTCAGGATTTGTAGGTAAAGCCATTTTAAATGAATTAGTAAGTCGCGGAAATGAAGTAATTGCCATTGCGCGCGATATCGACAAAATAGAAAATAACGACGCCAAGGTGAGCAAGGTTGCCGTTGATATTTTGGATACCGAAAAATTGGCCGAAGTATTAAAAGGTGCAGATGCAGTAGTAAGTGCTTTTAATGCGGGCTGGAGCAATCCAAATTTATATAACGATACCGTAAAGGGGGCAAACGCTATTCAGGCTGCGGTAAAGGCATCAGGTGTTAAACGCTATATTTTTATCGGCGGTGCAGGTACTTTGCAGATCGATGGTCACCAGATAGTAGATGGCCCGAATTTCCCTGCAGAATATAAGCCAGGTGCAACAGCGGTGAGGGATTATTTCAATACTTTAAAGCAAGAAAAAGAATTAGACTGGCTGTTTTTTAGCCCTGCGATCGAAATGCACCAGGGTATTACTACCGGACGTACAGGGAAATACCGTTTGGGCAAAACAAGTCCGGTTTTTAATGAGGAAGGCCGTTCTATTTTATCGGTAGAAGATTTGGCCATTGTTATTGCCGACGAGCTGGGAAATAATGCGCACCACCAAGAGCAGTTTACGGCAGCGTACTAGAAAAGATGTGAGATTTGAGATGTGAGATTTGAGATGGGGGAGCGGAGATGGATGAGGCTAATTCGTCCATCTTCCATTTCACATCATTCTTCCATTTTCTATATTTTATTTATCTTCGTGGCATGTATCGCTTAATTAAACCAATATTCTTCAAATTTGACCCCGAAAACGTACATTATTTTGTAGTAAAGCGGTTAAAATGGTTTAATGACAAGTTTCCATTGGGTAAAACCATCATCAGGAGCAGTTTTGATGTTCATATTAAAGGTTTAGAACGTGAAGTTTTTGGGATAAAATTCAGAAACCCTGTAGGATTGGCCGCTGGCTTTGATAAAAATGGCGAATATGTAGAGTCGCTTAGTAATTTAGGGTTCGGATTTATTGAGGTAGGTACGGTTACACCGATGCCCCAGCCTGGAAACGATAAACCGCGCATGTTCCGCTTGCCCAATGATGAAGCCTTAATCAACCGGATGGGTTTTAACAATAAAGGCGTAGATGTAATGGCAGAGCGCTTGCGTTTGCTTAAAGATAAACACCCCGATATTGTTGTAGGTGGCAACATTGGTAAAAATAAAGCAACGCCTAATGAAGATGCCGTAAGCGATTACATTAAATGTTTCGACAGGTTATTTGATGTGGTTGATTATTTTGTGGTAAATGTAAGTTCGCCCAATACACCGGGCCTACGCGAGCTGCAGGAAAAAGAACCCCTGAAAAAAATCCTCAACACGTTGCAGCAGCGCAACCGTAAGAACGATATTTCACGACCGATTTTATTAAAAATTGCACCCGATTTAACCGATGCTCAACTGGATGACATTATCGAAATTGTTGCCGAAACCAAAATCGCAGGAATAATTGCTACCAATACAACCATTAGTAGAGAAAATCTGGCTACCGAAAAGGATTTAACCGCCGAAGCTGGTGGTTTGAGTGGCAAGCCTGTTAAAGAACGTTCTACCGAGGTTATCAGATATCTTTCGGAGAAATCGAACAAGGCTTTCCCGATCATCGGTGTTGGTGGGATCCACTCTGCCAAAGATGCCAAAGAAAAATTAGATGCAGGTGCTTGCCTGGTTCAATTGTATACGGGTTTTATTTACGAAGGGCCTGGCTTGATCAAAAGTATTTGTAAGGAGCTGGTTTAAACCGATAAACTCGACGCATTATAGCCAAAACTGTTTTTAAACGCAAACGAAAAGTGGGATAAATCTTCAAAACCGAGATCAAGGTAAATTTCTGAAGGTTTCTGCTTTTTGTTCTCGATCAGAAAATGTGCTTCGCGCAAACGTTTCTGGATTAGCCAATGGCTGGGGGTATCATTAAAGATCTTTTTAAAGTCCCTTTTAAAAGCAGAAATGCTCCTGCCCGTTAAAAAAGCCAAACGATCGTTGCTTACGTTAAATTTGTAGTTTTTGTTCATAAAAGCCTCGAGGTCTATCTTGCCGGGGATTCCAAAATCGAAGAAGATGTCGGCATATTCAGGATTGCGTTTTAAAAGGATATTAAGCAGTTCTGCTCTTTTAATAGCTGAATAGCTTTCATCAATTTTACCTTCGCCCAGATAATACTGACTGAGCGACTTTAAGAAATCAGGGATCAGTTCATTTTTGGCCGGACTTAAAAATACGTCATCAGTATTAAAACCTGTGGCCTTTATTTTGTATTTAGACTGAAAATTTTTCAAAAACGCTTCATCAAAAATCACCACAACTTTTTCAAATTCATTGGCCACCTTTTGTTTGCTGTACCTTGCTAAATGGTTTTTCCTTACGAGGCAGTATTCACCAGGGCTTAGGTGATAACGTTTATTTCCATCATAACCCTCTATTTCACCTTTAATCAGGTATAAAAAGCAATGTTCTGCCACAAATTGTTCTGGCGAAATGGCAGGGCCGATGTAGCACGATGTGATGTTGTTTACTTGTGTAAGCATTTCTTCAGTATTTTATTTAACACCTAACCACCATTGTTTAAACAACTGTTTTGTATTGTTAAGATACATAATTTCTCCGATTTTTGGTGTAGCCAGGCCAATGTTACCAGCTTTTGCAAGTGCCGAAATTCTGATCAAAGGTTCGTCCCAGGGATGTTTGCCTAATGTGAATTTTGAAGAATGTACCGGTAAAATGCGTCTGGCCTTTAAATCTTTGGCCGCTTGCAGTACATCTTCGGGCAGGTTGTGCACTGAACGCCAGGCTTTGTCGTATTGTCCGTTTTCGATGATAGCCAGATCTATCGGACCATATTTTTTGCCGGTTTCAGCGTAATGGTTATCATAGCCGCCATCGCCACTGTAATAAATTTTTGTAGAAGGCGATTGGATTACATACGACATCCAAAGTGATTTTCCGCTACGTAAACCGCGGCCAGATTCGTGGTGGGTAGGAGCGGTGTAAATGGTATAATTGCGGTCTACTTTAACCGCTTCATTCCAGTCCTTTTCGATTATTTTTTCTTTCGGATAACCCCAGTATTCGAAATGTGCACCAACACCAAGTCCGCAGACTACGTGTTTTACTTTATTTTTTAGGGCTAAAACTGTTTGATAATCTAAATGATCGTAATGATCGTGAGAAATAATCAGATAATCGATAGGAGGGATATCTGTTGCGCTGTAAATGTTGCTTCCTTTGTAGGCTTTAGGTCCCCAGGGTAGTGGTGATGCACGCTCGCTGAAAACTGGGTCGATTAAAAATCTTTTACCATCGAGCTGGATAAAACTGGAAGAATGGCCAAACCACACCAGTACATTCGAATCTATAGGGATGTTAAACAGGTTATTCTTAACGGAAGGAATGCTATCGATGGGGCTTGTTCTTGGGTTGTTTTTAAAGAGGGTGGCATAAATTTCTCCCAAAATGCTGTATCCTTCAGCAATGGTGGGTTTTTCGATCAGGTTATGAAACTGGCCGTTTTTATAGTGGGGCGATTTTTCAATTCTTGCCAAACGCGCTCCCGAAGGTAAAGCACCGAACTGAGGTTGTTTCATGTAAAAAAAGGTAATAATTGCCAATAGCAATATTATGCCAAGCAAGAAAAGAAACGTATTTCTTAATCTTTTAAAGAACCGGCGCATTTTTGGTTCCATTTTATGAGGCGGCCAATTTTTTAATGTCTTCGATTTCTAAAACCTGTTTGGGATAGCCTTTTTGCACTGTATTGATCATGGCCTCGCCAACTTGTTTAAGTGTTAGCGATAATTTAGGCAGTAAAATAGGGAATAGCCAGATAAGAGGTTTAAATAATGCCTTTACATTTTTTTGTTGTTTAAAAGGTTTCATAAAACCTGGGCGGAAGTTATACTGTGCTCTAAATGGGAGTTTCATTAATGCATTTTCTGTTTTTCCTTTTACCCTCGCCCACATGATTTTTCCTTTTTCGGTTCCATCAGTATGACTGCCCGAAACAAAATTGAACACCATATCTGGGTTCAGCTTTGCTAAAGGCTTAGCAAAAGCCATGGTGGTTTCGTAGGTGATGTAACTGTATTTTTCTTCGTTCATGCCAACTGAGCTGATCCCTGCGCAATAAAAACAGGCATCGTAACCTGATAATTGGCTTTCAAAGCTTTCAAGTTTGGTAAAATCACTTACAATCAATTCCTTTAACTTGGGGTGGCTAAGGTTATATGGCCTTCGGTTTACCATCAATACTTCTTTTACAATCGGGTTTTCTAAACATTCGAATAAAACGCCTTCGCCCACCATGCCGGTGGCTCCTGTAATAATTATCTTCATTTCATTTTTTTTTATGTAAAACCGTTATATCTGTGCAATTACGGTTGATTAGCCTGTTAAAACAAATTATTTTTTGATCACGCCAAATTTGATCATACTTTCTATTGCCGATGTTACGGCCTCTTTGTTGCCTCTGGGTTTCCAGTTTAAAATGGTTCTGGCTTTTTCGTTGCTTGCATTTTTTATCCTTCCCAATTGTGGAACAATATTTTTAGCTGCCGGATTGTAAAGTGCAATTAACCTGATCAGCCAGTTTGGAGCTACTCTTGTTACAATGTTTTTAAGTCCCATTTCTTTTTTGATGAGCAGCGCAATTTCAGGCAGTGAAAGTGTACCGCCAGCTAAGGCCAAAAAGCGCTGTCCATTCGCATTTTTATCTGTCATGGCACGGATATGCAAGTCGGCAACATCCCTTACATCTACAATGCCCAGGATGATCTGTGGTATCGCTTTCATCGATCCATCGAACATTCTGTTTAAGAGGTCGTGGCCGCTCGAAAGTTTGTTGCTTAATAGCGGGCCAAAAATTGCCATCGGATTGATTACAGCTAGCTCTAAGCCCTCGCCTTGGTTTTTAATAAACTGCCAGGCTGCCTGTTCTGCCAATACTTTCGATTTTAGGTAGGCTGATAGATGTTTATCTTCGGGATTGGTCCAATCTTTTTCTGTAATTAAACTGCTGTCGTTATGGCTATAGCCAACCGCTGCAAAGGAAGAAGTAATCACTACCCTTTTTACACCTGTATTTTTTGCTGCATTGAGTACCCTTAGCGTACCTTCTATGGCTGGTTTAATCGTTTCATCGTCTGTTTTTGGCAGTGCTAACGAAATAGGAGAGGCCACATGTAAAATATACTCGCAGTTTTCTGCAGCCTTATCCCAATTGTGATCTTCTGATAAATCGGTTTCGATAAAAGAAAGGTTTTCGAAAGACGTTAATCCTCCGTTTTTCAACATTGTTGTAATTTCGGCCTGTCTGGATAAATTACGCAGGGTTGTTCTTACCTGATATCCTTTTTCCAGTAACTGTAAAATGCAGTGTATACCAACAAAACCGGTGCCGCCAGTAACTAAAACAAGCGGTTTGTGATCTGAGTTTATCATCTCTTTAAATTTATACCGTAAAGATCGGCAGTAAAAAGATGTTGAATTTTGTTGAGAGGTCCAATTTTGCTTTGTTGAACGGTTCAGGTATTGTTCTTTGTTTTCTGGTATTATTTGGTTTTTACATCTACCTCCTTAATAAAATTGATTACGCCTGTCATAAAAACTTTCTGGTCATCCCACATCGCTAGGTGACTGCCATTAGGGCAATATAAATAACTGCCGTTTTTAACCAGTTTGCTTTGTTCTTCCATGGCATTCGGGTCCATGGTATCGTGTTTGGCGCCAATCATTAACGTTGGTACAGTAATTTCTTTTAATCTGTTTTTGATATCCCATTTGGCAAGCCTTCCTGAAATACCAAATTCACTAGGCCCCTGCATCAGCGTATACACCTCATTATTGGCATGTTTAAAACTTCGGTTCAGTGCATCGGGCCATTCTTTTAACCGGCAAAGGTGTTCCTGGTAGAAATTTGGCAAAAGCAACTCCATATAGCGTGGGTTATTAAAATCTTTTTTGGCTTCCAGTGCCCTTACTTCTGCCAATACCTCAGGTTTCATCTGTTTGGCCAAAACCTCATTCGCATATTTTCCGTACTCGGGCGCGCTGGCCACCATATTGGCAACAAGTAATCCCTTTAAATTTTTCTGATACTTCAACGCATATTCCATGCCTAAAATACCACCCCATGAATTGCCGAGAACATAAAAATTGGTACTATCGGCCCCGATGGCTTTACGCACCTGCTCCACTTCTTCTACAAAGCGTTCGGTAGTCCATAAAGTGCTGTCTTTTGGCTGGTCGCTGTAGTAAGAACCTAATTGGTCGTATTCGTAAAACTCGAAGCCTTCTCGCTGGAAAAAAGTTTCGAAGCATTCCATGTATTCGTGGGTCATGGCAGGACCTCCATGCAATAATAATACTTTTATTTTGGGGTTATTGCCGAATCGCTTAGTCCATACTTTAAAATCACCTACAGGAGTTTTTATCGGAATCATTTTAACGCCACCCGCCTCAATAGAATCGGGATAGCTGAAATAATTGTTCAGTGAGTTTGAATCTGTTTTTTGCTTGCACGAAAATGCAAAGCAAGCAATAAGTAGGGAGAGGAATATGCGCATAGGTGGTGGCTTTACGTTCTGGTTTTAATAAAGATAATTATTTCTTGTGGAAAAAGGATTGAAAATCCTTAGTTCGAAAGCTCAGGAAAACATTTCCTGACCAACGGCGGGAATAAGCGCATGGGTGGTGGCTTTACGTTCTGGTTTAATAAAGATGATTATTTCTTGTGGAAAAAGGATTGAAAATCCTTAGTTCGAAAGTTCAGGGAAACATTTCCTGAACAATGCGGAGGGCTTTTAAGAATAACGATTTTTGCAAATTAAAAGGCATAAAAAAAGCATCCTTTGATCAGAAGGATGCTTTAAATCTTTTAAGAAGAAATTCTAAAAACTATTTTGCTAAACCAGCTAAAACAGCATTGTTTTTAGCCAATTGATCGTTTTTAGGTTGTGCAGAGCGGCTTCCTAACTCGATGTTAGTTGCTCTTTTTAAAAATGCTACCTCTTGGTGAGCTGTATTTTTATTTCTTCTGTCTTTTCTTTTTAATCTGGTAACTGCCATGGTAATAACCTTTTAATTATTTTATTTGTACAAATGGAGGTCGAGAGCGGATTCGAACCGCTGTAGAAGGTTTTGCAGACCTCTGCCTAGCCACTCGGCCACTCGACCTTTTAAATTCAAGGCTGCAAAAATAGCAATTATTAGTTAGTCCGCAAATAATATCTAAATAAAAATCGTTTTAATTTCGAACTCGCACTAACTCAGCGCAAAAGATTGCGGCACTTACGGCCACATTTAACGATTCTGCTTCGCCAATTCTGGGAATGGTTACCGGTTTGTTTATTTTTTTAATTACTTCCGGCGATATTCCCTTCCCTTCATTGCCCAAAATCACCAAACCTTCCTCTCCCCATTTGGTTTTATAAATCGATTCGCCATCCAACAGTGCGCCAAATACAGGTATAATATTTTCAGCTAATAATGAAGGTAAATCGGCTTCGTAAATATTTATCCTAGTCAATGAGCCCATAGTGGCCTGTACAGTTTTGGGGTTAAACACTTCTACACAATCGGGTGAGCAAATGATGCTTTTAAAGCCAAACCAGTCTGCAGTTCTGATAATGGTGCCCATATTGCCCGGATCCTGAACGCCATCCAGCACCAAGGTAAACTGATTTTTCAGCACTTTTAGATCTAATTTTACGTTTTTAGGGATATGAACAAGTGCTAAAAAGCCCTGTGGCGTTTGGAGCGTACTAATCTTGTCTAATTCAGCGTTCTTTACTTCAAATAAGTTTATATTTGCAGGCAATTTGGGTAACAAATTGTATTGTTCGCTGTTGTAAAATAGCGTATGGATCTGGTAACTTGACTGAAGGAATTCTTTGATGGATTTTATGCCTTCAACAATAAATAAACCATGCTCTTTACGGTATTTTTTTTGATGTAACGACTTTATAAAACTAATCTGTGATTTTGAAAGCATACCAAAACTCAATAAATATTAAACTGAAAAGCACTGCAATATTACTATTTATTATTGTTTTAATTCAG